>Ga0233427_10001021_pt1 | contig 32055 bp, 27 predicted proteins | sample SI_118_April2016_5_FD_179885 | JGI IMG/M metagenome (GOLD analysis project Ga0233427, IMG submission 179885) | Seawater microbial communities from Saanich Inlet, British Columbia, Canada - SI_118_April2016_100_MG | ecosystem: Environmental > Aquatic > Marine > Inlet | place: Canada: British...
CGTTGTTTCAACCATTAGCTAGCGGCAAAGAGATCGTTTTGCGGCCCTTGCCCGGGCCTTTGCTGGCGCCCAGCATCAGGGGGCGCGCGTTGCCTCAGATGCGCCAGAATGGTCCGGATCGCTTCCGGGTCGGTGACATCTGCGATCACCCGCAGCGTGCCGCCGCACAGCGGGCAGACAGAAATATCGATATCAAATACACGCTTGAGCCGCTCTGCCCAACTCGAAGAGCCGCTTATTGCCTTGGCAAAAGAAGCAGGAAAAATCGACGAGCAGCAGCAGCGCCAAGAACTCGCACAGTATCTCGCGTACAAGCGGCTCAATGCATTAAACACAGCCAGAGCCAAAGCGGACCTTGCCCAAGGCACCTCATCACCGATTATGAGTTTGGGTAAGCTCGCGATGTCTCGAATCCTTCACGAAGAAGGCAGGCTCAGAACCAAAATCGCCGGTGCGCAAAGTTTGTTTGAGGGTGAGCAATATCCGCGTGCCGAAGATGCGAATTTCTTAAGTTTAAATGCGTACTCCACATCGATCGGCGGCGGTACAGATCAGGTACAATGAAACATCATTGGCGAACGTGTCTTAGGGTTACCCAAAGAGCCAGAGGTTGATAAATCCGTGCCGTTTCGTGAGGTTAGAACGAGCACCTAATTTTGGCGCGTAGTTTTGGGGTCTAATCATGGGGGCTAGGTAACCAGCCATGTTTTGTCGGTATATCCTGTCAATTTACTCTGACTTCAATTTTACTCAGTATCTTGTGGGCCAAATCTTTGTTCGCCCACGCTCAGCGGCCCCTGACGATTGTCACTATCTTAAGTATTGGCTGGGTATACCGGGCAGAGCTCATGTTGTTTGCCGTTGCGTAGGTCAGGTTAGCCGTGATCGATATCGGCCCAACCATTGAGGTCAATTCGTCCCCTAGCGTAGATGGCCTAGGTCATGGATTTGCACAGGGCACATTGTCGTGCCCGGAAATCCTGATTATGTGCAAAGTTATGAAGAGTATCTGGAGAATAGGCGCAGTGATTTCGCTACTAGTGTTATCGATGCATTGTTCGATGTGTATGTGTTTTTTAGAAAATTGTTTAGTTGAGTTTTACTAGGAAAATTCTTAACCGATAACTAGAAAACAACGCAGCTCCATGCGTGAACAACACGGCTGATGGTACTAATGTAATGGACCATCTCAACCACTGCTAACGAGTTGCCATTACTGAGTTTTGGGGTCAGTGTGAGTTTTGGGGTCAGTGTAACGACTCTGACCCCAGCTCTTCGAGAAGCGAGCGCTCCACAATGCCTTAGGTAGATTAAGCCGCCATAAAACTGTTGATAATCTGGCGGCGATTCTAGCACCACTATTTAACGATGCTGGATAGACGTTATCCGCCTGTTGCCTTTCTTGCCCGCGCGATACCGCCGGTATAGATTCCGCGTACGGCTTTGGATGCAAAAAAAGCCGGTGCTCCCTTCGGTTCGAAAGTGCCGATCCACTCTACGGTGCAGGCGCTTTCACCATTGCTCGTCACCTTAATCGTTGCAGCGTAGTTGCTGACGGGTAGGGGGGAGTCCTCGTTGATGATGGTATATTTTAATGCCATAGCGGCTGCGTCAAATTCTTCCAAGCGTTCCACAATGTTGGCTCTGCCCATTGTGATGGTCCGTACGGCGCCAACGCCTTCACCCTCTAGCGTAAATGCTTTGATAGGGCCGCCAACCTTAATGCCACCAAAGTCTCCGAGGATATCCCAGACTGATTGTGCGTTTGAGTTGACTGTTTCAATGACTTCTACTGTGGTCAAGGTGTGCTCCTTTGTTGGTTTGAACTTAGTATTACTGGGCTTCGGCCAGGTCGAATCTCTTATTGAGTCGGGCAGAATTATTAACTGAGATTTTAGGACAACTGAAGCTCGACAAATCGCCGGTAAGCACCTGCTGGGTTTTGCATCAGTTCCTCATGACTGCCTGATTCGACAATCTGTCCACCATCAACAACACAGATCCGGTCTGCCGTACGAATGGTACTGAGGCGATGGGCGATCACAATCAGGACGCGTTTTTCACGTTCAGCTTTCAACGCCTGTACGAGAGCATTTTCCGTCTCCGGATCCAGCGCAGCGGTTGGCTCGTCAAGCACCAGCACTGGTGACCTGCTGACCAACCCACGGGCAATTGCGAGGCGTTGTTTCTGCCCGACTGATAGAGTGTCTCCGTTGCGCCCGAGGCGTGTGTCGAATCCCTCAGGGAGATTGCGAATAAATGGCAACGCACCGGCAGTTGCCGCGGCAGATTCCAGCTCTGCGTCACTGGCATCTGGGTTACCGAGTCGAATGTTGTTCGCGACGGTGTCGTCAAAGACCGCCGGTTCCTGAAAAACAAAGCTAACGAGATCGCGAAGGTTGTCCACTGCCAGCGTGCGAGTGTCGATGCCATCGAGTAAGACGCGGCCCTCTGTTGGCTGAATAAACGCTGGAATCAGATAGGATAAGGTCGTTTTACCGGAGCCGGTCGCACCGACAAGGGCAACCATCTCACCCACCCGGGCTTCTAGGTTTATATTGCGCAGTGCAAGCGTTCCGTCTGGATAGGTGTAGCTCGCCTGGTCAATGCTGAGTCCGTCACGCACTGTTTCTAAAGTCTCATGTCCGTGGCGTTCATGGTCAGTTTGCTGATCTATGATCTGAAACACTCGGCGCATACCAACGAGATTGTCTTGTAGTTTGAACCACAGTGCGCCGAGCGCGACTGTGGTGAGAAGCAACTGACCAAAATAGGTCCACAGAATTCCGAAATCTCCCGGCGTCATCTGTCCTGCAATGATTGCCTCGGCGATATCGAAGAAGACGTAAATCATTAGGCCGCAAGCGATCGTCGCTTGTAGGCCGACCAGCATGACATTCATCCAAACATAGGACCGGTACTTGCTGAACGACTCTTTGCTGTCGCGATCAAACTCATCACGCTGTCGGTCGTGCGCACCAAGGCTCTGCACTGCGAGTATATTGCTCATACCTTCTTCGACGGTTGCGGTGGTATCGGCACCGGCCTCGCGGCTGGCGAGTGACCTGCGACGGGCAACGCCAGTCATCAGGAACGAGGAGATGAGTACCATGGGTGCTGCAAGCCATGCAAGCAGCACCAGAGACGGCACTGCAGAGAAGCTATATTGCATGGTCCAAATGACGACCGCGATAAGGAAGAGGTTGCAAATTGGTACCACTAGAATGTCATAACATATCTTGGAGATTGCGGGTGTGTCATACATCACTCGATACACAGCATCGCCTACGCTTTCGTCACTGAACCGGGTCATCGGTAGTGCCAATAAACGGTGAAAAACTAAACTCCGTAGCTGATGGTTAAAGCTATGGGTGGTCTTCAGTTGAAATCGGTATTCAAACAGACCAAGCAGACCACTGACCCTGCTGCTGGATTCATTCGCTAGGTTTTCGCTCTGAGTAGCGGTGTCGAGTCCTTGCGCCAGATTGCCATCGGCGGTGTCACGGGAGATGCCGATTCCGAATGAGCCAATTAGAACTATACCAAGCAAACACACGGCGATAACTATCCAGACGATTTCAAGTGGTGTCATGCCAACCATCAATTCAACAAAAGGTTGTATATAAGGTGGGATAGGCGTTGGTGAGGAACCAACCGGCAGTCCCATGACCACATAATCGATTAGAAACTTCAGGGGCCAGGGCAGGAACAGAATGATCGCAATTCCGATAAAGCTGAGGATCAACTTGATTAGGATCTGGGGCCAGTACGGCCAGACAAATTTTAATGAGCGGCCGATTAAGTTTAATATCTCGCCGGTGGTGATTTGCTTTTCGCTCAAGGCTGTATCTCCATGGACATCCCGGTTTCGGCTTCAACAAATGATCGGTAGTTGGTGTTGTCTTGGATCAACTGATCGTGGGGTCCGAAAGCGGCGACCCGGCCGTCGCGCAGGTACATCACATTGTGTGCTTGGCGAATGGTGGATAGTCGATGCGTGATCAGAAATACACACCGGGACTCACCCCATTGTCGCAAGTTATCCATTACCCGTAGTTCCGTTTCAGCATCTAGCGCCGCGGTGGGTTCGTCGAGTATCAGGATAGGTGAGTCCTTCACCAGTGCACGGGCGATGACAATACGTTGGCGCTGTCCGGTTGACAGTTTGGTCGCGCGTTCACCGAGGGGGGTATCATACCCTTGTGATAACTGATCGATGAACTCATCAGCGCAGGCGATCTTGGCGGCTTTGATCACACTCTCCTGGTCGGCTTCCGGCACTGCGTAGCGGATGTTCTCCAGTACGGAAGCGGTAAACAAGATGTTCTCCTGTGTGGCAATGGATATCTGCCTTCGTAGTGACGCGAGCGTGATGGTACGAATGTCCCTGCCGCCCACGGTGACGATGCCGCTTTGGGGGTCAGCAAGCCTGAGCAGCAAGGACATGAGCGTCGACTTCCCCGTACCGGTAGCACCAACAATCGCAGTGATGTGACCGATCGAAGATGTCATATTGATATCTGATAGGACGGGGCGTAAGCGGTCGTAGCCGAACGTCACGTTTTGAAATGCCACTCCGTCGCCGATGCTTTCAAGGTCAGTGGCGTCCGGGGCATCCATTATTTCCGGTTCAAGATCAAGAATTTCGAACACGCGGTTTAAACCAACTGCCATGTCCTGGGCGCGCCCCCAGATGGTAATGAGCGATTCAAGGGAGCCTACGCCGTCATTAACCCGAGTTGACGCAGCGGTGAACGAACCAAGGTTCCAAGCAGCAAAACCAAACCCAAGTAGCAGGTTCCGAGCATAGGTATCCGCTTCCACATTGGCATAGAGCGCTGCAATCGATTGAGTCGCGATAACCGTTAGACCGACAAGTGCGAATGCAAGGATCCCCATGGCAGTCAACATGACGCGCGCTTCGAATGCTGCCGAGAAAGCTTCCTTTGACTGGCGTTGAAATGCAGCTTCCCGTTGGCTTTCGTTGCCGGTAGCTTTGATGATGCGTATACCCACCATGCTCTCTTGGATCCAGGAGGTGAGCCGACTGTTGCGCTCGCGAGAGCGACGGAAAGCAACCCGCAGCCGTGATGAGAAGTAACGACCGAGAAATAGTGCCGGAATAATTGTGATGCCAAGAATAAGGGCCAACCAAGGGCTGAATGCCGCGACGACGGCAAGGCCAAACAGGTAGCGCCCCAAGAACATCAAGGGGTCTAAGAAAATAGAGCGTATGATCGACGTGACCATCGCGCTGTCCTGATAGATTCGGTAGATCGCATCGCCCGTTTGTGCCTGACTATGGTATGCCAAGGATTGCATTTGCAGCTGATCGATAAGGCGCACGCGCATTAGTTGGTTGATGGACTGAAAAATCCAGATACTGTACTGGAAAAGGAGCATGCCAGTGACAATCACCACCCCAAGCAGCGGAATGGTTGACCCCATCGCGAGCCAAGGTAACTGACGGCGAGCATCTGCAGATAGTTCCTCTACGTCGACGAAGACTGCCGGGTCGAGACCATAAATACCGGCATGGAAAAGCCCAAGGGGTTTACCAGCGATGATGCCGCCATTCACCAAGCCGATAATGATAAAGCCAAGAATGGTGGTAAACAGAAAGACCAGTGCCGAACACACGACAAAGTAAACGAGATGTCGAGTCAGTGGTTTGATGAATGGCCAAGTACGCAGGAAAATCTGCAGAACTCGGGTAAAGTTGAGATCATCGATTGATCCACCACCATTATCAGGAAGTGTCTGGGTGCCCGTACTAGCCATTATTCCTTTCCACCTGATGTTTCTTGGTAACTTTAGCTGCCGACATTGCGCAGGATGTGTTTGTAGCTAGTCATTTCTGCATCGCTCAAATCTTTGAAAATTATGCCTTCGTGTGTGTCTGCTAGTGCCCACAATTGTTCAGCTTTAATCTGTCCCTTGTCTGTTAGGGTGTAGCCATTGCCCGCCTGCACCAGCCACCCACGATCACTAAGGTTTTTCAATATTTCAATTACTTCTGATTGCGGGGCATTAGCGAATTGTGGAATTCCGTCTGCAAATAATTCAGGGCTATCACTGAGGAGAATAATCGCCCGCGCTTCGCTTATGCTAGTGCCGAGTGCTTCTTGCTTGGGCAGATAGGAGCTCTGATAAAGGTTCAACGCTCTGAGCATGAGAAAGTACACGTTTTCACGAAGCCGCCCCCCGGGCATGGGCGAGGGAGAAATTTGATCCTCCTTTTTGTCCAATCCAGGGTGGGCTGAAACTATCGAATAAGAGCCTTGGTGATAGCACAGCGGAGCGCGGCCCAAATCATCGAACGCAACCACCTTACCCAGAAATACCCAGTGATCCCCAGCATCGATTCTTTCATAAGATTCACACTGGAATCTCCCGGCGCAGTCCGGCAGTAGTAGGCAATCACCGACACCGGCCTCCCAATCTACTGCTGCGAATTTGTCTTTTTGGTAGCGTGAAAAATGATTGGAGAGTTCTATTTGATCCGATGCCAATATGTTGATGGCAAAGTGGCTGGCGGATTCAAATACATTGAAACTGCCTGAATCTTTTGCCAGGCTCCACAGCACAAGAGGCGGGTCCAGCGACACAGAATTAAAGCTGTTTGCCGTTATCCCAACTTTTTGTCCCTGGGGATTTTGTGCCGTAATAACGGTGACGCCGGTGGCAAAGTTGCCCAATGCACGTCTAAATGCTCTTGTATCAATATCATTACTCATACAACTCTCCAGACGGCGCCACTATTGGTCTCTATTGGTCTCGTTTACGCGAATTTATTTGGCAGTCTCCCGCTAACGCTCCAGTTCAATCGCCAGGCGACGCATATTCGCTGCAAAGGGCAGAACCTCAGCTATAGAACCCACAGTAACCAACACGCCATAAGTGCCTGATGCTCGATCAACCCAGGGGAATGTGCCAAACGCGCCTGCGCTGTTTATGTACGTGCAGCGCCCCTCAATCGGGGATTCGCACCACAGGCCAAGCCCGTAAGACCAATCTCCCATTACGCCTGGCGCGCGAAATTCATGAACTAATGTAGAAGTCTGGTCGCTCTCCATTTGTCCGATGCTTTCTTCAGTCAGCAAGCGGTGCCCCATTGCATCGGGAAGCAGTGCTGTTAGAAAGTTGAAATAGTCCTGGCCGGAAGTATACAGGCCACCCGCAAGATTCGGCGAATGAACCTCGGTGCCCGGACTGTGCCAAAACGGATGGCCGTACACACTCTGTTCCATTCCCGAGGGCGTTGCGACCAACTCATCAAAGAGTTGCGACCAGCGTTTACCGGATGCCTGCTCCGCAGCATAACCCGCGATCTGCATCGATATACCGCCATAGGAAAACTCAACTCCCGGTGCATTGTTCACTGGTATTTGAATCAGCTGCTCAAAGTGTTCCCGGTAGGGCATGCTCGGAGGGTTTTCAATGGCATGGCCCCGGCCAGCTCCGCTCGAGTGGCTCAACAACTGTCGCAATGTTGTGTTTGCCCAGTGTCCGGTTAGTTCGGGCATATAACTTTTCAGCGGCGCATCTAGGCTGAGAACACCCTGCTCAACCAATCGCATCAACACGGCAGAGCTAACCCATTTGCTGGCTGACGCAACCGACACAACCGTATTGGCATCAAACTCGCCAGATGTAACCCGCATCCTCTCAACGCCATTTCTGCCCACTAGCATCACGGCACCAGGCAACTCGAGAACCTCCACCATTTCATCCAGCGCAACCTGCAGAGACTCTCTCTGGACGTTATCGGGATATACAGGCAGCCCGCGCGCGGGCCATTTGCGTAGTGTTACGTTGAAGATCGAAACTCGTAAATACGCAGCGATCTCGCTGCGACCCATACTACCGTCGCCGTCACTATCGAGCTCGCTGAATCGCAAGCGCATCAACGGCGAGGCTTCTTCGGTTTGAAGCATGCCGTTTCTATCGACATCCATCATAGCCATTATTCTATCGACCTGATCACTCTGCCATGATGTGACGAACCAGGTGGCCATCCCAAGAGCAAGGGTGATGATAAGTAACGCAAGTTTAGTGAAGGTCTTCATCGTGATAAATTTTCCTTGCTGCTGGCTGCCCTGTATAAGAGTACGCAGACCATCACGCTGTGGTTGATCTCGAAGGATGCCTGCTTCGTGTACGGTTCGGTTGTTGTCTAACGTCGCCTATGTAGGAATCAAGCCATTAATATATAAAATATATAATAGTGATTGATGCATGGCATTGTCAACGGGGTGAATAGGTAATTGATCATGGGTGCAAAGGTTGTAAGCTCTAGGGTAACGGTAGTACGCTGTGCCGGGATTTGGACTAATCCTCTTTAGTGTATCGTCAGCTCGCAATGAATAAGGAAATGCGTTTATGAGTGGCAAGAAACGCACCCGCCTGTCGCCGGAAGACCGCCGAAACCAACTTCTGGACAGTGCCAGAGATTTGATCCAGCGTCAGGGCATTTCTGGTTTTACCATGGAGGCGCTGGCAGCTGAAGCAGGGGTAAGCAATCCGTTGGTGTACAAATATTTTGATACGCGGCTGAAGATGTTGCAGGAACTCTGGGTTAGAGAGTATGCGCGGTACACAAGTAATGTTTACGAGCAGATCTCTAAAGCAGAAAGTTTTGAGGATCTCGTGAGACTGTTCGTAAACCTCAATTTCACCGAGTTATCTCTGGGCGGAATTACCCATATTTTGGGTGCGCAGCCGGAAGTACGCGAAGTGACCAAAGATAAACAGAAAGCCAATTTACGCAGCACTGGGCAGCTTTTGGTGAACTCTGTGGAAGAGATGTACCACCTGACACCCTCGCAGGCTGGTCATCTTATCGCTCTGGCATCCGGCGCTTCTCAAGCAGCCGGCAGACACTTTGCCAGTTATGGCGGTAGCCGGAAAAAGATGGTGGAGGATACGGTCAGCTTTATTTTGAAGGGTGTAGAGGCCTTCAAAAACTGACTGTAAATTCACGCGGCAACCACTTCCGGCTTGCCGCGCGATGGATTGCTGCACCAGTGCTACAAGCCCAGGTAATCCTCATAGTTCTTACTGTAGAAATTATCCAATTCCTGTGGTGTGGCATCTACGGCGTCGAGGCTGCGTTCATAGTCACCGAAGGGGTCGCTGCCACCCTCGGGGTGCGGGTAGTCGGTGTTGAACATCAGAATATCTTTGCCAACATTCCGTAAAATCCAGCCGGTATTTTCAAAATGCAGGGGAGCGACGCGAACTTGTCGGTGAATATACTCTGATGGCTTTAAAGAGAGTTTGTCCAGACTGGCGTCAAACTTCCCAAGATGAAAACGGCCAATGTCCAAATTAGCTAGCGTGGTGGGAAGCCAATTGGCGCCCAGTTCTATGATGCCGACCTTCAGACGCGGGAAGCGCTCCAGAACACCATGGTAGATCATACAGGTTAGCCAGCGCTCTACAGCGTGGTGCAAAACAGGTATGTCATGTGCCTTGGTGCTTTCTATATTGAATGGGTTTCCTTTCAGGTCACGTTCTTCACCGGTATTCATGTACTTGGGTGGCATGTTTACGCCGCTACCGATGTGCAGCGTAACCGCCACGCCGGCTTCTTCCATAATTGCCCAGAGAGGGTCGTAGTCTATGTGAGCAGGGGAGCGGTCTTCGACGGAGTCTGCTATTACCCAGATTGTTCGAATGCCCAACTTCAGCGCTTTTTTAAGGCACTCCTGCGCGCGCTCTGGATCGTTCAGGGGCACATGGCCCACTGCCAGTAAGCGGGGATCGTCTGCGCAAAAGTCCGCCATACCGCGATTGAGTGCGTCAGCGCCGCCATACATTACATCCATGTCAGTGCGCGAAAAGCGGGCCATGGCGATGCTGGGAAAGACCAACTGCGAGCTAATTCCCATTATATCGAGCGATTCGCTTCTTTCTTCCTTCTTTGTCGCGCCGAACGCTGCCCACATATTGAGCTTTTCTCGCGCACCAAAGATGTTCGCTTTCAACGTTTCTGTCAGCTCCGGATCATTGCCTGCCAGACGCTTATCGGCCTGATCTATGATTCGCTTAAATATTGGATTGTCCACCGTCATTCTGCTGGGATTCAGGTTGGTTTTAACGTAGTCGCTGCAATAGCTCTCCAGCCAGCCAGGATATTCGATGATGTGACTATCGGCGTCGTGGATGATTCTGCCTTCGCGGTGTGATTGCTGGGTACTCATTATCTACTCCTTGCGGGTTTATGTTTACTATTATATAAATACTATACTAAAAATAAAAATGCTGAAACAATTTTTCTAAGGTCATCGCATATGCAGCTCTGTTGACCATTTTTATGAGTACATAATTTGAAATTTTGATAACGCGTGCCCACCGGCCAACACACCAAGAGGCAGCATGCCTACTCTTCTAGATAATCAGCAAATTATTGAGCGTATCCTCAATCTTATAGACAACAAGACCACTGATCTTGGCGAGATAGTCGGGAGAGAACCTGTTTCCATTTACATATCTGATTCAAGAGGCCCTGTCCTGCAAGGCTAACCAGCACCTGGCTTTTGGCCATTCCGATAAGGTGATTGTGCATTTCACCAAAACTTAGTGCAGCACCTCTAAGCAAAAAAGGAGCCAATGGCTATTGCATGCTCCCAGCCGCTATTATACATTTACTTTACTAGCAGTTAGTAGCGTTAGTCTATAATAATAATTTTTAACCTCAGAGGTAACTGATGTATCAATTTAAGCCACGAAGATGGTTTGGCAGGGCAGCAATGTTCTTGTCAATAGCCAGTCTGCCTGTAGCAACCCTTACAGCAGCCGAAGTGACAATGGAAGAAGTTGTTGTCACAGGATCATTTATTAAGGGGACACCTGAAGACTCGGCTTTGCCCGTTGATGTATTGACTCGTGAAGACCTGGAAGATGTTGGTAATCCAACAATACTCGAAATGGTCCGAAATCTCGGTGTCGCCTCAGGAAACCTTGGCGAGACCAACCAATTTCAGGCGGGCAACGAGGGTGTGAGTACTGTCAATCTTCGCGGATTGGGGGCGGCTAGAACGTTAGTTTTGCTCAATACCAAACGCCATGTGGCAACAGAAGTTGTAGGTGTCGACATTAGTGTGATGCCTTCCATTGCCATCAGTCGAGTAGAAGTGCTCAAAGATGGTGCTGCTGCACTATACGGCTCCGATGCCATTGGTGGGGTGGTGAACTTCATTACTCGCGATAAATTTGAGGGAATTGAGTTACGTGCGTCCCATCAGAACATTTCTGATTCAGACGGTGATAATTCATTTAGCGCTATTTTTGGTCGCTCCATGGACAATGTACATTTTTCGATTTCTGCTGAATATGAAACACGGGATGAATTACCTATAAAAGAGCGTGATTGGGCGCTGCAGAGTTATGCTGACAACCCTCAGGCGGGTTGGTCTGGCATCGGTAACCCTGGTTCAATTTTTCCTGCCTTTGGCCCTGCTTTTCCCGGCAATTTGCTTGGTGGCGGCCAGGCTGACCCCAACTGTAATTTGTTAGGTGGGTTTCAGGATGGCGGTACCTGCCGATTTCAATATACCTTCTTCGATAATTTGATTGAAGAACAGGAAACCATCAAAATCTTTACCGAAGTTAATGTTGATATTAGTGATACTTTGTCCTTTCACTTTGAAGCCCTGTGGGCGGACATGGATATCCCTGCTTGGAAAACTTCGCCTTCTTATCCGCCGCAGTCGTTATTTGGTCCTGATCGATTTGTCTCTGCGTCACACCCCGGCCTAATTGACTTTAAGGCGCAAAATCCTGGTTTCTTTAACGATGTTGGGCCGTTCCCTGCAGCAGCTCAGGGCGCCTTTGTTAATTTCCGTATGTTGGGTGTTGCAGGACGAAATGGCCAACCCGAACAGGGCGTTCGACAAACGGAGACAAAACGTATCTCGGGCGGATTTGAAGGTGAGTTCGCAAATGGCATCAGTTTTGATGCAAGCTTGAGCTGGTCAGAACGGGACCGGACATCAAGCGGCAGTGACATGTTTATTGAACGTATGGCATTGGCATTGGATGGGCTTGGTGGACCAAACTGCGACGCGGCAGCAAACCTGGGGACGCGAGGTGCTAATGGATGTGAATATTATAATCCGTTCTCTAATGCAATTCAGACCTCAGCAGTATCCGGCGCAGTCAATCCACAGTACAACGCAGCGGTCGCAAATTCTGACTCTCTGATTAACTGGTTAACCGCTCGAACCCAGGCTGGTGCAGTGAATGAATTATTGGTTCTAGATCTGATATTCAACGGCGAATCGACTTTTGAACTTGGTGGCGGCAATATTGGCTGGGCGGCAGGCGTACAGACCCGCTCTGAAAGTTACGACTCATCATTGGCTGATATTGCTAACCGGGCGATTAACCCGTGCCCCTTTGTTGATCCGGTTTCGGTTACTCTTGGACATGTTGCCACATTAGATTGTGGTGCATCTGGTGCCGGCAGATTAGCATTTTTGGCCGCAACGGAACTAGAGAGTACCAGTCGTGATATTTATGGTGTGTTTGCAGAATTTGCTCTGCCAGTCACCGATAGTTTGAATGTCCAGTTTGCTCTACGTTATGAGGATTATGGTGATAATGGTGGAAGTACTGTTGATCCAAAAATTGCCTATAGCTGGGAGCTTAGTGAGACATTCAAGTTGAGGGGTTCTGCCTCTACAACGTTCCGTGGCCCTCCTCAGAGCTTCCTGGGGGGAACCAGCACAACGTTAACATTTATTCCCGCTGCTCTGGCGTTTAAGGCAGTTGATATTAACGGTAATCCAAACTTGGAAGCAGAGACGGCTGTTGCATTGAATTTTGGTGCCATATGGGCAACCGGAGATTTTTACAGCTCTATTGATTACTGGTCTTTTGACTTTGAAGATTCTTTCCAGACGGAAAGTGCGGCGCAGATTATTAGCGCTTATAGTGCCAGTGGCTGTCAGGATGGGGGTGCAGGTGTTGGCACCAGCAACTGCGATTCTTTACGTGCTCGCATCACACCGGAAGGTATTCCTGCGGCGGGTTTGCAGCGAGTTGATGCCAATATAATCAATGGTTCTAACATTCAAACTTCAGGTGTTGATGTTGCGGCTAACTATACATTTAGTGATGTTGCTGGCGGTGATCTGGAACTTGGTTTGGAGGGTACTTATGTGCTCGAGTACAAGTCTGACGACTTCACCAGTCTGGAAGGTCTTACACTCGCCCCAGGTGGTGATTTTGTTGGCAAGCTAAACGATGGTGATCCGTTCACACCTAAGCCTGAGTTCAAAGGTAGTCTGTCAGTTAAATGGACCTATGACTCGCATCGATTTAACTACAACCTGCGATATGTGGATTCTTATGAGGATGTACGTCCCGGACTGCCGAAATTCGCAGAGATTGATAAACAGGTGACACACGATGTGCATTATATAAGTAACATGATTGAGGATCTGACGCTGTCTCTATCTCTTATTAATATAACTGACGAAGACCCACCAGTGGCGTCAGTTGATCTGGGGTATGATGCTTTCACGCATAATCCTTTTGGTCGAATGATTAAGCTTGGTATTGCTTATCAATTGTAAGAGATAAGGATTTGATATAGAAAAAAGCCGGTCCTTGTGGACCGGTTTTTTTTTGGAACTTCTTCTCCATTGTTTTTCCCAAAGAATCTTAAGAAGTTGAAAAATTGAAAGACCTTTATAGTGTTTGTGACGGAGAAATACACAGGCCTGGTACAATCTCAAAGAACGCCTCTAACAGTCCAGTTGGGTGTCATTACCGATTGCGCCACAAGTACTCAGACCACCAAGTCAATCTTCAAGTAACCGTAGTCGGGAATTAGATGTCAAATAGTGAAAGTGTTAGCAGTAGTGCTTATCCAAGTAAGGTGCCATTAAGTTTAAAATTTATCTACGGTATTGGCGCAGCGGCGGAGTCGATAATTGGCGTTGCCTTTAATGCATTTAACTTTTTCTTTTACACCAATATTATGGGTGTACCAGGCACGCTGGCTGGTCTTGCTATAACCATTGCCTTGTTTTTTGACGCAGTGACGGATCCGCTTGTAGGGTCAATATCAGATCGATGGCGTGCAAAGCTTGGCCGGCGTCACCCTTTTATGCTTGCTGCCCCGTTGCCTGTCATGCTGTGTCTGTTCTTTATTTATTCGCCGCCTGAGAGCCTGGAATCTTTTGGTTTGTTTCTCTGGTTAACGGTGCTGACAGTCTTGATGCGCTCAAGCATGACGTTGTTTCATGTGCCTCATCTTGCCTTGGGGGCGGAGCTTTCAGCCGATTTCACAGAGCGGACCCGTGTGATGAGTATCAATACTCTGCTTGGGGTAATCGGTGGATTTGGTTTTGCCTTTGTCGCTTATGGATTTTTCTTTGCCGCCACACCTGAATTTGAAAACGGCATGTTGAATCGAGATGCCTATTATACCTTAGCCATCTCAGCCGCATTGGTTGGTGGCCTGATTATGGTCGCGTCAACTGTGTTTACCATGCAGGTTATCCCACGATTACCAGTGCCGCCTCTAGATCTGCCAAGAATTTCACTAAAGGCGCTGTTGAAGGACTGTCTGTCAGTTTTTTCAAATAGAAACTACCTAGCGTTATTGGGCGGGCTGGTGCTACTAAGTGCCACAGTGGGTATCCGTGAAACCATTGGACTGCATATGAACACCTATTTTTGGGAGTTACTACCATCACAGATTCGTTATCTAGTACTGTTTGGTGTGCTGTCATCTATCGTTGGTTTTGTCGCCACCGCAAGGCTTCACGAACGATTTGATAAAAAACCGGTGTTAGTTGGTGCCCTGGTGGTAACGATAATTTCCGTGACGTCACCCGTGATCTTACGCATGCTTGGTCTGTTTCCGGAGAATGATTCCCCGCTATTGTTGCCCTGCCTGCTCGCCTTTCACGTGGTTAGCATCAGTGCTGTTCTCATTGGAATTATCAGTGCAATGTCTGCACTGGCCGATATTGCAGACGAGCAAGAATTATCTACGGGTCTACGTCAGGAAGGGGTCTTTTATGCAGCAAGGTCATTTTTTGGAAAAGCATCATCAGGCATCGGTCACCTGTTGGCTGGTATTGCTATAGATGTTATCAATTTCCCCGTCGGAGCAGAACCAGGCTCGGTCCCAGAGGAAACCATTTTCTATCTGGGCCTAGTCGAAGGCCCCATTGCAATAATCCCTGGCTGCATTGCCATTGTCTTCTATATGAAATACAACCTGACGCGGAAAAAGCATGCGGAAATTCAAGCGCTGCTGAAAGAAAAACATCAAAGCAAACAGAGTCTTGACCCACTTTTGTCGGTTCAGGTGTAAGCCAAAAAATTTAGTTGCAGAGCTAAATGGCTCGAGAGTTATTGCTGTTTTTGGCTAAACCCTAACAATTGGAGGTACTGCCAACTTAACTGCCATTCGGCAATAATCAAACGATGACAATATCAAATATGTACAAACGATACAGATTCCCGGACTAGGTGGCCCCCCAAATCATTCAATATGCAGTATGGCTGTATTTTCGGTTCAAGCGAAGTCAACGTCGGTGTGCCGGACCATTCATTGAAGATTTACTCGCTCAACGCGGAATCATGGTTACTCATGAATCAATTCGTCTATGGTGCAATAAGTTTGGATCTAAATATGCCGCAGGTTGCGGAAAAAACACCAAGGATATGGTGATACATTTTTCATTGATGAGGTTTTTATCAAGATTGATGGCAAACAACGGTATCTCTGGCGAGCAGTAGATCAGGATGGTGAGATCGTCGATGTGTTTCTTCAAGACAGGCGAGATGCGAAGGCCGCAAAGCGATTCTTCGATAGACTGCTGAAGAAACACAAAGGTGAACCACGGAAAATTGTGACGGATAAGCTTAGAAGTTATGGTGTTGCTCATCGAGAATTGATACCAGACTCGATTCATTGCATGGAGAAGTACGCCAACAATCGAGCTGAGTTGTCGCATCAACCGACCAGGGTAAGAGAGCGGGTCATCGTTGGTCCGACACATCGGAATTCAAATCAATGAAACAAGCCCAGCGCTTCTTGAATACACACGCTGTTGTATACAACTTGTTCATTTTAGGACGTCATTTGGTATCTGCAGAAACTTATCGTTATCTCAGGTTGCGTTCCTTTTCGTCTTGGAAAAATGCAGCGATGATTTAGATCAATCCTGGATGAATTGTCGGACCCTTGAATAGTTAATTTGGCAGTACCGTTAATTTGACAGTACCTTACAGAGCATTATGTGACGTGCGAGATTTGCTTTGCCTGTCCTTGATTTTGTCTCCACTCCCCGATTGAATTTTAATATAGAGTGCATATAATAGTACCTCGTGCCGATTTCGGCAATCAGACAGGAGATTCCATATGACCATGACCAGCCCGCACGTCACCGACCGAGTGATCCGCGATGCGGACAGCCACATCGTGGAGCCTCCCGGGTGGTTCGAGAACTACGCCAGCTCGCATGTCCTCGAGAACACCTCCAAGGGCATCCTTGGCAGTGACCTCCCACTCTTCAAGAAGCTCGTCGAGCGCGGCGCACAGCGCGTCGCCGGTGAGCACGCCGACGTCACCGAAGCGATGAAGCAAGACCTCTATGGACATCGCGAGAGGATGACGCAGTGGACGGCATTCGGTGCCTACGACAGCACCGAGCGCGTGGAGTCCCTCGACATCGTTGGCATCTCCAGCCAGCTCGTCTTCCCCGGCGTCAACCTCGGTCGCGTGCGCACCAAGGACCTCGACGTCCGCTACGGGGCCGCCGAAGCCCTGAACCGCGGCATGGTCGATTTCTGCGGCGCGGACGACCGCCTGTTGGGCGTCGGTTTCCTCCCCTTCGACGATCCCACCACCACCCTCGAGAGCGCCAAGCGAGACATCGAACGCGGCATCAAGGCGTTCATGATCCCGACCGACGCAATCAACGGTCGCTCACCGGCACACGTCGACTACCACCCGATCTGGGCGCTGCTCGAGGAGGCAGGCGTTCCGATCACCTTGCACATCGGTAGCGGCAAGCAGTTCACCGCAGTCTACATGGAGACCGGCGAAAAGCGTGAGCTGAACAACCCCATCTCCAACGTCGAGTCGACCAAGCCCCACGACCTCCCGGTCCTGCACCACTCGATCGAGCGCTGGCTCACCGCTATGATCTACTTCGGTGTCCTCGAGAAGTTCCCGAAGTTGATGATCGGCATCATCGAGCTCGGGTCAAACTGGGTCCCGGCCACACTCATGAACCTCGACATCGGGTCCAGCGCCCTCGGCAGGTTCGACGTCACGCTGCAGAACCTGTCCATGAAACCGTCAGAGTTCTTCCGCCGGCAGGTCCGGGTCGCACCGCTCCACATGGAAGATAGCGGCTGGGTCCTCAAGAACGTCGGACCCGAGATCCTGATGTTCAACACAGACTACCCCCACCCCGAGGGCGGTCGCGATCCGTTCGGCGCCTTCCAACGCAGCCTCGACGCCGCCGGGGCCACGAGCGAGGAACTAGACCGCTTCTACTCCAGGAACTTCGAAGAGCTCATGGGGCTCTGATCCCGGCCACTGTCACACATACCGGGAGTCAGCCCATGACCTCAACAACCGCGATCGTAAACGACTCGACGTCGCCACTGTTGAGTCGTCCTCGGGCCGTCGAGCGGATCTTCGACTACATCGACAATCGCAGCTACGTCGCGAGGAGCGCGGCGGGCATTCAGCGAAGGATACCGACATGACAACTTCATCCGTCACGATTCACGGCGACTGCGATCCTCGATTCGAAACGATTCGGTCGGTCTTCGCCAACAACTTCATCAACGACCTGGACGACGGAGCGTCCCTCGCAGTGACCCTCGACGGACAACTCGTCGTCGATCTGTGGGCCGGTGTCGCGAACATCGACCTCGGGACGCCCTGGGAGCGAGACACGCTGACCAACGTGTGGTCGTCGACCAAGAACGCGACTGCGCTCTCCGTCCTCGCGCTGGCGTCCCGCGGCGAGATTAACCTCGACGCACCGATGGCCAGGTACTGGCCCGAGTTCGCGGCTGCTGGGAAGGACGCGGTACTCGTTCGGCACGTGATGGCGCATTCTTCTGGCCTCTCGGGATGGACCGAGCCGATGTCGAACGATGATCTCTACGACTGGGACAAAGCGACGTCGCTACTGGCGGCGCAGGAGCCTTGGTGGGAACCGGGAACCGCATCGCACTATCACGCGCTGACGCGGGGCTACCTGCTCGGCGAGTTGGTCCGTCGAGTGTCGGGTCAAACAATTGGAGCGTTCCTCGCCGACGAGCTCGCAGGGCCGCTCGGTGCCGAAGTGCACATCGGCCTCGACCAGTCGTTGGACTCACTCGTTGCTCCCGTCATTCCACCAACTATCACGCGAGACCTGTCCATCCTCCCTCCGGAGAGCATCACCGCACGGACGATGACTAACCCACTGATGAGAGCCGAGCAGGCTTGGGACGAGGCGTGGCGCCGTGCCGAGATCCCTTCGGCCAATGGTCACGCCAACGCTCGCGGCATGGCGCGCCTACTCGCCATACTCGCGTGCGAAGGAGAGGTCGATGGGAAGCGATTCCTGTCCGCAGAGATCGCGAACCGCGTGTTCGAGGAGCAGACAAACGGCTCCGGTTCTCCGATGATGCCGATACGATTCGGCATTGGATACGGACTTACTTCTGCGCTCGTGCCCTTCGGCCCCAATCCACGAACGTGCTTCTGGGGTGGCTGGGGAGGCTCGCTCGTCCTTGTCGACCTCGATGCCCGTATGACGATCGCGTTCATGATGAACCGCATGGGGCAGGCTGTGGTCGGCGACGCGCGCGCCACGGGCGCGATCAAGGAAGTGTTCAAGGTCTTGCGAGCGCACGAGCCCGACCGGATAACAGATCCGTCGACCATGTGAGCTCCATGTCCACCGTCGAAACACAAGTGCCCGACCTGCATGCCTTGAGTGCGCAAGTGCGCAAGTGCGCAAGTGCGCAAGTGCTCTAGAAAATAGGTACTGCCAACTTAACTGCCATTCGGCAATAATCAAACGATGACAATATCAAATATTTACAAACGCTACAGATTCCCGACTGAGATCATTCAATTCTTTTCCATGGCAGCAAGTTCTAGGCAAGCGAACCAGAACAGCCTAATTAGTAAAGTGGGCTAAAAGAGAAGACCCAGAGTTTTGTTACATCAACGCCTACTTTTACAGCCTTCAATTCTGGTGCGCCATAGACCTGCAACCGGGTGATATTGTTGTACTTTGGTAACCTGTTTCACCCTGGCTAACGGAAAATGGCGAGTCGATAATGAACTCATGGAAGTCACCATTGATCAGCAGAACAGGCTTACCGTACTCCGCTGCAAGATCCCGCATTGCTAGTGCAATCCAGTAGTAAGGACCTTCTTCGTCTCCTCGTATTTTGTGATTTGAAAACTCACCGCCACTGCCCTCTGCCCTCTGCCCTCTGTAAACAGTGATGGTTGAATAGCCATCACTATAAAAATGGGTCAGGGTAGGGGACCGGATTAAAATGAGAATGGGAGGTAGCTGCGTTCGTAAGTAATACTAATCCGTAACGATTCAAAATGATGTTTTGTAAAACAGTCTCAAAGCCAAACGTACGCGACGTGATGGGCCATACTGAACTTCCTCCTCTCGACTATCTGCCTCCCGTATTATATTATACCTATAATAACTGCATTGTCGGAATCAGCTACTCAGCGCCTAGGGCACAGCCATTTTAAGCATCGAATTTGTGTCGCGTGGCAACTGAACTGGAGCAAAAAATTGAATAATAAACCAACTAACCTGAGATCAATCTGGTCCATGGTCTGTATCGTAGTGGCCTGTGGTGTCGGGCATTCCGTTTCAAGCGCTTCAGCTGCGCAACATCCGCTACCCGGCAGCATTGTTATTAGCGAACTGATGCCCAATGTGTCTGAGGCAGATGTCGATTGGATAGAGTTTTATAATAGTACCGAAGCCGCTGTCGATCTGAACGGTTGCACCCTGACCGACGATCAAAACGACGAACTAACATTCGATCGATCTTTAATCATCCAACCAAACAGCTATGCAGTTATCGGTAGCGGTAAGAGTGAAGAGGTCAATCAGCCTGCCGCTTTAACCAACTTGGCTTATCAATTTTCAGCCGATGATTTTCAGTTATCCACTGGCCCCGATCAAGTAGCGTTGAATTGTAATGGTGTTTTAGTCGATCGGGTAGTCTATCAAGCCTATCGCCCGGGGCCGGCAACCGATTTTCGCGGCTGGCAGCTTGAGCCTAACTCACTTAACAGTAGCGACAACGACCAACTATCGAACTGGTGTTACACCGGGTTGCCGATATTGTCAGATGAAAACCTTTATGGAAAAAATAAAGTGGCCTCGCCAGGGCGCGTCAACCCCGAATGCGCAACGAAGGCATTGCCTTATCTGCATATTAATAATCAACAGGCTGTACTTATTGACGGTATAGACTTCGACGAGACCTTAAAGATTGCAACGGAAGAATTAACTAGAGACATCGCCACAGCAGAGCTGACCATTTGGGCGCTGCGCGATCAAGTGATCACGCCAGATATTGCGAGAACGATCGCCGGTTTATATCAAGATAATATCGACAAGCTTTACCAGGCCGAGCCCTTCACTGCGATCGATTGGAATCATGCCGTTTGGCACTTTGCCTGGGCGATAGCCAACCTCTATCGCAATGGAGATAGTGCTGTTAAAGCCGAGCTGCAACAAGCATATGAAGATGCAATCACCCGTCCAAAAACTTTGGAAAGGTTTCAATTGGTGGCGACAGATAATGTGCTTGGTCATGAGATTTTAATGGGTGATGCCCACGATGCAGGTCATGGATTTGCACAGGGGCACATTGTCGTGCCCGGAAATCCTGATTATGTGCAAAGTTATGAAGAATATCTGGAGAATAGGCGCAGTGATTTCGCCACTAGTGTTATCAACGCATTGTTCGATGGGTATGTGTTTTTCAGAAAATTGTTTAGTTGAGTTTTACTGGGAAAATTCTTGAACGATAGGCTGCGCAAACCAGATTGTCGGTATGCTCGGTGGGTCTGGCGTTTTATTTGGGATTGCCTGGCAGATGAGGGTGGGGGAATCCGCTGCGCGCAATACTCGCGGCGATGGTGGTTCTGGTGTAACCAGCTATTTTTTGTAATTCTACTAGGTATCCCTCACGAATGCGGCGGACTATCCCAGTTTTTGAAGCCAAAAAAAGCCCGCTATGCAGCGGGCTTTTTTACATCTTAAAACTTCATCAAAAGCATTGTAGCCTCCGGCCTAACCTCCAATTTTGCTGTAGAAAATGGTCTGTAGGGATCAAGTCTTATTTGCTGATTTCACTAAAAAGGGCGTTAATGGTGCCTATACTCGAAAACATTATCTAACAGCTGAATAGCAGTGTGTCGCAGATGGTATTGCCGTTCGCTTTTTGTACCTGATCTTGTTTATTCTTTCAGTGAATCCACAACAGAGTATCGATCATGTCGAGCTTAACTGAGCAGGAAATCCTGAAGCTACGCGAATTGTTAGAAATTGAGGAGATTAAGCGCACTAGGTTGCTCTACACACATTTAATGGATGCCAAGCGGCTCGATGATCTCGCCAATATCTTTACGGAAGATGCGGTGTGTGAATTTGGCCCCTTTGGCTCATGGTCTGGGCGCGATGTGATCAGAAAGAACTATCATGCGGTAGAGAAAGATCTCGATAACTTTTATGCGATGCACGGCACATGCGATCATTTGGTGGAGCTGACAAGCCCTGACACCGCCAGAGGCAGAGCCTATTTGTTTGAACCTGTGACGGAGAAATCGGCCGATGAAAATCCGTTTATCTACTTGGGGGTCTACGATGACGAGTACCAGAAGGTAAACGGGCGTTGGCTAATTGCTCGTTGCACCCTCCAGTTTCTCTGGCCTAATCGTCATACTTCAAATGATTTCCCCGGTGACTTTCCATCGCAGTTGGGTTGATGTTCAACTTAAGAGATCAATTGGAATCTAAATTGAATTGGCAAGGGGGTATCTTCTGACATTTTCTACTCATGGCTTTGCTCGCCGCGACTTTCGCCCATGCAGATGTCAAAGCATAGGGGGCAACATTGAGCATCAGCAAACCCGTCGTGATAGGTTAGCGAAGGTTGCTATCTTCAATTTAGTGGACGCCAGAACCTAGTACGCGCGCGGGGGACTGCCTGTTCATTGAAGTATGGGGGTATTTATAGGGGTATTTATAGGGGTATAAAAGCTGGTTAATCTTAAATAGCCTAAGTCTACGGCGGCATGTAGATGGTTTTTCGACTTCCATAGCTACCACTTCCTCGTCCCAACACTTCCTGCAAAGACCTAAATCCCCGTTTTTATTCAATAAAGTTCGGTTTTTCTTCAGCAGGCCCGTGACAAGCTAGCAATCCTTATCGAAGTAGGTAGTCGCATTCATGAAGGACGATACGACTATTCAAAAACCTCATTCGAATGTATAAGCTGATAGATGAGGTATTTGTTCGTAACGGCAGCACCTAACATGCAGTTGAAGTCGTGGTTACGCCGCTTAACTGGGTGTTATGTGCCAAACACCGCAGATCTTTCCAACAGAAGGATTTAAGCATGACTGAATCGGACTCAGAAGATTGGATTTATCCATACGGAAGTGATGAGAGATACCACATGCAGCACACTCACCTCTTCGCATCTGATCTGGATGCAGCGGTGGAATTCTACCGGCATTGGTTTCACGGCCGAGTGGTATGGGATGGAGATACTGCTGGCGCTCGTAACATTTTCATGAAGATTGGTGTTGGAGCAATCCATTTTTATGATCAGCCACCTAGAGCCTCCGGCAAAAACGCCGTACATCACCTAGGCATGCAAGTAGTGGGCTTATTAGAGCTATATGATCGAATGAAATCAGAAGGCTTACACATTCCTAATCCCATCCGGGAATTCGGAAATGGGGGCGGTTACTTTATGCTGGGTGCACCAGACAACGTACTGATAGAGGTTTTTGAGCCTGGCCTCTCAAAGTACCCTGAGGTTCGCTCGTACTACGGGTTTGACGATGAAGGCACCTAACGTATAGGAACTCTTGTTACTTTATCTACTCTCGAGATCTTTTCGATCTGCTTTAGGGCTCAGAGGAGTGTTGATCCTTTAATTGGCCAACGACTGCCTTGGTGCCGGTCGGGCAGGGGACTTTGACCTCATCGGAAGTTGCTTCACGGGTCGTGTTCAAAGCAAGACGCTTCTTACCGGCTTCCAGGGAGTCTTTGCTCCAACTGTAATACAGGTTGGTGGTGATGCCTTCTCGACGCCACAGTTCCGCGATGCTTTCTTCACCGCGAAGGCCTTCCAACACAATGCGGATTTTCTCTTCAGCGTGGTATTGGCGCTGGGTTGCTTAGCGGATGTCTCTAACCGTTTTCTCGGCGCTGCTATTGTTCGATTTTCTTTTCGTCATCATCAATGCTCATTGGGTCAACGATGAGAAAAAAGTGTCTCTTATTCAATCAGGGCAGACGTCCATCTAGTGCTGACGGGCTACAATCTGGGGCTAAGCATGCCCTGGTCGATGATGAAACTAGCGATCTGCTCTAAACCAGTATCGTTTTTTAGATTGCTGAAAAAGAAAGGTCGCTCGCCGCGCATTTTCTTTGCATCGCGGTCCATGACATCCAGGTCTGCACCTACTAGTGGCGCAAGATCGATCTTGTTGATGATGAGTAGGTCCGATTTGGTGATACCCGGTCCACCTTTTCGCGGAATCTTATCTCCAGCAGAGACATCGATAACATAAAGGGTGAGATCTGAGAGTTCTGGGCTAAACGTGGCTGCGAGGTTATCTCCGCCACTTTCGATGATGATCATATCAAGATCATCAAATCTCTCGTTTAACTCATCTACTGCGTTGAGATTGATTGACGCATCCTCCCGAATCGCTGTGTGCGGACAACCGCCGGTTTCCACGCCAACAATGCGATTAGGTTCTAGAGCTTCATGGCGAAGCAAGAAGTCCGCATCTTCACGGGTGTATATATCGTTGGTAATCACCGCGATGTTAAGTTTGTTTCTGAGGTGATAGCAAAGCGCCCTAACTAACGCGGTCTTTCCAGAACCCACCGGTCCGCCAATGCCAAGTCTTAAAGGGGGTTTCTTCACAGTTGACTCCTATGATCTGAATAACCTGGCCGATTGAACTTCATGTCGGCTAGACATGGCAGCAAGACCTGGTAGTGATTGATTAAGCTCGTGATCTAAAAGATCCACGTTTGCGTGAGGGATGAGTTTGCAAAGTTCTGCAAGAGTACGCTGGGCATCCGTTTGTCCCAGTGGTACAAGCTTGGTCGCTGCAGCGATTTGATTTTCAAACCACGAATAGGCGAAGCCGCTCACAAGGTCTGTTAATGGAATGTCCCAGGCCACACCCGCCCAAGCAAACTGACAGACGTAACCCGGCTGGGAACCTGCGACGGGATTAGGTTCCCCGAGGTCCCTGAGCAACCGTCCTAACGCGTTCCCAATGTCGCGTTCTTCTTTGTGTAGTTCAAAGGTCTCTCGGCTGGCGAGAACAAATTGATTCCAGTATTGAACTTCTTGGAATTCTTCAGCTTCATAAGCCTCAAATATCCTCTTGATAATAGGCAAATCTAATTGGCAAATGGTTCGCTGAAAAATGGCTTCAAGCCATTCTTCAGTATCCTGTCTCGAGCTGATATGACCAGCCTCTATCGCGGCTTCCAATCCTTGCGAGTAAGCAAAAGCTCCGATAGGCAGAGCTGGGCTTACTAGCCTTAGTAAGTTAATGGTTGCCAAACTAGTCATGGTGGTGATGACCGCGGTGTGAAGATGAAGAATAGGCACCGGAAAGTGGATGAAAGGGTGCATCGAGATGAATTGGGTGTAATCCCAGTGAATGAATCATCTCGTCAATGACGTGATCTTGCTGGTAGCGCAGCCAGTTTTCGCCGACTTCCACGGCGAGATGGCGGTTACCAAGATGATATGCCGCTTCGGCCAGTCGGGAACCCTCGGCGTGTACTTCTGAAACGGCTTCAGGTGCCGCATCGATTCGAATCCGCTCGCCCTGCTCTGAAATCAGTACTTCGCCATCGGACATGACATGACCTCGCTCAAGAAACCAGGCAACGTCGAGGTCATCACTCGCCTTCGCTTTGCCTCGACTTTTAGAGCGTGCCTGGAAATTGAGGCTAACTGAAACTGTCGCTTCGCCAGTGTTTTGTTTGTTAAAACATTCCCGCATGAAAACCTCAGAATAAGTGATAGCGCTGAGTCAGTGGCAGCGATGTGGCTGGTTCACAGGTGAGGAGCTCACCATCAGCGCGAACCTCATAAGTTTCTGGATCAACTTCCAGGTTAGGCAGCAAGGTGTTGTGGATCAGATCGGATTTTCGAGCGGCGCGACAACCTTGTACGGCAACCAATCGTTTCTCGAGTTCGAAACTCGCGGCGATACCTTTTTCGATACTTGCTGCAGAAACAAACAAAACGGAAGTTTCCGTTAAGGCGCGTCCGTAGGAGCCGAACATGGGGCGATAGTGTACGGGTTGAGGCGTTGGTATCGAGGCGTTGGGATCACCCATCAAGGCCGCTGCGATCATGCCACCTTTGATAATCAAAGCTGGCTTAGTGCCGAAAAAAGCTGGTTTCCAAAGTACCAGATCTGCCAATTTGCCCACTTCGATTGAACCCACTTCTTGGTCTAATCCATGGCTGATGGCAGGGTTGATGGTGTATTTAGCGATGTAGCGTTTGACCCTAAAATTATCAGAGGTTTGATCAGACTCGAGAAAACCACGCTGTTCCTTCATCTTGTGGGCGGTTTGCCACGTGCGACAAACGACTTCGCCCACTCGGCCCATGGCTTGTGAGTCAGAAGCAATCATCGAAAAAGCACCCATGTCGTGCAGGATGTCTTCGGCTGCAATGGTTTCTCTCCGTATACGAGAATCTGCAAAAGCAACGTCTTCCGGGATGTTCGGATCGAGATGGTGACAAACCATCAGCATGTCGAGGTGTTCGTCGATTGTATTGATGGTGTAGGGTCTAGTGGGATTGGTCGAAGAGGGCAGGACATTATCGAAGCTTGCCGCTTTGATGATGTCCGGTGCATGGCCACCCCCGGCACCTTCGGTATGGTACGTATGAATCGCACGACCTTTGAAAGCTGCCAGAGTATCTTCGACGAACCCTGATTCGTTTAAGGTGTCGGTATGAATGGCTACCTGGACATCATAGTTTTCCGCTACATTTAAACAGTTATCAATGGCGGCAGGTGTTGTACCCCAATCTTCATGAAGTTTTAAACCCATGGCACCCGCTTCGATCTGTTCGTTGAGACCTTCCGGTAAGCTGGCGTTTCCTTTTCCTAAAAAGCCCAGATTCATTGGGAATGCTTCCGCGGCCTGTAACATCTTCGCCATATGCCAGGGACCTGGTGTTGCCGTTGTAGCGTTTGTACCGGTAGCTGGGCCTGTTCCGCCCCCTAGCATAGTGGTTATCCCGCTCATCAAAGCTTCTTCGATCTGCTGAGGGCAGATAAAATGAATATGCGCATCGATGCCGCCAGCGGTGAGGATCTGCCCTTCTCCCGCGATAATTTCGGTACCGGGTCCGATGATGATATCGACACTAGGTTGGGTATCCGGATTGCCCGCCTTGCCGATGGCGCTAATGCGACCGTGTTTTATACCAACATCGGCTTTGACGATGCCCCAGTGATCGATAATTAAGGCGTTAGTGATGACCGTGTCCGGTGTATCTCGACTGGGCTTTTGGCTTTGCCCCATGCCATCGCGTATGACTTTGCCGCCGCCAAATTTCACTTCATCGCCGTATATCGTGTAGTCTCTTTCTACCTCAACAATGAGCGCGCTATCACCAAGTCGAACCTTGTCGCCTGTGGTGGGGCCGTACATGTCGGCGTAAGCCCGTCTGGATATAGTAACCATTGATTATTCTCCCAACTCGCCCATGACTTCACCGCGGAAGCCATAGATTTTTCTTTCTCCGGCGTAAGCAACGAGTTCTATGGTTCGAACTTGTCCTGGTTCAAATCTCACGGCTGTACCGGCCGCAATGTTCAAACGGTAGCCTTTGCTGATGTCTCGATCGAATGACAAAGCGGCATTGGTTTCGGCGAAATGATAATGACTGCCAACCTGAATTGGGCGGTCACCGGTGTTAGCTACCTTGATATTGAGGGTGGGTCGACCAGCATTGAGTTCGATATTACCTTCTGAAATGAAAAACTCTCCGGGTTTCATAATCACTCCTGCCGATTAGACGATGGGTTCGTGGACGGTGACGAGTTTGGTGCCGTCGGGGAATGTCGCTTCTACCTGAATGTCGTGAATCATTTCAGGTATGCCTTCCATGACGTCATCTTTGCTCAAAATCGTTCTACCATATGCCATGAGCTCGGCCACAGTTCGACCATCTCTTGCGCCTTCCATAATGGCGGCAGAAATCAGTGCAATCGCTTCTGGATGGTTGAGTTTTAAACCTCTTGCCTGTCGGCGCTCGGCGAGTAGTGCTGCAGTAAAAATCAGCAGCTTATCTTTGTCTCTGGGTGTGAGATCCATATTAACTCCTTAGGTAGCCCAAATCCTGGGTGTTGAGGCTTCTATCTGTTTGAACGTTTTAAGTAGATTGTCTCGGATTTGGCTAAATCCATTCTTACAAGGTTCGCTATGAGGTCCTAGATATCGCACCAAAATAACGCCCGACTTGGTCGTGACGCTCCAATGTTGTGCTTCTGGGAATTCGCTAATTTGCTCCCGCAGGTTAGCGACAACGGCTAACAACTGATCCTGCCGATCAAAGCGAAGGCTTGAAGATTGTCCTTCTTGTCTGTGTTTAAGAACAGCAAGCAGTGTGCCAAATACTGGCTGTTGATCGAGTCCCCAGGGCTGGGATTGAATCGCATCTTCTGGTGTGAGTCTAAGTCGTTCTCTGTGTATTAAAACATCGTTCTGAAACAGGTTCAGAGTTTGCGTGAGTCGACCTTGGCCGAATGTTTCTCCTGATGCAGTGCGACCGAGGCAGGCGATTTCCCAACCAATAAAGTCTGAGTTGGCATCAAGTTGGATATTCGTTTCCAAGTGAGCATTAGCATCCTTAAAGAATATGGTCTCCGGAGGTAGCCATTCTAAAAGGCTGTGCTGCTTGGCTCGCAAGTTAAGCGTTTGAGTTTGTTTATTTGGGTTCCCTGGTTCACATCGATAGAACTTAGAGGCTCCAGGACTGGTGACCACAACGTGGGACGAGTCTTGGGTTTCGACATGGATATCAATCAGGTCACCGGCGACATAACCTCCTGGAGGGTGGAGAATATACACATGCCGACTTTCATCCTCCGCCTTGAATGTGCGCTGCACTCTAAGAGGTCCGATATGAGTATTGTCCGCCATGATGGACTCGCCATGGCTCTGGCGAAACAACAATTTTAGCCGAGCTAGCCAACCGTTTTCGAAGGGTTTATCAGATGAGTTTTGTTTCAACATAGAATCAGCGTAACAAAAATCGTGCCGACAGTATTGTTGATTGGCGCTTGCTTGCTAGACGGAATTTTCCAGTCTCGATCAGGTAAACTAAGAAAAAGAATTTGGATGACAAGATGAGTATCAGGCGATAGCGAAACACCGAGATGCAGGAAGCACCGCAAACTCGATCTTAGTGAAAGGGCTTGAGGGTTAAGGACAAAAATAAAGTTGCTCACGTTTAAACTGAATGGTGCTGAATGTTTAGCTGCTTTGACTGACACTGGAGTCGTTAACTTGAGTAGCGCGGCCCCGGAGGATTTTGCTTTCTCCTCAATGCAAAACTTCATAGAGGCAGGGCGGTTTTTATTTTGGTGTCGGGAAGGGGCTGGGAAAATAGGAAGTATCAAGTGCCTTTTACTGCGTTGTACGAAATATCGGGTGCCCGGTTCGTTTGATCTAATTTGTGGTTCGAATCTCATTAACGCAATGATTGTGTTTTGCCATTGGTTTTATCTGACAAGAATGGCTATAAATCCAACTTCAGCATTTTACCCGTGAGAAAAAATTAATGAAGTACGTTATCCGAGTCATGCTTTGCCTTGTCGTCATTTTGTTCAGTGCTGGCACAGCAATGTATCTTTATTTTTCTCCGGAGCGCCAGCCAGACCCCGTGGTGTCTGAGGCCACGCTGGTCGAGCTCGATACCGGTGCTGTTGTTGGTTACCAAAATCTGTTAGGTGTGTCGGTGTGGCAAGGCATCCCTTTTGCTCAGCCACCGGTTGGCGAGCTTCGTTGGAGAGCGCCGCGGCCCGCGGCGCCTTGGCAAGGTCGTAAATCAGCCCTGGCCATTGGCCCCGACTGCGCCAGTCAGACCGGTCAGACGGCTGCAGAAAATAATCACTTCAAGGGCGTCGAGGACTGTCTTTACCTGAATGTTTACGCGCCAAATGGGGCAAAAGACCTGCCTGTGATGTATTGGATTCATGGCGGTGCCAATAATGGGGGTAGCAGCAGCAACCCGGTTTATGATGGTTCGCAATTAGCCGCTCAGTTTGATGTGGTGGTGGTAAGCATCAATTATCGGCTGACCCTTTTTGGCTGGCTCTCGCACCCGGCGTTGCGTGCCAACCCAGGGGTTCCGGAAGATGCATCAAGCAATTTTGGCACCCTTGATCAAATATTAGGGCTGCAATGGGTTCAGCGGAATATTGCGAAGTTTGGTGGTGATGCCAACAAGGTTACTATTTTTGGTGAATCCGCCGGTGGCTGGAATGTGATGGCGCTAATGGCCTCGCCGCTTGCCAAGGGCTTGTTTCATGGCGCGATTGTGCAAAGCGGTGGACTCGATCTTGAGCCTGTGGCGAAAGCTGAAAATTTTCTAACAGATGGAGGCCATCAACATAGCTCCCGTGAATTTATCAGTCAGCTGCTCATTGCAGAGGGTAGGTCGTCCGATGTGATAGGCGCCAAGACGCTTCAAAATGATATGACCGATACAGCGTTAGCCAGTTACTTACGCGGCAAAACCACAGCAGAAGTGCTTCAGGCTTTCCGTAGCGATACGGGGGGTAAAGTGTATAGAAATCTTGATTTAATTGGTGACGGTGTGACCTTGCCTCGCGCAATAGCCTCTAAAGAACTCTTTTCGAACGCCAATGACTACAACGCAGTTCCGGTAATGATGGGTACTAATCGTGACGAAATGAAGTTGTTTTTAGGTGTTAGCGACGACCATGTCGACAAATTAATGGGCATACCGATTGCAATCAAAGACCGCGAGCGCTTTCAGGCCTTCAGCAAATATAGTAGCAACCTGTGGAAGCTTAGAGCTGTAGATCAACTAGCGAGTGTGATGCGAGAGGCTCAAGGCGAGTCGGTGTTCGCGTATCGATTTGATGCGGATGATCTGCGTGATTTTGGCTTTTTGGATCTTAAAACGCTCATGGGCGCGGCCCATGCGTTTGAAGTACCCTATGTCTTTGGTAACTTTATTTCCTCTGTGAGCAATGTGATTCACCCAGAAACGGCCCGCGAGGCCAGAAACGCCCTGTCCCGCAGCATGATGTCGTACTGGGCGGCCTTTGCGCACTATGGCAGGCCCGGCACAGGCTATTACGGCAAGCAGGTGGAGTGGCAGCCATGGGCAAACGGCCCTGACCAGGATCGTCTTATGGTGTTTGATACGACGTTAGATGCAGGGGTGCGGATGTCGTCAGAACGACTGTACCTTGAGGATCTCAAGCAGATGTTTTTTGCTGAAAAGCACTTTGCGAATCAGCAAGAGCATTGCAGGGGCTACAAAATGTTGTTCACAGGGGGCGATTTTGTGCAGGCGGAGTTCGATGCGCTAAGCGGGAAAGGTTGTTCACAGTTTGACTTGTAGAGGCTAAGTCAGGCGCTAAGAGTGGATACGGTGCAAATTAGTTATTTCAGTGTGTTTGTCAGAAGGCTCATCAATGCCGCCACTTTCTGCAACGGGGCCCTTGGGTTAAAGCTGTGTCTACACGAAAGTGACTTTGGCTTCGCGTTAGCAATACCCGCTTTGTTTGCGACCATAGGTGAGATTACATCGGTTACCGGCACTAATAGGGCAGTTTTGGGTCACTTGACTCTGCTCGTTTAATTATTTCTTCCTCTCAAGTTATCGAGACCTTTTTTCGAATCTTAAATCCGGTTATCAGATCTGTGGTGATACCATAATGCCCATTAAAGAATAGATTATGAAGTATGAGGGGTGAGGAAAAAACGATGAAAGATGCGAAAGAAATAATTGAAACGTTTTGGAGAATTCAGGACGAGGGCGATTACACGAAAGTCGTTGATCTGTTTGCCGACGACGCGGTTTTAGTTGATCCATTTTTCGGCACTTTTGAAGGCAGGTCTGCAATTGGCGAATTCATGAAAAAAATGAATGAGGAAATGGGATCTAGGGATACAAGTTTCGTTGTTCGAGAAATAGCTGGCGATGGTGAAGTCGCTTGGGCTCAGTGGACAGCTAAAACACCCGCTGGCGAAATCGAAGGTTGCGGTCTTTACCGTGTCCGAGATGGCATGATGACTTATTACAAAGATTACATGAACGCGCCTGCTTGACCTTAGGGTGACCTAAGAGGACAGGACTAAGTGCCAGGTCCAAAGGATTCATGTTCAGTCAAATTTAGGGCTCAGTGGAGTGTTGATCCTTTAATTTGCCGATGACTGCCATGGTGCCGGTCGGGCAGGGGACTTTGACCTGTTAATCAAACGATGTCTCAGGATTGGCGGGCTGTAGCAGACTCCAGTGATGGTGCTTGTGCCCTAGGTGGCCTCCCGCATGCGATGCAGGATTTTCTGAATGACATCTGGGTCAGTGATTTCGGCAATGATACGTAATGTACCGCCGCACAATGGGCACATAGGCAAGTTCCCTGTTAACCATGGAGCAATACGCGCTTGCCTTTACGAAGCAAAACAATCTTTTCGCCCCAATCGCCGATGGGCACCGTATGGGTAACCAACCCCGGCCCCCCTACA
>Ga0233427_10001034_pt1 | contig 31778 bp, 35 predicted proteins | sample SI_118_April2016_5_FD_179885 | JGI IMG/M metagenome (GOLD analysis project Ga0233427, IMG submission 179885) | Seawater microbial communities from Saanich Inlet, British Columbia, Canada - SI_118_April2016_100_MG | ecosystem: Environmental > Aquatic > Marine > Inlet | place: Canada: British...
GGTTACCAATGTTTACAACTTTTCCTTTAAGCCCAGCAAAATCTTTAACTTTCGCTTTTTTTCTTGCCCAAATTTGAAAAGGTTCATTGTGCACTGAGAATACAGCTCTTAAATCACTATATTGTTTACCTTCCCATTTGCTTGAACCATTTACAGCATGATATTGCCAATCTGATTGTGCAACACCAAATTGAAATTCACCAGCAGCGATTTGACCAATATTATAGTTTGATCCACCCGTTGAAGGCGCTGTACATCTGTAAGCTTTATCTATACCTTTTTTTCTTCCGTGTTCTTTAGCAATTGCAGATTTATGCAACATTTTACAGATTGCGTTACCAGTTTGGAAATAAACACCAGTTGGTCCACCTGTTCCTATCGTAAAAAACTCTGCTGATTTTGCAACACCAGTTAAGGATAAAGATGCAGCTAATATCAGTAAAGCACTCGATAGAGATGTAATTATTTTTCTCATTTTTTCTCCCTCTATATATATCGTTATTTTTATATCTCAATTCTAACAGTTATTAATTGGGTATGTATAGTAAGATTTTATATTGATTCAGACCACTTTTTTAATTTATCAACACCTTCAATAATTTTAGGAGCAAACTCATTTATGGTATTGTCATCAATTATTTTTCCAACTTTGATTTTATCCATAAATTTTTGACCATCAAAATCGGTAAAACTCAATCTTGCGAGCATTCTACTTTTCTCAAAACCAAAATCAGATCCAGGTAATAAAGCTACACCAGTATCTTTTAATATATTGTCACACATTTCTGATGAAGAGTTAAATTTTTTATTCAAAAACTCAGGCATTAAGTAAAAACCTCCTTGTGGACTGTTAATTAAAACTTTATTAGATCTTAAATTTTCATAAACATAGTTGCCAACTGCTTTTAAGATATTTCTAGATTTATTGATATAATCTGAGTGATCATTTTCATAGGCTTTTATTGCTGCATATTGAATAGGGGCACTAACAGCAGAAAAAGTTTCACTTGCTAAAACATTAATCATATTTTTAATTTCTTTTAACGAGTCAGGTATTATAAAATAACCCAATCTCCATCCACCAGCCCCACACCATTTACTTAATCCTGTACTGATAATAGTTTTTTCCGGGCAAAAACTTGAAATAGATTTATAATTATCTTCAAAACTTAAGTCTGAGTATATTTCATCAGATAAAATAATAAGATTATATTTCTTAGCAACATCTGCTATTTCCTCTAAATTTTTACAAACTTGACCTGAGGGGTTATTTGGTGAATTTATAAATAATAGATAATTTTTATTTTTATCTTTTAAAATAATTTCCTCAATTTCTTTTCCAGATGGAAACCAGCTATTCTCTCTTTTTGTTTGTAAAATTTTAATTTTATTTCTACCTAATATTGCTTGAGGTGCATAAGAAACCCAGCTAGGTGCAGGCAATATAATTTCTCCATCAAAAATAACATGCAATAAAAACATTAATTCCTTAGAACCAGGTCCAATAATTACATTTTCAGATTTATAACTATAATCTTTTTTACTTGAGGTGTGTTTTGCCACAGCATTTCTTAGTTCTGACAAACCTTGCATTGGTAAATATTTATTTTGGTGGGCATTATTTTTTAATTCTTCAACAACATCTTGGGGCACTTTAAATGGAGATTGTCCAAAACCAAATTTAAATATTTTTTTTCCTTGTTCTTCTAATTTTCTAGAAGTTTCATTAATTGCTAGAGTAGATGATGGTTTTAGATTTTTTACTAAATTTTTTAACATTTAATTACTTAATTCTTTCAAATTTTTAAATTGTTTTAAAGCCTCAGGATTTGCTAAGGCTTCTTTGTTCTTAATATTATTTCCATCTAAAATATTCTTAACCGCTAGCTCTACTATTTTGCCACTTTTAGTTCTCGGTATATCTTTAACTTCAATTATTTTACTTGGAACATGTCTTGGAGAAGCATTTTTTTTTATTTGGAACTTTATCTTTTTTAATAAATCTTCTGTAAGGTAAAATTTTGTATTCATTACTATAAATAGAATAATTCTAACATCATTGTCCCAAGATTGTCCCACAACAATAGACTCTTTTACCTCTTTAAATCTTTCTACTTCTGAATAAATCTCTGCAGTTCCAAGTCGAACACCGCCTGGATTTAATGTCGTATCTGATCTACCATGAATTATAAGCCCATTAGTTTTTTTTATTTCAGCAAAATCACCATGATGCCAAATATTGTTAAAACGATTAAAATATGCATCTTTAAATTTTTTATCTTTTTTATCATTCCAAAATTTTAAAGGCATGGATGGAAAAGGATTTTTACAAACCAACTCTCCTTTGTTATTTTTGACAGATTTTCCTTTTTCATTAAAAATATCAACATTTAAAGCTAATCCTTTATTTTGAATTTCACCTATATGGACTGGTTGATATAAGTTTCCCAAGACAAAACATGATACTATATCGGTTCCTCCTGAAATCGATGATAAATGAACATTTTTTTTTATATTTTTATAAACATAATTAAATCCGTCATTAGATAGTGGTGAGCCAGTTGAGCAGATTGTTTTTAATTTATTAAGTTTATATTTGTATTTAAGTTTTGGTTTTAATTTACGCAAAGCATCTATATATTTTGCACTCACACCAAATAATGTGATTTTTTCTTTTTCAACAATCTTTAATAGTAAATCATCTTTTTCGAACATTGGAGAGCCATCAAATAAAACAATCGAAGCTTTTGATGCCAAAACACTCACAAGCCAATTCCACATCATCCATCCACAAGTAGTAAAGTAAAAAACGTTATCTCCCTCTTTAATATCACAATGTAGTTGGTGTTCTTTTTTGTGTTGAATTAAAACTCCTCCAGTTCTATGACAAATACACTTTGGTTTACCAGTAGTTCCACTTGAAAAAAGTACAGCTAGCTCATGTTCAAAATCGAAATTGGAATAACTAATATTTTGAGAATTAATTTTCATCAACTCAGTCCATTTAAAAATTTTCACTTTTGGAAATTTTTTATTACTAAGATAGTTTTCACCTGGATATTTGATAATTACAACGTTTTTTATAGAAGGTATTGCTTTTAAAATCTCTGGAAGTCTTTCTAAAACATTTATTTTTTTACCATTATAAAAGTATTGATCTGTAATGAATAACACTTTTGGATTAATTTGTGAAAACCTTTCAACCACACCCCTAACTCCAAAATCTGGCGAACAAGAAGACCAGATGGCACCTATTGAAGTTGTAGCGATGAAGGCTTCTACTGTTTCAATCGTGTTGGGCAAGTACGCTACAATTCTATCTTTTTTTTTTATCTTTCTGTCCTTAAAAAAATTAATTATTTTACTAGTATTTTCATTTAATTCTTTCCAGGTTCTTTCTTCTCTAAAATTGTTTTCACTAATAAAAGTAATCGCTTTTTCACTATTATTTTTTGACAATAAATTTTCACCAAAATTTAATTTACTATTGGGTAAAAACAAATTTTTATAGAATATTTTTGATTTACTAATTTTCTTATCACTTTTTATTCCTTTTATTTTAGTAAAATCCCAAAAAGAACTCCAAAATTCTGGTGAGTTTTTGATACTCCAATTTAATATGTTTTGATAATCACCACTAAAATTTTTATTAAATTTTTTTGAAATATATTTTTCAAAACTAAAAAGAATTGAGTTTTTTTTCTGTTTTGAAGATGCTTGCCAAAGTTTCTGGGTCATATTTATTTGTAATTACTATTATAGAATTAATCTTATTTATGCTAATCTAACCCTACTTTATAAGCAAAATGAGAACTTTTTATCCTCCGATTCGGTCATGTTTTAGTCTATTTTTGTTCTTTAACAGCAACAATATCTGGTAGGTAAAAAAAAAGGTATACCAAAGATAGAAATGACTAAATATAAAATTACAGCTGTTCTCGGACCAACCAATACTGGCAAAACCCATCTTGCAATAGAAACTATGCTCTCATTTGATACTGGTATGATTGGTTTTCCCTTAAGATTGTTGGCTAGAGAAGTTTATGACAAAATAATTAAAAAAATTAGTATTGATAAAGTTGCTCTAATTACAGGTGAGGAAAAAATTATTCCTTCAAATGCAAAATATTTTTTATGTACCGTAGAATCTATGCCAATAGATAAACATTTAGAATTTGTCGGAGTTGACGAAATACAAATGTGTGCCGATCATGAAAGAGGTCACATTTTTACAGATAGACTTTTAAATATGAGGGGTGAAAAACTTACAATGCTAATGGGTTCAAACACTATTAAAAATATAATATCTAAACTAGATGCTGATATAGAATTTATAAACAGAGACCGATTGTCAAAACTTACATACGCAGGTCACAAAAAAATTTCAAGAATAAATAGAAAAACAGCTATAATTGCTTTTTCCTCTGAAGAAGTTTACGCAATAGCTGAGTTAATTAGAAGACAAAAGGGTGGGGCTGCAATAGTTATGGGGTCACTAAGCCCTAAAACTAGAAATGCCCAAGTAGAATTATATCAATCTGGTGACGTAGATTTTCTAGTAGCAACTGATGCAATTGGAATGGGAATTAACATGGATTTAGACTATGTTTTTTTCTCTAATCTTAAAAAGTTTGATGGCAAAAAATTAAGAAAATTAAACTTATCTGAAATGGGACAAATTGCTGGAAGAGCTGGCAGATATTTAAATGATGGAAATTTTGGTATTACAGGTGAATGTAAAGAAATAACATCTGAAGATGTGGAATTATTAGAAAATCATAAATTTGAAGAAATTAAAACTCTGTTTTGGAGAAATTCAAATCTAAATTTTAACAACCCGTTTAGTTTAATAAAATCACTGGAAGAAAAACCTCAAACTGGATGGTTAAGAAAAATTCACGAATGTGAAGATGAAAGAGCTCTTAAATATTTTTTAAAAGATAAAAGTTTCATTAATTTAGAATTTGAAAAGAAAACACTTAGTCTTTTATGGGAATGTTGCCAAATACCAGATTTTGTTAAAAAAACTTATGGAAATCATTATGAGGTCATTGGCAACGTTTTTAAATTTTTGAGTAGTGAAAAAGGACAAATTACTGATGAATATATAAGATTACAGCTTATGAAGCTCGATAAATTAGAGGGAAATGTGGATTCTTTATCAAATAGAATTGCAAATGTTAGAACTTGGTCTTATGTTTCAAATAAAAATAATTGGATAGAAAATCAAGAATATTGGATTGAAAAAACTAAACACTTAGAAGACAGACTATCAGATAGACTTCATGAAGAACTCACCAAAACATTTATTGATAAAAGAGCAAGTGTTCTCGCGCGAGGCTTAAAACAAGACATGGAATTTAAAACAGAAATCTTAGAAAATAATAATGTTATGATTGACGATCAATTTATTGGGAAGATAAACGGTCTTAAATTAGAACTAGATTTAAAAAAAGGTGCTTTAGAAACTGATATTAAGTCATTAAAGAAAGCTGCAAGACAGAGCATTGGCCCAGAGCTTGAAAAAAGAATTCAAATAATTGTAGACACAGGATTAATTCAGTTGAATGATGACTTCAAAATTCATTGGAATAATTTTCCTATAGCAAAACTATCTGCAGGAAATGACTATTTAAACCCTAAATTTGAACTAGTTGTTGATGAAACTATAGCAAATGATCAAAAACAAAAATTAACAGATTTTATTTATAAATGGCTACATAACAAAATTAATATAGTTTTGAAAAGTCTTATTGATTTAAAAAATCTTAAAGAAAAAAATTCTTCAATTAAAGCTTTAGCTTATCAGCTTTATGAAAATAATGGAGTTCTAAAAAGAGAACAGGTTTCTTCATATGTAAAAACTCTCGGTCAAAATGAAAGAAAAATTCTAAGAGAGCTAGGTGTTAAATTTGGAAGATATCATGTTTTTTTATATCAATTAATTAAACCTGAGGCCGTATCTTTAAGAACACTATTGTGGAAAAATTTTCACCAAAAATATTATAATTTAAAACCACCCACCTTTGGATTAAATTTTTTGGATGATAAAGACTCTAAAAATAAAAATTTTATGCTTCTTTGTGGTTTTGAAAAATTCGACTCTTTATTTGTTAGAATAGATATTTTAGAAAGACTTTTTATGCAAATAATCAATACAGACACAAAAGATAATAAAGAAATAAAAATGATACCAGAGATGCTAAACCTTCTAGGCTGTAGTAAAGACAATTTTAAAAAACTTTTACAAAAAATGGGATATAAAATATTTGATAAAGAAAATGAAACATTTTTCAAGTATACTCCTATAAAAAAATTTAAAAAAGATTCTATCAAAAAAATTGATAGTGAAAATCCATTCAGAGTATTAAAAAATTTAAATCTTGGATAATTTTTATGTTTTTTAAAAAAAAAGAGAATGAAATAGAAAATAGTTATTTAATTAAAGTTTGCGCTTTATTAATTCATGCAGCTAAAATCGATGAAAATTTTACAGTGCATGAGGAAGAGATAATTAAAAAAACTCTATTAGAATTAGGTTCCTCTCAAGAAGATTTATCTAAAACCATTAAAGAAGCAAAAATTATTGAAGAAAATTCAAATCAAATTCTAGATTTTACAAGAGAGGTTAAAAATTTGTCTGAAAATAACAAAATCAAAATCATTGAAGCTTTGTGGTCTATAGTTTATTCAAATAAAGACGCTGATATATATGAAGCTAATTTAATGAGACGACTAGCAGGTCTTCTTTATATTGACAATAAGACTATGGGAGATATTAAAAATAAAATTCAAAAAGAAAACTCATAATGACTTATATAGTAAACGATAAATGTATTAAGTGTAAACTAACTGACTGTGTTGATGTTTGCCCAGTAGACTGTTTCTATGAAGGTGAAAATATGCTTGTAATTAAACCTGATGAGTGTATAGATTGTGGCGTTTGCGAGCCAGAATGCCCAGTTGATGCCATAACTGCAGATACTGAACCCGGTAGCGAAAAATGGTTAGAAATCAATACAAAGTATTCTGAGATTTGGCCAAACATAAGTGAAAAAAAAGATCCCCCAATGGATCATGAAAAATTTAAAAATGAGCAAAATAAGTACGAAAAATATTTTAAAGAAAATCTTTAAAAGTAAAACAGAAACAAAAGTGAAAAAAAAAGTTTCAAAAAAAGTTTCAAAAAAAGTTTCAAAAAAAGTTTCAAAAAAAGTTTTAAAAAAAGTTTTTAAAGTAAAAAAAGTTACTACTAAAAAAACTAAAGTAGCTTCAAAAAAAACTTTACCTAAAATAAAAAAAACAACTAAAGCAACTCAAATAAAAGAGGAAGCAAAAGTAGATAATTTAAGAATTTCCAAAAGCAATGAGGTAAAACCTGAAATCAAAAAAGTAAAAAAACAAGAAACTGAAAAAAGAGAATATAAAATTAAAGACCATATTGTTTATCCAAAACATGGTGTTGGACAAATTACTGAATTTAAGAAAATTAACATAGGTGGTATTGATGTTGAAACCTATGTAATAAAATTTGAAAAAGATAAAGCTAACGGCATGGTTCCAGTGAATAAACAATCACATTTGAGACCTTTAGCAACTATCAATCAAGTAAATAAATGTATTTCTATTCTTAAGAGTAAACCAAAAATAAAAAGATCGATGTGGAGCAGAAGAGCACAAGAATATGAAGCTAAAATCTCATCTGGTAAAATTTATGAATTAGCAGAAGTTGTTAGAGATTTAAATAAAGGTGATGATCTTATGGTTGACCAGTCTTATAGTGAAAGACAATTATTTGAAAAAGCATATGAAAGAATTTTATCTGAATTTCAAATTGTACTAAATGTATCATTAGAAGATACTCAAAAGAAATTGGATAAAGCTTTAAAAAGAAATCTGGGTGGGCAAGCTCAACCTGCGATAACTGCTCCTAAATCTACAACTAACGAATTACCAGTTGAAGAACCAATTTCTGATACTGGCGAACCCTTAGAAGAATAAAAAAAAACGCCTCTCATACAAATTGTAATGAGAAGCGTTTTTAGTAAAGATTAGTAAATTACTATCTTTTTCTCTTTTTAGCTTTTTTAGCCTTTTTTGCTTTTTTCTTAGTTTTCTTTGCTGCTTTTCTCTTAGTTTTTTTAGCAGCTTTTTTTCTTTTCTTAGGCATCTTTAGCTCCCTGTTTAAGTTTAACGAATCAAATTGATTCGTTGTTACTATATTTTTATTTTTTTATACAAGTTATGTCAATTCATTAATTAAAAAGTAAATTTATAAAAAATTATTTTATCTTTTATAATATTTTTTTTAATTAATTTCATTAATGTTTATGCGGATAATAAACAGTTTATTAATCTAATTTAATAAAGATCTTCTACTTGATTTTTATATTTCTGAATTATTTTATATCTTTTTAATTTTAATGTTGGTGTCATTAACCCATTTTCAATTGTAAATTGATCTTCTATGATTAAAAACTTTTTAATTTTTTCTATTTTTGATAAATTTTTATTTATTATTTCAATTTTGTGAATAATATTTTCATTAGTAATTTCTTTTTTTTCTTTTTTTAGAACTAATAAAGCTACTAAGTAAGGTTTGTTATCCCCATATACTAATGCTTGCTCTATAAAATCAATTTTTACAATATCATTTTCTAATTTGACTGGTGAAATATTATCTCCTCCAGGTGTAATTATTATATCTTTTTTTCTGTCAGTAATTTTTAAATATTCATTTTCAAAATGACCAATATCTCCAGTATATAACCATCCGTCTTTTAAAACTTTACTTGTTTCTAATTCATTGTTCCAATATCCCAACATTACATTTTCACCTTTTATCAAAATTTCTCCATCATCAACTATTTTAACTTTATTATTTCTAAAAGGAGGTCCAACAGTTTCAATTCTGATATCATTTATTGGATTACAACTAACAACAGGAGATGTTTCTGTTAATCCATAACCTTGTAATGTGGGAAGACCAATTGAATTTAAAAATATACCAACTTCTTTATCTAATGCTCCACCCCCAGAAATGAAGGCTTTTAATGCACCACCAAATTGTGACTTAATTTTTTTTCTTACTAATTTTTCACAAATTAAATTTTCAATATTTTCAAAAAATGAAAGTTTTTCATTTAACAATTTTTTTTTACCAAGTACTAACATTTTACTAATTAGATATTTTTTAAATCCTTTAACTTTATTAAAATTTGAACTAATTTTTTGAAATAAATTTTGATAAAATCTTGGAACAGCTGTCATTATATCAGGATTACAATCATTCATATTTTTGATTAGCTTATCTATACTTTCGGCATAAAAAACCTTAGCACCTATTGCTATTTGAACAAATTGCACGGTATGCTCATATGAATGAGATAAAGGTAGCCAAGTCAAAAATTTAGGTTTTTCTGAAATAATTTCTTTAAGTAGATAAATGGATCCTTCGCAGTTACTTAGTATACCTCCATGACTTAACATAACACCTTTTGGATTTCCTTGAGTTCCTGAGGTATAAATTATACAAGCTACATCTGTTCTTTTAATTTTTAAATTTAATAAATCTTTTTCTTTAAATTCTTTTTTATTAAAAATCTCTTTAATAAAAATTATTTCGTTATCATTTTGAAACTCTTCAAATGAAATTATACTTTTAATAAAAGGTCTTTTTTTTATAATATTTTTTACTTTATCATACTGAGTTTTATCTGAAATAATAATTACTGATGGTTTGCAATCATCAATTAAATATTCATAATCACTCTCTGTATAAGTAGTGTAGGCTGGTACTGTAATACCATTTGCTAGCATTATTGCTAAATCAGAAACCATCCACTCTGGTCTATTTTCTGAAATTAATAAACATCTATCATTATTTTGCATTAAAGATTCTAGCTGATCAGATAACTTTAGAATATTAAGATAGGTTTGTTCCCAGGTGAATTTTTGATTTGGGTTTTTTAAAGATTGAAGAAAAACTTGATCAGATCTCTCTTGTTTAAATTGATTATAAAATAACTCTAAGAGATTATTATAGTGTTGTATTTTCATAAATTTTGGTGGGCGAAGAGAGAATCGAACTCTCACTTCTTGCGAAACACGATTTTGAGTCGTGCGCGTCTACCAGTTCCGCCATTCGCCCTTTATTAATTAAATAATATTTTAAATAGTATAAGAACTAAAATTATAATAAAACCAAAAAATGTTTAAAACTCTTTATCAAAAATGTTTGAATTTAGCTTCTCATAAAAGTTCAAATTTTTTTTTAGGTTTAGTGTCATTCATAGAAAGTTCTTTTTTTCCAATACCTCCTGATGTCATGATAATTCCAATGGTTATTGCAAAAAAAAAGAGTTATTTAAAAATATTTTTAATAGCATCCATTTTTTCAGTTCTAGGTGGCATATTTGGATACATCCTAGGTTCCATCTTTTTAGATATGGCAATGAATGTAATTGAATTTTATGGATATGAAAATAAAATCAATACTTTAATAAACAGCCTAGCCCAGGGAGAAGGTCTTATCGCATGGTTAAGTATCCTTTTTTTAGCTGGTTTTACCCCTTTACCTTATAAGGTATTTACTATTGCAAGTGGGTTAATTGGTTTCAATTTATTAGTATTTATAATTGTTAGTCTAATTTCAAGAAGTCTAAGGTTTTTTATTATTGCCTATCTATCCTATAAGTTTGGTGATTTGTTCACAGAATTTATGAATAAACATGGTTCTAAGTGGTTTACTGCTCTTGGTATATTGTTAGTTTTAATATTTATTATTATATTTCTAGTCACAAAATTTAATGCTTAATTTAATCCAAAAAAATTATATCAGAATTATTTTTTTAGTAAGTTTTGTCGCTTTAATCTCTGCTTATTTTATTGAATATGTTTTAGGTCACCAACCATGTAATTTATGTTTAATGGAAAGAGTACCTTACGCGATAGCATTAGTAATAATTATACTTAACTACAAGTTTAATCGTTTAGAAAAATATTTTATCCTCTTGTTATCTATGGTATTTTTAGCTTCTACACTATTATCTCTATATCATTTAGGTATTGAACAAGGTTTTATTGAAGAATCTCTTGTTTGTGATCTTCAAAATAGCTCTAAAATATTATCAAAAGAGGAAATATTAAAACAATTACAGGAAAAAAGAGTTAGCTGCAAAGATGTAACATTTAAAATTTTTGGTTTATCGCTTACAACTTTAAATATAATAATATCAATATTAACAACAATTGTTCTTACAAAAATATATTTGAGCTATGAAAAAAATAAATAAAATAAAAGTTGAAGAATTTATAAGAGTTGATCATGCTGGTGAGCGTGGCGCTATAAAGATATACGAAGGCCAATTACTAGCTTTAAATACTTTTGTTAAAAATGATAAGTTAAAAAAAACAATTGAAGAAATGAAAGAACATGAAAAAGAACATTGCGATTATTTTGAAAATGAAATTAAAATAAGAAATATTAAACCAACAAAACTTTTACCGTTATGGGATTTGTTGGGTGTGGGATTAGGCTTTGGCTCAACAATTCTTGGCAAAAAGGCTGCTATGTTGTGTACAGCTTCAGTTGAAGAGGTAATTCAAGAACATTATGCCAATCAAATAAAGCAGCTTGGATCAGATGAAAATAGATTAAAAAATAAAATTATCAAATTCAGAGAAGATGAAATCGACCATAAAGATATTGCTTACGAAGAAGGTGCAACTAAAGAAGGTCCTTATTCAATATTAGATAAAATTATCAAAACAGGTTCAAAGATTGCAATTAATATTTCTGAAAAAATTTAAGACTCCAGCTCAACATCCCAATACAAATAATCCATCCAACTTTTATGCAAAAAATTTGGTGGAAAGTTTTTACCATTTTTATGTAAATCTTCTGTAGATGGTCGATACGGACTTTGATTAAGCATCATGCCTGAATGTTTTAATAATTTTCCACCTTTTCTTACATTACACAAAGAACAGGCGGTCACTACATTATCCCAATTAGTTTCACCTCCTTTTGATCTTGGTAATAAATGATCGAAAGTAAGTTCTTCATTACTCCCACAATATTGGCAGGAGAATTTATCTCTTAAAAACACGTTAAATCTAGTAAAGCTTGGCTTTGTTTGTGGGACTATATAATCTTTTAGAGCAATAACGCTTGGTAATTGCATATTAAATGATGGGCTTCTGATAATTCTGTCATAATTACTTACAATTATAACTCTATCCAAGAAAACAGATTTTACTGTATCTTGCCAAGACCATAAAGATAAAGGGTAGTAACTTAACGGTCTATAATCAGCGTTAAGAACTAAGGCTGGACATTTTTCTAATGAAACATCTTTTTCAAAAAAATTATTCATTAACTATTCTTAACTCAGTTAAAGAATTTTATCAATAATTAGGGGTATTAAATTTTTTTCAAAATATAATTAAGCGCTGTACTTGAAGCTTCCATCGGAATATGATGATCACAATTTTTAATTAATAGTGTTTTAACATTTATACCATTTCTAATTAAAAAATCTTTAGCTTCTAATAGATATGTGGAAGGTACAACTTGATCTGAATCACCATGGATTAATAAAACATCTGAAAAATTTTTTACTCTTCCTTTTAAATTATTTTGATCGATTATTTTTCCAGAAAAACCAACTATACAAGAAAATTTTTCTTCTGATATTAATCCAACATTTAACGACAACATACATCCCTGGCTAAATCCTGATAAGCATATTTTATTGTTTGTTAAATTAAATTCTTGCTTAATCTCGTTAATAAATTTTTGAATTTTTTTTTCAGCTTTAATTGATTGTTCAAGTATGTAATCAGGATCGTCTTTAGTCAGATCAAACCATTGAAAACCCGATGGATTTATTGCACATACTTCATGTCCATTTGGACAAATAAAGACCGTGTTTGGCATATGCCTTTTCCAATTAAAAGATAACATGCTTATATCCTTGCCATCTCCTCCATACCCATGAAGTAAAATAACAGCATTTTTTATCTCAATTCCATCTTCAGGTTTTATTATTATGGAGTTTAGGCAAAATGTCATAGTTAATTAATTATGTTTTTTATTTTTTAAAACACTCTACAATAATTATATGATTTCAGGAATATTTGTAAAAATTCTATCAATAGTTTTTTTGTTGGCAGTAGGTATTGTTTTAATTTTGGGTATTGGCACTCTTTTTAAAGGTGGCGAAACTAGTAAAAAATATTCTAACAAATTAATGCAACTAAGAGTTCTTTTGCAATTTATAGCAATAATTGTTCTTGTAGGATTTGCTTATTTTTTTAAAAACTAATTGTACTTTTTTAACCATTCAATAAATTCTAAATTATCAAAATCTATTGAACCAATGATTCTCGCAAATTCTTTGCCTTCTTTATTAAAAAGTATTGAAGTTGGAACCCCTCTTAAAGAAAGTGTTTTAGCTAAAGTGGTTGGTGCATCAAAATATGGCTCTAAATATTCAATATTTAATTCTTGAAAAAAATCATTAATCTTTTTTAAACTTTCTTTGCTAATATTTATTGCAAAAACTTTTATATTATTAAGTTCTAAGTTATTTTGAAGTCTATCTAAGGATGGCATCTCTTCTTTACATGGCTCACACCACGTTGCCCAGAAATTTAGTAAAACTAAGTTTCCATTAAAATCTTTAATATTAATTTTTTTATCTTTTTGGTCTAAAAAAATAACATTATCATAAGTTTTTAGGTCTTTATGAATGACTATATTTTTTATTTTAGGCAAATCATCAGCTAAGACATTTGAAATCAAAAAAGTAAATAATATTAAAAATCTCATGCTAAATAGGTATAATTAAATATCATGAGAAAAAATAAAAACAACCAAGCAATATGGGGCACTCGAATTAAAAAGAGCTCATCAACTTTATTTCAAAAAGTTGGTAATTCTATAGATATTGATAAAAGACTTTACAGAGAAGATATTCAAGGATCAATCGCACATGTTGAAATGTTGTTTAAACAAAAAATCATTTCATTTAAGATTAAAAATAAAATTATCTACGGCCTTAATAAAATAGAAAAAGAAATATCTAATAAAAAGTTTGAGTTTAATAAAAAATATGAAGACATTCATATGAATATTGAAAAACGACTTTTTCAAATAATTGGAGATGAGGCAGGTTATGTTCACACTGCAAGATCCAGAAACGATCAGGTGATTACAGATTTTAAAATTTGGATAAGATCTGCAACTAAAGAGATTAATTTTACTATAGATAAGGTAATAAAGAGTACATTAAAATTAGCTGAAAAAAACATAGAAACTATCATGCCTGGTTTTACTCATCTTAAAAATGCACAGGCTATTTCTTTTGCTCACTACCTAATGGCTTATGTTGAGATGTTTAACAGAGACAAAAAAAGATTTATTAATAATTTAGAGAGTTTAGATGAAAATCCCTTAGGCGTTGCTGCTTTAACTGGAACCTCTTTTAATATTGATAGAAACTATACAAGTAAAAAACTGGGTTTTAAAAGACCAACGGGTAATTCAATTGACACTGTTTCTGATCGAGATTTTGTTTTAGATTTTTTATATAGCGTTTCAGTGTGTTCAATGCATATATCTAGAATTGCAGAAGAATTAATTATCTGGAATTCAGATGGATTTAACTTAATAAATTTATCAGATAAAGTTGTTACAGGCTCATCAATAATGCCTCAAAAGAAAAACCCTGATTTGCTAGAATATTTAAGAGGAAAAGTTGGAAGCAGCTATGGAAATTTGTTTTCTATGCTTACAATTTTAAAAGGGTTACCATTATCATACTTCAAAGATCTTCAAGATGACAAAGAGATTGTATTTAAATCAAACGATACATTAATTAATTGTCTTAAAATTTTTGATGAGATACTTAAAAACTCTAGCCCTAACAAAAAACGAATGCTCGAACTCGCAAACTCTGGATATATCACAGCAACAGATTTGGCAGATTATCTTGTAAAAAATCATTCAATGTCATTTAGAAAAGCTTATCAAAAAACTGCTGCTGTAGTTAATTTGGCTGAAAAGAAGAAAAAAAAACTTAATGAATTAAGTTTGGAAGAATTAAAAAAAATTGAACCAAAATTAAATGATAATGTTTTAAAAGTGTTTGATTTAAAGAATTCTATAAACTCTAAAAAATCTTATGGAGGAACATCTTTTGATAATATTAAAAAAATGATAATGAAATATAAAAAACAAAAATGATAAAAAAAATTACTTTAGCTTTCTTGCTTTGCTGCCTATTAGTTTCTTGTGGGAAAAAGGGAGATCCTGAATATAAAAATCCTGAGAAAAAAGCAAAAATGCAAACTATCTTTAAAAATAAGGCTTAATGAAATACATTAATAAAAAACTAACAATTGAAAATGTTAAAGTTCAAAATATTGCTAAAAAATTTGGCACACCAGCTTATTGTTACTCATATAATCAATTAAAAAAAAATATTAACAACTTTAAAAAAAGTTTTAAATCATTTTCTCCATTAATATGTTTTGCAATTAAATCAAACACTAATGTAAATTTAATCAGTGAAATAAGAAAATTAGGTCTTGGGGCTGACGTGGTTTCTGTGGGTGAATTAATGAAAGCTCTTAAAGCGGGAATTAAACCTAATAAAATTGTTTTTTCGGGTGTAGGCAAGACTGTTGAGGAAATTAAATATGCAATTAATAAAAAGATACTTCTAATTAATGCTGAGTCAAAAAGTGAAATTTTTGAGATAGAAAGAATTGCTAAAAAAAATAAAAAAAGTGTTAATGTTGGTGTTAGATTAAATCCTAATGTGGACGCAAAAACGTTAAGTAAAATTTCCACAGGTAAAAAAGAAAATAAATTTGGAATTAGTGAAAAAGATTTTTTAGAACTAGTCAAATATATAAATAAATCTAAATATGTGAATTTAAAGTGTTTAAGTGTTCACATTGGTAGTCAAATACTTGATGTTAAGCCATATGAAAATATGCTCAAAGCATTAGACAAAATAATAAAAAAAACTAATCACTCTTTTGAATATATTGACCTTGGTGGTGGAATGGGGATTGATTATAAACATAATAAAAAAGTACTTAATCTAAAAAAATATTCACTAAGTATTAAAAAATTTCTAAAAACTAATAATTCTAAAATAATTTTTGAACCTGGTCGCTCTATTGTAGGAAATATAGGAATGTTAGTCTCAAAAGTCACTTACATTAAAGAAGGTCATAAGAAAAATTTTATTATTCTAGACGTTGCCATGAATGATTTAATGAGACCAGCATTATACAATTCTATACACAGAATACTTCCGGCCACTAAAAGTAGAAAAATATCAAATAAAACCTATGAGTTTGTTGGTCCCATCTGTGAAAGTACAGATAAATTTTTAACTATAAAAAAATTTCAAAAACTAGATGAAAAAGACTTGATTGTAATTTGTGATGTTGGGGCATATGGAATTTCACTTAGCTCAAATTACAATGTGAGACCAAAACCAGTAGAAATACTTATTAAAAACTCTAAAATTAATGTAGTCAATAAAAGACAGAAGCTTGTTAATTTAATTTAGCTTCTGATAAAAATGATTAGAAACATCATATTCTCAATTTTTTTCTTTTCTGGAATAATAATTATTTCTTTAGTTTTTTTACCTGCATTTTTTTTACCTCAAAAGATTGTTTTAATTGGAGGAAAATTAATGGGTTATTGGACTAGCTTTTGTCTAAAAATTTTTTTATCAACAAAAATTATAATTAAAGGTAAAGAAAATATTATTAATAATCAAAAATTTTTTATTGCCTCATCTCATCAATCGATGTTTGAAACATTTTATCTACAAACAATTTTTAATTCTCCAGTTTTTATTCTTAAAAAAGAATTACTTTTAATTCCCATTTTTGGGTGGTATTTGAAAAAGATTGGATCTATATCAATTAAAAGAAATAAAATTACTAAAGATAATTTAGGTTTTTTTGAGGATATCTCTAAAATAATTAATAATTCGAAAAGACCACTTATAATTTTTCCACAAGGGACAAGAGTTCTGCCAGATGAAAGAACACCTTTTAAAAAAGGAGTATCAAGAATTTATGAAGAATTAAAAATTACATGTCAGCCGGTTGCAATTAACTCGGGTTTCGTTTGGCCAAAAAAAGGCTCAAAAATCAGTGATAGAACGATTACTGTGTCGATTTTAAAGCCCATTGGTTCTGGACTTGCTAAGGAAGAATTCATTAAAGATTTGGAAAATAATATTTACAAAGAGCTTGATTTGCTAAACTAGCCTTTCATTGGCATTACAACAAATATACTATCAAAATCACCAGGATCTTTTATTAAAGCTGGTGAGCCCGTATCATTGAAAAATATCTCAACTCTTTCTCCATCTAATTGAGAGGCAACATCAATTAGATATCTTGAGTTAAAACTTATTTCTAAATCATGATCAAATTTTACATTTAAAGTTTCCTTACCATCACCACTATTTGTGTTATTTACTGAAAGATCCAATGTATCTTTTGATAAGTTAAATTTTACACCATCTTTTTTATCTAAAGAAACCGATGCAACTCTATCTACTGAATTTAAAAATAGTTTTAAATCTATCTCTAATTTTTTTTGATTATTTTTTGGTATTACTTGAATATAATTAGGAAACTTTCCATCAATAAGTTTTGAAATTAATATACTATTATTTAATTCAAATTTAATCTTAGATTTAATATTAGAAACTTTTACATCTCCATCATAACCATCTAATAATGAACATAGTTGAAAAATTGTTTTTTTTGGAAGTATAATTGGCTCAAAATCAATTTTTTGATCTAATCTTATTTTTGAAATAGACATTCTATGGCTGTCAGTTGCAACAGCTGTTAAGTAATTTTTATCCTCAACTTCAGTTTGATGAAAATATATACCACTCAAATAATGCCTTGTTTCATCATTGGAAACTGAAAATTTACATTTATTTAATAATTTTAAAAGCTGTTTTGATTTAATAATAAATTCATTTTGATTAAAATTTTCATCTGTTAAAGGAAATTCTGTTGCACTAATACAATTTAAATTAAAAATAGATTTTTCTGACTCTACTTGCAATTTGCTAATGTCTGTTAAAGAAAGATTTATTTTTTTCCCTGAAGAAAATTTTCTTATTATATCATACATGATTGAAGAAGTTGTTGTTGTTTTTCCCTCTTCTATTACTTCAACATTATTTAACTGATGAATAAATATTAAGTCCAAATCTGTTGCTGTTATCGTTAACTTAGAATTATTTGCATCTATTAAAATATTAGATAAAATTGGCAGGGTGCTTCTTTTTTCAATCACACCTTGACAGTAATTTAGAGCTTGCTGAAGATCCTGTTGATTAACGTTAAATTTCATTTTCTTTGTTATTATATAGTATCTGATTTTTTAATTTATTAATATTATCAACCATCTCTGGGTCTTTTTCCTTAATTTTTTCAATGGTTTTAACTGAATGAATTATGGTTGTATGATCTCTATTTGAAAACTCTCTTCCTATCTCAGGCAAAGATTTTGATGTTAAAATTTTTGTCAAATAAATAGCTGTTTGTCTCGGTCTTACCAAATATCTTGATCTTCTTGATGATAACATTTCATTTTTACTTATTTTAAAGAACTTACAAACTATTGTTTGTATTAAGTCTATTGTTACCTTGTTTTCTGCTAGGTTAAGCAAGTCTTTTAAAACTACTTTTGTTTCTGATAAATTAGGCACCTTATTATAAATTCTTGAAAATGAGACTACTCTGTTTATCGCTCCAACTAACTCTCTAACACTTGCTGTAATTTCATTGCTTATAAAGTCCTGTATCTCTTTAGAAACTTGTAGTTGATCAGCATATAAACTATTCAGCTCCTCTGTTTTCTTTTCAACAATTTTTTTTCTAAGTTCAAGGTCTGGTTTTTGAATATCAACCACTAAACCACCTGAAAATCTAGATTTAATTCTATCCTGAATTCTTGATAGTTTATTTGGCGCTCTATCAGCTGATACAATAATTTGTGATCCTTTATCTAGTAGCGCATTAAATGTATGAAAAAATTCTTCCTGCATTGCTTCTTTACCACTAATAAATTGAATATCATCAATCAATAAAATGTCTGTATTTCTAAAATATTCTTTAAACTTAACCATATCATTCGCCTTGATTGATTTTACAAATTGATACATGAAACGTTCTGCAGATATAAACATTACTTTATTATTTTTTTTCAATTCTATTCCAATAGAATTTAAAAGGTGAGTTTTACCCATTCCAACTCCACCATAAATATAAAGAGGATTATAATGGGATATGTTTTCTGAAACTTTTAAGGATGCTTCATAAGCAAGTTTATTACTTGTACCGGTGATAAAATTATCAAACCTTTTATTGGGATCTATTCGATTATACTGTAGATAAGAATCTTTTATAAAAGAAACATTTTCACCTCTATTAAAAGGCTCTTCAATAATTTGTTTTTCATTTCTATTTTTATGCTGATCATCTATTTTAAATTCAATTCTAATTATATCTTTTTTATAAAGACGAATAATTTGTAAAATTTGATCTAAATATCTTGAGGTAATCCAATCTCTAATGAATCTAGTTGGAACAGATAATAATAAATAGTTATTAAATTCATCAACAAATATAATTTTTTTAAGCCAACTCTCATAAACATCAAGCCCCAATTTATTTTTCATTTCAGCTTGGACTAACTTCCAATCAAAGTTTTCAGACTTAAAATTGTTTATATTTTTTGTATTTATAGATTTATTCATAACTTGTAGGAGAATCTCAGTTAGAACGATTTAAAAAAATTTGCAACAACTTAATAAATAAAAAATAAAAAAAATAAAATCTATGATTGTAGTTTTTAATTACTACTAAAAAAAAATTAGTTTATTAAATTTAAAATTAAAATTATTAATTGAATCATTCACAGATTGAATCATTCATAGATTGAATCAATAATTATTAATTATTTACCAAATCTAAATGTGGTAACTTTTTTAAATTTTTTTAATATATGGAGTGAGTACTAAAAGTTGTTTTATCTAAGTATGGATGATTTATCGTTTAGATTGTAGAAATTTTTTTTGTTATTCTTGAAACGTTTCTTGAAGCATTTTCTTTCTTAATTATGCCCGTCTTTGCAATTTTCATCAGCTCCGAATTTAATTTAGGCAGAAATTTAAGAGCCTCATCTTTCTTCTTATCATCAATCAAAAGGTTCATTTTTTTAAGAGCGTTTCTAAATCTACTTTTTCTTGCCTTATTAACAGCTGTTTGCTTAGAAATTCTTCTAATTCTCTTAATTGCTGATTTTGTGTTAGCCATATCCGCAGGGGTATAACTTGAGAATTTATGGTGGTCAATAAAATAATTGGTTATTTTTGACATGAATCACAAAAAAAAGTCGACCTATTACCGATTATTTTTTTTTTTATAAGATCAAAACATCCTAAATTTTTACACTTCTCACCTTCTTGTTGATAAACTTTAAATTCATTTTGAAATCCACCTTTTGATCCTGAAGTATCCTTAAAATCTCTAATGCTAGAACCTCCTTTTGCAATAGCTTTTAAAAGAATTTTTTTTGAATTTAATATAATTTTTTGACATTCTTTTTTACTTAATACGCTCACTTTTTTACATGGATTTATTTTACTTAAAAATAATATTTCACTTGCATATATATTACCTATTCCTGATACAAATTTTTGATCAAGTAAAAAACTTTTTATGTCTTTATTTTTACCCTTAAAAAATTCAAAAACATAAGTCAGATTAAAATTTGGATCAAATGGTTCTGGACCTAAATGATTAAATCTTTTTTTTAAATCTAAACTATTTTTGATAAGTTGAAAAAAACCAAATCTTCTTGGATCATTATAAATAATTTTAAAATTATCAAAAATTATTTCTACATGGTTATGTTTTTTTGGGAGATAAGGTGAATTATAAAAACTACTGTTAGTAAATTTTTTAATTAACTTGTTATCAACAATATGAATTGTACCCGACATACCTAAATGGATTAAACAATAACTCCCTTTAAAAAAATATATGATTAAATATTTAGAAAATCTTCCTACTTTAACTATTTTTTTATTCTTAAAATGGCTTTCAAAATTAAAAGGTATTTTAAATCTTAAATTTCTATTTCGAATTATTACTTTTTTAACCTTTTTTTGTTTAATCTTTTTATCAAGAGATTGTCTGACGATTTCTACTTCTGGTAATTCTGGCATTTCACACTATATTGAATATATATTTTTTTTTATGCAACAATATCTTCAAAATAAAAAAGGACTAGTAGATAGCGTTTTTGATCAAGTCTACAATAAATACGATTTGATGAATGATTTTATGTCCTTAGGTGTTCACAGATTTTGGAAAAAAAGTCTAATTAATATGATGAATCCTTCTTTAAATAAAAAATTAATTGATGTTGCATGTGGAACTGGTGATATTGGTAAAATTTTTTTAGACAACACAAATAAAAATGGTGAAATTACCTGTGTTGACCCAAACAAAGGAATGGTTAGCCAGGGAAAGCAAAAATTGTCTAATTATAAAAATATCAGGTGGCTAATTTCATCAGCAGAAAAACTACCCTTGCCAAATAATACATTTGATTTTTATACTATTAGTTTTGGTTTAAGAAATACTAAAAATTTAGATAAAGCTTTATCTGAGGCCCATAGAGTTTTAAAACCTGGTGGTCGTTATTTTTGCTTAGAGTTCTCCAAAATTCAAAATTCCAATCTAGATTTTATTTATAAAAATTATTCAAAATTAATTCCAATAATAGGGCAGTTTGTTGTTGGCGAAAAAGAACCATACGAATATTTGATTAAAAGTATTGAGCAATTTATTAATCAAGAAGAACTAATAGATTTGATGGAGAAAAATAATTTTCAAAAGTGTTCATACAGAAACTTTTCTGGTGGTATTGTTTCAATTCATAATGGGTGGAAGCTTTAATGATAAAAAAACTTATAACATTATTTAAACTAGGTAGAAAAGTTGCAAAATCTGACATATTGAATATTGCTTCAAAATTTAAAAAACCACCTCTAGCTGTAACAATATTATTTCAACTTTTATCAATTTCATTTTCTAAAAAAGAACAAAAAGATTTTAATAAAGATGAAGGTGAAAGACTTTCTAGTTCATTAGAAAGTATGGGAACCACATTTATTAAGCTTGGACAATTTTTAGCAACAAGACCAGATATTATTGGAGAAGAATTATCCAGTAAACTTGAAAATCTACAAGATCGCTTACCAGCTTTTTCTATAAATCAGGCTAAAGAAATAATTAGGAATGATCTAGGTGATGAAACCTATAATTCTATAATTGACCTAAGCGAATCTGTTGCTGCTGCCTCAATTGCTCAAGTACATAAAGCAAAAATTAATGATGACGGTACTATTAAAGATGTAGCAATAAAAATTTTAAGACCCGATATAAAAAAAATATTTAATGAAGAAATAGATGCAATGATGCTATTTGCTTTTATCATTGAGTCTTTTATAAAAAAAACTAAAAGATTAAAACTTGTTGAGGTAGTTTTTCTACTTAAAGAAATAACTAATCTTGAAATGGATTTAAGGTTTGAAGCTGCTGCAGCAAATGAATATTCAGAAAATACTAAGAATGATGTGGGATTTAAAGTTCCCCAAATCTATTGGAACTTTACTAATGAAAATGTAATGACTTTAGATTGGATAGATGGTGTGTCTATAAGAGAAACAGGGGAGTTAAAAAAAAGAAATTTAGATACTAATAAAATTGCAGAAGATATTATTCAACACTTTTTAAGGCATGCCGTAAGAGATGGTTTTTTTCATGCTGACATGCATCAAGGAAATATCTTTATTGATAATAGTGGTCAAATAGTTCCTATTGATTTTGGAATAATGGGAAGATTAGACAAAGTTAGTAAAAGATTTTTAGCAGAAATTTTATTTGGTTTTATTCAGAGAGATTATAAGAAAGTAGCTGAGGTACACCTGGTAGCAGGACTGGTTCCAAACAATGTCCCTATTGACGACTTAGCTCAAGCATTAAGATCAATTGGAGAGCCTATATTTGGCCAAGCAGTTAAAGATATTTCGGGAGGAAAATTACTAAAGCAATTATTTGATGTTACTGAAAAATTTAATATGCAAACTCAACCTCAATTATTGATGTTGCAAAAAACTATGGTAGTTGTTGAAGGTGTAGCAAGAAAATTAAACCCTAATACTAATATTTGGACAACTTCAAAACCAGTTCTTGAAGGTTGGTTAAAAGAAACAAAAGATCCAATTAACAATCTTAACGAAACGTTAAAAAATACATCTGAAGTTATTAAAAGATTGCCTGAGTTTCCTGAAATTATGGATAAAGCCAACCAAGCTTTAACATTTCTAGCCAGTGGACAAATTCCTCAAAACTCAAATTCTTACACTGCTCTAAATAATAAAAAATCTGAAATGATTGCTTTTAGAAACCAATCTATTATTGGTTTATTAAGTCTTGTAATTTTTGGACTATTGGTATTTTAATTCTGCAAATGAAAAATCTGCTAAATAAAAAAATCCTATTTATTATATGTGGAGGGATATCTGCATACAAAAGTCTTGAAACAATAAGACTTTTTAAAAAAAATGGAGCAGAAATTAAAACTATACTCACCACTAGTGCTAAAGAGTTTGTTACCCCACTTTCAGTTGCCTCTCTTTCACAGGGTAAGGTTTATAGTGAATTATTTAGTATTGAGAATGAAACTGAAATGGACCACATTGCTCTCTCGAGATGGGCTGATGTAATCTTAATAGCGCCCGCAACAGCAAATACAATTTCTAAATTAACACAAGGAACAGCCGATGATTTGGCATCAACAGTTGTACTTGCATCTGATAAAAATATTTACTTAGCTCCTGCAATGAATGTAAGAATGTGGGAACACCAATCTACAAAGCAAAACTTAAATAAATTAAAAAACTTCGAATATAAAATTATTGGTCCAGAAATTGGTGATATGGCTTGTGGCGAATATGGAGAGGGTAAAATGTCTGATCCTTTAACAATAGCAACTGAAATAGATAGTTTTTTTTTAAAACAAAAAAATAATAAAAAATTCAAAGCATTGGTTACAGCAGGCCCAACAAATGAGTATATTGATCCAGTTAGATTTATTACTAATAAATCTAGCGGTAAACAAGGATATGCAATTGCTAAATCTTTATCTAAAAAAGGTTTTGATACAACTCTAATTTCTGGTCCAACAAATCTTAAAGTTGATGAAAGTATTAAACTAATTAAAGTTGAAACAGCGAACGAAATGTTGGTTGCAACTCAAGATAATTTACCAACAGATGTAGCGATTTTTTCAGCAGCAGTAGCTGATTTTAAAATTAACAAAAAGTATGAAAATAAAATTAAAAAACAAGATTCTTTGAGTTTAAACTTAGAAAAAAATGTAGATATCCTAAATTATATTTCTAACCATAATTCAATGAGACCAGATCTTGTAATAGGTTTTGCAGCTGAGACTACTGATGTTGAAAATAATGCTGAAGAAAAATTAAATAACAAAAATTGTGACTGGATTATTGCAAATGATGTATCTAATAAAGAAATTGGTTTTGACTCTGATTTTAATGAAGTAACAATTCATTATAAAGACAAAGATATAAAAAAAGAAAAACTTGCGTATAAAAAAAAAACTGAAATATCTGATGAAATAGTTGATAGAATAATTGATCAATTAAATTAATGACAAAAGTTCTTATAAAAAAATTAGATCCATCAGTGGAACTACCTGTGTATAAAACTAACGGAGCCTCTGGAATGGATTTAATGGCATTTATTCAAGACCCAATAAATCTTAAACCACATTCTTCTTGCTTAGTTCCAACCGGTATTTCTGTTGCTTTTCCTAGTGAATTTGAAATTCAAATAAGACCAAGATCTGGATTAGCAGCTAAAAATAGTATTAGCGTATTAAACACACCAGGCACAATTGATAGTGATTACAGAGGTGAAATAAAAGTAATTCTCTATAACCACGGTGATAATGATTTTTTGATAAATAATAAAGATAGAATAGCTCAAATGATTTTAACTCCTGTTATCAAAATGAATTTAGAGGAAACAGATACTCTTCCTGAAACAGTAAGAGGAGAAGATGGATTTGGCTCAACTGGAAAATGAGTTCAAAGTTAAACAAAAATCAACTCGAAAAATATTCTAGACAAATTATCTTAAAAAATATTGGAATTTTAGGTCAAAAAAAAATTTCAAATTCAAAAGTATTAATAGTTGGTATAGGTGGATTAGGCTGTCCAGTTGCTGAATTTTTAACCAGATCAGGAATTGGAGTAATTGGAATTGTGGATCATGACTTGGTTAGTCTTTCAAATATACATCGTCAAAGTCTTTATGATGAAAAAGATCTAGATAAATCTAAAGTTAAAGTTGCACAAAAAAAACTTAAAAAAATAAATTCTAAAACTAAAGTGAAAACTTATAATTTTAAGTTGGATAGAAAAAATTTTATAAAAATAATTAAAAATTATGATTATATTGTTGATGGCACAGATAATTTTGAAACAAAATTTTTAATTAACGACATATGTATTAAATATAAAAAAATTTTAGTAACTGGAGCCATAAGTAAATTTGACGGTCACATATTTTCTTTTAATTTTAAAAATAAAAAAAATCCATGCTTAAGATGTTTTTACCAAGAAGAGACTATAGCTGATGATGTATTAAATTGTGAATATGAAGGAATACTAGGTACTGTTGCTGGAATTATTGGCACTATGCAAGCAAATGAGATATTGAAAAATATTTTAAATATTGGCAAAAATTTAAATGGATTAATTTTAATTATAGATTTATTAAATATAAATTTTAGAAAAGTTAAACTTAATAAAAGAAAAAAATGTATCTGCAACTAATTCAAAAGACTATTTTTATATTTTTATTCTTTACAATTTTAATTTCATCTGCTGCAACTGAAGAAGTTTTCTTATCTTTAAAAAAAAGTAAAGTTAATGTTCGTTACGGCCCCAGCTTTGATTCAGATATTAAATATGTATATAAAAAGATAAATCTTCCAATAAAACAAATTGATAAAAAAGAAAATTTTAGAAGAATAATTGATTTAAAAAATAATAGTGGCTGGATACATGTTTCACAATTAAAAAAAAATAACTCAGTTATTACAATAGAGGATAAAATTTTATTTAGAAAACCATCTTCATTTGCAAAACCAATAGCTAAAATTCAAAAAGGTAGACTGTTGATTGTTCAAAATTGTGAAAACGAATGGTGTAAAATTAAATCAAAAGATTATACAGGATGGATCAAAACCAATGATATTTGGGGACTTAATTAACTAAAATCAGCCGATAAAGAGCTTAAATTTGCAGTATTTAATTTTGTAGTATGTGAATATTCTTTATGATCAATTCCAAGCTCAACATCAGCACTACTTGATTTAAATTTTTGTATTTGCTCATTATTAAGTTTGAAGTGTATAAATTGAACAGAAGAAGCTTTACCTTCAGCAGAAGTTCTATCAACATCTTCCTCCGGGATTGCTTTGATTATTTCACCATTAACCTTGATAAAAACTTTTTCCTCAATACCTCCAACTTTACCCAAAAAAGCTGTTCTTGAAAATGGATTATCAATTTCAAACATTAATGTGGCAGTTAATTCTGTTCCATTAGGTATCAAAGGATTGTAAGCAATAAGTTCATCTTTAAGTTGCTCATCTCCACCTTTTTCAATGTACAACATCTCTTGAACCTGTGCCAACATTGTCTCATAACTTTCAAAATAAAAAGTTGCGTACGGACCTAATGCAATTCTTCTGTCTTTCTTAAAGTTTACAATATTCTTTCTAAGCTCTTTTCTGTTTTTTGTATAAACATCTAAAGGCATAATATCTTCTTTTTCAATCTGTCTTTTGTCTTTTGGCATAATTATAATCTATAACTTTTTGCCATTAATTCGATAGGGTGTAACGCCTCATCATTAGAAATATCTGTATCAACCTCTAATTGCTTCAAATGCTTACCTGCAAGAGGACAATCTGAAGCCATATATTTATTATTCTTATTTTTAATCTGTCTTGCCGTAGGTCTTCCAACTTTATTTGCTAAATCATGCGTATCTTTCATAACTCCAAAAGTTCCTCCATGACCAGCACATCTTTCAACAACATCTAGTTTAACATTTGGTATAAATTTTAACATGTCTCGTGATTTAATCCCCATATTTTGCGCTCTTGCATGACAGGCATTATGAACTGTTACACCACCATCAATTTCTTGAAGTCCTTCGGCTAAACCTTCATTGTTTGCGATATCAACAACATATTCATCTATATCCATTACATTCGCAGATAATTTTTTTATATTTTCATCTTTGGGTAACAACAAGGGCCATTCAAATTTTAACATTAATCCACAACTTGCTGTCAAAGTTATTACTTTGTAACCTTTGTCCACCCATTCTAATAAATCTTTTGAAACTTTCTTAGCTTGCTCGACTACTTTTGGAAGATCTGCTTGTTCTAAAAATGGCATACCGCAACATCCTGGATAAGCCTCTTGAACTTCAACACCATTCTTTTTTAAAACTTTTAAAGCTGCAACCCCTGTATTCTTTTTATTAAAATTAACAAAACAGGTAGTATAAATTACAACTTTTCTTTCTTTATTGGGAATTTCAAAATTAATTTTATCTTTATTTTTTTTAAAGAAATTAGAAAATGTTTCTGAGTTATATTTTGGTAATTGAACTCTTTTATCAATTCCAGCAACAATCTCTAATATTTTTCTAAAAAAACTATTTTTAATATCTGAAGCCCAATTAACTAATTTTGAAAACATCACGCCAATTTTAGCGTTTCTGTCTATTTGAGCTAATTGTGTTGGTACGCTTGGTAATTTTCCTAATTTTTTTTGAGCAGTTCTGTATCTCAACATTAAATGAGGAAAATCTAAATCAAAATCATGAGGTGGCACATAAGGGCATTTTGTCATAAAACACATGTCACATAAAGTACATGCATCTACAACTGGTTCGAACTGTTCACTTTTCAAACTTTCTACATCTTCATTTTCAGACTCGTCAATCATGTCGAACAATTTTGGGAACGAGTCACATAGATTAAAACATCTTCTGCAACCATGGCAGATATCAAACGCTCTTCTCATTTCAGCATCTAATTTTTCAGGATTTAAAAAATCAGGATGTTCAAAATCTATTGGATGCCTTATAGGCGCGTCTAAACTACCTTCTTTACTCATATAATTTAATTGAATTTTGTTTAATTATTTAATGGGCAAATAAATGCCCACTAAAAAAATTTATTAGCTAATAGATTCTAAAGTTTTTTGGAATTTACCAGCGTGAGATTTTTCAGCTTTTGCTAAAGTTTCAAACCAGTCAGCAATTTCTTCAAAACCTTCTTCTCTAGCAGTCTTCGCCATACCAGGGTACATGTCAGTATATTCATGTGTTTCACCTTGTACTGCTGATGCTAGATTAGCTTTAGTTTCACCAATTGGTAAACCAGTAGCAGGATCACCTACTTCTTCTAGGTACTCTAGGTGTCCATGCGCGTGGCCTGTTTCACCTTCTGCTGTTGATCTAAATACTGATGCTACATCGTTATATCCTTCGATGTCTGCTTTTTGAGCAAAATATAGATATCTTCGGTTTGCTTGGCTTTCACCGGCAAATGCAGCTTCTAGATTTTCTTTTGTCTTAGTTCCTTTTAATGACATTTTTTTCTCCTTATTTTATGATGTAGAACATATAATGTTTCTAAACTAAATGTCAATAGTTTAGAATAATTATAATGTATAATTTAAGTTATTGATTTAATTGAATTAATTTTGATTTTGAGTATCACTTGCAATTTTAATCAAAACTTCTACTGAATTTATCTTTTTTCCAGTGATATTATTTTTAACATTAACTGAATCGATTGTGTTTTCATCACAATCAATTAGTTCATTAGTATCTTCATCGTAAAAATGGTGATGAACTGAAGTGTTCGTATCAAAATAACTTTTATCACTATTAATTGAAATCTCTTTTAAGTATCCTTTTTTTTTAAATGCATGAACAGTATTATAAACTGTTGCCAGTGATATTTTTTCACTTACTTTTTCACTTATGATTTTTACAAGATCATTTATTGTAAAATGAAAAGTTTTTTCAGTATCAAACAAAACTTCACAGATTTTTAATCTTTGTTTTGTTGGTCTTAATCCAGAGTTTCTTAATTTCTTAATAAAATCAGTGTTTAAATTCATTGTTTTTTATAATAATTCTAAACTATATATATATTATATTGATAATAAATCAAGTATTAAGGGACGTCGAATTATGAAAAAAAATTCATATACCTATGATGATCTCATAACATGTGGAAATGGTGAGCTTTTTGGCCCAGGAAACGCTAAATTACCCCTTCCTCCAATGCTCATGTTTGATAGAATAACTGAGATTAATGACGATAATGGGACTTATAACAAAGGTTCTTTGAAAGCTGAACTTGATATTAAAAACGATCTCTGGTTTTTTGATTGTCATTTCAAAGGTGATCCTGTTATGCCAGGATGTTTAGGCCTTGATGCAATGTGGCAACTAGTTGGTTTTTATCTAGGATGGCTTGGAAACCCTGGAAAAGGTAGGGCTCTTGGAGTTGGTACAGTAAAATTTACAGGTGAAGTTTTACAAAATGTAAAGAACGTTAGATATGAAATTGATATGAAAAAAATTATGTCTCCAGGAGGAACAACTGTTGGCCTTGCTAATGGAATTGTACTTGCAGATGACAAAAAGATATATTCAGCAGAAAGTTTAAAAGTGGGGTTATTTAAATAATGAGAAGAGTTGTTGTTACAGGTTTAGGAATTGTATCTTGTTTGGGTAATAATCAAGAAGAAGTTCATCAATCATTATTAAATTCAAAATCAGGGATTTCATTTAGTGAAGAATACAAAGAACACAATTTAAGAAGTCATATACATGGCAAACCAAATATAAATCTTTCTGACCACGTTGATAGAAAAACAATTAGATTTATGGGATCTGGTTCAGCTTATAACTATATTGCAATGAAAGAAGCAATTGCAGACTCTGGTCTTGAGGAAAAAGATGTAAGTAATATTAAAACTGGTATTGTAATGGGTTCCGGTGGACCTTCAATTGAAAATGTGGTGTTATCTGTCGACAAAACAAGAGCAAAAACTCCAAAACTTATGGGACCATTTGTTGTTCCAAGAACAATGGCTAGCACAGCATCAGCAACACTTGCTGTACCATTTAAAATAAAAGGTGTGAACTATACAATGAGCTCAGCTTGTGCAACTAGTGGTCACTGTATTGGTCATGCAAGTGAATTAATTCAAATGGGTAAGCAAGATATTGTTTTTGCAGGTGGAAGTGAGGAACTTCACTGGGCGATGACTGCTATGTTTGATGCAATGACAGCCTTGTCTTCAAAATATAATGATACACCAGAAAAAGCTTCGCGTGCTTATGACAAAACTAGAGATGGTTTTGTAATTGCTGGTGGTGGTGGAGTGTTAGTGCTTGAAGAATACGAACATGCTAAAGCTAGAGGTGCTCAAATATACGCAGAATTAACTGGTTATGGAGCAACGTCAGATGGTTATGATATGGTAGCCCCATCTGGTGAAGGAGCTGTGAGATGTATGAAAATGGCTCTTGCAACAGCTAAAAATAAAATTGATTATATAAATACTCACGGTACTTCAACTCCTGTAGGAGATATTACTGAGCTAAGAGGTGTTGGAGAAACTTTTGGAGCTGATGTTCCAAAAATAAGTTCAACAAAATCACTATCTGGTCATCCACTAGGTGCCGCTTCAGTTCATGAAGCGATCTATTGTTTAATCATGATGAAAAATAGTTTTATTACTGGATCTGCAAACATTGTGGATATGGATGATGAGGCTAAAAAATTTCCAATTGTAACTAAAACAGAGACAGGTGTAACTTTAAACACAGTTATGTCTAACAGTTTTGGTTTTGGTGGAACTAACGCCGCTTTAATTTTTGAAAAGGTTTAAATTATGAGTTTGATGAAAGGTAAAAAAGGATTGATCATGGGTGTTGCTAATGAGAGATCTATCGCTTGGGGTATTTCACAAAAACTTGCTGAAGCCGGAGCTGAACTTGCATTCACTTACCTTGGTGATGCTTTAAAAAAAAGAGTTATTCCTTTAGCAGAAAAATTAAATTCAAAATCAACATTTAGTTGTGATGTTGAGAACAAAGAAGAAGTTACAAAATTATTTGAAGATATTAAATCTCAGTGGGGTGAAATCGATTTTGTAGTTCATGCTGTTGCATTTTCAGATAAATCAGAATTATCTGGAGAATATTTAAATACTACTAGAGAAAATTTTTTAAGAAGTATGTTAATTTCATGTTTTTCATTTACAGAAGTTGCAAAAGAAGCATCTAAGATAATGAAAGAGGGTGGCAGCATGTTAACTTTAACTTATGAGTCTACTAAAGCTATTCCAAATTATAACGTAATGGGTGTTTGTAAGTCTGCACTTGAGGCAAGTGTTAAATACCTTGCAAGAGATTTAGGTGCTAAAGGCATGAGGGTAAATGCAATAAGTGCTGGACCTATTAAAACACTAGCAGCTTCTGCTATTGGAGATGCAAAATTC
>Ga0233427_10001036_pt1 | contig 31751 bp, 26 predicted proteins | sample SI_118_April2016_5_FD_179885 | JGI IMG/M metagenome (GOLD analysis project Ga0233427, IMG submission 179885) | Seawater microbial communities from Saanich Inlet, British Columbia, Canada - SI_118_April2016_100_MG | ecosystem: Environmental > Aquatic > Marine > Inlet | place: Canada: British...
TGTCCAGGTGTTGAAAATTATTCACGACACCTAGATCAAAGATTAAAGGGAGAGCCTCCATCTACACTTATGGACTACTTCCCCGACGACTTTCTTTTGGTCGTAGATGAAAGTCATCAGACTATTCCTCAGATAAGAGGAATGTATGCAGGCGATAGGAGTAGAAAGCAGACGTTGGTAGATCATGGATTTAGGTTGCCTTCTGCATTAGATAACAGGCCACTTAACATAGAAGAATTTGAAAAAAAAATTAACCAGATAATATATGTTTCTGCAACACCTGCAGAATATGAAAAAATTAAAAGTGAAGAACATATTGTTGAGCAAATTATTCGACCCACAGGGCTTATTGATCCACTTTTAGAAGTAAGACCAGCAAAAAATCAAATTGATGATTTATTCTTGGAGATTAATAAGACTATTAAAAACAATGAAAAGATTCTAGTAACCACTCTTACAAAGAAAATGGCTGAAGAAATTAGTTCATATTACAAAGGTAAGGGTGTAAGAATTGAATATATGCATTCTGATATAAAGACATTAGAGAGGGTGGAAATTCTCAAAAAACTTAGAAATGATAAATTTGATGTTTTAGTCGGAATAAATTTACTTAGAGAGGGATTAGACTTACCTGAAGTCTCCTTAGTTGCAATATTAGATGCAGATAAAGAAGGTTATCTTAGGTCTCAAACTTCTCTTATTCAGACTTTCGGAAGAGCTGCTAGGAATATTCATGGAAAAGTAATTATGTATGCAGATGAAATAACCAGTTCAATGGAAGCGGCAATGAAAGAGTCCAATAGGAGAAGGACTTTACAATCTAAATATAACAAGAGAAACAATATTAGCCCCAAATCAATTATTAAGGAAAAAGATTCTAATATTTCCTCAATATATAACATTGATTATAATCAAGAAATTTTGCCTGATGACCTAAATATTCCTCCCCATCAGATATCTCAAGAAATCGAAAAACTTAGAAAAGAAATGAGGTTATTATCTGCGGAATTAAAGTTTGAAGAAGCTGGATTGTTAAGAGATAAAATCAAAATACTTAAAAAAATGGAACTCGCACATATTGGAGAGATTGCATAATATATCTTAAATGTTATCCTTTTTCTGTTATCTTAGGATAATTAATGTTTTTTGAAGCGGGCTTGTCCCGCTTCTTTTGTTTGAAGGTATTTTTTTGGAAAAAGCAAGTTTAGAAAAAGTTACTTCTTTTATTAAAACTATATGTTCGACTAGTGAATTTGATTTGGTTGATATTGAAAATTCAAATACTTCTAATTCTGCTAAATTTGTCATTTTTATAGACAAGGATGGTGGTATCACTTTGGATGATTGTGTTAATTTTAATCAATTAATTAACGAAGCTGGTGGTCTAGATGATTTGATAGATTCTAGCTACACGCTCGAAGTTTCTTCACCTGGGCCTAAAAGACCTTTGAAAGTTTTATCTGACTATGTAAGATTCAAGGGAAGAAAGGTTAAGATTAAACTTCTAAGTCCTGACGTACTTAGTTCGAAGAAAGTATTTGTTGGCACTGTTGAGGATGTAATTGGAGATAAGATAAGTATTAACGATAGTGGAAAGATATTTGATATTAAGTTTGGGAATATTTTGAAGGCTAATTTAAATTTATAGAGGATTAAAATGAATGAAGAACTAGCAAGAGTAATTGACTCAGTTTCTAAGGATAAGGGAATTGAAAAAGAAATAATTCTGGAGGCTGTTAATGAGTCCGTTGTTTCAGCTGCACACAAGTTACTTAAGACTGATCCAAGATATAAAGAGTTGGAATGTCAATTTAATGAATATAACGATATAGAGCTTTTTGAATTTAAGAAAGTTGTAGATGACTTGTTTGACGAAGATATGGAAATATCTATCGAAGAGGCAAGGAAACTTGACCCAGAAATTCAATTAGGAGAAGAAATAGGTATAAAATTAGATCCTAGTTACACTAGGATTGCAATCCAAAATGCAAGACAAAAGATTATTCAGAAATTAAAAGAGGCTGAAGCAAAAGTTATATACGAAGAATTTAAATCTCGCCAAGGTGAACTTGTTAATGGGATAGTTAGAAGAATTTCTAAAGGTACTATAATTGTTGACATAGGAAGGACTGAGGCAATAATTCCTTACGAACAACAGGTTCCAAGAGAATATTTTCAACCAAAGGATCGCCTAAGGGCGGTTCTATTAAATATTGAAGAGGACAAAAGGGGAACCAAGCTTATTATTTCTAGGGCTCATAAGGATTTTGTTGAGTCACTTTTTAAGGCAGAAGTGCCTGAGATTGGGGAAGGAATTGTTCAGATAATGGGTATCTCAAGAGATCCGGGCGGTAGAACTAAAATTGCAGTTTCTTCTTCGGATCAAGACATTGACCCTGTTGGTGCTTGTGTAGGAATGAGAGGGTCTAGAGTGCAAAATATAATTCAAGAATTGAAAGGTGAAAAAATAGACATAGTTCCATGGTCAGTCGATGTTGCAAGATATGCATGTAATTCACTCTCTCCGGCCAGGGTTAATAAAGTAATTATGGATGATGTCTCAAAGGCAATGGAAGTAATCGTTGACGAAGACCAGTTTTCTCTAACAATTGGAAGAAAAGGCCAGAATGTTAGGCTTGCATCTGATTTATTGGGATGGGATATAACTATTAAAACTGATATACAGTTAAGAGAAGAACAGCAAGGAGTAGTTAAACTTTTACTAACTCTTCCTAAAGTTTCCGAAGTCAATGCTAACCTTCTATTCGCTGGAGGTTTTCATACATTAGAAGATGTTGCTTTTGGTGAAGTAGATGCAATACAAAAATCTTCAGGAATCGCCGATAAAGAGGATGTAGAGAAGATTCAGATCTCCGCAAGAACAGCCTTGCAAGAGAAGATAAGAAACGCTCCCGTGGAAGATATAATTGAAGAGAAGGAAGAAGAGTAATTTATGAAAAGAACTAAAATGAAAGTAAAAGAGTTAGCACTAGAAGTTTCTGTTGAAATTAAAGATATATTATCTAAGTGCAAAGATCTTTCCATTATTGCCAGGAGCTCGTCTAGCAGTCTTGATGATCAAGACGTTGAAAGGATTAGAAGCTCTTTCTCAAAATCAAAAATAGTTACTAAGACATCTGAAAGAGATACTGTTAAACGAAGTGGAGCCAAGGTAACCATAAGAAGGAAGAAAGCTGTCGTTAAAGAAGAAGAGCCTAAAATTGTAGAAATTGAAAATGAAAAGGTTGATTCTGTTAATTTAGTAGAAGAAAACAAAGAAGCTGAATTGAAGGATACTCTTCCTAGCAAGCCAGAACAACCAGCTGCTAAGATTGAGGACAACAAAAGCGAAACCCTGCAGCAATTAGAGAAGAAAGAGAATCAGTCGCCAAGTTCTGTACCGAGTTTTAATGCAAACAAGAAAAAAGATTCTGATAAGTTGAAGCCAAAAAAGAAATCAAAAATAAAAGTCTCTAATGAAGTAATAATGGATGATGATGCAATGGATGCACTCAAAAGTGCTGTAAAAGCTAAGCTTCCAGGAACTAGAAAAGAATTTCTAGTTTCAAATAATTTTCCTAAGAAAAGTAGAAATTTAAAGGATTCCCAGTCAACTGAACTATCTGAAGATGGTTCGGAAAAGGATCAGGAAAATTCTAAGAAGAAGGTAAACAAGATAAAGATTCAAGAAAAGATTCTAGTTACCCTTCTTGCAAGTAAGCTTAAGGTTAAGATAAATGAGGTAATCAAGAAAGCATCTGTCTTAGGTCTTACTGTAACTTTTAAAGATGAGATTGACTCAGATGAAGCAACAATAATTGCTTCAGAATTTAATTATGATGTAGAGGTAGACTCCTATAATGAAAAATCTGTTTTAAATGAGGGGGTTATTAGAAAAGATTCTGATATTAAAGCTAGGCCTCCAATCGTTACTGTGATGGGACATGTTGACCATGGTAAGACATCATTACTTGACTATATTAGGAAGTCCAAAGTTGCGGATAAAGAGTACGGCGGGATAACCCAGTCAATCGGTGCGTATAGTGTTGATTTTAATGGGAGGGATCTAGTTTTTATAGATACTCCGGGACATTCAGCTTTTTCATCAATGAGGTCTCGTGGTGCAAGTCTTACCGATATAGTAATATTGGTAGTCGCTGCAGATGATGGGGTAATGCCTCAAACGGTTGAAGCAATTAACCATGCTAAATCCGCAAATGTTCCTATAATTGTTGCAATAAACAAAATTGATAAACCTGATTCTAATATTGATGTAGTTAAGACCAAATTATCAGAGCATGGACTTTCCCCCGAAGACTGGGGAGGAGATACTACTTTTGTTGGTGTTTCTGCTCTTAACGGTGAAGGGATTGATGAGCTTTTAGAGCTTATAAGTTTACAAGCCGAAGTAATGGAGTTAAAAGCTAATTCTGAAATATTATCCTCAGGGTATGTTTTAGAATCTTTCTTGGATAAAGGTCGTGGTGTAGTCGCCACAATAATACCTAAAGAAGGAAAAATTCAACGTGGTGATATTATACTTTGTGGGACAAGTTCAGGAAAGGTTAGGGCATTAATCAATGATAAAGGGAAGCAGTTAAAAGTATCAGGCCCTTCTATGCCAATAGAAATCTTAGGTTTAAATACAGTACCTGAGGCAGGACTCCAGTATCACATTGTAAAGAACGAAAAGATTGCCAAAGAAGTTATAAAGAATAGACAGGATACAATCCAAGAAGAAGCAACTTATAGTAAGCATACGGTTGATTTGGATTTTATTAATTCGGATCTTCTACTAGGCACTATAAAAGAGCTGCCTCTTATTATTAAAGCCGACACTCAAGGATCTCTAGATGCACTAGTTTCGGCTCTGTATAACTTTGAATCATCAAAGTGTAAAGCAAAATTAGTCCATAGTGCTGTTGGGAATATTAATGAATCTGATTTTGTACTTGCTGAGTCAACGGGGTCAATTATTTTAAGTTTCGCCACTGATATGGAAGCAAAAGTGAAATCACTTTTAGATAAATCCTCTGTGAGATGTGAAAGTTTTAAGATAATTTATGAAATTCTAGATAGGATTAAAGAATTATTAGAAGGTCTACTAGATCCAATTTTAGAAGAAAGAGTGCTGGGTCATGCTGAAATAAAAGAAATATTTAACCTTACAAAACAAGGAAGAGTCGCAGGATGTATGATAGTCGACGGTAAAGCTATTAGAGGGTCGAACATTAGAATCAAAAGAGAGGGGGAAGTAATACTTGAATCTGAACTTAATTCTCTTAAAAGATTCAAGGATGATGTAAAGGAAGTAGCCAATGGTTTTGAATGTGGAATAGGTTTTGAGAATGATGATGATATCAAGCAAGGAGATATTGTCGAAATTTTTACCTATGATAAAATTAGCCAAAAGATAGATTTTTAAATGAACAACGCTAGTATTGAAGACTTAAAGTCAATAATCTCAAGCAAAAAGAAGGTCTTGATAGTTAGTCATTACAACCCAGACGGTGATGCAATAGGCTCTTCATTTGGTTTAGCTAATTATCTTGAACTCAATAATATCGAATCTCATGTTTACAATAAGCATAAGGTGCCTGAATATTTAAGTTTTCTATCAACAAAAAATTTCCATAATTCCATTGAAACGATCCCAGATGATATCGATTTATATATTGTGGTAGATTTTAATGATTTTGAAAGATCAGGTGACCAAATGATGGATTACCTTAGAAATCAAATATATAAAAAAAATGAGACTTTAATAGTCTTAGATCATCATGAGAATAACAAAATAGAATCAGGACATCTTATGATAGATACGTCTGCTTCATCAACTGGAATTTTGATTTATAGAATTTTGTCAGAATTTGATAAAAAGATAGATTCAGTAACTGCAACTTGCCTGCTGACAACCATAATTACTGATACTTCATCATATAAGAATTCAAATTCAAACATTGAATCTTTTAAGGCTTCCTCAGATTTATTTGAATTAGGAGCGGATTTGGAATTAATTAACAAGAATATTTTTAAAGTGGGAAATATAAAGAAATTAAAATTAAGAAATAAGATTCACTCGACTTTGTTATTCGTAGAGGATTTAAAGTTGGCAATTTGTTATGCAAGAAAAGATTTCTATTCAGACACTGGAACATCAAAGGAAGATTCTGAAGGAATACCAAATGGATTGATTTTTTATGATGATGTTGAGATAGGAGTCTTTATTAGAGAAATTGGAGACAATAAATGGAAGATAAGTACCAGGACTAATAATTACATAGATCTTTCCATTTTTGCAGGTACTTTTGGTGGTGGTGGACATAAGAACGCATCTGGATTTCTATTTGATGGAAAGCTGGAAGATTTACGTAATAAAATAATAGAAAATTTAAAAAAATGAATAAAATTATCATAGTTGATAAACCTTATGGGCTAACCTCTTCATATGTCGTTAACAAATTAAAGAAATATTTTGGAGCATCTAAAGCCGGACACTCAGGAACTTTGGACCCGCTAGCGACAGGTGTTCTAGTGGTCTATTTTGATGATATGACGAAAATTATTCCTTTTATTGATGAATCAATAAAAAAATACGAAGTAAAGATTTTATTTGGTATCGAGACTGATACTCTTGATATTTCTGGAGAAATTTTACGTATATCAAAAGTTAAAGACTATTCAGATATTGATTTTTTGGATGTTGTCACAAATTTTATCGGAGATTATAATTATACTCCTCCTAGTTTTTCTGCTATCAAAATCAAAGGGGTTCGGTCCTATAAATATGCAAGACAAGGAAGAAGCGTTGACCTGCCAAAGCGAAAGTCAATCATTAAAGACATAAAAATTGTTAATAATGGAACTTCTGTCATAACTCTAATTGTTGAGTCGTCAAAAGGAACCTACATTAGAGCTTTAGCAAGGGACATAGGTAGTTATATTGGCTCATTCTCAACTGTATCAAAGTTGGAGAGATTGGGAACAGGTAGGTTTAAAATTGGAGATTCAAATAATTATTACTCCATCCTGGATGGCAAGGAACCTAGCTTTTTTCCCTTAAATAAGTTGTTTCCTCTCATTGAGATAGATGATAATAATGCAGAAAAGATTCTTAAACAAAGAAATTATAAGATGGTAGATTTGCAAGAATTAATAGGTAGGAAAATCGAAGATCAATTTGTTGTAATGGTAAATAATGACATCCCTCTCTTAATAACTACTAATAAATTTGATAATAATAAGAAATATATTTGCTCAGAAATAAAGTTTTTTAGCAAAAAAAATTAAACTTACTTGATTTTATTGAATTATTCATTAATTATTAAGCTATTAAAAATTAAAGAGGTTGTTTTGACTATTAACAAACAAGACATAATATCTGAATTTGGTAACAATTCTAAAGATACTGGCTCAACAGCAGTTCAGATTTCTATACTAACAAAAAGAATAGAGGTTCTTACTAAGCATATTCAAGTTATGAAGAAAGATGTTTCCTCTAGAAGAGGTCTTTTGCTTCTAATAGATAAAAGAAGGAAGTTGCTTAAGTATATTAAAAATAAAAATAATAGTCAGTATTTAGACTTGTTAAATAAGCTAGGTTTAAGAAAATAACATTTAATGACAAATTATAAAAAAATATCTGAAAATATTGAAGGTAAAGAGTTTACTTTTGAAACTGGGAAACTTGCTAAGCAGGCAGATGGGTCGGTATTCGCTCAGATCGGAGATACACAAGTCCTTGCCACTGTTGTGAGTTCGCATGATGCAGTTGATGGAGATTTTCTCCCTCTAACTGTTAATTATCAAGAGAAGGCTTTTGCTGCAGGAAAAATACCTGGTGGTTTTTTTAAACGAGAAGGTAGACCGACCGAAGCAGAAACCCTTATTTGTAGATTGATAGATAGACCATTAAGACCTATGTTCCCTAAGGATTACAATTTTCCAACTCAAATTATAATTTCTGTATATTCCGCAGATGATGTAAATCCACCTGATGTTTTAGCTTTAACAGCAGCTTCTGCTGCTTTAACTGTTTCTGATATACCGTGGGATGACCCTATAGCAGCTGTTAGGGTAGGTAGAGTGGACGGAAAGCTTATCTGTAACCCAAGTTATGAAGAAATAGAAAATGCTGATCTAAACTTTATAGTTGCAGGTAGTTCAGATGCAATATTGATGGTTGAGGGTGGTGCTGATGTTGCACCTGAAGATGATATCATTAATGCGCTTATGTATGGGCATGAACAAATTAAAAAATTAATCGAATTCCAAAAGAAGCTAGTGTCGGAAGACCTAACTAAAAGAGAATTTGCTGAGAAGAAGGTTGATGAAAGTTTAGTTTCTTCTGTTGATGATATAGTCGCCAACGATATAAGCGAGGCGGCAACTATCAAGTCCAAACAAGAGCGTAGTTCTAAATTCAAAGAAATATATTCTTCGGCTGTTCTAAAACTTGAAAATAATGATAATTTTGATGAAAAAGAAGTTAAGTCAATTTTTGATAAAATAAGAAAGAATTCAATTAGAAATATGATGATAAGTAAGAAGACCAGGATAGATGGTAGAGGATTTGAGGATATTAGAGATATATCATCTGAAATTACTCTTTTACCTAGAGCACACGGCTCTGCAGTGTTCACAAGAGGCGAAACCCAGGCACTTGTAGCTGTTACACTAGGGAGCAAAGAAGACCAACAAAGAGTTGACTCGTTAATTGGGGAAGAAAAAAAACCATTTATGCTCCACTACAACTTTCCACCATTTAGTGTTGGTGAAGTTTCAATGAGGCTTGGTACTGGAAGAAGAGAAATCGGACACGGTGAATTAGCGAAAAGAGCAGTTAAGGCTATTCTTCCTGGAGCAGAAGACTTCCCTTACACAATTAGGATTGTCTCAGATGTACTTGAGTCTAACGGTTCCTCATCTATGGCTACTGTTTGTGGCTCTTCTCTTTCATTGATGGATGCAGGTGTTCCTGTTAAAGCCCCTGTTGCTGGAATTGCAATGGGTTTAATTAAAGAGGGAGATGAGTATATAATCCTCTCAGATATTTTGGGCGATGAAGATCACTTAGGGGATATGGATTTTAAAGTATGTGGAACTTCTGAAGGTATTACAGCTTTACAAATGGATATTAAAATTAAAGGTATTAGTAAAGATATAATGAAGGAAGCTTTGGAACAGGCAAAAAAAGGAAGGAATCATATATTATCAGAGATGGCCGAAACTATTTCATCTCAGAAAGACAATATTTCTCCATTTGCTCCAAGAATTACAACTATAATGGTTGATCCTGCAAAAATTAAGGATATTATAGGTTCTGGTGGAAAGAATATAAGAAAACTCATAGAAGATAATAACGTTAAAATAGATGTAGATGATACAGGAAGGGTTAACGTTATAGCTGTAAATGAGGATGATGCCAAGGGCGCACTTAAAGATATAGCCTACATTGTTAGAGACATTGATGTAGGTGAATATTATATAGGCACAGTAAAAAGAGTTTTAGATTTTGGAGCAATTGTTGGTCTAAGTCCTACAATGGATGGTCTAATACATGTATCTGAACTCGCCAAAGAAAGAGTTGCAAAAGTAACTGACATTTTAAACGAAGGCGATGAGGTCTTGGTTAAATGCTTAGAGAAAGGAAGAGATGGTAAAATTAGGTTGAGTAGAAAAGAGGCTCTCGATCAAGACATTGAAAAATTCAGAGAATAACAAGAAAAAATTAATAGTTCTAACAGGTACTACATGTACTGGAAAATCCTTAACAGCTTTAAATTTACATGATTTAATTCCTTCGGAAATAATCTCCGCTGATTCTATGCTTGTCTATAGATATTTTAACATTGGAACGGCAAAACCAACAAAAAAAACTCTTAGCAAGACTAAGCATCATCTTGTAGATATAGTCGACCCTGATGATGAATTTGATGCATGGAAGTTTATGGAACTTAGTAGGGCAGTAATTGATGAGTCAAATTTAAATAATTTTATAGTTGTAGGTGGTACTCAGCTATATATTAAATCTTTAATAGAAGGGTTGACCTTTGATATATCTAAGAACGTTGATGTTAGAAGGTCTATCTTGAGCGATTTGGAATCTTATGGAACTGTTTACATGTATTCTAAATTAAAAGAAGTAGATCCTGAGGGTGCAGCCATGATTAGTTCCAATGACAAGCAGCGTATTGTTAGATATCTTGAAATTAATTCAATAACTGGTCAAAGAGTTTCTCAAGTATTTAAAATGAAATCAAATCAAAAAATACAGAATGTAGATTATATAAAAGTTGGCTTATCGATAGACAGAGAAAGTGTCAATACCATGATTAACAAAAGAGTAGATCAAATGATAACTGACGGATTAGTTGAGGAGGTTGTTGAATTAAAAAGAAGATATAATACGAATATAAGGCCATTTAACTCGATTGGTTATAAAGAAATATCCTTGTATCTTAACTCCGAAATGTCATTAGAGCAGGCAGTAGAATTGATAAAAATACGAACTAGGCAATTTGCAAAAAGACAAAGGACATGGTTGAGGAAAGACAAGGAGGTAAAATGGTTTAATCAAGTCGAAGACTTAATCAATTTTTGTACGAACTACGCATTTAGCTAATTACTAATTTAATTCCGGCTAGAACCATAAATAAACCAAAGAATATCTTCAAATTCTCAGGCGATACTATTTGAGCTATTTTGGAACCAAAAAATATTCCAATGGAGAAGAATAAAGCGATAGCTAAGGCAGCTTTAATATCAACATTACCATTTTGATAATAGTTAAATGCACCTATTGCAACAACAGGTATAGTTAGGACTGCTAGCGCTGTTCCTTGGGCTAAATGCTGATTAAATTTTGCAAAGAAAACAAGGAATGGAACCATGATTAGCCCACCTCCAATACCCATAAATCCACTCAGGAAACCACCTATTAAGCCGGTTAAGATAAAATAAATCATTTAAGACCTCCTTCTTGATTGACGCAACCTATAATTTCTGCAGATGAGATTTGTTTAATAGAATTATGTTTACTTATATTCTTGAAATACTTTCGACTCTCATTACATAAACCCCTGCTTGCTAAAGTTCGCGCCTTTAGAGAGTAAAGTAATTCTGTTGATACAGTAGATTCCATCTCTTCAATACTGTTTAATACTAAAAGAGATTCATCATGCTTACCTTCTTCGAATAAGTTATTTGCGTATAAAAGTTTAATAGAGTTAGTAGAGGTATGAGATGAATCAATGGATTGAATCAGTTTAACGATTTTTGTTTCATCCTTATATACTTTGTTGTTAATGGCAGCGTTAACAATGTCATTATTTTGAAGTTCTCGAGCTTCCTTCTTGTTTATTACAAAAACAATTGACATGTAAAAGAGAAGACCACCTAATGAAAACATAATGATTTTTTTTAATATATTTTCCATAAAAGAATTATACACTTTTAATTGTAATTCGACTAAACTAAGATTAGGTATATGGGCAATGTAATTAAAATCAAGTCAATGAATATTTCTTTGGGTTCAGATTTTAGAAATTCAATCCTTGAAAATGTAGATTTTGAAATTTCCTCACCTACTATGGTTTCAATAATGGGTGAAAGTGGAGTAGGAAAGTCTTTATTTGGTTTTAGCTTACTATCTAAAGAAGGCCTATATGGAGCTATAAAAGAGTATGATTTATTTGAATGTGGCAACAATATTGTTACAGATATTCCGGTAGAACATTTTGCATATGTCCCCCAAGAACCTCTTTCTTCTTTAAATCCTGTCATATCAATTCTCAAGCATTTTGATCTTAATCAAAAAGGAGATTGTGGCGTCTTGGATTTGAAAGAAGTATCTTTAAGGCTACTTGCCGAAGTTGGTTTTGCAGATCCTAATTATATTTTATTAAAGTATCCACATGAATTAAGTGGTGGTATGGCTCAAAGAGTATTGATTGCATTAGCTTTACAGAACAATCCCAAAATATTAATTGCTGATGAAGCGACTTCTTCTCTTGATACAGTTAGTGAGAAGATTATATTAGACTTATTAAGTAAGATTTCTGAGTCTAGAGATTTGACAATACTTCTCATCACACATGATTCGAGAATAGCTAAGAGTTATTGTTCTGAGCATTACTTTATTAAAAATAAAAAATTAAGCTTAATCGAGTCTATAAATTCTGAGAGTTTTCATCAGCTTTCAAGTCATAAAATCGAGGACTCTACATTGTCAGCTTCCTTGGTAAACAATTTAAGAGAGGTAGTAGAAGTAAAGAACCTTAGCTTTGGCTTCTTAAATAATGAAAATATATTAAAAGATATCAATTTTAAGATAAATCAAGGAGAAGTTTTAGGTCTTATTGGACTAAGTGGCTCAGGAAAGAGTACAATTACAAAACTGTTAATGAAACTATATAAAGCAAAAAATGGTTCTTGCTTTTTGTTTGGAAAAGATATTAGTCATTATAGTGCTAAGATTTATGCATCGTATGTTCAGATAGTGTTTCAAGATTTATATGGCTCTCTAAACCCAAAGAGGAAAATTCTAGACATTTTACTAGACTCATTCTTAGTCAATAAGAGTTCGATAGAGCCAGTTTCTAGTCAATCGAACTTATTAAACAGGCAAGATTTAGAGTCTAAAATTCATATTTATTTAGAGAAAGTAGGACTAAATGTAAACATTTTAAGTAAATATCCTAGTTTGTTGAGTGGAGGTCAAAGACAAAAAATTTTAATATTAAAAGCTCTACTTGCTAATCCTAAGCTAATTATATTCGATGAGCCAATGTCTTCATTGGATATTAAGTCTCAGAATGAGATTATTGAAATCATTAAATCCTTATATTTAGAGGAGAATATAACCATATTGTTTATAACACATGACTATAGACTTATTCAGGCACTATGTAATCGTGTTATCGTGTTATCAGATGGAGAGATTGTAGAGGATGGTAAAACAAGCGAAGTTTTTGCAAATCCCAAGCATAATGCAACAAAAAAAATATTGGAAGTTGTAAAATAGTATTTATGTCATATAATACTCGGTAAAAAGGATACAAAATGGCTACACCAAAAAGAAAAACTTCAAAATCAAAAGTAGGTAAACGAAGAAATAATACTAAAGTTAATTTGCCTGGACTTTCAAAGGACAAAAAATCTGGAGAATTAAAAGTTACACACAGATATAGCTCTATTGAGAAATATGAAGAATCAAAAAAAGCCTAGTTCATTTACCCTTATAGGGAGAAAAATATTTTGTTAAGTTTAGTTTTTCCTGGTCAAGGTTCTCAATATGTTGGCATGGGCAAAGATCTTTATGATAATTTTAAAGTTGCAAGAGATACTTTTGCGCAAGCCAGCGAAAAGTTGAACTTAGATTTGAAGAAATTATGTTTTGAATCTGAAGATGTTCATCTAACTGTCAATGCTCAACCAGCAATCTTAACAGTAAGTACCGCTGCTTTTAGAGTTTTAACATCTGAAAGGGATATAAAGGCCGATTTTGTCGCTGGTCATAGCTTAGGTGAGTATTCTGCATTGGTCGCGTCCGGATCTTTAGACTTTGAAGATGCAATTTGGGCTGTTCGAAAAAGAGGGGAGTATACTCAACAGGCCGTACCTTTAGGAATAGGTGGAATGGCTGCAGTGTTAGGGTTGCCTGATGAAGAAGTAGATAAGATTTGTAGTGAGGCTTCTAATGATAGCTCATATGTTTCAGCCGCAAATTATAATAGTATAGGGCAAGTCGTTATTTCTGGTGTCAAGAAAGCAGTCGAAAATGCCGCAAAGCTTGCAAAAGATGCAGGAGCTAAAAGAGTAGTTCTCTTGGATGTTAGTGCTCCATTTCACTCCAAGCTTATGAAATCTGCGGTCCATAAAATGAGAGATGTCTTAGATGGTATAAATTTTTTAGATTTTAAGATTCCTATGGTTACAAATTTTGATGCTAGAACTATCAGTGATAAGAGTAAAATTAAAAATTTATTACTAGATCAGCTAATTAGCCCCGTTCTTTGGCACCAATCAATAAATTATTTGAATTCAAACTTAGGAGTTAAGTCATTTATGGAAATTGGCCCCAAAAATGTTTTGACTGGATTAATTAAAAGAATAGTGCCAGAATGTGAAACTTTAAATTTCGGTGAAAAAGCCGATTTGGAAAAAATCTAAAATGTTAGAAGGTAGAATTGCATTAGTTACAGGTGGGTCTAGAGGAATAGGTAGTTCAATCTGTATAGAATTAGCCAAGGCCGGTGCTACTGTGCTTATTAATTATTCAAATTCTCGTGACTCAGCTGGTAAAGTCTTAGAAGAAATAGAAGAAAGCAATGGAACTGGTGAGGTGGTAGGATTTGACGTATCTGATTATTCTATAGTGGAAGAAAAGATAAAATCTTTAATTGATAAATACGGAAGAATTGATATTTTAGTTAATAACGCAGGAATTACTAGAGATTCTCTGTTTATGAGAATGAAGGAAAGTCAGTGGGACGAGGTTTTTGAAACTAACACAAAAGGCGTTTTTAATTGCACAAAGAATGTTGTCAGGACGATGCTGAAAAATCAATATGGAAAGATAATTAATATATCATCAGTAGTAGGTGAGATGGGTAACCCTGGACAGGTTAATTATTCTTCAACTAAGTCCGCACTAATTGGGTTTACAAAGTCTTTAGCTAAAGAATTAGGCTCAAAGAATATAAATGTTAACGCAATTACGCCTGGCTTTATTGAGACAGAAATTACAGAAGTATTATCAGATAGTATTAAAGATAAATATAAAGAAATAATCCCACTCTCAAGATTCGGAAAGCCTGAAGATGTTGCTAAAGCTGTATTGTTTTTAGCTTCAGATGATTCATCATATATAACTGGAGAAGTTTTAAAAATTAACGGTGGTTTATACACTTAATGGAGGACTATTATGTCAGAAGAAACTAAACAGAAGGTTGTAGCCCTAATTGCAGAACAATTAGGTAAAAGTGAAGACGAGGTAGCACTAGATGCTCAATTTATTGAAGATCTAGGAGCTGATTCTTTAGACCTAGTTGAACTTATTATGAGCATGGAAGACGAATTTGGTGTTGAAATTGCTGATGAGGACGCAGAAAAAATTCTTAAGGTAAGCGACGCTGTCGATTACGTAATTAAGAATCAAAAGTAATAGACATGAAGAAAGTTGTAATTACTGGAATTGGAATGTTGTCATCCCTAGGGGTAGGTGTTGATGAGATTTGGCCTAAAATAAAAGAGGGTACCTCTGGGGTTAATTTTTTAAAGAAAGTTGATGCATCTGACTTGAAGACTAAGTTCGGAGCTGAGGTTTCGGAAGAATTTAATCCAGAAGATTTTATGGATGCTAAGGAAGCTAGAAGGAGTGATCCTTTCATAAGGTTTGCTGTTGCAGCTGCATCTTTAGCATTAAAAGATTCAAAATTAGAGATAACAGACGAGAACTCACATTTAGTTGGATCTTATATAGGCTCGGGCATAGGCGGAATACAAACGTTTGTGGACAATACTTTAGTCTATAATGATAAAGGACCAAAAAGAGTGTCTCCTTTCTTTGTTCCATCTATGGTGCCGAATATGGCTGCAGGGTATGTTTCAATATTTAATAATCTAAAAGGCCCAAATTGTGCTGCTTGTACCGCATGTGCTGCTGGAGCACATTCAATAGGCTATGCGGCAATGATGATTGAAAGAGGTGACGCTGTTGCGATGGTTGCCGGTGGTGCTGAGGCCCCCTTGGTTCATGTAGCGATTGCAGGTTTTAATGTTATGAGAGCAATTTCAACAAGAAACGAAGATCCCAGTGGTGCATCCAGACCATTTGATAAAGATAGAGATGGGTTTGTCATGGGTGAAGGTTCTGGTTTGGTTGTACTTGAGGAGCTCGAACATGCTAAAAAGAGAGGAGCTAAGATATATGCAGAACTCATAGGTTCTGGTTTTAGTGGAGATGCTCACCACATTACTTCACCTAATATTGATGGACCTGTTATATGTATGGAGTCTGCTTTAAGGAATTCTAAAATTAACCCAGAACAAGTTGATTACATTAATGCTCACGGAACTTCTACTCAACAAAATGATATAAACGAGACTAATGCAATCAAAAAAGTATTTGGTTCTTATTCAAAAGAATTATTAGTAAGTTCTACAAAGTCTATAACAGGACATTTGTTGGGTGCAGCTGGTGGACTAGAGGCAGGAATTACATCTCTAGCGCTTAGTGAAGGAGTTGTGCCTCCAACTATTAATTTGGATAATCCTCAAGAAGGTTGCGATTTAAATTACGTTCCTCATAATACGATTGAGAAAGATATAAAGATTGCTGTTAGTAATTCATTTGGATTTGGCGGTACTAACTGTACTTTGATATTTAAGAAGTTTGAGGATTAATAATGAAAATCGCAATAGGTTCTGACCATAGAGGCTTCAGTTTAAAAGAAGATTTAAAAGATTATATTCAAAAGTTAGGTTTTGACTATAAGGACTTTGGGACTTTTTCAGAAGAAAGTTCAGATTATCCTGATTCAGCTTCTGAGGTTTCTTTAAAAGTTTCACAGGGTCAATATCATAGAGGAATACTAATCTGTGCGTCAGGTTCGGGAATGAATATCGTTGCAAATAAGTTCCCTAATGTTAGAGCTGTAGTTGCAAATGATGTTAATTTGGCCATTATGTCTAGAGCACATAATAATTCAAATATAATAACTTTGGGTTCAAAATATGTTTCAGTTGATGTAGCGAAGAATATAATTGAGCTTTGGTTAACAACTGATTATGAAGCAGGAAGACACGATATAAGGTTAAATAAATTAAAACAAATCGAGAATATAAATTTCGCGGAGTAATATGAAAAAATTTTTTGATGATATTAAATCAGAATTAGGTAAAATCTCTTGGATAAATAAGAGAGAGAATATAAAGTCAACTGGCGGAGTTGTCCTCGTAACTATTATATTGGGAGTTTTTCTGTTGCTAGTTGATTTCGTATTGTCCTCTATAACAGAATTACTGTTGGGTGGTAAATAAATGGCAGACAAGTGGTACGTTGTTCACTGTAATACTGGATCGGAAGATACAGTAAAAAGATACATAAATACTCAAATGAAGATGGACAACTGTCATGATTTAATTACTGACATTCTTGTTCCTACTGAAACAATTGAAGAGCAACTTAAAGGTGGAAGAAAGAAAACATCAGAGAAGAAATTTTTCCCAGGCTATCTTTTGGTTAAGACGGAACTGAATGAGGAGTCATGGCATTTCTTGAGAAATATTCCTAAAGTTATTGGCTTTGTAGGTGGAAAAGTTAAAGATGGAAAACTGCTGGTAGAATCTGTACCCACAGTTGATGAGTCTGAAATTAATAAAATGAGAAATAAAATTGAAGAGGGAACACTCAAACCTACACCAAAAGTTATTTTTGACAAAGGAGAGTCTATTAAAGTAATAGAAGGACCTTTTGAGAATTTTACAGGCGTGGTAGAAGAAGTTAAAATGGAAAAAGGAAAAATTCAGGTTTTAGTGGAAATCTTTGGTAGAGCAACACCTATAGATTTAGACTTTAACCAAGTGGAGAAAATTTAAATGAAAAAAGTTCAAGGATCTTTAAAATTATTATGCGAAGCAGGAAAAGCATCGCCGGCACCACCTATAGGTCCAGCTCTAGGGCAAAAAGGTATAAACATAATGGAGTTCTGTAAAGCTTTCAATGCTCAAACGGATAAGCTGGAAGGGTTGCTACCAGTAGTTGTAACAGTTTATGCTGACAAATCCTTTTCTTTTATAGTCAAGACTCCTCCAGTGTCATATTTGATTAAAAAAGCTGCTAAGATTGAAAAAGGTTCAAGTACTGTCCCCTTAGTCAAAGTTGGTAAAATATCAGAAAGTCAGTTGGAGGAAATTGCAAAAACCAAGATGGATGATATAAATGCTAATGATATAGACGCTGCAAAAAAGATTGTAGAGGGTACAGCGAGAAGTATGGGAGTTGAAGTAAAAGGATAGGTGAAGTGATGAAAATAAGTAAAAATAAAAAAATCGTAACAGAAGATGAAAGAGTTGATAAGAATAAATACTACTCACCGAGTGAAGCAGTTGAGATAATTAAAAGTCTTAAAACCTCAAAGTTTGATGAAACCATAGATTTGTCTATTCAGCTTGGTATAGATCCTAAAAAGAATGACCAGCAAATAAAGATAGCAACTGTTCCACCAAACCCATTAGGTAAAAAGACTAAGATTTTAGTAATCTGTAATGGTGAACATACAAAGAAAGCCGAAGAATCAGGAGCTGACTTTGTTGGAGCAGAGGATATTATTGAAAAGATTATTGCTGAGAAATGGACAGGTTTTGATGTAGTAATTGCAATTCCAGAGTTGATGCCAAAGATTGCCAAGTTAGGCCAAGTTCTAGGACCTAAGGGTTTAATGCCTAGTCCTAAAATGGGAACCGTAACTAATAACGTTGAAAAGGCTATTAAAGATGCAAAAGCAGGTAGAGTGGAGATAAAAAATGATAAGCTAGGATTGGTAAATTTCCCTTGTGGTAAAAAATCATTTGAATTTGCAAAAATTATGGATAATCTATACTTCTTAGTTCAGTCATTGAATAAGTCTAAGCCTGCATCTTCCAAAGGCAACTATCTTAAGAAGGTGAGTGTTTCAAGCACGATGGGACCAGGTTTTAAAATTGATATTTCATTACTGAAAGAAGAACTTAAGAAATATGATGGAGTTGTAGTTTAGTATAATGTTAGGAAAAGAACAAAAAGAGCAAATCGTAAGCAACTTTAAAAGCTCATTTTCAGATACACCTTCGTTTCTATTAGTAAACTTTAGGGGTGCAAAAGTGTCTGAATTCGAGCTTTTAAGAAAGAAGCTTAGAGATAACAATGCTGTATTAACAGTTGTAAAAAATAATCTACTAAAGAAAGCTTCTGAAAATACGGATTTTGAATCAATCTTCACAGATTCAGTTGGCGAAACTGCTATTACTTTTTTAGAAGAGAATTATGTCGAAGTCACAAAAACATTTGTTGAGATAGAGAAGGACCATCCAAACCTAGAAATTCGAGTTGGTTTTATTGAAGGAAAGTCTCTGGATAAGACTGAATTGGAGAAGATATCTAAATTGCCATCGAGAGAGATTCTAATTAGTCAAATGATTTCAATGCTTAATCAGCCTATTATTAAATTTATTAATGTATCTCAGGCAATTCCTAGAAACTTAGTAAATGTTTTAAATAACTTGAAAGATAAAAAATAAACGTATATAATACGAATTCAATATTTGGAGGACTTTTATGCCTGAACTATCAAAACAAGACGTTATTACTTATCTAGAGAAAGCTAGCCTGCTGGAAATTTCAGAGCTAGTAAAAGATATAGAAGAAAAATTTGGAGTAGAAGCTGCTGCACCAGTTGCAGTTGCTGCCGCTGCAGCACCAGCTGCTGGGGGAGACGCTCCCGCTGTTGAAAAAACAGAATTTGATATAACCTTAGCTGAGGCTGGATCTGAAAAGATCAAGGTTATTAAGATTGTTAGAGAAATTACTGCTCTTGGATTAAAAGAAGCAAAAGAGCTTGTAGAATCTGCACCTAAACCACTTAAAGAAGCGGTTAAGAAAGAGGAAGCAGAGGAAATGAAGAAAAGACTCGAAGAAGTTGGCGCTAAAGTAACATTAGCTTAGTCTTAGTCTACATTTTGTTTAATCCAAGGAGAGTACTTTTTGTATAAAGATAATATACTTTTAACAAAGAAAAGAATAAATTTTAGTAATAAGTCTGAGAATAGGACAGATACACCTGATTTGTTGAGTGTTCAAAAGGAGTCTTTTGATAACTTAATTCAGAAGGGGTTAGACCCTAAAAATAGGCTAAATTCCGGCCTGGAGAAGGTTTTCAAGTCTTCTTTTCCAATTGAAGATTATAATAAGAGAGCTACGCTAAATTATGTTTCCTATCGATTGGAAGATCCTAAGCATTCAGAATCCGAATGTAAGCTAAAGGGATACAATTATCAATCTTCAATTCATGCAACTTTCCAATTGGTTACATGGGAGTTTGATTTAGATGAGGCTGGAAATAATATCATTGAAACAAGAAGATTTGGAAGAGCTATAGAGCAAGAAGTTTATTTTGGAGAAATACCAATTATGACAACTAACGGTGCCTTTATTATTAATGGAACTGAGAGGGTTATAGTTAATCAATTACATAGGTCACCAGGAGTTTTCTTTGATTCTCAAAAAGACTCTAAAAATCTAACAACTACAAATAAAACATCTTTTACTGCAAGGATAGTTCCTCAAGATGGTCGATGGTTAGATTTTGAATTTGATTCAAAAGATGTTTTACATGTAAGGATTGATAGAAAAAAGAAATTTCATTCAACTTTATTGTTACTAGCGCTTGGTGAATCAATAGAAGGCATACTTAATTCTTTCTACTCACATGAAAAAGTTAATTATGATCCCGTAACTGATACCTTTAAAAAAGATATTAATCAAAGCCTCCTTCCTTATCAAAGAGCCTCTGTTGATATACTTGACCCTGATACTGGCGAAAGAATAGTTAGTGCTTCTAGAAGGTTCTCTGAAAGAGTGATTGGAAAAATAAAATCAGCTAAATTAAAATCTTTGCCGATAAATGAGGACGACTTAGTCGGTATGTATTTAGTAGAGAGTTTTCAGAAAAATACTGAAGAACCTGAGGCAGTTGAGAATTCATTAATTCAAGAGGTAACTGAAGATACTATTGCATTTATTAAAGAAAATAAAATTACTAAATTTGATATTTACTATATAGATAATAGCTCATTTACTAGTTCACTTGTTCTTACAATTAATGAAATGATTTCTAAAACAAAAGTTATAACTAAGGAACATGCAATATCAGAAATATATAAGAAATTCAGACCCACTGACCCACCAACAGATAAAATTGCTGCTACTTTCTTTGAGAATATGTTCTTCAACGAGGATACATATAGACTTTCAAAAGTTGGAAGAATGAAGATAAATCATAAGCTGAATCATGGAATTGGAAATAATAAATTCCATCTTGATAGATTAGATATAATTGAATCCTTTAAATATCTATTAGCACTTAAGTCAGGTAGGGGTGAAGTAGATGATATTGATCACCTAGGGAACAGAAGAGTTAGAACTGTTGGCGAACTTATAGAAGATAGATTCTTTACTGGTGTTGAAAGATTAACGAGAACAACTAAAGAAAAAATGAATTATGGCCAATTAGAAGATTTAACGCCCCAAGAGATTGTAATCCCTAAGAGTGTTACTTCTGTAGTGAAGGAATTTTTTGCTACTGGTCAATTGTCTCAGTTTATGGACCAAACAAATCCTTTATCTGAGATTACACATAAAAGAAGAATTAGTGCGCTTGGCCCTGGAGGATTAACTAGGGAAAGGGCAGGCTTTGAAGTTAGAGATGTTCATTCTTCTCACTATGGAAGGATATGTCCAATTGAAACACCAGAAGGACCTAATATTGGACTTATATCGAGCTTAAGTACTTATGCTAAAATTAATGAGCATGGATTTATACAAACACCTTACAGAGAGATTACTAACGGTAAAGTCACTAACAATATAAAATTTTTAAATGCACTCGAAGAAGAAAGTTATGTTATAGCCCAAGCTAATTCGGAACTGAATGAAGACAATAGTTTTTCAAATGATACTATATCTGTAAGAATTAAAGGAGAATTTCAGGTTGTACCTAAGGAAGATGCCCAATTAATGGACGTTTCACCTTCTCAGCTTGTATCTGTATCAGCGTCGCTTATTCCTTTCTTAGAACATGACGATGCAAATAGAGCTCTTATGGGTTCTAATATGCAGAGACAAGCAGTTCCTCTCTTAAGAGCCTCCGCGCCATTAGTTGGAACAGGTTTCGAAAGAAATATTTCTAGAGACTCTGGAGTGACTGTTCTCGCAAGAAACTCAGGGTATGTTGACTATATTGATTCCTCAAAAATTGTTATTAGAAGAGATCAGACATCTGAAGATGGAGATGTTTCAGATATTTATTCATTGATTAAATTTGAAAGATCCAACCAAAATACATGCTGGAATCAAAAGCCAATAGTTAAAAGAGGACAGAAGATTAAAGCCGGTGATATAATAGCTGACGGTCCATCAACTGAGTATGGGGAGCTTGCTTTAGGAAAGAATATAACAGTAGCATTCATGCCATGGGGTGGATATAACTTCGAGGATGCTATTTTAATAAGCGAAAAATTGGCAAAGCAAGATACCTTCACTTCGCTTCATATTGAAGAATTTGAATGTATATCAAGAGAAACAAAGTTAGGCAAGGAAGAAATCACTAGAGATATTCCAAACGTAAACGAAGAGCATTTATCCTTCTTAGATAAAGAGGGAGTAATTCAGATTGGTGCAGAAGTTAAACCTAACGATATTTTAGTTGGAAAGATATCACCCAAAGGTGAAACACAACTTTCACCTGAGGAAAGACTATTAAGGGCAATTTTTGGTGATAAGGCAGGAGATGTTAAGGACACTTCGCTTAGAGTTCCACCAGGTGTTAATGGTATAGTTCTTGATGTAAAACATTTAATTTCTAGAATTGGAGACAAACAAGATCAATCAAGGTCTGGTTCACCAGAAGTTCTTGAATTAAAAAAAGAACAAGAACAAGAAATTAATATTGTTCAGGTTGAAACTCGAAATAATTTAAAAAAGATATTTATTTCTAAAGTAAACATTAATGCTGTTAGAGATGGAAGAAAAGTTGTTCTTAAGAAAGAAGCTGTGATTGATGAAGAGAACTTTGCATTAGTACCTTATGAAAAGATTCAAACGATTGAGTTTGACAAGAAATCGAGTCATATTAAAGAAATTGAAGAAATATTAAAGATATCAGAAGAAAAAATGAGAAGTATACTTTCTAGGTATTCTGAAATGATAGAGAAGTTGTCTAAACCGGATGACCTACCTCCTGGAGTGCTTAAAGTAGTTAAAGTATATGTTGCTGTGAAAAGGAAGCATCAAGTTGGTGATAAGATGGCCGGGAGACATGGAAATAAGGGTGTCGTATCTAGAGTACTTCCAGAAGAAGATATGCCCTACATGTCAGATGGAACACCTGTAGACATGGTACTTAACCCTTTAGGTGTGCCATCCAGAATGAATGTTGGACAGGTCTTAGAGACACATTTAGGATTGGCATCTAAGTCCTTAGGTCGTCAGATTGATGAACATTTAGCAAAAAATCATTCTGAAATAGAGAGCTTAAAAAGTTTATTAGAAAAGATATACCCAAACAATCTAGATTATATAAATAATGTTAAAAAGCTTAACAAAGAAGAATTGCTAGATTTATCTAAAAGGTTAGTAGACGGGGTTCCTGTTGAAACACCAATATTTGAAGGAGTAAAAGAGTCTGAGATCAGAGACTTATTGAAAGACAATCATTTACCTGAAGATGGCAAATTAGTATTGTTTAACGGACAAACAGGTGAACCATTTGATCAAAGAGTTACTGTAGGAATTATGTATATGATAAAACTTCACCATTTAGTTGAAGAAAAGATACACGCTCGTGCTATAGGACCTTATTCATTGGTCACGCAGCAACCTCTGGGTGGCAAGTCTCACTTTGGTGGACAAAGACTTGGTGAGATGGAAGTTTGGGCACTTGAAGCGTATGGCGCTGCAAACACTTTACAAGAATTTTTAACTGTTAAGTCAGATGATGTTATTGGAAGGACCAGATTGTTTGATTCAATTGTGAAAAATAAAGTTGCTTTTGAACCAGGTATTCCTGAATCATTTAATGTATTAACTAATGAACTAAAATCTTTAGGTTTAAATATAGAATTAGGTGACAAAAAAGATAAAGTCTCAGGAGAAGTATCTAATGATTGATATGGGTGTATTATTCGACAAACCAAAAAATCCTGGTGATATTGATTCTATAAGAATTAGTATCGCATCTCCTGATCAAATAAAAGATTGGTCATATGGTGAAATAAAAAAACCAGAAACTATAAATTATAGAACTTTTAAACCTGAGAAATACGGACTATTTTGTTGTAAAATCTTTGGACCTGTAAAGGATTTTGAATGTTTATGTGGAAAATATAAGAGACTTAAACACAGAGGAATAACTTGCGAGAAATGCGGTGTTGAAGTTATTTCAAGCAAAGTTAGAAGGTCAAGAATGGCTCATGTTGAACTTTCTTCTCCAGTTGCCCATATATGGTTTCTTAAAAGTGTTCCGAGCAGGATAGGCTCAATTCTTGATATCACATTAAAAGATTTAGAAAAGGTTTTATATTTTGAGGCTTATGTCGTAACTGATCCCGGAGATTCAGACCTTAAAAAAGGTACCGTGATATCAGAGGAGCAGTATAGAACTTATATTGATGACAATTTCTTTCTATTAGTTGGAATGGGAGCTGAGGCTATCAGGACAATGCTGGAAGATGTAAATCTAGAAGAGTTGTCAACTACGCTTAAAGAAGAACTCAAAGCAACAGCATCTCCACTTAAGAGAGTTAAAATCTCCAAAAGATTAAGAGTGGCTGAATCATTTAGAAATTCAGGGAATAGGCCTGAGTGGATGATTTTAAAAAGGTTACCAGTACTACCACCAGACTTAAGACCCTTGGTTCCCTTAGACGGAGGAAGATTTGCTACTTCAGATTTAAATGATTTGTATAGAAGGGTAATAAATAGGAACAATAGGCTGAAAAAACTTATGGAACTAGGTGCACCTGATATTATTGTAAGAAATGAAAAGAGGATGCTTCAAGAATCTGTCGATGCTTTATTCGAGAATGGAAGAAGAGGTAGGCCAGTTTTAGGTCACAACCATAGACCTCTTAAGAGTTTAAGCGATATAATAAAAGGGAAACAAGGAAGATTCCGTCAGAATTTATTGGGAAAAAGAGTAGATTATTCTGGAAGGTCAGTAATTGTTGTAGGACCTCAGTTAAAACTTCATCAATGTGGACTTCCAAAGAAAATGGCATTAGAACTTTTTAGACCGTTTATTTATCAAAAATTAGAATTATGGAATCATGCAGCAACTATCAAGATTGCAAAAAATCTTGTAGAACAACAAGCACCAATAGTCTGGGATGCCTTAGATGATGTCATAAAAGAACATCCAGTAATGTTAAATAGAGCACCAACTCTTCATAGATTAAGCATTCAAGCTTTTGAGCCAGTCTTAGTAGAAGATAAAGCTATACAGCTTCATCCTTTAGTTTGCCCTGCATTTAATGCAGATTTTGATGGTGACCAAATGGCTGTCCATGTTCCGCTTTCTGTTGAGGCTCAGACTGAATGTAGGACTCTTGTGATGTCTACTAACAACATACTGTCACCAGCACACGGAAAGCCAATTATCTTACCTTCACAAGACATAGTTCTAGGTATTTATTATATGAGTAGAGAAGTACCTGGATTGCCAGGAGAAGGTAAAGCTTTCAGTTCTATTGAAGAATTAAGATTCGTTTTTGATCTTAATCAGATTCAAATTCATACAAAAATTAAAATTAAAATTAATGGTGTAGTTGAGGATACCACTGTGGGCAGAGCGCTAATTTTTGAAGTAATGCCAAAAGAGGTACCTTTTCACCTAGTTAATAGGCTAATGACAAAAAAAGCAATTGAAGATTTAGTAGATACAACATTTAGAGTTTCTGGAGGAAAAAGTACAGTTTTACTAGCAGATAGGCTGAGAACTTTAGGCTTCAAGCATTCTACAACTTCAGGCATTTCTGTATCTATAGCTGATATGACAATTCCAAAAGAAAAAGATGTCTTAATAAACGAAGCAAATATAAATGTTCAGAGTATTCAAGATCAATACCTTCAAGGACTAATTACAGATGGTGAAAGGTACAATAAGGTTATCGATGTCTGGGCAAGAACAGGGGATACAATTGGTGATATTTTAATGAGTAAAATATCAAAAGCTAAAGAACTTTCTGATGGATCAAAACAACCAAGTAATAACCCAATTTTTATGATGGTTGAGTCGGGAGCTAGAGGAAGTCAGTCTCAAGTTCGACAATTGGCTGGAATGAGAGGCTTAATGGCTAAGCCCTCTGGTGATATTATAGAAACACCTATAACATCAAACTTTAGAGAAGGATTATCAGTTCTTCAGTATTTTATATCTACACACGGAGCAAGGAAAGGTCTTGCAGATACAGCTCTTAAAACCGCTAATGCTGGTTATTTAACGAGAAGGTTGGTTGATGTAGCTCAAGAAATGATGGTTAATGAATTTGATTGCGCAACATCAGAAGGGTTAGAAGTTTCACAATTAGTTGAAGGTGGCGAGGTAGTAGCAGGTGTTGGTGAAAGAACACTTGGTAGGATTCTAGCTGAAGATGTTGTTGACCCCCTAAATGGTGAATTGATTGCTTCAAGAAATCAAGAAGTAGATGAGGCTATTGCATTGAAAATTGATGCTGTTCCTGGCTCGTTAAGAGTCAGTATCAGATCAGTATTAACTTGTTCTACAAAAAGTGGTTGCTGTTCACTATGTTATGGAAGAAATCTTGCAAGCGGACAGATTGTAAATACCGGCGAAGCAGTTGGTATAATCGCAGCACAATCAATAGGTGAACCTGGAACGCAGCTTACTATGAGGACTTTTCATATTGGGGGCGTAGCTAAAGTAGACCAGTCTAGACATGAAACAAAAAATTCAGGAAAAATCAGATATGTTGATATGAATTTCATATCTAATAAAAAAATAAATATTTGTACAAGTAAGTCAGCTGAGATTGTTATTGAGGATTCTAATACATCTTTAGAGCTTGAGAGGTACCCAATTACTATTGGGGCAAAAATATATGCTAATGACGGGGACAAAGTTAAAGCAGGATCTCTTCTAGCAGAATGGGATCCTACTATATATCCATTTATTGCAGAAGAAGAAGGTCATATTGAGTATAAAGATTTGGAACCAAATATGTCATTCAAAGAAACAGTTGACCAATTTACAGGACTTTCTGTTAGAGAAGTTATTCAATATAAGGATCAAAAATTAAATCCATCATTAATTTTAGTCGGTAAGAGTGGTACTAGAGTTGAATATCCTCTACCTAAGGGTTCGGAAATTAGGAAAGATGATGGGGAAAAAACATCTCCGGGTGATTTTATTGCAACATTAGCTAACCAGAAGACTCAGACAAAAGATATTACTGGCGGCCTCCCTAGAGTTGCTGAATTATTTGAAGCAAGACCTCCAAAAGACCCAGCAGTTATATCTGAGATAGAAGGTGTTGTTTCGTTTGGAAAAGATATAAAATCTAAAAAAAGAATCATTGTTACCCCAGATATTGGAGATCCGAAAGAGTACATGGTCCCCAAAGCTAAGCACATCCTTGTTAGAGAAGGTGAAAGAATTACTTCTGGTGATCAAATTGTAGATGGCGCTCCGGATCCTCATGATATCCTCAAAATTAAAGGTGAGATTGAATTAGCAAGATATATAGTTGATGAAATCCAAGATGTTTATAGATTACAAGGAGTCAGAATTAACGATAAACACATTGAAGTAATAACAAGGCAGATGCTTAAGCGAGTTAAAATTGTCGATAGTGGCGACACTACCTTGCTGGTTGGAGAAGCTGTAGATAAGAATGAATTTATATTAACAAATGAAAAAATTATTGCGGAAAACGGGAATCCTGCACAAGCAGAGCCACTACTCTTAGGAATAACTCGAGCTTCTTTAAGCACTAAAAGTTGGTTGTCAGCAGCGTCGTTCCAAGAAACAACTAAGGTTTTAACAGATGCTTCATGTGAAGGCAGAGTTGACCATTTAAAAGGTTTAAAAGAGAATGTTATTATGGGTCGATTAATTCCAGCAGGTACTGGACTTCCTATCTATTCAAATACTGATGTAGAAGTTAATGCGCCTGAGATAGAAATTCCGCCTACTAAAACGTAAAAATGACTGATAGTAGCGATTTTTTATCTCAAAAATACTCTCCAAAAACAATAGAAGACAAGTGGGCTGAACAAGTAGTAGTAAACGATTCTGAGAACAATCAAAGATTTACTTATTCTATGGCTATACCGCCACCTAATGTTACGGGGAACCTGCATCTTGGACATGCTTTAAATACTACAATTCAAGACATTCTTATGAAGTTTTACTCCTTAAATGGAGCGGAGACTACATGGTCACTTGGCACAGATCACGCTGGGATAGCAACACAGTTACTCGTTGAAAAAAATTTATCTAAAAAAGGAATTAATCCTAAAGAAATTAGTAGAGAAGAATTGCTTCAACATATTTGGAAGTGGAAAGATGAAAACGGTGAAGACATTTTAAATCAGCTAAAGACTTTAGGCCTCAGTTGCAATTGGGAAAATCCAAAATTTACTTTAGATGAAGATATGACCAATGCTGTAGAGGAAGCATTTATCAGGCTTTATGATAAAGGACTGATTTATCAAGAACAAACTTTAATAAATTGGGATACTAAGCTTAAGACTGCAATATCTGACTTGGAAGTAATTTCAGAGAATAGAAAGAGTAGTCTCTTCTTTTTTAAATACCCAGTTAAAGACTCAGCATCATTTATAACAGTCTCTACGACAAGACCGGAGACAGTCTTTGGAGATGTAGCTGTAATAGTTAATCCCAACGATGAAATAAATAAAGATTTAGTTGGAAAAGAAATTCTAAGTCCTTTTAATGGAAATATCTTAAAAATTATTAGTGATGAGTATGCTGATATGACCAAGGGCTCAGGAGTAGTGAAAATCACACCAGCCCATGATTTTAATGATTATAAAATAGGAAAGAAATATAATTTACCAATTATAAATATTCTAAATGATGATGGAACATTAAATGACTATGTTCCCGAACAATTTAGGAATTTGTCAGTCTTAAAGGGTCGAGAAAAAGTTATCGAATTTATGAACGAAATAGGAGTCTTTGTAAAAGAAGAAAAAGTTAACAATGCAATACCTATTGGCGATAGATCCGGTGAGATAATTGAGCCTTTACTTAAGAATCAATGGTTCTTGGACGTTAAAGAAATGGCTAATAAATCATTAAAGGTAGTTCAGGATGGAAAGGTAAAGTTTAAACCCAAATTTTGGGAAAATACCTTTTATGAATGGATGAATAAAATACAACCCTGGTGTATATCAAGACAAATAATTTGGGGTCATAGAATACCTGTATGGCACTCAGATGATGGAAGATCAGTTGCTGCTAAAGATTTATCCATGGCTAAAGAAAAATTTCTAGCAAAATACAATGAAGAAAAAGAATTATATCAAGAAAATGATGTACTAGATACTTGGTTTTCATCCTCTTTATGGCCTTTTGCTACACTAGGTTGGCCTGAAGTGACCTCTGAGTATAAGAAATATTTTCCTACTTCTCTTTTAGTGACAGGCTTTGATATAATATTCTTTTGGGTCGCAAGAATGATTATGATGTCACTAGAATTAACAGGGAAAGTACCATTTGAAGTTGTTTATATTCATAATTTAATAAGGGATAAAAAGGGTCAAAAAATGAGTAAAACTAAGGGTAATGTAATTGATCCTTTAGATTTAATTACTGAATATGGGACAGATGCACTAAGATTTTTCCTGTCCTCAAATATTTCTCCTCACAGTGATATTAAACTTTCCCCTAATTCTCTTGAACCTTACAAGAATTTTATGAATAAGATTTGGAATGCTGCCAAATTTATCGATCTTAATAAGGAAGATACTCAGTCTAAATTAGCGAATATTTCTTTTTATGATGCATGGATTTCTAGTAGATTTAATAATCTACTAGATAGATATAAAACTCATATTGATAATTGTGAAATAGAAAAGGCCTCTTTTGAGTTGTATCATTTTTTTTGGGATGATTTTTGCGACTGGTATATTGAAATAGCTAAGATTTCTTTTAGTAGAAGTAAAGATACTTTCTCATCTCACACTAAAATCAGAATGAGGGATATTTTTTACCGATATTTAAATTTACTTTATCCATTCGCTCCTTTTATTGCATTGGAACTCAAAGATAATTTCGCAAAAGATGCATTAAATAAAAAATTTACCACTTTACCTGAGAAGTTAACTATTAAATACTCAGGAGATTTTGATAAAGAAGTTCAATTGATTAAAGATTTTACTATTGGTATTAGATCATTGAGAAAGAATCTACTTATTAATCCAAGTGATAAAATTGTTTGCTTTTATAATAACAATAATTGTATGGAAGATTTTTTATCAAAAAATAAAACATTAATAGAGAGTTTGTGTAATTTAAAGTCATTTACTAAAGTAGATCAGGATACTACTAGTAATCTTATCTCGAACTTAACACCTTCTGGATCTGTTTCTTTCTTAAAAGAATCAGATGTAGATTTCTCTAATCAAATAAAAAAGTTAAAGAAGGATCTTGTATCATTAGAAAGAATTTACAATCTTTCAGAATCCAAACTCAAAAATAATGGGTTTTTGAAGTCAGCTCCACAGCATGTAGTGAAGGAAGAAAAACAGAAGGCTGATAATGTAGCTGCTTCTATAGATGATATAAAGAGTTTGATATCTCAACTATCGTAAGAATTGTATTTTTTAGTATTTAAATTTAAACGTTTTCTTGTTAGTCTTCTAAGCTAACCGGGTAGTCTCCTGTAAAACAATGATCTGTAAACTGTGGGGTCTTGGGATTCCTGCTTTTGTATCCCATTGCCTTATAAGTACCTTCTAAAGACAAAAAGAATATGGAGGTTGCACCAATAACCTTAGTCATTTCCTTTAAGGTATTTTTTGAAGCTATAAGTTCTTTGTAATTTGGTGTATCTATACCATAAAAATCTGGATGGGTTATGGGTGGACATCCGATACCTAAATGTACTTCTTTTGCACCAGCGTCAAATATCATTTTAACTATTTTTTTTGCTGTGGTACCTCTAACTATAGAGTCGTCTATGAGCACAACTCTTTTGTTCTCAATGCAAGACTTATTGACGCTATGTTTTAGTTTAACACCTAGTTGCCTTATGCTTTGCGTGGGTTCAATAAAAGTTCTTCCAACATAGTGACTCCTGATGATTCCTAACTCTAGCGGTATCCCAGACTTTTGTGAGAATCCTAGACCAGCCGAAACACCAGAGTCTAAAACAGGAACTACAACATCAGCTTTAATCTTATTTTCAATCGCTAACTGTTTCCCAAGATTTTTTCTATAAGTATAGACTGTTTTCCCGTCCATAATACTATCAGGTCTAGCGAAGTAGATTCTTTCAAAGATACAAGGTCTTTCTTTAAGTTTAAGGAAGGGCTTTATGCTTTCAATTCCATTCTTAGTAATAATAACTATTTCTCCGTTTTCTACGTCTCTAACATATTTAGCTCCAATTATATCAAAAGCACAAGTTTCTGATGCTAGAACTGGTGAACCATTTAAATCTCCTAAAACCAAAGGTCTGATACCGTAAGGATCTCTAACTCCAATTAGCTTCTTATTGGTAAGAATAACGAGTGAATATGCTCCTTTTATCTCATGAAGTGCGTCAATAAGCTTGTCTTTTATAAGCTTCTTTCTTGAGCGTGCTACAAGCTGTAAAATGGTTTCAGTGTCTGAAGTCGATTGAAAAATTGCACCGTCACCGATGAGTTGTTTTCTTATTCTTGCTGCATTTACAAGGTTGCCATTGTGAGCACATGCAAAACCCCCAGCAGCTAAATCTGCAAAAAG
>Ga0233427_10001039_pt1 | contig 31740 bp, 32 predicted proteins | sample SI_118_April2016_5_FD_179885 | JGI IMG/M metagenome (GOLD analysis project Ga0233427, IMG submission 179885) | Seawater microbial communities from Saanich Inlet, British Columbia, Canada - SI_118_April2016_100_MG | ecosystem: Environmental > Aquatic > Marine > Inlet | place: Canada: British...
AAACGGATTATCAGTTGTTCCGTGTGGGTTTGATTTTGTTTTAATTCCTGTTGCAGAAGTTGGTGAAAATTGACCTTTTGTTAGCCCATAAATTTCGTTATTAAACAAAATAATATTAATGTCAATATTTCTTCTTAAAGCATGAATAAAATGATTCCCACCAATTGCAAGAGCATCTCCATCACCCGTTATTTGCCATACTTTTAGTTTCGGATTTGCTAATTTTACTCCTGTTGCTATTGCTGGAGCTCTACCGTGTATTGTATGAAATCCATAAGTATTCATGTAATATGGGAATCGAGAAGAACAACCTATTCCTGCAATAAAAACATAATCTTCTTTATTTGTTTCTAGCTGAGGTAATGCTTTTTGCATTGCTCGTAATATGGCATAATCTCCACATCCTGGGCACCATTTAATTTCCTGATCAGATACAAAATCTTTATTACTTAATTTCTTTATTTCTAGCTCTGACATAATTAGGATATTAAAGTGTTAAAGTGTTCTTTCAAGTCAGTTGTTTTAAATGGTAATCCCTGTATATGATTGAATTGTTTAAATTGAAAGGTATCGTGTTTTGATTTTAATAAATCAACAAACTGCCCATTATTTAACTCACAAACTACTATATTTTTAAAGTTCTTAAATATCTCAGCCGTGTTTTTAGGTAAAGGATTAATATAATTGAAATGTGCTAACGATACTTGCTTCCCTTCTTCTCTTAATTCTTTTACTGCAGTATAAAGTGATCCGTATGTTCCTCCCCAGCCTATCACTAATAAATCTCCACTTTCATCACCATAAACTTCTTGTTTTGAAATAAAATCAGCTACTCTTTCTACTTTCTCGGCTCTTAGGAAACACATTTTTTCATGGTTTTCTGGCTCGTAAGAAATATTACCTGTAATATCTTCTTTTTCTAATCCTCCAACTCTATGTTCAAGCCCTTTAGTCCCAGGTAATGCATGCTTTCTGGCTAGTTTTTTTGTGTCTCTAGCGTAAGATTGCCATTCTTCACCCTCTGTTGCAACAAATGGAGTAATGTCTGGCATATCTTTTACAGATCGTATTTTCCAAGGTCCTGCCCCATTCCCTAGATATCCATCACTTAATAAAACTACAGGAGTATTATGTTCTAAAGCTAATCGTGACGCTTCAAATGCCCAATCAAAACAATTTGATGGAGTAGATGCTGCAAGAACAATTACTGGGCTTTCCCCATTTCTACCATACATTGCTTGAAATAAATCAGATTGTTCAGTTTTGGTTGGTAATCCTGTTGAAGGACCTCCTCTTTGCACATCAATAACTACTAATGGTAATTCTGTAATCATGGCTAACCCTAAAGCCTCTCCCTTAAGCGCAAGTCCAGGCCCTGATGTAGTTGTAATTGCTAAATCCCCTGCAAAACTTGCTCCTATTGCAGAACAAATAGCGGCAATTTCATCTTCTGCCTGAAAAGTTTTAACACCTAAGTTTTTATGTTTTGCTAGTTCATGTAAAATATCTGAGGCTGGTGTTATAGGATAAGAACCTAAAAATAATTGTTTATTGGCTTTTTCTGCAGCTGCTATAAATCCCCATGCAGTTGCTTGATTTCCCATTATATTTCTATAAGTACCATTTTCAATTTTTGCTTTTGTCACCGTATAAGATGAGGGTAAAGCCTCTATTGTATTTGCAAAATTATAACCTGCATGCAGTACTTTGATGTTGGATTCAACTACTAAAGGTTTGCTTTCAAATTTATCTTGCAGGAATTTTTTAGTTCTCTCCATGGGTCTATTAAACATCCAATATACCATACCTAAAGCAAACATATTTTTTGCTCTTCTTATACTTTTCCCATCAAGCCCAGAATCTTTTAGCGTTTCTTGAGTTAAGTTAGCAATAGGAGCTTCAACAATATTAAATCCTGAGAACGACCCATCTTCTAACGGGTTGTTTTCATATCCCGCTTTATCTAAATCTTTTTTTGCAAATGAGTCACTATTTATAATGATAGTCCCTCCTTTTTTAATCCAGTTTTTATTAGCCTTTAAGGCTGCAGGATTCATTGCAACCAAGACGTCCGCTACATCACCAGGAGTATTTATTTCAGTATTTCCGATATGAACTTGGAAACCTGAAACTCCAGCAACTGTTCCTAAAGGAGCTCTAATTTCAGCAGGAAAATCAGGAAAAGTAGCTAAATCATTCCCTAAAAGTGCAGAAGTTTCAGTAAACTGACTTCCTGTAAGTTGCATCCCATCACCAGAATCGCCAGCAAATTTGATTACAACCTTTTCTAGATCAATAACTGTAGAGTCTTTATTCATTGTATTAATAATGTAAATTTCACTTACAAAAGTACAGATGATAATCAACTTTAATAGTATTTTCTATTTTTATTTTATCACTTTATTAACCTTCATAAATGATTGTTTAGAATTATTATAAATTTCAATACTAGTGTATTATAATGCTATATAATATTTATCTTTGCAATCTAACTTATTAATAAATTAAGAATATGGCAATTAAAATAACTGATGATTGTATCAATTGTGAGGCTTGTGAGCCTGAATGTCCTAATAATGCAATTTACGCACCTGAAGAATCATGGAAATTTTCTGATGGTACAACTATGTCTGATGATTCAGAAAAAGAAGCAGTATCAGATGAGTTTTTTTATATAGCTACTGATAAATGTACTGAATGTAGAGGGTTTAATGAGGAGCCAGCTTGTGCTGCTGTTTGTCCAGTTGACTGTTGTGTTGATGATGAAGATAATGTTGAGACTGAGGAAGAACTTATGGCTAAGAAAGAAAGATTGCATGCTTAATTAAAAGTCAGTAATAATAAAAAAAAGGGGAGCATTTGCTCCCTTTTTTTATTCTGCAAAAAAGTACCTAAAATCAATACTGATAAAATTACCTAACATCTCTAAGTAGAAATTATTAGCATCATTAAAGTTTGTTAATTCATATTCAGGAACAACATAAGCAATATTTTCAAATGGCCTATGCAAACTTGCTCCAAAATAGTAATTGCCTTTATCAATTGTTCGATATTCTAACCCTACATTTGCTAATAAGGCCATATAACCTCCATGCTTTCTATATGTATTTTGATAAAAACCTTCAATTTTATTTCCTTCTGAATAAATATCAGAAGCAAGAGTATTATAAGAAATTCCGAAAGCAGCATTTACAAACCAATCTTCTTTAATTTGTACATAAGCCAATAATTGCAAAGGCAATTCGTAAGTTCTCATTCCAAATTTTGTGTAGTCATCAATAGAAATACTATCACTTTTTAAGATGCCTAATTTAAAATTTCTTTGGATGTAATTAAGTCCCGATTCAACTGAAAAAGTATGGTTGATTTTATGTCTGATAACCATACCCATTGAATATGAGTATTTAGGTTTTAAGTCAAAAAAGTAACCTTCAGAATTGCCTTCTATATTTGAAGCGTCAAAAAAAGAAATAGGAATAATTGGCTTGTATTGTAAGCCAAAAGTTGTTTCTGATTTTTGTGCTTTAAGACTTGAAAAGCAAATTGTAAGTAGTAAAATTAATAACCTATTGTTCATTTGCAACTACAACAATATCAGGGTTAATCTTTTGTTTTAATAATGATTCTATTCCTCCTTTTAAAGTGCTAGTTGCTGAAGGGCAACCACTACATGCCCCCTTTAAATCAACTGAAACAATATTATCAACATAGGAATGTAATGTAATTGCTCCACCATCACTTTCTACAGCAGGTTTAATATATTCATCTAAAATTGCAATCACTTCTTTTTCATTATCAGAATACTCTTTAATAATTACTGTTTTTTCATTAGTATCATCTTCTTTATTTGAAGTTCCTGTTTCTTCTGAAATATGTTCAGTATAATTCTTTATCCCCTCAGAATTCAAATGGTCAGCAATAAATATCCTTAATTGCATAGCAATATCTTCCCATTCAATAGTATCTTTCTTAGCAATTGAAATAAAATTAGAACTTATATAAAGACTTTTGATAAAAGGAAATTTCATTAATTCTTCTGCAATAGTAATTCCTTGTGTTTCTTGGATGCTATTAATTTCAATACTTTTATCTGCCAACATCCTGTTTGAAACAAATTTCATCACTTCAGGATTTGGAGTGCTCTCAGCATAGATGCTATAATTCATAATTGTTTATTTTTGGCAAAAATACAAACTTAAAAATCTATGGCATTAATAAAAGAGGTAAAAGGTAAGAAACCAGTTTTTGGAGAAAATATTTATTTAGCAGATAACGCAACAATAGTTGGGGAGGTAGAGATGGGAGATGATTGTAGTGTTTGGTTTTCAGCAGTTGTTAGAGGTGATGTTAATTCCATCAAAATTGGGAATAAAGTAAATATACAAGATGGGGCAGTTGTGCATTGTACTTATCAAAAAGCAGCAACTATTCTTGGAAATAACGTTTCTGTAGGGCATAATGCTTTAGTACATGGTTGTACTATAAAGGATAATGTGCTTATTGGGATGGGCTCCATTGTCATGGATGATGTGGTAGTAGAGAGCAACTCAATAATTGCTGCTGGAGCTGTAGTTTTAGAAGGGACACACATTGAATCTGGATCAATTTATGCTGGAGTTCCAGCTAAAAAGGTAAAAGAATTAAATGAGGAACAAACTGCAAGATTAATTGAAGGAATTTCAGATAATTATGTGCTGTATTCTTCTTGGTTTAAATATTAAACAAAAAGGTTTACTTCTTCTAATTTGATGTTTTCTTGAAAGAAAAATTGAGCGCATTTTTCAAATGATTTTGTGTAATTAGAAACATAAAAATGATGCTCAGTTTTTGTTGAGTAATTTAGTAAATTCTCTTTCTTCAGCTCATTTGCAATATGAATTGCTACTATATTAGCCGAGTCAATTACATTTACTCCTCCCTTATAATACTCATCAATTTCTTTATGAATTAAAGGATAATGTGTGCACGCTAAAATTAAATGATCAATATTTTTTAAAACAGGATTTGCTAAATAATTAGCAATAACTGTATTGCTAATTTTCTCATTTATAAAGCCTTCTTCTATCATTGGAGCTAATAGTGGAGTTGCTAAAGAAATAACATTTGATGTTGAGCATTCTGATTTTATTTTGCTTTCATAAATGCCAGACCCAATTGTAGCTTTAGTCCCAATAACACCAATATTGTAATCAGAACAAATTTTAATTACTTCCTTAACAACTGGGTCTATTACATTATATATAGGTGTACTTGCTGAAACCCTATAAACACTTTCGTCAGCAACTGAAGATGCAGAATTGCAAGCAATAACTATAGTCTTGCATTTTTTTTCAATTAAGAATTTTATTATTTTTCTACTAAAACTCTGTATTGCTTCTTTTGATTTTTCTCCATAAGGCAAATGTTCAGTATCTCCAAAATAGATGATATTCTCATTAGGTAAAACTTTGGTAATTGCGTGTGCAACTGTAAGCCCACCAATACCTGAGTCAAATATTCCAATAGGAGAATTTTTCATGATATAAAAGTATAAAAAAAGCACCACTTAGGGTGCTTTTTTTATATATGTGTTTTAGTTTAAAGTCCTAACTTCTTTTTTACTAAAGCAATTACATTTTCACTTTCTTTAGCATAAAGGATATTTCCACTACTTTTATCAAAAATGTAAGTAAAGTTTCCTTCAGTCGCAACATCTTCTATAGCTTTTCTAGCTTTAGCTAAAATAGGCTCTAATAATTCTTGTTCTTTAGTTTGTAAAGATTGCTGAGCATTTTGTTGGAATGATTGAATTCTTTGCTCTAATCCTGTGATTTCAGCAACTTTATCTTGTTTTACTAAATCAGAAAAAGTTGATTCATTAGCTTGATATTCTTGTACGCTTTGTTGGTACTCTGCAGTCATTGATCCTAATTGAGCTTCCAAACTTTTAGCAAAATTTGCAACTTCTGTTTCAGCAGTTTTTCTCTCAGGCATTAACATTAATAATTCTTGTGAATCAATATAGCCAAACTTGTTTTGTGCAATTGAACTTAAAGTTAAAAAACTTAAAAGTGCTAGGAATGTAATTTTTTTCATTGTGTGTTATTTGTTGTTTAGTTATTATTTTTAATTGTTATTAGTACCCCATTAGTTCAAGTACTTTGTCTGATTTATCTAGGTTGTCATTTTTATAAAGCATGATTAAATCACTAGAGCTATCAAAAATTACTTGGTACTTATTGTTAGCTGCTAATTGCTGAATTGCATCATGAATTTTATCTTGTATTGGCCTTATCAATTCTTGTCTTTTAGCATACAAGTCACCTTCAGGCCCAAAATATTTTTGTTGTAAATTTTTTGCTCCCGTTTCCTTGTTGATGATTGCCTCCTCTCTTTTAGTTTTCATTTCATCAGTAAGTAAAACTTGTTCTTGTTGATAGGCTCTATACATTTGTTCTACATCAGCATATTTGTTCTCAATTTCTTTCTGCCAATCAGCTGATAATGCATCTAATTTATCTTGCGCCTGTCTGAACTCAGGTATTTTATTTAGTATATAATCTGTATCAACATAAGCAAATTTTTGTGCATTGGAATTTGTTATTGTTAAGAAACTTACTGCTAAAATTAAAAATATTTTTTTCATAATTTATTGTTTTAAAAGTTTACAAATCTAATTAAAATTGCTGACCAATAGAGAAGTGAAATTGCCCTCCATTTGCATCAGGGTTAGTAGGTATTTCATCAAGTCCCCATCCATAGTCAAGTCCCATCATTCCAATCATTGGAAGCATTATTCTTACCCCAAATCCTGCTGATCTCTTCACTCCAAAAGGATTAAAGTTATCAAACTTATCCCATGCATTCCCTGCTTCTAAGAAACCTAATGCGTAAACAGTAGAGCCTGGATTTAAGCTAATTGCATACCTCAGTTCAGTTGTATATTTATTGTAAATAGTTGCTCCAGTTTGAGGTGATAAAGTATTATTTCCATAACCTCTTAATGAAATCAACTCTCTACCATCAAATTGATAGCCCATTCCACTCATACCATCTCCTCCAACATAAAATCTTTCAAATGGAGCTACTCCTAAATCATTATTATAAGCTCCTAATAGTCCCATCTCAATTCTAGTGTTTAACACTAATTTATCAGTAAAAGCAGAGAACCAAGATGATTTGAATTTCCATTTGTAATATTCAATCCAAGAATATTTCTCTTGGTCAGAAACTGAAGAATAATCATCAATTCCATCAAACATTGAATATGGAGGTGTAACTTTTAAACTTAATGAAAAGTTTGAACCTCTTCTAGGGAATATTATCTGATCTGTTGAGTTCCTGCCAACTTTTATATTGTAGTTTACATTATTTGAAAAACCATTTCTGAATGAGAAAAAAGATTGGGAATTAATCAATTTATATTGCTGAAAGTTTAACCCATTGTAAAGCGTAAAGTAGTCATCAGGATATTTTAATCTTTTTCCTAATCCGATAGTTAAACCAGTAATCTCAATTGCTTCTCTTTGTTCATCTGATTGTCCGTTTGATGAAATTGATTTGTATAAAGAAACACTTAATGATGTTGGTTTTTTCCCACCAAGCCATGGTTCTGTAAATGAAAGGTTATAGTTTTGGTAGTAAATTCCATTTGATGATGCTGTTAACGAAAGCCTTTGCCCATCTCCAGATGGTAATGGTGCCCATTTGTCTTTTTTAAAGATATTTCTTGTAGAGAAATTTGCAAATGTGAGTCCTAATGAACCAACAATTCTCCCTGCCCCCCAACCTCCTTGTAATTGTATTTGGTCAGATGATTTTTCTTCAACCACATAAGTAATGTCAACCTCATTTCTAACTTGATCAGGATCAATTTTTACATCAAATTTCTCAGGGTTAAAATATTGCATTTGAGAAAGTTCTCTTTGAGATCGCATAATATCAGAACGCTTAAACAAATCGCCAGGTCGAGTTCTTAACTCACGCATTATTACATGGTCATTTGTTTTAGTATTTCCTTTAATCATTACTTTGTTTACCCTAGCTTGCTTCCCTTCATAAACTCTAACTTCTAAGTCAATTTTTCTGTCAGAAGCCGCTACTTCAATAGGAGTTGCATTAAAGAATAAATAACCATCATCTAGATAAAGCGAGCTGATATCCGTTCCTTCTTGGCTGCCAAATAATCTAGAATCTAAAACAGTTTGGTCAAAAATATCCCCACTTTCAACCCCTAATTGTCTAATTAATTCTTCTGATGAGTAAACTGTATTTCCAACGAATGAAATGTTACCAAACTTATATGTTTCTCCTTCAGAAATTGTCATTTCAATAGTCATAGTGTTATCACTATTTATATAAGCTGTATCGCTAATGATTCTCGCATCACGATACCCTACTTCATTGTATTTTGCTATTACGTTCTTTTTATCATCTTCATAGTTCTGGTCAATGAATTTTGAGACTTTAAAAAATCTCCAGAAATTCTTTGATTTTGTTTCCTTCATGCTTTTCTTAAGCTTGTAATTACTTACAGCATAAACTGTATCCTTTCTGTTTAGTATAGTTTTTTTAGGATTAATAATTTTAGTTCTTCCATTAACAATTATCTCTTTAATTTTTACTTTTTTACCTTTAGTAATGTTAAAAATTAAGTTCTCAGAATTAGCTGTTGCAGTATCTGTAACGGTTAAATAGCCAACTGTTACATTGTAAAATCCCTTATTGATATAGAATTTCTTTATTTTATTAATGCTGTTATTAATGAGGTTTTGAGTTAAGACTTTCCCTCTCATTAATTTCAAATCTTCTTTAAGAGTCGTAACATCAGATTTACTAACCTTTTTCCCCTTAAATTTAAATTTTGAAAGTCTGCTGTGCTCTATCAAATCTATATTCAGATAAACAAGATCTTCTACAATTTTATCAATAGTAATATTTACATCAGCAAATAATCCTTGCTTCCATAGTTTTGTAATTGCTGATGTAATATTATCACCAGGTATGTTAATTTTTTCCCCTACTTCTAGTCCCGAAATAGAGATTAAAGTATTGTTATTAAGATGATCAGCACCATTTACCATAATCCCTCCTATTTCATAAGTTTTTGGAGCTGAATAATCCAATCCATCAGTAATTTGAGCATTGGTTCCAATGCTGATTAAACTGAATATTAAAAGTGCAATTTTTTTCAAAATGTTAATGCTGTATTTGTTCTGTTGTTTTTCCAAATCTTCTTTCTCTGCTTTGATAATCTAATATCGCTTTTTCTAAATCGGCTCTTCTAAAATCTGGCCATAATGTATCAGTAAAATACAATTCGGAATATGCAATTTGCCAAAGTAAGAAATTGCTAATTCTGTATTCTCCACTAGTTCTTATTAATAATTCAGGGTCAGGAACGCTTTTTGTACTAAGATATTGCTGAAATTGTTCTTCAGTAATTTTGTCATTTCCTACTCCCTTCTTTGCAATCTCATTTACGGCATTTAAAATATCCCATCTTCCACTGTAGCTAAGAGCTAAAACAAGTGTCATTCTGGTATTTTCTTTTGTCTTATCTATTGCTTCTGCTAGTTCCTTTTTTGCTTTGGAGGGCAAGCTATCAGTATCACCAATTGCACTTAACTTAATGTTATTGTCCATTAAGGTTTTAGTCTCTTTATTTATTGCGGATACAAGTAAAGTCATCAGGGCATTTACTTCTTTTGATGGTCGGTTCCAGTTTTCAGTTGAAAAAGCATAAAGCGTTAAAAAGTCAATACCAATTTCAGCTGCAGCTTCCACTGTATCCCTAACAGCTTTTACTCCATTATTATGACCAAATATCCTAAGTTTCCCCTTGGATTTTGCCCATCTACCATTACCATCCATGGTAATAGCTATGTGTTTAGGTAAATTATTTTTATTGATTTCTTCCATTAAAATGATTGCTTTTTAGTAATCGCAACCTTTTGTTTTGTTAGCTAACTTAAATGAAAGTGTAATGCCAGCAAAAGAATACCAATCGTTTTTATCAGCATTTCCTCTTTGATCATCTTTCAAATGAGTCCCTAAAGGATCTGACATTTCCATCTCTGATTGAGTCATATCTTGTAGTCCATTGCCTGGAAATGTTGTACTAACATCATCCAGATAATCAGTGAATGTTTTTCTTGTACTGTACTCAAAAATGATATTAAAACTATTGCTTACAGCAATTTTAACTCCACCACCCAATGCTGCTGAAAATTGAATTAAAGAATACTTTTGCCTGTCTGGAAAAGTTGTAGACCCCTGTCCTTCAGTTCCCATTTCTTGCAAGTCAACCCAGTCTCCATTTTTATTTTCTGCTTGGGGATTAAAGTTAAAAATAGAAACTCCTCCATATACAAATGGTGTCCAAGTATATAGTGGGTTCCCTGGGTCATATGGTAAGAAATTAAATTCTACTTGCCCTGAAAGTTCGTAAACTGGAGATCTAAAATGCAACCCTCTACTTGCTGCAATTGTATCATCAGAATCTCTTTCATCAGATCTTAAATTCAAATACATAATCTCTGCTTTGTAAACAAATCTTTTATCAATATTTTTTCTGATAACTAAACCAGCAGCTGGTGATGATTGGTTAAAATGAACTGTATTTAAATCACCTAGATAATATGAAGCACCTAATAAAATCCCAATTTCTGTATTTGGTTTAAACTGTTGAGCTTGTATAGTGTTCCCAAAAATCAAGAAACTCAATAGCAACAAAACTGTTATTTTATGTTTAAATCTTTTCATAATCATGATATTATCAATAATTGGCAAATATAAATAATCTAGAGTTTTATAAGTAGATATTAACTTCTTTTATCTAAGCCCCACATTAACTTGTGTCTAATAGTAGCTATAAATGAATTATTCTGAGGTTGAATTAACTTAATTTTAAAATCTGCCTTCTTAATTATAAGTTCAGTATCACTATCAAAAGCACGAGATCTTGAATCTAATGAAACTAGAGCTAACTGGTCTCTGTCCTCAACTTTTAGTTTTACCACACTATTGTCATCAATTACTATTGGTCTTACATTTAAGTTATGTGGCGCATTAGGCGTAATGATTATGTTGTTTGTACCTGGCATAATAATTGGCCCTCCACAACTAAGTGAATATCCAGTTGATCCTGTTGGTGTTGAAACAACTAATCCATCTGCCCAATAAGTGTTCAGGAATTCATCATCAACAAATGCATCAATTCTAATCATGGATGAAGTATCTTTCTTAGATACTGCAACTTCATTTAATGCAAAATTCTTTTCTTTAAAGAGTTTTTTATCAGTATTTAATTCTAATAAAGCACGCTCATTTATCTGATAGTTTCCTTTAAGGATATCATTAACAGCATCATCAATTTGACCAGCTGAAATACTTGAAATAAAGCCTAGTCTCCCTGTATTTATTCCTAAAATAGGGATGCTAGACCCCCTTACATAAGTTACTGCTTTAAGCAATGTACCATCACCACCAATACTGAATAAAAAATCAACATTATTACCTAATGTTTCATGAGAATTGAAAGTAGTAACAGCATTTTTAAAACGAATATTATTTTGCAAAAAAGTGTTAAAATTTTCTTCAACAATTATTTTAATATGCTCGTTTTCCAGCTTTTTAATTAAATGCTGAATGTACTTTGAAAAATGCTCAGGATACGGACTTCCAAAAATTGCGATTGTCATAATTTATTTTTTTGACCCAAATGGATTAGAAAAGTGTAAAAATACGCCTTTTTCTCCTAAATGATTAACAGAATATTCAATTCTTAATAATTTATCATAATAGGTTACATAATCTAGGGATACACCTTTTCCCCACAGTAATTTACTTTGCATAGGGTTACTAGCTTTATTTTGATTATCCCTAATGTAGCCCATATCAGAGAAAACACCAAGGTAAATAGAATAATGAGATTTGTTGAATTGTTTCATTTTTACATAAGAAATTTCAAATTCTGTTTTTTCAACTATTGCAAATTTTAATGCTGTTTTACTGAGCCAAAATTGTTGTCCGTCAACTACATAATATTCATAGCCCCTTACATAATCATTATAGCCAAACCCTTCTTCATGTGAGTAAGGTTGATAGCCATTAGAAGCTAATTTAACAGCAAAACTACTTCCTAAGAACAAACGATTAAGGGGCTCAATATATTTTTCAGCTCTTGCTTTTAACTCAAAATGATTAATTGGACTTGTGCCTTTAAAGTATTTTGTTGCTTCAGTACTAAACTGATGCCCATGCAAAGGATAAACTATATAATCTCTGTGTTCATCAGTAAAGGAATAAGTGCTTTTATAATAGTTGCCAGAATTTGAGTTATTACCTAAGTAATTGGGGTTTTTAAAAGCGACACTTTCATTAACGGAAGAAGAAAAATAATGCAGTTTTAAAGCATGTTTATAATGAATATTTTTTCTGTATAAAAGTTCAACATTTGCTTCATAATCATTAGCTGTATACTTGTTTTCATCTTCAAAATATAACAGCTGATTATCTATTGTTTGATAATGAGTTTTCTTTCTTCTAAAGAGTTGTAGGTTGGAATTTAGCCCGATTGTTTTTTGCTTATTAAAATAAGGAATTTGATAAGAAAGCAAATAATGTTCTTTAAAGCCCCTTCTTATTTTGAATTGCAAAAGTTCGTTTCTCCCTCTAAAATTTTCCCAATTTAAGAAAATTCCATAATTTAATCTTGAAAAATCAGAATAATCATTTGCTTTAAATTCATTCCACCAAGTGTTAAAATTTCTTTCTGATATTTCAAAAACAGGATAAGGCCAGAAATACCATTTTTCAGTTACTTCAATATAGATATTTCCCTCATTTTGAGTTATATCTACAAAATTGAATAATTTTAAATTATTTAAATTTTCAGTACTTTCTTTTATTTTTTCCTTGAGAATATCTTGATTATAATTCTTGTTCTTTTGAAAAGTAACTTCTCTTAGAATAATTTCTTTTTTAGTTTTATTGTTTCCTAAAATCTCAATATTTAAAATGGTAGTTTCACTTTGAGAAAAAACGAAAGTTGAGCTAAAAAAAAGAAAAAAGATTAATGAAAATTTCTTCATTTTAAGGATTTAAAAATCGCATTAAAGATTCGTACCTGTCAGTAAAATCATCATTAGTTTCCTCCGTATTGAATGATGCAGATACATTGTAATCAAAACGCTCTAAATCTTTTACTATTGAGTTAATATCCATAGTATTTAGCTTTAATGTAAGTTCAATTTGCAGTGCATCAGGAATTGAAGTAATATATGAACTTAATATTTTAGTATTATTATCTTCTACAATCCTAGCAATCTCACTCATTTGATAATCATTTTGATTCATCCTTAAAACAATAACCCCACCATTACTTTGTATAGATGTGCTTTTTGCAATAGTATATAGTAACTTTCTATTCGTAATTGAACCCAAATAATGTTTTTCTTCATCTAAAACAGGAATTACTGTAAGGCTAAATTTTTCTAGCTCTTCAATAATATCAAAAAGGTGTTGAGTGCCAATAACACTTGGAGCTGTAATTTCCTCAAGATGTTCTTCAATAAATTCTTCTTCATTGTCCCAGTTTAGGATTTCTTTCTCTGATAATATGCCTAAATAAAAGCCGTTTCTTACCACTGGAAGATGATTTACTCTTAGCTCTTCCATCAGTGAAATTGCTCGCAACCCATCATCATCAGGATGTAAACTTATTAATGATTGAGAAATTAAATCACTTGCTTGCATATTGCAAAGATACTATTTTTTACTTTTGCTTTATAATATGACAAAGCTCAGTGTAAATATAAATAAGATTGCAACTATCAGAAATGCTAGAGGAGGAAATACCCCATCTGTGGTTGAAGCAGCAATAAATTGTCAAAAATTTGGTGCTGATGGAATTACAATCCACCCAAGGCCTGATGAAAGACATATTACAAAAAAAGATGTGTATGATATTAAACCAATTATTAGCACTGAATATAATATTGAGGGGTACCCAAGTCCTGACTTTATAAAAATGGTAATTGATGTTTTACCTGAACAGGTTACTTTAGTTCCTGATGGACCAGATGTTATTACTTCTTGTGCTGGTTGGGACACAATAAAGTTCCAGGATTATTTGAAAGAGATTATTGCTGAGTTTAAGGAGCATGGAATTAGAACTTCCATTTTTGTTGACCCAAAATTAGAAATGATTGAAGGAGCAAAATTATGTGGGACAGATAGGATTGAATTGTATACTGAAGACTATGCAACTAAATATGTTGATGATAAAGAAAAAGCAATTGCTCCTTATATTTTAGCTGCCAATAAATCTAGTGAACTTGGTTTAGAGATAAATGCTGGGCATGATTTGAGTTTAGAAAATTTAGAATATTTTGCAAAGCATATTCCTAATTTGGCTGAGGTTTCTATTGGGCATGCCCTTATTAGTGATGCACTTTATTTAGGACTAGAAAACACAATTCAAATGTATAAACGACTATTATAGATGAAATTATTTTCAAAAAAATATGGTGATAAGGGGCAGGATTTAATAGTAATTCATGGGCTATTTGGAATGAGTGATAATTGGAATACTTTGGGAAAGAAATTTTCAAAATATTGCAGGGTTCATCTGATAGATTTAAGAAATCACGGGAGATCTCCACATTCTGATGAGTTTTCTTATGAGGTGATGTGCGGAGATGTATTAGAATATATGGAGGATAATAATATCATCAATCCAATTATTTTAGGACACTCTTTAGGAGGAAAAGTGGCCATGAAATTTGCATTTTTATATCCTGATAAAATAGAAAAAATGATAGTTGCCGATATGGCTCCAAGAAGGTATGATACTGATTTTCATCAAGATTTATTAAGCACACTTTACAAACTACATTTAGAAGATTTTGAAAAGAGAGAGGAGATTGATAGAGTGCTGTCTGAAACCTATGAGGATAAAGGAATGCGATTATTCCTTTTGAAAAACCTATACAGAAAGGAAAATAAGGAATTTGCATGGAGATTTAATATAGATGTCCTTTTGGAGAAAGTAAGTAATATCCAAGAAGCAGATTTTGTAAAAGGAGTTTGCAAAATTCCGACTCATTTTATAAGAGGAGGAAACTCAAATTACATAACAACTGAAGACGAATTTATAATAAATAAACACTTTTCTGATTTTAGTATTGCAACAATAGATGGTGTAGGACATTGGGTGCATGCCGAGAGCCCTGAACGTTTTTATGACGAGGTGATGGGATTCTCTTTAATGTAATTAAAAAAAAGTACATATTTTTCTGTTGGAAAGTGAAATCGATTTTTTTTATTGCTAAATCATTTATTTTAATTAAATTTGTTAAATATATTATTAATTTAAAAATACAATAAAATGAGTGATTCGGATAATGAAGAAAAAAAATGGTACCAAATTTGGTGGGTATGGCTTATTATTTTAGTTGTTATAGGCTGGATTTTTGGAGAAGACACATGTGGATGTTCAGATGATGATATTGTTCAAATGCAAAGATCTATGGGCATGAGTAGAGAGGCCGTTATTAAATGGTGCTGTGAGATGAAAGAATACATGGATTAGCTGATAACCCTCGTTATAAATTTGATAAACAATCTTACAAGTATAGTTATATCACTTAAAGATATACTCTTAGAGGAGAGTACTAAGATCTTATAATTTACCAGAAGAATGTTTTTACTTCTTAAGCAAGAACACTCTATCTCATTAAGATTTTTTCATTGATTTAATTTTTGACAATTCAAATATATTTATAACTTTATGAAATATTAATAATTATAAAATTTGACTAATGGGAATATTTGATAAAATTAAAGGAGTAGGAGGTGAAATGGCTAATCTTAAGAATGCCGGTATGGATAAAGTAAAGGGAACTTTAAAAGATTTTGAAGAATCTTTGCCAATTATTAATAAAGCAGGCTTTCAGCTTGCTGAATTAAATGTTGGTGTCGGTATACCTCCGTCTATTATTGCATGCTTTACAATAAAAGAGGTTTCTTCTGATAGATTGCAAGAAGCACAGGCAGAAATAGAATCAAAAAAAATAGGAAAGTTAGTCTTAGATTCATTGATAGGAGCTACTAAAATGAAGGAAAAACTAGAACTCAAAAATATGGTTATGAAAGGAATAGAAGTAGAGATAGGTCTTTTGCCAAAAGTAACACTAGTGTATTCTTAAAAATAGTCATTAACTTTAGAATAAGTGCAATATAAAGCGAGACCTTAGAATCTTATCATCTGGCCTTCCTTTGCAAAATTAAATACTTTTTTCAAAACTTCTTTTTGCGCAGTACTGCCTTCAATTAGCAAAGGGTTGGTGTGGTTAAAGTGAATGAAATGCACTTTTTGTTTATCGGCATCAGAAAGCTCAGAAAATAGTTCCATACTTTCTTCTACAAAAGGATGAGGAATTTCGCTCATATCTCTTTTAAGTTCACCATTTTTATAAAAGGTAGCATCCAAAAAAGCGTAATCTACTTTTTTAATAAGATCTGTTATATTCGTTTCCCACTTTTCCCATTTGTCAATATCCGGAATAAAAATTAAGGATTTGTTATTTATTATAATTTCATAACCAACTGTTTCCGAAAACTCATCTCTATGCGGAACCAAAAAAGTTTTTATTTTTATTCTTTCATTCAAACTCAAAGTAGAATCTGATTTTAGTGCGTTAATATTGATGTTTTCTAAATTTACCAATTGGCTCCATGGTCCGTTTTCTTGCAAGAAAGTTTTCATTTTAGGCATTGCATAAACTGGTAAATTATCAGCTCCCATTACTTCCCTACCAAAATGCATTAAGCCTGTATAATGCCCTATGTGGGCATGAGTTAATAAAATGCCATCTAATTTTTCAGTTCCTGTTTTTTCCTTTAAGAGTTGTAATTGCTCTTTGATATTTGGAGTCGCATCTATAATCCATTGCTCTTTGCTTATAGGATCTACAATTGCCAGACAAGAAGTAGTCCTTTTAAGTTCAGGATTATCCCAAGCCTGTTTACAACATTCTTTTTTGCAATTCATTTGCGGATATCCAGCATCTTGAGCAACTCCCAAAACCATTACATAAGGAGTTATCGGAGTTTTTTCTGCAGGCTTATTGCAAGCAAAAGAAAATATAATAATTAAACAAATTAAATTTCTCATTTTATGATTTTTTCAAAACAATGGTATTTGTTTTTGTTAGGTTTTAAATCTATTGTGCCGAGTTCTGTATATCCAAGCCTTCTGTAAAACTCCATTGCTTTTGGATTTCCAGAATAGGTGTCCAATCGTATGGATTGATATCCTTCTTCAATTACTACTTCCTCCACAAATAGCATCAATTTTTTCCCTATTCCATCTCCCCAGTTTTCTTCAACTACCGCTAACCTGTGGACAACTAAAAACTGATTTGTTTTATCTACCCAATCAATAGTTAAATAGGTTTTATCTTGATTTTCATCAATATTAATTCCTCCAATTATTTCTCCATTTTCTTCTGCTACAAAGTAAGTTCTTGCTTTCAAGTCAGCTATAATTACATCAACATTCGGGTAACTTGAATCCCATTGATCTATCCCGTTTTTAAGCATCCCGTTAACACAGGAATTATACATTAACATTATATTCCCAAGATCAGCAGTATTTGCTTTTCGTATTATCATTGCACAAGTAAATTACACCCTCTAACATCAGCATTATTGAACCTTCCTAAAACTGAAAAACTACCATCATCAAAAGTTCTTCCTAAATCCTGTGTAGCAATAAACGGACAAGAATAAATATTCGCCAAATCAATTACATTTATACCTCCTGTTTTATTGCTAATTATTGATAGCGGATCATTTACATCTCTTGTTAATATTTTCATCCATGGGGGAGTTTTAAAAATATTATTTCCTTTTGAGTATCCTTGTGATAAAAGCTCAGTCATACCATATTCCGAATGTATGTTTTCAGTAGCAAATGAATGCTTTAATATACTGTGGATTTCTTCTTTTAGTAGTTCTTTTCTTTGCCCTTTCATTCCCCCAGTTTCCATTATAATGGCGTGTTCTAATTTCTGAGGAAACACTTCTGCTAAATCAAGTAAAGCATAAGTTACCCCAAACAATATTGTTTTTTGTTTTTTGTTTTCTAATCCCTTGAGGGTAGTGGCTAATTCCTCATAATTATTGAGGTAGTAATTGCTTTGTGGATGCTTGCTTTTTTTTATTAAATCATCAACCATATAAATGAGTGATGAGCCTTCTCTTTCTTTGTATGATGGGAGTAAAGCAAGTATGCAATAGTCAGTAATATCGCCATAAAAAAGTTGAAATGCTTTTTGATAAGAACTTTTGTACAGCTCAATATTGCTTACTAAATGTTTGCTTTGCTCTCCTGTAGTACCGCTACTTAAAAATATTTCTTCAATTGCTTGCCCTTGGCAGATGATTTGTTCTGTTTTAAAAAATTCTACAGGTAAAAATGGAATTGCATTTATATTTTCAGGGTGTTTCCCCCTTAATATAAGTGCAGCATAAGCAGCATAAGTTAGGTTGTTCTCCATTTGAAAGTCAAATATTTCTAATGCTAACTTTTCAAAAGTTGCATCATTTGTGCAATTAAATATTTTATTTATAAATGTATTCAATTTATTAGTTGCTTAAAATTCAAAAGTACTATTTTTACGTTAAATTAAAATTATGAAAACATTAAATAAAACAACACTAATAATCTTGCTTTTTACTATTGTAATGAGCGCTTGTCAATCTAATACTTCTACTGAAAGTAAAACAATAAATGAGCCATCAGTATTTTTTAAAAACATGCAAAATGGGGCTATTCTATCTTCTCCTTTTTTAGTGGAAATGGGGGTAGAGGGCATGGAGGTTGAAGCTGCAGGTGAAATTAATGCTTTAAAAGGGCATCATCATATCATTATAAATTCTGATTTTATTACTGATGGTGATATTGTGCCTGCTAATGCTCAGCACATACATTTCGGAGGAGGTCAAATTGAAACTACCTTGGATTTAGATGCAGGAAATTATTCCTTAACGCTACAATTTGCTGATGGATTGCACCAATCTTATGGTGAAGGAATGAGTAAAACCATCAATGTAACGGTTCGTTAATAATAAGTGCTAAGCAGTAAAATAATAAAAAAGGCGACTCCATTTGGAGTCGCCTTTTTTATTAGTTATTGTTAATTTCTAGAAGGTGTAAACTAAGTTTAGGAATAAAGTTCTTTCTGCTTCTGCATTTTCTTCAGCTTTTGTCCATGACTGAATATTAACGGATAGCTTCACCCCTTTAGCCATTTTTCTTGCGATACCAAAAGCAGTATAGTCCCCATCATTTTCATGGTTCCAGTCTTCTTCAGAGGCAAGGTTGTCATATCTCCCAAAAAAGCTATATTTTTCTGATAATGTGTAGTTTCCAAAAACAGATAATAAATCTTTTTTATTATCTAGGATATTCCCAGCATTCATCATTTTTGACTTTTCAGCTCCTAAGCTAAAACTGCTTCCATTATATGCAAATGCTAAAGTATTTATATGTTGTGAAGCATCACTATCACCATACATATTTCTTGGTGTAATGTCTTGGTGTAATCGTAATGCAATTCTATCGCTCATTGTGTAGGTAATTCCAAATCCACCTCTGAATAAGCCATTTTCTTCTTGCGAATTTTTGTGTCCTTCTCCATTTAATATTTGTGCGTCAATGCTTAGGTTGTTGCTTACTTTATAGTCAGCAGTTAATCCTGCATCAGCAGAACTCGCCCATTTATGTTCGTCTTGTACGGATTTAGCAATATATCTATTTTCCCAAGATTTTTCTTGGAACTTAAAATTCTTGGTTCCTACTTGTCCAAAGTTAAGCGTTAATTTATCACTTGCTTTCCAGCTTAATGCAGCAATTTTTAAGAAAGCAGTATATACACTTCCATCATCAGCACCAACATCAAAAGTAATTTTTGCTGATAATTTATCATCAAAATTATATTGGTATCCTAAGTAAGCTCTTTTAATTTCGAATTCTTTAAAAGCAGTTTCTCCTTCAGCTGTTGTTAGGTTATAGCTAAAGTTCGAAAATACTTTTACGGCTGGTTTTCCTTCTTGTGCAATTGCAGAAATCACTGTTAATAGTGCAAGACCAAGTGTTAAAATTGTTTTTTTCATGTTTTTTTTAAGTTATTTCATTAATTACCTGTTATTGCTTCTGTTATATTGTGTACATGATCTCCTACTTTTTCTAGGGAGTGTATTAAATTATTGTAGATCATACCTGTTTGAATTTTAACTTCTCCCTTCTCAATTTTTGTTAGGTATTCTTTTCTTAATTTATTTCTCATTTTATTAATGATATCTTCTGCTCCATTAGCATCAGCCATGCTTACTTGTTTGTATTCGGAGTTTAGGTTTTTATTCATGATCTCTAATGCTTTTAACACTTCAGCAATCATTTCTTCTAAACTTGTTCTTAGCTCTGGAGTAAAGTACGCTTTTTGTTCATTTTTTCTTTCAATTGTAATTGACATTTGGTAGCAAATATCTCCTATACGTTCCATATCATTTACTATTGATAGCATTGATCTTACTTTTTTAGATGCTGTGTCAGATAATTCCCCTTTTGCAGCTTCAGCTAAGTAATCAGCAATTTCCACTTCCATCCTATCAGTAATATCTTCATATTTCTTAATTCTGGACATTAGGTTGTTAAATTTCTTATTGTCAGTTTCCGTCATTAATTCAGGTATCATCTTAAATAATTTACTAGATATCCTTCCGAACTTAGAAACTTCTTTTTTAGCTTCTAAAACTGAAAGTTCAGAAGTTTGCATTAATCCACTACCGATATGCTCTAAGTGAAACTCTTCATCTACATCACCTTTTGAAGGTTGCATTTTAATTACAATTCTTGAAATTAACGGCACAAACCATACGAGTAATAAAAGATTTATAATGTTAAATAATGTATGGAAAATTGACAGTCCGATTGGCACTGCTTTTGCGTTATTAAGAGGTGAAGTAGTTACATCCTTTATTGTTGCAATTGATGCTGCAATTTCTGAATTATTATTTGACCAGTTTAATATTTCCTCATTATCGCTAGATGCAATTAAGTTTGCAAAATCATTATTAACTATTAAGTAACTGTTTTTAGCTGTTTTGTATTCAGTAATTGTTAATCCTTTATTGGCTGTTATCCATGATATAGTAGCTGGATCAGTACAGTTAAATATCATTTCATCTCCCAATGATTCTGTTTTTGCATTAGACTCAACAAGATTTTGAATAAACCCTTTATTATTTTGCATAAATCCATCAATGCTAGTTATGAAATATGAAAAAGCTATAATCATCCATATCACCCCAAAAATATTAAATATAAAGTGGGCTTTAGCCGCTCGTTTTGCATGTACATTCCCTACTACTGCTGCAACATTTGCTGTTATTGTTGTTCCTATATTTTCACCCAATACCATTGCTGCTGCAAGCTCAAAAGGAATGTATCCCATATTACACATAATAAGAGTAATTGCCATAGCTGCTGATGAGGATTGCACAATAAGTGTAAGCATAGTCCCCACACCAATAAACATTAATGTAGAGTATATTCCCATATTAGCATAGTTCGCTAAAAAAGATAGAAATTCAGAATTAGCTTGTAAATCAGGCACTGCACCTTTTAAATGGTCTAATCCCATAAATAATAAGGCAAAACCAATTAAAACTTCTGCCCATGATTTCATTTTTCTATTTGAAGAGAACATCATTGGCATACCTATAGCAATAATAGGTAATGCTATTGCTGATATTTTTACTTTAAATCCGAGTAGTGAAATAAGCCAAGCTGTAATTGTAGTTCCTACATTAGCTCCCATTATTACTCCAATTGATTCTACTAATGTTAAAAGTCCTGCATTTACAAAACTTACTATCATTACAGTTGTAGCTGAGGAGGATTGTAAAAGTGCAGTAATTAAAAATCCTGTTGCTACTCCAAGAAAACGATTGGATGTCATCTTACTTAAAATTCCTCTCATTTTACTCCCAGCAACTTTTTGTATTCCGTCACTCATTACCTTCATTCCGTAAATAAAGAAACCTAGCGCCCCTATCAGTGTGAATAATTCATAAATCCCAAATTCCATTGTATATCTTTTTAATTATTTTCTGCAAAAATAAACTATGCGACAAGTTCTAATGTTAAGGAATTGTTAAGATTCGTTTTGTTAAATGTTAATTTTGTGTTAAATCTTTAAAAGGCTGTATTTTGCATACTATTTGTTCTTATTTTTGCAGTATGAGTTACAAGATCCTATTAGTTGATGATGATCCGGATATTTTAGAAATTATAGGATACAATCTTAAGAAGGAAGGTTATGAAATATTTACTGCTGAAGATGGATTTATAGCTATTGAGCAAGCTAAAAAACATCAGCCAAATTTAATTATTTTAGATGTAATGATGCCGAATATGAATGGGATAGAGGCTTGTACTAAAATTAGAGAAATCCCTGAGCTGAGTAAAACAATTATTACTTTTCTTACTGCAAGAAGTGAGGATTATTCTCAAATTGCTGGGCTTGAAGCTGGTGCTGATGATTATTTAACAAAACCAGTAAAACCTAAAATTCTATTAAGTAAAGTAAAATCATTACTTAGAAGATTGGAAGGAGAAAAAGAAGCTTCAGTAATTTTATTTAAAGGTATTGAAATTGATTCCAAGAAACATAAAGTAGTACAAGATGGAGCTGAATTAAAATTTGCTCGTAAGGAATTTGAGTTGTTGCAGCTTCTTTTTTCAGAAATTGGGAAAGTTTTTACTCGTGATGAGATTATGAATACAGTTTGGGGTACAGATGTATTTATTGGCGATAGAACTATTGATGTGCACATTAGAAAATTAAGAGAAAAACTAGGTAACGATATTATAGAAACTATTAAAGGTGTTGGTTACCGCTTAAGCGAGTAATGAAGTTAAATTCAGTAAAAAAATCGGCAATAACTATTGGACTTTTTACAGGTTCAATGATTCCAATTATTCAAACTATTTCTGGTGGAAGAATAGATTGGCTAATAGTTTTATTACTATTTTTAACCGTTACATTTTTTGCTTATAAAGTAATCAATTCATATGTGCAAAAGCGAATAAAGTTAATGTACAGAACCATACAGAACCAAAAGCTTGAAGGTAAGGATTCCTATGATATAGAGTCATCTGAAGAAGATGTGAAAAAATGGATCAGTGAACGACAAGCAGAGATTGAACATTTGAAAGATACTGAAAAGTTCAGGCGGGAATTTCTTGGGAATGTTTCTCATGAATTAAAAACTCCCATTTTTAATATTCAGGGTTATGTACTTACGCTTTTAGAAGGTGCTCTTGAAGATGAGCAAATCAATAAAAAATACTTACAAAGAACACAAAAAAGTGTTGAGCGTATGATTTCAATTGTGGAGGATTTAGAAAGCATTTCTACTTTGGAACATAATGAAAAGAACTTAAAAATTGAAAACTTTGACATAGTTGACTTGTGTAAAAGTGTGCAAGACTCATTGGAGGATAAAGCAAATAAAAGCACAATTTCTCTTGCTTTCGATAAAGAGTATAGCTCAATTTTTGTTGAAGCTGATAAAATGAAAATCAATCAAGTCCTTACTAATTTGATTGACAACTCCATTAAGTATGGTAAGGAAAATGGCTTAACAAAAATGCGTTTTTATGATATGGATGATGCTATTCTTGTTGAGGTTTCTGATGATGGAATAGGAATAGATGAAATAAATTTACCAAGACTTTCTGAAAGATTTTTTAGAGTTGAAGAAAGCCGTTCTCGTGAAAAAGGGGGGACTGGCTTGGGCTTATCAATTGTAAAACACATTATTGAATCTCATCAGCAAACTTTAAATATAAGAAGTACAGTTGGTATAGGTTCAACTTTTTCTTTTACGCTAAAAAAGGCAAAATAATTCTTCCCAATTTGTTGTAGTTTGTTTTAGGGCAACAAACCCTGAGTATTTTTTACTTTCGGTTATTGCTTTTTCAAAATCAAAATCAGCTTGTTTTTGTGAGTAACAAATTCCATTCTGCTTAAAATTAGCGGCTAGATACTCTTGCTCGGTTTGTCCTGGTGTTGGAATGAAAAAGGCCTTTTTCTCAAGTTTCGCTAAATCCATAACTGTAGAATACCCAGGTCTGCAAATAATAAGTTCAGATTGTGTAATGGCTGTATTTAATTCAGTTGCGTTCATATGAGAATGAACACTTAAATTCCCCATGGTTTCATGCGTATCTATCTCAGGTTTCCCAAGTACAATTAATGATTTTTCTTTTCTGTCTTTTAAAGCTTTTATCAAACCTTTTTCAAGTATTGTTCTTTGGGGTTCTGGCCCAGAAACAATTGCTAAGAAATCATATTTTTTCTTTTCATCTATTTTCTCAAAACGAGATTGAACTCCTATATATGAGGTGTTGTTGGGAAGATTATCAGGTTTTGATAATTCCCCAGCCAAACTATTTTCATCATCATCCATTACCCAACAAGCATCAAATTTATTAATGTATTTGTAATTAAAATTTTGAATACTTTTAGAAAAATAAGGACTTTGTATTTTAAGTTGATGAGTGATAAAAGCAGTTGGTACTTTATTGGAATATAACCCATATCTGTTGTCTGATATCACCCCATAAATATTGTAATCTTCAATAATTTGATTTAACATTGAATGTTCTTTTTTAATCCCTACAATTAATTTAGGGAGTTGCAAAAGCATACTAATACTCATGGGAAAATGCTTAGGGTATTTAATGTTGTATCCTGAAAAACGAATCATTTCTAAGTCAGGAAACTCTGTACTTAGTAGATGCATAGGCCTTCCATCAGCTGCAATAATTACTTCATAATTATGTGAAATTAGTTGTTTTATTATTGGTATGCATCTTGTAGCATGCCCAATTCCCCAATCTAGTGGAGCAACTAATATTCGTTTTTTTGATTTCACAGGCCAAAAATACTTAAAACAAAGTAGTTTTGCATAAAAATATAAGTTTTGGCAAAAAATAAGTTAAGAAAATTCGGACAGATGAAGGATTACCCTCATGTTGAGGAGCCTACTTTGGAGGAGATGAAAGAAGGATTTCATTTAAAAGGAAAATGGAAAAAAGAGTTTTTCAAAAATGACAATCCTTTGGTGTTGGAGCTTGGTTGTGGTATGGGTGAGTATAGTGTAGGTTTAGCTGATAAATGCCCAGATAAAAACTTTTTGGGTGTTGATATAAAGGGCGCTAGAATTTGGCAAGGTGCTACTGAGTCATTAGAAAAAGACATGAAAAATGTCGGTTTTTTAAGAATCAGGATTGATTGGATTGAAAGTTGTTTTGAAGAAGGGGAGGTTGACGAGATATGGATTACTTTTCCTGATCCTCAAATGAAAAAAAGAAGAGGGACTAAGCGTTTAACTCATCCTGGATTTTTAAAAAGATATAAGTACATATTGAAAGAAGATGCTCCTATTCATTTAAAAACGGATAGTCAATTTTTACATGGTTTTACTTTAGGAGTTATCACTGGTAAAGGTCATAAATTGGAGGATAGTACTCATGATTTATATGGTTCGCCAATGATAAGGGAACACATGGAAATCAAAACCCATTACGAGCAAATCTATTTAGATAAAGGAATGCCGATTACTTATTTAAGGTTCAAACTTGCAAGATAATTTCTTTCATAAAGTATATGCGATTGTTCTCCAGATTCCTGAGGGAAAAGTTTGTACTTATGGAGCTATTGGAAAATATTTGGGCAGTGCAAAATCTGCTAGAATGGTAGGTTGGGCTTTGAATAAATGCCCAAGTGATGTGCCTGCTCATAGGGTGGTGAATAAGCAAGGTTTACTTACGGGAAAAATGCATTTTGACGGCATTACTTTAATGCAAGATTTATTAGAAAATGAAGGAGTTGAAATTAAAAACAACCAAATAATTGATTTAGAAAAATATTTGTGGGAGCCTAAAATCTAAAATCTAACTTCCTATCTTTGCATTCCAAAATTTATAAAAATGAAACTTACCAAAGAAGTTGTTTTAGCGGCACTATCTAATATTACTTTGCCTAATGAGGGTCAGAATATTGTAGAATGTGGAGCGATAAAAAATGTACAGATTTTCGGTACTGATGTTGAGTTAGATGTAGAGATAAAAAACCCTACATTACAATATAAAAAGCGTGTTGAAGTAGATTGCTTAAAAGCGATACACGAGCATGCTTATGAAAAATCTAAAGTAAAGGTAAATCTTATAATTAATGCTCCAGAAAAATCAAATATTATTAAAGGTAATGAGATTCCTGGAGTTAAAAATATTGTTGCAGTTTCATCTGGTAAAGGAGGTGTTGGAAAATCAACTATTGCAGCAAATTTAGCTGTTGGTTTAACTGATTTAGGATATAAAGTTGGTGTAATTGATGCTGATATTTATGGCCCTTCTATGCATATTATGTTTGGTTTGGAGGGGGCAACTCCTGAAGCAATTCAAATTGATGGAAAATCAAAAATTAAACCTTTGGAAAGTTATGGTGTAAAGCTATTATCTATTGGGTTTTTTGCTCAAAGTCAACAGGCAGTTGTTTGGAGAGGGCCTATGGCTTCAAAAGCATTGAACCAGTTACTTTGGGATACGCATTGGGGGGAGTTGGATTACCTTATTGTTGATTTACCCCCTGGTACTGGTGATATACATTTATCATTGGTGCAATCAATTCCTTTAACGGGCGCTGTGGTAGTGAGTACTCCTCAAAATATTGCTTTGGCTGATGCTAAAAAAGGGGTGAATATGTTCCAGATGGACAGTATTGCCGTTCCTGTTTTAGGTATGGTGGAGAACATGTCTTATTTTACTCCTGAGGAATTGCCTGATAATAAATATTACATTTTTGGTGAAGGCGGAGCTAAAGGGTTAGCTGAACAAATGGGTATTGATTTGTTGGCTGAAATCCCTCTTGTTCAATCAGTTCGTGAAGCTGCAGATGCAGGAAGACCTGCAGTGTTACAAGGAGCTACTCCTGTTGCATTAGAGCTTTTAAATTTGGCTAAGAATGTAGTAACCGCAATTGAAAAAAGAAATGTAAGTTTGCCACCAACATCAGCAGTGGAAACTACAAATGAGGCTGGTTGCTCAACTAAATAAAATATTATGGGAATTATTACTGACAAAACTATTATTGATAAAATTGAGGGGGCTTTAGCTGAGATAAGACCTTTTTTAGAGGATGATGGTGGTGATATTAATTTTATTGAACTTACTGATGAATGGGTAGTGAAAGTAAAATTGATTGGAGCTTGCAGTAGTTGCAGTATTAGTTTATCAACTTTAAAAAATGGTGTTGAGGTTGTGGTTAAGCGTGCTGTTCCTGAAGTGAAAGAGGTTATTGAAATTTCTGCTCTCTAAAAGTCAATTATTTTTCTTACTTTTATATCTAGTAGAGCATTTTCTATTTAGAATTGCTATAAATTACATTAAACAGTTATTTTATACCTATTTTTTTAATTTGAAAAATATAAATTTGCAGCCTAAAATTGAAGATATATTTAACATGATTAGAATTAATAATATTAAAAACTACTTTTTACTTCTTGTAGTATCGTTTGCATTTTCATTTCAAGCGTTAGCTGAAGTAGATGGCGCTCAAATCTTTAAACAAAACTGTACTGCTTGTCATACTATTGGTGGTGGTAGGTTGGTTGGTCCTGATTTGGATGGGATTGTTGCTAAAAGAGAATCTTCCTGGTTAAAAAGTTGGATCAATAGTTCATCTGAACTTATTGCGAGTGGTGATGCTGATGCTATTGCTATTTTTGAAGAGTATAATAAGGTAGCAATGACTGATTTCTATTTTGAAGATGAGGAAATGGATGCTCTATTAGCTTATTTAGAAAATCCTCCTGCTGAAGAAGTGAAAGTATCAGTTTCAACTGAAAGCACTGTACATGATAAAGGAATGAGTGCTTCTACTCAAATGATGTTGATTGCTTTGGTTTTATTAACTCTTATATATATCTTGACATCTGTAAAAAATAGTCTTAAAGAAAGTTTAGGACAAGATACTGAGTCAGTTTCTGAAACGGTACAATCTAATTTTACTTTGTTTTTCTCTAATACTATCAATAAATTATTTGTTGGTTTATTTATTGCAATTGTAATTTTAAAGTTTGTTTATGATGTAATGATGGGTGTAGGTGTAACTACTAATTATCAGCCAGAACAACCAATTGCATTCTCGCACAAAATACATGCTGGTGATAATGCTATTGATTGTAACTACTGTCACACTTCTGCTCGTTCATCAAAAACTTCTGGTATTCCTTCAGCTAATGTGTGTATGAATTGTCACGCTAATGTTACTTCAGGAACAACTACTGGTACTACTGAAATCCAAAAGATTTATGATGCTATTGGTTATGATCCTGAAACAAGAACTTATATTGAGGGGTATGAACAAAAACCAATTGAGTGGGTTAAAATTCATAATCTTCCTGATTTAGCTTATTTCAATCACTCGCAACATGTTACTGTTGGGCAGTTGGAGTGTCAAGAATGTCATGGAGCTGTTGAGGAGATGGATGTAGTGAAACAAGAATCAGATTTAACTATGGGCTGGTGTATTGAGTGTCATAGAGAAACTGAAGTGAAGATGGAAGGAAATGATTACTATACTAGTCTTCATGAAAAAATGAAAGAGCAATATTCAGGTGAGAAAATTACTGTAGATAAGATAGGTGGTTTAGAGTGTGGTAAGTGCCATTATTAATAAGTATTTAGATTTAAGTTCTATATAATATGACAAAAGCAAAAAAATATTGGAAAGGTTTAGCAGAGCTAAATAACGATCCGATTGTAGACAAGTTAAAACAAAATGAATTTGTTGAAGAAATTCCAGTAGATAAGTTTTTAGGAGATAGTGATATTTCATCTACATCTACATCAAGAAGAGATTTCTTAAAGTTTTTAGGATTCAGTACAGCAGCAGCAACTTTAGCAGCTTGCGAGACTCCTGTGAACAAAGCTATTCCTTATGTAATTAAGCCTGAAGAAGTAACTCCTGGTGTTGCTAATTATTATGCAACTACTATGTATGATGGGCATGATTACGCATCCATTTTAGTAAAAACTAGAGAGGGTCGTCCTATCAAAATTGATTCAAACAAATCAGCAACTAATGCAAGAATTCAAGCGTCAGTTCTGTCTTTGTATGATTCAGGGAGATTAAAAAATCCAATGAAAGGTGGAGTGGATACGGATTGGAGTACTGCTGATGCTGAAATTATTGCAAAATTAAATGAGATAAAAAACAATGGTGGTAAGATTGCTATTTTATCTTCTACTATTATAAGCCCTTCTACTACACAATTAATTTCTGATTTTTCTGCTGCTTATGGTAATGTAACGCATGTGCAAATGGATGCTGTTTCTTATAGTGGAATATTGGATGCTAATGAAGCTTCATTTGGAGTAAGAGCATTGCCAACTTATAATTTTGATAAAGCTGCCGTTATCGTTTCTTTTGGAGCTGACTTTTTAGGAAACTGGCTGAATGCTGATTACGCTAAACAATATGTTACTGCTCGTAACCCTAAGAATGGCAAAATGGCAAAACATTACCAAGTAGAATCTGCTTTAAGCCTTACAGGTTCTAATGCGGATGATAGAATACAAATTAAGCCATCTGAACAGGCTGGTTTATTATCTAACTTATATAGTGCATTAAATGGTGGTACTGCTGATAGCAGGATTGCTAAAATGGCGCATGACTTAGCTAACAATGCAGGAAAATCAATTGTTGTTTGTAATAGTAATGATACTGAGGTGCAAACTTTAGTAAATGCGATTAACAATAAATTAGGAAATTACGAAAACACCTTGTCTTTATCTAATCCTTCTTACTTAAAGCAAGGAAATGATACTGAGGTTGCTGCACTTGTTGCGGAAATGAATGCAGGAAATATTGCTGCACTTATAACTTATAATGTAAACCCAAGTTATACTTTGCAAAATGCTGATGCATATAATGCAGGATTAGCAAAAGTAGCATTAACAGTTGCTACTTCACTTTATAATAATGAGTCGGCTGCAAAAATGATGTATGCTTGTCCTGATAATCATTATTTAGAAAGTTGGGGGGATGCAAATCCATCTAATGGAGTGTATACTATAATGCAACCTACAATTTCTCCTTTGTTTAAAGGAAGACAATTCCAAGAAAACTTAATGACTTGGATGGGGAAATCAGACTACCATACTTATTTACAAAATACATATTCATCTATTGACTGGAATAAATCAGTACATGATGGATACTTTACACAAAACCAAGCTGCTGCAACTGTAAGTTTATTTGCTGCTACTGTTCCTTCTTTTGATTTAGCAAAAGCGGATGGAATTGAGTTTGAAATGACGGAGAAAATCTCAATGGGAGATGGTTCTCAATCCAACAATCCTTGGCTCCAAGAATTACCCGATCCTCTTTCAAGAGCGTGTTGGGATAACTATATTACTATGTCGGCAGCTACTGCTCGCGATTTAGGAATTACAAACTGGAATGTTTCCAATGGTGCCTTAAACGGTAATATGGTAAATATTACAGTGAATGGGAGCACACTTAATAATGTGCCAGTTATGATTCAGCCTGGTCAAGCAGTAGGTACAATTGCTATGGCTGTTGGTTATGGTAGAACGGCTGCAGGAAAATGTGGTAACAATAGAGGTTTCAATGCTTTTGCATTAGGAAACGGTACAGCTACACTTGAATTAATTGAGGGTGAATATGAATTTGCTGCTACTCAATTGCATCATACTATGATGGGTAGAGATATTGTAAAGGAAACTACTTTAGAGGACTTTATTAAAAATCCTTCTGCAGGAAATAAGCAAGTAACTTATGCTACGCATAATGGAGATAAGCCAGCTTCTGAAGTAACTTTATGGGATGAATTTGATCATTCAACTGGTCACTTCTGGAATATGTCAATTGACTTAACTTCTTGTATTGGATGTTCAGCTTGTGTGATTTCTTGTCATGCTGAAAACAATGTACCTGTAGTTGGGAAAGAAGAAGTGAGAAAATCAAGAGATATGCACTGGTTGCGTATTGATCGTTACTTCTCGTCTGAAATGACGAAAGAAAGATCAGCTGAAGAAAAGATATCTGCTATTACTATGTATGCTGAAATGGAAGACCCATCTGAGAATCCTGAAACAGTTTTTCAACCTGTAATGTGTCAGCATTGTAATCATGCTCCTTGTGAAACTGTTTGCCCTGTTGCAGCAACTTCACATGGTGCTGAAGGGCAAAATCACATGGCTTATAACAGATGTGTGGGTACAAGATATTGTGCAAATAACTGTCCTTATAAAGTAAGACGTTTCAACTGGTTCCAATATTCTGATAACGATAAGTTTGATTTCAACATGAATGATGACCATGGTAAAATGGTATTGAATCCTGATGTTGTTGTTCGTTCAAGAGGAGTTATTGAAAAATGCTCTATGTGTATCCAAAAGATACAAGAAATTAAATTGGATGCTAAAAAAGCAGGAACAAGAGTGAGAGATGAAGATGCTCAAACGGCTTGTTCATCAGCTTGCCCTACTAACGCTATTGTATTTGGTGATGTAAATGATGATACGCATCAGATTCAAGCTATGAAAAAAGACACAAGATCATATGCGTTATTAGAACATTTAAATACTGACCC
>Ga0233427_10001041_pt1 | contig 31709 bp, 29 predicted proteins | sample SI_118_April2016_5_FD_179885 | JGI IMG/M metagenome (GOLD analysis project Ga0233427, IMG submission 179885) | Seawater microbial communities from Saanich Inlet, British Columbia, Canada - SI_118_April2016_100_MG | ecosystem: Environmental > Aquatic > Marine > Inlet | place: Canada: British...
TGGGCGTGGAAGGAGAGGGGCTGGGGGTGAGGTTATCCCTAAAGACCTGCAAATGCTGGGAGTAATGCTCCTAGTGTTAGGCCTACGACGGCCAATATTGCAAATCCACGGACGAAAGTTTTATGTTTCATATTACTGAGTGTTAATAGTAGTTTCGTAAGTATCGGTTGTTCCATTGATATCTTCAAGTATAAGTTTTACCTTATATTCTTTTGGTGCATCTCCTGGCTCACCGAAGGTATGAATAACAGTGTCATCGAGCAATGGTGACTGTGAACCATCGCCAAAGTCCCAAATAGCATTTGCCGCAGTCCCCGTTGAACATGTTCTGTTGAATGCGACCCCCATGCCTACAGGCCCCTCTTTTCGACTCATCTTGAAACATGCCTTAAGGAACGGTGCCCTTACGACAATCTTCTTTGTTGTTGACGCTGTCTTTCCGAGCTCTGTACTGACTGTAAGTGTGACAGTGAACTCTCCTGGATTTGTGTATTCATGGCCAATACGTGCACTACCAATCTTTCCATCTGGCTCCTCTGTTTCTCCAAAGTCCCAGATGAATCCATTGATGTCATCATTTGGATCTGCAATAAAACTATCTGATGCGTCGAACTGCACCATTAACGGTGCAACACCCTGGCTTGGCGTGACGTCGAACTCAATTTGCTGAGCCTTCTTTTCTACATCAAGTACAATTGGCAGCCTCTTTACCCTGCCCTCAGCATCTTTCGCGAGCATTACCAAGTTATACCGTCCCTCCTCTCTGTATATAGCTTTGAGTGACGTATCTGTAGATGTTACCTGTGATGCGTTTGGTGCCTCCCACCAGAAGTCTACTAGTGGCATAGTTGTCTTTGGTGTTATCTCTATTGCTACAGGTGCTTCTGCAACGATCTTATTGTTCATCACGTCATGCGATCCATCAAAAGAAAGATCTGCAATCGAAAGCTCTTCTACAACACGGACTACCTTTGTCACCTTAGAGACTTGTCCATTTTCGTTTCGAGCTCTTGCAGTGACCTGATATAACCGTCGGTCTTTAAAAGTGTGCCCTACTCTTTCCCCTTCTTCTTCCGGAGACTCATCATCAAAATCCCACTTGATATCGACAAGTGGTTCATCTGTAGATACCCGGAAGACTACCTGGAACGGAGATGGGCTTTCGAGAAATTCTGGAGTAGTTGTAATGCTTACCGGGAATAGTTGTGGAGCAGGCTTTTGTACATTTAACGTTCTAAAGAAGAAGCTCTGTGTTTGATTATCAAAGACGATTGTGACAGATACGGTATGGTCACCCGTTCTGAGGAATGTATGTACTGTCTCTAGTTCTGTTGTTGTTTCTTCTGGAATAGAATCGTTATTGAAGTCCCACTGGACCTCTCTAATTTTAATTTTATCATCTGGAATAAGGTGAGCAACACTGAAGCGAATAGGCTCATCGATTGTAGGAATAACTGGAGAGTATGAGAATACTGCATTTGGAACGACCGTTCTCAGCGGTAAATTACGCGTTGAGCCATCACTCAGTTTCAGGATGCAAGAAACGTTGTACCCTCCTTGTCTGTCAAAGAATGCTGTTGAATATGGGACAACTGTTTCATCATTTGGAACTCCGTCTCCTGTGAAATCCCACTTGTAGTTAATAACGCTCAAGCCACGTCGCTTCAGTATTGATGTAGCGGTTTCTGCATTATACGTTATAGACAGCGGTGCAACGAGCTCTATACCGGGTTCCGGGTTAGAGATATACAATGTCAAAAATGGCTCCTGTGTAATGGTAAATGGAACAGCTGCAGAAAAAAGTAATCCCGGTACTACGAAAAGAGCAATGCGAAAGAAACTTCCGACGCGTACTTTGTCGTCTGTGCTGACAGACTTTCCAATGCGCAATACCATATACAAGGCAGCCATAGAAAGAATTGCCGCTGCAATCATAGATGAGAGCTTTCCATAAGGAATAAGCATCTCCCACTTTCCAGTAGGATCTGGAAGGACAACAAGAAGGAACATCCCCCAAGCCATATATAGAATGTATGGAATAGCGATTATCGCAAGAAGTGCAAACTTTGCCCGAGAAAGAAGATCCGCATCTGACGATGGCTTTTTTGGTACCGGAGCCTTGGGCTGACTAGAAGTTATTCCGTCTACCTGTGGTGGATCGATTTCTGACATATTTAGTATGAATCCATAGAACGTAATATTGAATTAATCGTGTCGTCATCTAGTGAAGAGTCCCCCTCGAACAGCTCATCATCTCCTATTGTATCATTTGGGAACGATAAAAGCTCGTACGGTGAAAATACTTTTGCATCTGCTGGAGGAATAATCTCTGGTGCGGAGTTATGGTCAGAGAAATCTACTGTGAATTTTGCTGTAAGATTTCCGCCATTTTGCAATGGATACCCCTCTATGTCCCACTGCAATTTATGCACAAAATACGTAGATGCATCCACCCATAATTGTCCTGTTGCGATGACATCTTCTAGTGATTCTTTTATTGCTGCTGCATCAAATTCTGCGCTTCCCTCTGCAGCCTGCTTCATATAGGCAACAAGTTTTTCCTTGTCGAGTTCAACATTGTAATGGTACACACTTGCACCATTCATATTTTTGATTCCATTATCTTTTACGATGCGAACTACTTGAGACTGAGCATGGAGTAGTCGAGGGTCTGGCGTTACCTGGCCTGTTACTGGCAGAGCGTCTCCTTGTGGGAGTAACCACCACTTACTTGCAAGCTTTCCTACAAGATCTGGTCGTAAAATTGGATTTGGAGGCTGAGTAGTCAATGAGTGAAGGTTCATATATACCTCGTCTTCGGATGCAACAATGACCTCTAGTGTTCCATCCACATTAAACTGCCCCTCTGCCGTAGTGACATCAGCATCTGTATCCATTTGAAATCGCATTTGTTTTCCAGCCCCCCTTAGCACTCCATCGACGCGGACTGAACCACTGACAGACCAAAAGTCGCTACTGCGTGCTTTGACGTTTCCGGTCAGTATGTACTTTGTTGATTCTAGTGATTGCGTTGCTTTTGCAGCCTTTGCAAGAACATCTTCTGGTGGAAGAGGTTGAATATCGATGGAGCCCCCTGAGCAAGCTACAAGGAATAGAGAAGATACTGCAATAAGCGATCGATAGCGCATAGAAAAGAAAGGTTGCATATAGTGTGCCAGATTTTTACCTGTGTGAACAGCGTATCTCCTTATTAGCGCCTCCGGATTGGTGACGAGATAATATCGCTTGGTTCTTCGACTATGAATTGTATTGTGCGGGAGCGACTAGCGCGAACATCCGCGCGGAGTCCAAATTTAAGAGTTTGGTTTTTATTTAAACGTATAGGAGGGTCGAACGTAAACACTGCCTTGTCCCTTTTTAATGTGCGAGCGTACGAACTAATGCGCCTACTTCTGAATTCTATATACAAATTCTGCAAGTCTTCGTTTGTAGCAGATCCATTATTTGTCAGAGTGATTTGCGTAACATTGTGGTTATTTACACCATCAGCACCAAGTGTAAACCGAGAGAGTAATTGTTTACTGCCGTAACGAACAGGCTTTGTCAGTCGAAGGTACTCCAAACCTATTTGCCCTACCGTCCTTGACGCAGTTCTTTGGAGAGGTGCAAAGTTTCCAGCAGTATGATCTATGCGCACTTGCGACTTTCCCGCATCAACATTACGAAGTTCAATCCGATGTTCACCAGCTGGCGATGCATCTGGCGAATAGTTTGCAAGTACTAGAATGTCTTCCGAGTCACATGCGGTGATTGTAAAATTTCTGAGTTGCAAATCCACAGAACCATCTTTGTTTGTGATGTCTCTTTCCCGGGAAATACGTGATCCTCTATGCGATACATGCAGTGATTGAATGTCTGCATTCGCTCCAAGCCCTCTTCGCTGCACAGATATTGTTTGAATAGGAACGTCTGCTGAGCAGTCTGCCGTAATGCGGAGCCTCAACATCTCCAGCCTCTGGGAGCCAGGAGCAACAGAGCCACTGCGTGGTGAATGTGTTTCAACTGTCAAATTGCCAGCTGGATGCACCGAGCGAATGTACTGCTTAGACAGATCTTGTCTGTGTACAGAAGGAGCCGGCACAGTAAACTGATGAAGGTAATATCCTACGAGCAAGGTTGTGAGCATGAAAAGAGTATAGAGCAATGTATGCATAGATTGATACTCCTGTTCTTTATGCCTATGTCAGACTATATACTAGGACATCTATTCTTGTTTTTGTCAGTAGTTTTTGAATACATAATTTGTTCAATAATTACGGCAAAAGTACCTCTGTGAGAAAAAGTGCACAAAATATCATAAACCGTGCTTATTCAAAGAATGGCTACAGATACCCGTCTTCACATACATTTACTAGATATTGATCACAAATAGTAGTCAAGTGTAACTAGACATCATCTTCTAGATCCGTAAACTGCCCCAGCTCTATGATTAATCCTACAATAGTACCAGTGAAGCAATTCACACCCAGCGCTTCTCTACCGGTTGTGGCACTCCACACCGCACTCATCACCCTCATGAGTCTGACTATGGTGATGACCCTCCCTACTCTTGGCTAAGAGATAGAAGGACGTAGAGAAACGAGGCACAAGCCACTCGTACACAAACAGAAACACGAGATCAAAAAATCCTCCTCAGGAGCGCAGGAATCTTTGACGCAAATTTTTGGCGTTATAGACCTATCGAACTGTCTTTTTCAGCGTCCCCTCTGCGACGTGTTCGTCTGGTGCTGGGTTTCCATCGTCAGCCTCTAGTGTGACGACCACTTTTGTATGTCCTGTGTAGTCAATGTCGCTTTCGAAGCGTAATGCATGGCGACTATCACTAAAGTAGTTACTAAGATGACCAGTTGAAATCACACTAGGGCCCTTTACGATCCAGCCTTCATAGAAGAATCCATCAGGTGCTGGGCTGATATTGAGGTTTACTGTATGCAAGTAGTACCCATCTTCGAACTGGTGAGCCTGAGCAACGCCATTTGCTATATAGTCACGCACTCCCTGAAGAGCAACATACCCAAACCACTTTTCGTCACCATGCCCTTCAAAGTGCATCTTTCCCGTTGGCATAGCGTATTGAATCTCTTCAGTATCGAGTGCTTCATTGCGAGCGCTTCTATTGTTACCGCAACCAGTAAGTGTGATGAGGCCGATGGAGAGGAGGAGGAGTGTCTTTTTCATAGGAACGAATTGTAATTGGAAACAGGGAAATGGCAAACGAAAAAGAGCCTTTACCAGAGGAATCCGGGTGGGCGTGACTCTATACGTTGCCTTTCAACGAGGGCATGATGGTCAGCCTTTGCAGCCATAACCTGATACCGTGGAGCGTCATCTGGATAGAGACGTGCCATTGTATTGAGTATTGCAATGAATTCTTCCACATTTGGTGATACAGCAATAAAATGAGTGTTGGATAAAATTGCTGTGCTGTACTTTTGTATGACACCATCTATCTCTGGGCGTAGTTTTTGAATCTCATCCTTATTATCCATAGCAAGATGCACTTCTACAATCCCAAGAAGTACCCCAAGGTCATTCCATTTTCCTTTTTGATAAGCGCTCATATACGCATCCAGCGCCTTCTCTTTCTGCCCTCTAATCAATGCAATCTCTCCGAGACGCTTTAGCGCTCTGAAGTCCTGATTGTTTGCATCCATATAGGCATCAACGGCCTTCTCTGCCTCCGCAAAATCGCTACGGTGTGTGTGAATCTGTGCTGTACTCAACAGTAAGTCTCTTTTAAAGAACTCACCAGATGCTCTGCCATACCAGACAAGTGCTACCTCTTCTTCACCTCTTGCCTCTGCCAGTCGGCCAACGGAACTAACGACAAGGTATCCTCCTTCGTAGAGTGCAATAATAAGAAGCAGTGTTGCAATCAGCAATTCTACAATACGAGCAATGCGTGCAGGTACTCTCTGTAGGGAGGAGATATCTAGGTACGTCATTAGCATTCCAAAGAACAACCAGAAAGGAAGAACTATTCCGACGAACTGAAGATTGAAATCGATCATGTTATGCAAAAGAACCCCAAAGAGGGATACCATCATGAGTATACGAATGGAGAATGTCAGCGTTCCAACCTCCACTTCTTTTGAGAGTAATACTACGGCCGATCTATAGGATACGATCCCAATAAGAACAAAGAAGAGTGCCAAGGCAAAGACACCTCTTTCCATAAGAATCTTTAATAATACATTGTGCGGATGGTCTGATGTCGCGAGTACATCTTTCTGCAATTGTGGCTGCACAAATCGAAAACTATACGGGCCCCATCCAAGTAGTGGTTTTTGAAGAGCAAGATTCAGCGACTGAGCCCAAAACTGACCCCGTTCAGACACAGATGACGTTCCTTCTGAAGCAGTAAATGTAACTTTTTCCTGAACATTTTGCACCTCGTAATACTGTGAACGTAAAGAATTCACAGAGAGGAATGTAATTGTTGATACTGCAAGAAGGATAACTGCAATAGGTACGACCTTCTGTATTGGGAAATCTTTCTGAGTCTTTTTATAGACTATTGCAGCCCACAGTCCAATTTGCGCGAAAAAGACAAGCATTGCTCCTCTGGAATACGCGAGAAGAAGGCACCCAAATACGAGCCCAAGAATAATAGAGCGAATAAGAAGCTCTACCCTGCTTCGATCTTCTTTGGAATTAAACTTAAAATCTTGCAGTATCCAATACAGCAATATAGGCCACGCAAGAAGGAGAAACTCCGCCCATGCATTTGGCCAATAGTCTGTATGAAACCTGTAGTCGAAGAATGTTCCCACTGCCCTGTTCACTGGCTGGAATATATACACCAGAATACCAATGACACATGCGACTATCACTGTGCAGCAAAATACCTGTAAAAGCTTATTCATATACAGTGGCCCCTCTTTTTCATCTGATCCTATGCGGATGATCCACATAAAAAGGAGTCCCAATGCCCCTGTGCGCAATACTTCATCTAGTCCGTAGTTTTGTGTTGTTGATGCCCAATAACTCAGAGCTGTCAGTACAACAAAGCCCATAACCGCAGCCCATAATAGGAGGGGTACCTCCCTGTCCCCTGTTCTTCTATTAATGGTATGCGAGATGATCGTTACCATTGCCGCTACTCCTGTCAGGATCCACGTCATGTCCAAGCTCTTTCCCCCTCTCCATAGGATAGAGACCGATAGAAGGATGAGTACTGCCCATTTGCAGATAGTGGACCAATCTATGTTTTTAAATTTCATGCAGGCATGATACACGTAGTGGAAGACATTTTAAACGCCTGATATGTATTGACGCACCCCCCTGTTAGCACTCTATAATATCGACTGCTAATTTAATTCCCTATACACAATATGGCTGACGTCCCACAACTCGCTACAAAAATCGCACCACTCGGAGATCGAGTAGTTATTATGCCTCTCGAAAACGAGCAGGTTACCGCTTCTGGAATTGTTATCCCAGACACCGCTACTGGCGACAAGCCTAGTGAAGGAATCATTGTTGCTCTTGGAAATGGCGGAATTGGTAAAGATACACAGAACCCAACTGATTTCCTTAGTATCGGCGATAAAGTACTCTTTGGTCGCTATGCAGGAGATGACATCAAATTAAAAACTGTCGAAGGAAAAGAAGTAGAAGTCAAAATCCTTCACCTCGATTCTGTTCTTGGAATCGTCTCCTAACCCTAACCCCTACCCACTACCCCCTACTCATATGCCTAAGCAAATTATTTTCGGAAAAGATGCTCGAGATCAGATCCTTAAAGGAGTAGAGCTCCTCACGCGCGCAGTTGCTGCAACAATGGGACCGAAGGGTCGCAATGTTCTTATTGAAAAAGGATACGGCGGACCAATGGTCACTAAAGATGGTGTTACTGTTGCAAAAGAAATTGACCTTGAAGATAAATTTGAAGACATGGGTGCACAACTCGTGAAAGAAGCTGCAACAAAGACAAACGACGCTGCAGGAGACGGAACAACAACAGCAACCGTTCTTGCTCACGGTATTATGACCGAAGGACTGAAGCACCTAAAGAGTGGTGCAAATGCCATTGCCATCAAGCGTGGTATCGATAAGGCAGTCGCTGCAGTGATCGAAGAGCTTGAAAAAATGCAGAAAGATGTTGATAGCCGTGACGAGTACAAGGCTGTAGCAACCATCTCTGCTCAAGACGAAAACATCGGTGACACTATTGCAGGTGTTATTGAGAAGGTTGGAAAAGAAGGTGTTGTTACTGTCGATAAAGGACAGACCTTTGGTATCGATATGGAATTTGTTGAAGGTATGCAATTCGACAACGGATATATCTCTCCGTACTTCGTAACAGACACTGCACGTATGGAGGCGGTGTTTGAATCCCCTGCTGTTCTTATTACTGATAAGAAGATCGGGTCTATTCAAGAAATTGTTCCACTCCTCGAAAAACTTGCACAGGGTGGAAAGAAAGAAATTGTTATCATCTGTGAGAACATCGAAGGTGAAGCACTTGCAACTCTTGTGGTGAACAAGCTCCGTGGAACATTTAGCGCTCTTGCTATTAAGGCTCCTGCATTCGGCGACAGGCGTAAGTCTATCCTTGCAGACATCGCAGCACTGACTGGTGGACGTGTGATCTCTGAAGAAGTTGGCCTAAAGCTTGAAAATGCAGACTTAGAAGACCTTGGTACATGTGACCGTGTGATCTCTTCAAAGGACAATACAACAATTGTTGGTGGCTCTGGTGCTACGGCAGATGTTGAACAGCGTATTACACAGATCAAACAAGAAATCGACGGTACAAAGTCTGACTTCGACCGCGACAAACTTATGGAGCGACTCGCGAAGCTCACAGGAGGTGTCGCTGTTATTAAGGTAGGAGCTGCAACAGAAGTAGAACAAAAAGAAAAGCAACACCGTGTTGAAGATGCGCTCTCTGCAACGCGCGCTGCAGCTGAAGAAGGAATCCTTCCTGGTGGAGGAACTGCACTTGTCCGTTGTATTCCTATCCTTGAGAAGCTAAAAGCAGATAACGATGACGAGGCAATTGGTATTGCCATCATCAAAGGAGCACTCGCTTCTCCACTTCGTCACATTGCAGGTAATGCAGGAGTTGAAGGAGACGTTGTTGTCGACAAGGTTATGAAGTCTAAAGGCAACGATGGTTACAATGCTTTGACTGGTGAGTACGAAGACCTTGTAAAAGCTATGGTTATCGACCCAAAGAAAGTAACACGAAGCGCTCTTGAGAACGCAGCATCTGTTGCTTCTATGTTCCTTACACTTGAAGCTGCAATCACAGACATTCCGAAGGAAGAAGACCCAGCTGCTGCAGCTGCCGCTGCCGCTGCAATGGGAGGCATGGGTGGAATGGGAGGCATGGGTGGAATGATGTAATCCTGCCTCTAGAAATCGATACTTAAACACCTCATATCACTGAGGTGTTTTTAAATGTCTTAAAGAGCTATATATAGGCAGTATTGACATAAGTTAAATACTGAGTATAATACCTCGGTCCTCTGTATGTTCAGAGGATTCGATTTTTTACACTTGCTTGAAGGAGCAACGCAATGAAAACTTCCGCAGTAGTCATGACCATGAAACTCATCGTGGATCCCACGGTATCAGAAAACCATGAGGATAACCTCCTCGGCATCCGCATTTGGATGCTGATGAAGAAAGCAGCAGAGGAACACGGAGTCGAAGTCATCTCTGACAGAGGACACCTCTTTAAGAACGACAAACGACGAGTTTTCCAGCTTAGGGGTCACCCTTTCGACATCGAACTGTGTCGAACCCGAATGGAGTCCTGTGACTCCGCCAGAAATGGCACTCGGCAATGGCTATGTATGCTGCTGGCCGCATGAAACTAAGCAATCGTAAAATATCTAAAACCAGCATCATCCTCGATGATGCTGGTTTTTTTAATTGAAATTTTCAGCTATGTACAGCCAAAATATCTATTGACAGATGTAAAGAAAAATATACAATATCGCGGCTTTATCTAACCTGATGAAGCTTTTCACTAAACCTGCATATATAAAGGAATTCCCATGCAGAACCTGTTCCTTGTCATTCACCCTGTCCACCCCATCGATACCACTCTCGGTACCCCTTTGCTTCAAGCAATTAAATGGCTGCTTACATTTGATACCGAAAAGAGATGTGTGAAACTCTTTTCACAGCCTCAAAATGCCTGGATAAATGAAGGATTGCTGTACGTTGAACTCGACTATCGGGCGAATCCGTTTGGTGCGGAATTATCCCGTACTGTTACAGAGAGTAACAGAGGTATTAAAGAGTGTCGGATTATCGCTCCGGTATTAGCGTAGTGTGAATGATGAATGCTGCTGGTACATCGTACCAGCAGTTTTTTTTATTTACGCAAAGGTCCAATTTCCATCAAGCGAGAAGGAACGACTTTCCACTTGGTTAGTGGTACGTTAATAAAGAGGATCCCAAAGACAATGAGACAGATACTAATAAGATCATTAATCTGCAGAGTTTCACCAAGTAGTACACTCGCAAGCATCAAAGCAATAACTCGACCAGTTGCTGCAATGACTCCTGCATCTGTTGCAGATGTTTTCTTCAGCGCATTGAAAAACAAAAAGAAAGGTAGCAAGAACGAGAGTAGTGGCATCGCCATCACCGCAAAGACATTTTGCGGAGTGCTAAGGAATGCGAGTCCGTCTTCTTGTGTGTACATCAGCCACGCTCCAACAAGTACTAAACTAATAATAGTCTTGATAAGAACGATAGAGTCTAGATGTCTGTGCTTTACATACTTCTTATGAATGATGGTCGAAAATGCACTACAGAAAGAAGAGCCAATAAGCAGTAACGCTCCTGCTTGCATTTGATATTGCACAATGTCTTCCCAGAGAGCTGCAACCATTCCACCAATAATAAAGACACTACCAATGGCCATTTGCTTGTTCATACGTTCCCCAAGCATGAGGACTGCGAAGATCACCACCAAGAATGGGTCGATTTTGGCTTACCTAGGCCATATTTGTTCGTACAGTTAAAAAAAGATATAGTACTACCTCTCCCCAAATGTTATGAATTCAGAATTAAAACAAGCAATACTGCCCCTTTCAGTTATCGGAATAGTCGCGGCTGTATTTGTACTGCTTACATCTCAAAAATCCCAAGCTCCTACTCCACATGTGCCAACAGTTAATGAGGATTCAGCAGGACGAACGATTATGCTACATACAAGCAACTGGAAGTTCTCGCCAAACACAATAAAGCTTAAGAAAGGTGAAAACGTGTCTTTGCATCTTATGGGTATTCAAGGAAACCATGGTGTATCTATCCCCGGACTTGGCGTAAACCAAAAAATGGGTCAGGGAGATTCTTCTCTCGTTAAAATACCGACTGATAAAACTGGTACATATCCTTTCCACTGTAATGTATCATGTGGTCCTGGTCATGCAGATATGGAAGGTACTATAATTATTGAATAATTCCCCCACTTCTATTATGAAAAAATTACTCCTCCTTACGTTACTCCTTACTGCATGTGCAGCAGTAAACCCATCTGGTCATCCATCAGATGCTACACAGAGTGAAATCAATATGGCAGAAATGATGGATATCTCTGTTGAAGAACTTCGCGGGCAGTCACCAGAAGAACATATGAAAATGATGCAAGACATGATGAAGCCATCTGCTGACCATCCAGCAGAATGCGAAGGAGATGGATGCTCTTGTCACATTGCACAAGCTCCAGATGCACCAAAGAAAGGTGGATGCGGTTGCGGAAAAGCTGCCTGTAACAAAGCATCCTAATGAATACATCTTTCCTAAAAATTACTGGCCTTTGTATACTTCTTGCTGGCTGCCAAACCTCTGGTTACCCAGAGGCAAAGCCTTCTGAAGTTCTTCAGGTATCTGATGGTGATCGGATTAGCATTGATCCAACTATCGTCAGCAAAACAATTAACGGAAAGATTTTTAAGATGTACGGATACAATGGGCAAATTCCCGGCCCAATGATCAAAGCACCACAAGGTTCTACTATCACGATTGATAGTAAGAATCACATCGACTACGAAACAACGATTCACTGGCACGGGTTGCGGCTTGATGATGCTAGCGATGGCGTACCTGATGTCACTATGGACGTTACCAAGCCCGGTGAGAGTCATACCTATACTGTGACGTTCCCTGATGAAGGTATTTACTGGTACCACCCACATGTAAGAGAAGACATCCAACAAGACATGGGGCTTTACGGAAACCTTTTTGTTACACCGGATGATGCACGTGAATATAACCCCGTCGACAGACAGGAGGTTATTGTTCTCGATGACCTGTTTGTCGATAGTGATGGAAATAATATCCCATATGGAGAGGAAGAACCGAACTTTGCCCTCATGGGTCGGTTTGGCAACGTCATGCTCATTAATGGAAATACAGAATATAAAAACGAGTTCATTGCAGGAGATGTTGTTCGCTTCTATTTTACGAATGTAGCAAATACTAGAACATTTAAGCTGAGCATTCCCGGAGTAAAGATTAAGCGTGTTGGGTCTGATGTTGGACGCTATGAGCGAGATGAATTCGTTGATAGTATTACTATCGCTCCAGCAGAGAGATATATTGTAGAAGCGTTGTTCGAGAAGGCTGGTAGTTATGACCTGCTTCATAAGAGCCCTCTTGCAGAGTTTTCGCTTGGCACATTTACTGTATCTGATGGACAGAAACTTGCTACGTTTACCAAAGAATTTAATACATTGCGATCCTACGATGATGTTATTTCTGACATCGATACCTTCAGACCATACTTTGATAGCCCTATAGACAAGACTCTTCGTCTCTCTATAGAGATTGATGGTGCCATGGGAATGATGCACAGCGGTATGGCTGGTATGGAACACGATGAATCAGGTATCGAGTGGGAAGATACTATGCCCATGATGAACCAAATGATGGCGAGTGAAGACTTTCAGTGGAAACTGATAGATGAGGAGACTGGGAAATCAAACATGGACTTCATGTGGGAGTTCAAAGTAGGTGACGTAAAGAAGGTGCAGATCATCAATGAAGAAGATAGTGCTCACCCTATGCAGCACCCTATCCACTTCCATGGACAACGGTTCTTGGTTCTTTCTATGGATGGTAAGCCAAACACAAACCTTGTCTGGAAAGATACAGTTCTTGTACCTATCGGATCAACAGCCGAAATACTTTTCGATATCACAAACCCCGGTATGTGGATGTTCCACTGCCATATTGCAGAGCACCTGAGTAACGGTATGATGGGTATGTTTAAAGTTTTAGAGCTTTAAGTCTTCACGCTTTACGGCAACTGTATCACCTCTTTTAACTTCTCCTGTAAGAAGCTGGTCTGCGACGTATGTTTCTAAGGTATCTGTGATTGCTCGCTTCATTTCACGTGCTCCAAATTCTGGGCTGTATCCCTTGTCTGCAATGGCGGCTACTGCGTCATCTGCAATCTGAATGGCGATACCCTTATCGGTCTCTAGGTCTTTAATAATAGATTGGATCATCATAGATGCCACTTTTACAGATTCATCCCTTGTGAGCGGGTAGTAGAGGACAACATCATCAAAACGGTTTAGGAACTCTGGACTATAGCTTCCATTACTAATGAGTTCGTCGAGGAGCATCTTTTTGAAAGCTGATTTATCTGAATCTTTATTTTCCTGAATAATACGCGTAATAAACTGCGCTCCTGCATTACTCGTTGCAATGATAATCGTATTTCTGAAGTTTGTTTTGATACCCTGTCCGTCTATCAAGTGCCCTTCATCAAGGATCTGCAAGAAGAGGTTTATTACTTTCTTGTCTGCCTTTTCAATCTCATCCAAAAGGATCAGCGAGAATGGCTTATCCTGTACCTGACGAGTGAGGAATCCTTCTGATGGATACCGAGGGTCTGTAGACCCAATAATGGCATTCACAGAGTCTTCGTTACTGTACTCGTTCATGTCTAGGCGGATCATCGCGTCTGAGGCACCAAAGTATTTCTCCGCAAGCACTTTCGCAGTCTGCGTCTTTCCAACTCCCGTTGGACCCAAGAATAAGAATGTACCAAGAGGCTTATCTTTTGTAGAAATATCTACCCCTGCTCGTTTCAGTGCATTTGATACAGATGTTATAGCATGCCTCTGACCTACAATCTGTTCTTGCATAAGAGACTCCAAGTTCTGTAGTACTTCTCTTTGCCCTTTATTGTCTGTAGAGATATCCATCTTTGCTCTTAGTGAAACCATCTCTCGGACGATATCTTCTGTCACGTATTCAGTCTTCGTCCTCTTCGCATGTATCACTGTGTCATGCAGAAGGTCTATTGCCTTCCCTGGAAAGGCGCCTTTTTGAATGTAGCGATCTGCAAGGTCAACAATTGCTTTTAAGGCCTTGTATGTTACATGTGTGTACTCGTGATCCTGAATAGTAAAATACTCTTCCATGAGCACAGACATTGTATCTGCAAAGGATGTTGGCTCTAGAGTGATCTTTTCAAACTGAGCATCCAGTGCTGAATCTGTTTTGATCTTCGTATGATAATCACGAGTGTCTGCAATACCAATGATATTTATGTTTTTAGACTGCAAGAACTTTCCAAGAACACCACGAATATTTGCATCTCCAGAGTCGAGGAATAGTCCGAGGTTTTCGATAATCAAAATATACCTACCTTGCTTCTCTGCGCGCTTGAGAGCCGCGAGCATGAATGTGTCTGGGTCTTTTGCACCTGATAGTAGATCTTCTGCCTGCAGCTTCAGCACATGTGTGTACTGATATCCTTTCTTGGATTCTGACAAACGGAGCTGATAGGCAATATTTGCAATAAACGATTCTTTTCCAGACCCTGTGTCGCCAGTCACTATAATATTGTGCTGACTTTTTCGTTCTAGGATCTGCAATGCCTCTTGCATCTTGTCCAAGTGGATTGTTACCTTTCTGTCTCCTTGATACAAAATGTTCTGGGAAAGGTCCAGAGTAATAGTATCAAGATCGTCATTAAATCCTGTCACCCATCCTTGGCCGACTCCTGCAAATATTCGCACAAGTCCACCAGGGCTCCACCACTTATCGTGATGCCACACTGAAGCGTGGTACTGCTCCCACTTAATAATCATTTCAAGGTCCGACAAAGACATGTCTAGTGAATGCAATAACTGTTGCATTGCACCTTTTCTCTGAAATAGCGTAAAGATCATAATACCAGGATCTATGCGCTTACTATGGAAACGTTCCATGTTGGCAGATGCTTCTCCTAGGAATAGTACTATCTTTTCATTTTCTAGCTCTGGTCTTAGGAGGTCCAGCACTCTCTTCTTCTCTAGTCCCATTTCATTCAATATAAACTCTGCACGTTCTGTCTTCATCGCAGCCTCTAGTAGTGCAATGGCTGTCTTCGTACGAGATGACATATGTCGCAAGGTATCGACAGTTAGTAAGCATGCTGCATTGTTCTTTGACAGGGGCTTTCGCGTATCGTTCTCGAGCATATCTGTAATAAATTTCTGTATGACAATAATAGTAAATACCAAAACAAATACAGCGACTGCTATATGTGTCACGTTATGATCCCGAATCTCCTGCATTAATACCGGGAGCGTAACGAGTCCCAAGGCAATGAGCGCAAGTGGACCACCAATAAACCGGCGAAGTACGCGTGCAGTGAAGGCTCTCGTTGCCGTTGGATCAAACTGAACGTACATCTAGATTAGCGCTGTAAAGAGATATGAAATACACACCCAAAACAATAATGGAAACACGAGCCATGCCAGGTAGAACGCAGCGAATACCACTGTCAGTGTTATGATGAATGCAATACCTATAAATAGTGTCACAATGCGAAACAAGAACCCAATTGTTCTACTGACCATATTTAATGTAAATGCCTCAGAGATTGCTGCGATGTTTATTCCTCGATCTGGGTATTTGTCTTTAATTTGTCTCCATGGTGAAAATAATGTTCGTACGAGAAAGATAAACGAGAAGATTTCTATAAATGCTCTTAGATAGTCGAAGAATCTTCGCATAATAGCTGATGGCTGTTCCCAGAAGTACCAACGAAGGAACTCTGGAACAGTGATGCCGGTGAAGATTAGCGGATGCCTAATGAGGTCGAGCGGTCCCATAGAATTTGTGTATGAATCATCTGATTATACCAGAAATTCGGCTTTTTTTGAAGGTCTAAGTCCCATGAGATGTTTTAGACTCAAAAAAGCCACCTTGTCTCTTCCAGAAAAATGTCGTAGAATTGCCTAACTCCTCAAATGACAGCAAAATTCATCGTTATCGACGGCCCAGATGGAAGCGGCACCACACGTCAAAGTGAGATGCTCGCAGAACGCCTACGGGCCAAAGGAGACACTGTCGTTCTTAGCGCAGAGCCAACAAGTTCGTCTATTGGCAAAGAAGTGCGGGCAATGCTTCATAAGGATACCATGCCATCTGCAGAGGCTGTTCAGCTGCTCTTTTGTGCAGATAGAGCAGACCATGTCATCAATACTATCAAGCCAGCTCTTGAAAATGGTCATACAGTTATCCTCGACCGGTATGCTCTTTCAACCATTATCTATGGTGGCGCACAGGGTGTCGACCAACAATGGCTGACTGACGTCAATGCTGCATTTCCAAAACCAGACTTAACGTTTATTACACTCCCACCGTTTGAAGTGTGTATGGAACGGATTGGTCGTCGGTCGGTTCAAGACAGATTTGAAGTCGAAAGTTTTCAGCGACGTGTCTATGACTTGTATAAATCTGTTGAAGATCCAAGTGTTATATTTATAGACACATCAGGGAGTAAGGCGGAGTCATCTGAAATGATATACAACAAGTGTGCAGAATTTTTTTATAACCCTATACTTGCCTCATGACTCCCCTCCTCCTCGACGGCAAAGTAGCAGCAGCAGCTCTACTCGACTTCTTGAAACCTTTGGTTGAAACACTCGATCCAAAGCTTGTGGTTATTCAAGTTGGTGATGACCCCGCGAGTTCCAGTTACATTAAGCAGAAAGTAAAAAGTTGTGAGAAAGTATCTATGCGCAGTGAACATATTCACATGCCAAGCGACACTACTATAGAAACACTAATGCAAAAGATTGATGAGCTGAATAATGATGAAGATGTCACGGGATTTTTTGTGCAACTCCCTTTGCCAGGCCAACTTAGTGGTCACGAGCCAGAGATTATTAAAGCAATTAGCCCTATGAAAGACGTCGATGGCTTTGGTGCGTACAATCTTGGAAAAATGTTTCTTAGCAAAGAGTTCGAGCACCTTCCACCGGCAACGCCATCAGGCATCATCAGACTTCTAGAACATTTTGATATCGAGATCGAAGGAAAGCATGCAGTCGTTGTTGGACGAAGTAACACTGTTGGAAAGCCAGTTGCAGTAATGCTTCTCAATAGGAATGCAACTGTTACTATTTGCCATAGTCGAACTAAAAACCTTTCAGAGATTACAAAGCAAGCAGACATTCTGATTGCTGCTGTCGGTAAGCCAAAAATGATTACCGCTGACATGGTAAAAGAGGGAGCTGTCGTCGTTGATGTTGGAATCCATAGAACTGATGACGGATTGTGTGGCGATGTGGACTATGAAGGCCTTCAATCAAAGGTATCTGCCATTTCGCCAGTACCAGGTGGTGTTGGTCCCATGACGGTCTCTAGCCTGCTCCGAAACTGCGTAACTGCCAAGGAACGTCAAATGGAGCTACGATAATCTATTGCGAGGTTCTGAAACTTCTATAGAATAACTTCATGGAAATTGATTTTCTCTTCCATTTTTCGGTCTTACGGACATATGTCTGTCAGGCCTGCTTGCTCGTTTCTAATCCCCTCTAGATATGTGCGGAATTATGGCGATCTCCGGCTACCGAGACATCATCCAAGACCTCTACGACGGACTCATGCTTTTGCAACATAGAGGGCAAGATGCTGCGGGTATCATGACCTACAACAATCAGTTCCACTTAAAGAAGGCAAATGGAATGGTGCGTGATGTCTTTCATGCAAAGTCACTTGCAAGACTAAAAGGGCCAATGGGAATCGGACATGTACGCTACCCAACAGCAGGGTGTAGTTCGGAGTTCGAGGCACAGCCGTTCTTTGTAAACAGTCCATTTGGTATTGCAATGGCACACAACGGAAACCTTACAAACCATAAGCAACTTGCAAAAGATTTACTCGAAAAAGAGTTTAGGCACTTAAATACAAATTCAGATTCTGAAATTCTTCTTAATGTATTTGCTGTAGCTCTTCATCATCAAAAGCCAAAAAAACTCACTGCTGACCATGTATTTGCTGCATGTAAAACTGTATTTGAGAAATGCACAGGAGCATATAGTGCGGTAGCTCTTATTGGTGGGCATGGAATTGTTGCCTTCAGAGACCCGCATGGCATTCGCCCCTTAGCTCTTGGAAAACGAAAGTATGGAATGAAAGAAGAGTATATGATCGCATCTGAAAGTAGTGCTTTCTACGGACTAGAGTTTGAGTTTGTTCGAGACATCGAACCTGGTGAAGTGATCTTCATTGATAAGAAAAACAAGCTCCACAGTCGAAAGGTTGTAAAAGGAGAACTCAACCCATGTATGTTTGAATGGGTATATCTTGCAGCGCCAGACTCAACTATTGATGGGGTAAACGTCTACAAAGCTCGAGTGCGTATGGGCGAATATCTTGCAGACCAAATCAAGGCTGCTGGTATCAAAATTGATAGTGTCATTCCTGTACCAGATACCGGTCGTGCTTCTGCTACCGGACTCGCCGACAAGCTGAAAGCGAGGTACAGAGAAGGCTTTGTAAAGAATAGATACATTGGTCGAACGTTTATTATGCCTGGTCAGACAATGCGAAAGAGAAGTTTGAAGTTTAAGCTTCACCCTATCGAGCTGGAGTTTAAAGGAAAGAATGTACTACTTGTTGATGACTCTATTGTTCGTGGAAATACGAGTAAGAAGATTATTGAACTGGTTCGTGAAGCAGGCGCTAAAAAAGTGTACTTCGCCTCTTCCTCTCCTCCAATCATTGGACCTGACCCATACGGAATAGACTTGCCGACAACAACAGAGCTTGTTGCTGGCGATAGATCCATAGAAGAAGTTCGGAAGTTTATTGGGGCAGATGGTTTATTTTACAGCAAGATAGAGGATATGCATCGTGCTATTACGTATGGTAACAAAGAGATTACAAAGTTCTCTGAAGGATGCTTTACAAAGAAATATCCAACACCAGAGATCACACCAAAGTTACTAAGGGAGCTTGGATGCAGTAGAAATGACAGTCGATCTGACAGCGATGATGAGGAAGATACAGATGGCGATGGAACAAAGACAATGAGCCTTGTCTAATATGAAAATACTTCTCTTATCTTTGGCAGCTCGTGGACATGCTATTGCAGATGCACTTGCTCGTAGTCCTCAGAATCCAGACATTATTTCAGTCGTTCCAGCAGCAAACCCTGGTATTGCAGCACTAGCTACCGAGCAGCATATTGCAGACCTCATGGACTTCGATGCTGTGCTCAATATAGCCAAAAAAGAAAACCCAGACTTTGCATTCGTCGCACCTGATGACCCGATTGGTGCAGGCCTCACAGATGTTCTGGAGGCAGAAGGCATCCAGTGTGTTGCCCCACGAAAGAAACTTGCGCAGGTCGAGGCTAGTAAAAGCTTTGCTCGTGACCTACTAGCAAAGCACAACATAGATGCTTCCCCTGCCTATGAGTGCTTTACCACTGCAGATGAGACTGCTATTCGAAAGTTTATTGACCAGCAAGATGGAAAATACGTCGTGAAGTACGACGCCCTAAAAGGTGGTAAAGGTGTTAAGGTTAGTGGTGAACATTTAGACAGTATTGATGACGGCGTTGCGTATGCCATCGAGTGCATTGAAGAGTGTGGACGCGTAGTCATCGAAGAAAAGTTAGTCGGTGTCGAGTTCAGTCTTATTAGCTTTGTATCTGGTACGCAGGTTGTCGATACCCCTGCAATACAAGACCACAAGCGAGCATTTAATGGGGACACTGGTCCAAACACTGGAGGCATGGGGGCATGGAGTGATGCAAACCACTTACTGCCATTTATAAAGCCTGCAGACCTTGCACGTGCTAAAGAGCTTAATAGACTGACAGCAGCTGCCCTTCAGGCTGAGTGTGGTGAAGACTTCAAGGGAATTTTGTATGGAGGATTCATTATCACAAAAAAAGGAGTTCAACTTATAGAATACAATGCTCGGTTTGGTGACCCAGAAGCTCTGAACATTCTCCCGCTGCTACAAACGGACTTCGTCGATATCTGCCAAGGAATTATCACTGGTGACCTCACCGATGATATGGTGGCGTTTGAGCGCAAAGCGACTGTGTGTAAGTACATCACACCTGAGAGTTACCCTGAAAGTAAAGACCAGCGTGGCCAGCCGTTTACCCTTCCTGTTCCTGGAAGCAACGCTCGCATCTTCCTTGGCGATGTATCAGAGGGCGATGATGGCGAGCTTCTTCTTGGCGGCTCTCGCACGGCAGGTATTGTTGGTATCGGAGATACTATTGCCGAGGCAGAACAGATAGCCCAGACACTATGCGAGCAAGTGCAAGGCCCTGTACGTTTCCGGTCTGATATAGGCACAGAGAGCCTTATTCAGAAACGTATCGATTTGATGAATAGCATCCGAAGCGAGTAGTATGAAAGCTATGCGTAAAGACTACTCGAGAATCCTCATTCCTTTTGTTTACTTTATTGCGGGTGCCACGGGCATCGCTTCTGTAGCAACGACATTTTATTACAAAGATGATTTACAGCTAAGTCCTGCACAAGTAGCCATTCTTGGCTCTATTGCTATTATTCCGTGGAGTATAAAACCACTATATGGATTCTTTTCCGATAGACAAGCAATTTGGGGATACCGTAGAAAGCCATACTTGTTCCTTGCAGGCCTTATGGGTGCTGGGGGGTACTTCTCTATGGCGACGTGGGTGCATTCGTACCACCAGGTAATGATAGCGCTATTTATTTCTGGTATGGGTTTTGCACTAGCAGACGTCATTGTTGATGGAATTGTGGCAGAGAAGAGTAAAAGTCAGAATGATGCTGGAAAGCTTCAAACTATATGTCGTGCGTCTATTATGACTGGAGCACTACTTGTTGCGTACCTATCTGGAATTCTTGTTGAAGCCATTGGGCCACGGAATGTTTTCTTTATCACAGGAACATTGCCACTACTGACAAGCGCACTTGCCATCATCATGACCGAAGAGAAAATAGATGCTGCAAAGTTCTCTATCAAGGAGACGTGGTTGAACATCAAAGGTGCAATGACGAGGGATCTTCTGTGGGCTATTGCCTTCATCTTTATCTGGCGTGCAACACCAAGTAGTGGAGGAGGACTGTCGTACTTTATGATAGATGAACTAGGCTTTGATCCCGAGTTCTTTGGTCGCCTGAGTATGATTTCCCATGCCATGAGTATTTTTGGCATAGTACTATTTCGGAAGTTTCTTATTAATGTATCTCTAAAAAAACTCTTCTTTTGGATCATTGTCGCAAGTGTCGTCCTCAGTATGCCGAGCATTGGACTGATATATGGATGGTATGAATACCTCGGGATGAGCCCTCGGTTCTTTGCTCTTGCAGATACCTTTATCTCAGCGCCTCTGTCAGAGATCGCGTTTATCCCACTCATGGTTTTAACGACGCGTTTGTGTCCGAAGGGAATCGAAGCGACGATGTTTGCGATTCTTGCATCTGTCATGAACATTGGCCTTGCACTATCTGACCTTGGTGGAGCATGGCTTTTACAATTCTTCGATGTTCATCAAGCAATCGGGGACGCTGCAGCGAACTACTCTGGCCTCGATAAAGTACTGTGGATTGCTATCCTTTCAAGCTTCCTACCGATGCCACTTCTTCGCTTCCTTCCAGATGTTCGCACATCAGATGAGATAACTAGCACCTCGAAAGAGCAACCAATAGAAGATGTACTTGGCACAAGTAAAAAGGATATTGTGTAATTCCTATTCAGCCCCAACTCTAGCCAATTTATCGAGTTGGTCCTGCTGGATTAGAGCCTCGATAATCTGTTTGATATCCCCTTCCATAATTCCTGGAAGGTTGTTAAAACTTTGTGAAATACGATGATCTGTTACACGGTCTTGCGGGAAGTTATATGTTCGGATCTTTTCACTACGGTCACCAGAACCAATCTGCCCTGAGCGCATTTCTCCACGCTCTTTAGCAAGACGCTCTTGCTCTGCTGCATACAAACGAGAACGAAGTACTCCCATAGCCTTTATCTTATTTTTTAACTGAGACTTTTCATCCTGACACGTCACGGTGATGTCGAGTGGAATATATGTCAGACGAACTGCAGAGTCTGTCGTATTAACCGACTGACCACCAGGCCCCGAAGAGCGGAAGATGTCTACTCGGATGTCTTCGTCTCTTAGTTGGATATCTACCTCTTCTGCCTCTGGAAGAATAGCAACTGACGCAGCACTTGTGTGCACTCGTCCTTTGTTTTCCGTTGCGGGAATACGCTGTACACGGTGTACACCGGATTCGAACTTGAGTTCTCCGTACGCTCCAACTCCATCAATCTTACAGACAACTTCTTTTACTCCTCCGCTTTCTGCGTCTTTCTTTTCCATAATTTCTGCGGTCCACTTTCTCTCTTCTGTGTACCTCAAGTACATACGAAGAAGTTCACCGGCAAATATTGCGGCTTCGTCTCCCCCGGTTCCAGCGCGGATTTCAAGGATTACTGAACGGTCATCATCAGCATCTTTTGGAATTAAGAAGAGCTTCATCTCGTCTTCTAGCTCTGGAATTCTTTTCTTTGCAACATCTGCTTCTGCTTCTGCCATTTCTTTCATTTCAGGATCCTCACCTGCAACTTTCACAAAATCAATTGCTGCTTGGCAGCTCTCATACTCTTTGATCATTGAAAGAAGAGGCCGTAGGTCTGACATTCTCTTTCCTACTTTTGCGATTTCTTTTGGATGATTTAAAACCTCTGGAGTTTGGATAGAAAGCTCCAATTCTGTGTATTCCTTTGCCAGTAATCGCAATTTGTCTATCACGGTCGTACTCTACAAGTAATCGAGGTTCAACAGAACCGCATTGCACGACTTTGTGGTAGCGACCTTTGCAGCCATTGTATTTAGATCGCTCTCTATGTCTCTTCCTGTGCCCTCTGGTACGAAGAACTGTGATATCTGAGGGAATGATAGGCTTACCTCCTCATTCCATCGCATAGACTCATCTACTCGTGCTACTAGGCATGCTTGTCCTCTGTCTAAGTTTGGCTTTTCAGTTGAAGCACTAATAAACTTCGCAGGCTTATCCAACGAGACCGTGACATAGACTAAGTCACCGCTTTCAAGTGCCTTCTTTGCCAGCTCTTTTGATACATCGCGACCAATAGGATAGCTGAGGATAACGTAGTCGCCACGGAATAATGCTCGTGGGTCGACTCTTTCTGTTTCAAGAAATACTTCTGTACCAGTAGCTTTTGTTATCACTGGAGGAATAAGTACAGATAGCATGATCAATACTTGAATGGCCAGTGCAATTTTTAGTGACTTACTCATCCGTTAAATGTGGAAAGAATCTTTCGTCGTTTCTTCTCTATAAAGATCGTCATTGTGATGAGCAAAATTCCTCCGAGTATGAATGCAATAGATTTATCAAGAAGAATAAATGACCAAGAGAAGTATTGGATAACTATGATGATAGTTGCGGTAATAATTCCAATATTAAACAGGCGACTGTTCTGAACAAGCATTCCTATCCACACTGCCCATAGTGACAAAGCAAAAATAACAAGAACATAGAGAAAGTACATCACTGGGTTGTAGTCGAGCATAGAGCCAACCATAGACTGACCTCGAGCCTGGATCAGGAGGACACCAAGTAGAATTGCGAGGGTTAACATGAATAGCTTTGGCTCACTGCGTTTTATATTACTCTTCCATAGAGCGATAGATGCAAGAGCATACGATAGGCCGATCACGACGTACTGCTTTACTGTGCCACCAAGTGTGTACATCTCTTCTGGAATACTGGAATCTATTGTTGAAATAACAAGCGGTGCAGCTGTTAGCAAAGCTCCCCAGGCTAGTAGTGGCTGATACACAAAGTTCCATTTCGCATACTGACGAACAATCAGCGATAGTGATACTAGTCCAATTCCAAGAAGTGAAAGCACTGGAAGTAAGTTATTATGACTGGCTAGAAATTCCATCTGAGCGCCAAATCCCCATCCAGTTGTACTATCAAGCCACCCAAGAGCAAGTATTCCCAAAGGAACTGCAAGGAAGCCATGTACCTTCTGTTGCCGTGCATACCCCATAGCAAGTGTGCCGATCATCCATAGGAATGGGCCCTGCCAAAATGTCAGACTGTAATGGAAAATTTGAGCTAGGAGCATTATATTTGCACCAAAGACAATGTCTGCGAGTAGCCATAGTGCCTCCGATGTTCCATTTAAACCCCTGTTTTCTGTTACATAAGCACCAAGCACAACAACGATGTACCCTGCAAATACTGTAAGGATCCTTAGGACTGGCGTCATATTTGACCAGTGACTACCGATAAACAATAGAATACCAAGGCCAACGAGTATTGCGCCAATGGTTGCAAATATAGAAACAGCTCTTGGCATACCATGGGTATCCATATGATCACTATTTGAAAGTGAATTTTTAAGTTCTGTAGCCTTTTTCTTGTCGAGGAATCCTTTCTCCTGCCAATGCGCAAGCGCCTGATCCACAGTCCAGTTCATACGAAAAGGATAGCAATTATTCACCATTTAACCAAATCGAACATACAATAGGGCCATATGAAGATCATGGTTGCCATGTCCGGCGGAGTAGACTCATCTGTAGTTGCCCACAAACTAAAAGAAGAAGGGCACGAACTGATTGGGGTTATGATGAAGCTCTGGGTAGACCCACTAGCACCTGAAGTTCGTCGTATGCTTCCGACAAAGTGTTGCTCTATAGAACACATCAATAGGGCACGTAGTGTATGTGAAAGTTTAGAAATTCCTTTTTATGTCATGAACCTAGAGGAGGCCTTTAAGACAGAAGTTGTTGATCCTTTTCTTGATGACTACCGAGCAGGAAAAACTCCGAACCCTTGTATCAACTGCAATAGGGATCTGAAATTCGGACGCTTACTTGATAAGATGAAAGAACTTGGATGCGCAAAGCTTGCAACGGGTCACTATGCAAATGTGACTAAAGATGATGACGGGGTATTTCATCTCTACGAGGCAACGGACCTTACAAAAGACCAGAGTTATTATCTGTATGGGCTCTCGCAAGAGCAGCTATCGAAAGTAATCTTTCCACTAGGTAAATTGCAGAAAACTGAAACATTTGAACTTGCAGAGAAGTATGCGATTCCTATGAATAGTGACTACAGAGAAAGTCAAGATCTCTGCTTTTTCCCAGAAAAAGAACCCACTGCATTCCTAAAGAGGTATATCACTGACATGAAGGAAGGAGACATTAAGCTTGAGGATGGCAGCACCGTTGGGCAGCACAAAGGACTACCGCTCTATACAATAGGGCAACGAAGAGGTCTTGGTATTGGAGGCCTTAAAATTCCACTGCATGTTGTCCGTAAGGATATGACGAGTAATACCGTTTTTGTGGCTCCAAATGGTGACGACCAAACATCTGAGCTGAAAGCTGAAAATCTGAAATGGGTTCATTCTGGCATTGATGAAGACCAAGAACATGAGTGTATTGCCCGTATTAGCTCTCATGGAGAGCGCTCCAAAGGCGTCTGTATCCATGATGGGAAAACACTGACTTTCCGCTTTAGTAAGGCAATTCGCGGAATTGCTGCTGGTCAGTCTATTGTGCTGTATTCCGGGGATGAGATCCTCGGTGGCGGAGTTATCAGTTTTTCGCTATAATATAATGATTCCTCTCTTTTCTCACCAGGACTGGCAAAACGATGATGACGAACGTGCTCACGTTGATGATGCCGGTCATATCTTTATTCATGGTAATGAGGCACAGCCGATAATTCAGCCAAAAAAGGAGGTAGAGGCTCAACCCGTTATGAGGACGAGTATGTGGGAAGTTACAGAGAATGACGAGATCATTCGGTCTGCGCGAAAAGAAGAGCGTAAAACTGAACGTACAGAACAAGTAGTAAACGTGCTTAAGAGTGTCCGTGGAAATATTCTGACGAATACAGGCTCGGTTCTAGAAGAAGGAAAAAGTCAGTATATCCATAGTTACCATAGGGCAAGTTTTCATCTGTCAGATATCAGCAAGGCAGCAGGGAAGGGTTCAAAAGCTTTGTGGTCATTCTTGTCACAGCCTGTGTGGGTTATGCGAAAGAACAACTCTGCAAAGCAATACAACAGAGGAACACTCTTCATGCTCGATGCAGTACGGTTTGGTGGAACATTCTCTGCCATCTTTGTCGCATTATTTGTATCGCTTAACTATCAAAGCTTCTTTCAGATTATCACTCCGTACCTCGATCCTGTTGAACGCATCTCTCAATCTGGAAATGTTTCGGGGATTGATAGCGCCCTGAAAGATAAACTAATGAAAAGCCCGATGCTCGCAACAGCTGGAAGAGAAGAGGGAAACTTGCTGAGCTACCTTCCAAGTATTGGACCACCAGAGAATAGAATCATTGTTCCAAAACTAGGACTCAACGTACCACTCGTTACCCCTTCGTATAGCTCTCTTCTGAAAGAAGACTGGGAAGGAGTGGAAGAAGATATTCAAGACGCACTGAAACATGGTGTTGTTCACTACCCAGGAACCGCAAGACCGGGACAGGCGGGTAATTTCTTCGTTACTGGTCATAGCTCATACTACCCATGGGCTGATGGTAAATATAAAACTGTCTTTGCTCGTATGCATGAAATGAACGTCGGGGATGAGTACTGGGTGTACTATGGAGGTGACAAGCATCGATACATTGTCCAAAGTAAAAGAGAAGTAAAACCGTCTGATGTTACGGTTCTCGACCAGCCAACCAACAAGCGAATAGCGACCCTCATGACCTGTACCCCCGTTGGAACAACGCTTCGTCGTTTGATTATTACGTCCCAGGAAGTGGACCCAGTGACTGGTATCGCTATGCAAGTTGGAGAACGCGAGACGCGCGTTGTGCAAGATGTCTTACCAACAGCTCTGCCAATTTAGATAAGTATTAAGTATTATGTATTAAGTATTACGGCTGTGATAATCTAATATATAGATAGTCGCTCTATAATATTTACGTGCCGCAGTGGTGGAATGGTAGACACGAGGGACTTAAAATCCCTTGGGCATTAGCCCGTACTGGTTCGATTCCAGTCTGCGGTACCATATATTGAATATAGCCATAAATCGCTATTTATGGTATAATATGTATACAAAATACATATGCACTCAAAATCAATATCATTACCATTTCTTGGTACAAACAAGAAAGCACGATCTATCTCTATTGGATGGATTGCTCTTGGATGTGCGGTTCTAGCAGGATCAACATCTGTTACATTTGCCAAAGAGCTTGGGGCAGTATTCTCGCCCATGTCACTTCTCGTTCTTAGTGAATCTATTGTACTTCTGTTTACCGTCCTTTCATTTGGTTTTTTAACACTGATTGAAGAAATTACCTCTATTAAGAAAAAGCATATTCCATCACTTCTTGTTGTAGGAATTACCAATAGTATCATCGCTCCCCTCTTGGTATTTACCGGCCTTCATATGTCGGAAGCTGTTAATGCGGAACTGTTCTTACGAAGTTACAGCTTTTTCCTATTTATCTACGCTGCGATAATTCTTAAGGAAAAAATTACGCGGACAGACATCTTCGCTCTTCTTTGCATGTTCATCGGGGTGAGCGTTGTTGCCCTTCGTGGATTTTCAGGACCTATTCAAATTGCAACTGGCGACCTTCTTATTCTTTCAGGTGCAGTAGTGTATGCCATTGGAGGTATTGTCTTTAAGCAAAAACTGGACAAAGTACACCCAGAAGTTGTGCTCTCTATTCGTGGAATCATTGCTATAACATTTTTCTTACTTTTAGCGCCAATTACTGAGATAAATCTCATCAATGAAATCAAATCTATGCCTTTTGCATTACTTGGTGCGCTTCTTGGTTACGGTTTTATCTCTCGATTTTTATATCTGTTTGGATTCTACGAATCTATGGAAAGGCTTCAAGTACATACGGTTTCACTTGTTCTTCCACTTATTACCATTGGTAGTCTTACATTTGCTCACATACGACTTGGAGAAACTATTCAGTGGTTTCACGTCGCAGGGGCACTGTTTCTCATTGCAGGTTCTGTTGTTATGCAATTATCATCAAAGCATTTGAAAGGAAAACACCTCGAGCGTCATATGCACATCGGACACAGGCACCATCTTTAGTTTCCGTATACTTGAAATCCAAGTGAGAATATCTTTGCTGCCTCTGCTCTGTTTACTGAATCCAGTGGCCCAAAGAGACCAGTTGGTTTTCCATGAACGTCACTATACCCAGACACTATCCCCTGCCCTGCTGCAGTTTCTATTCCAGCAGCGTATGGAGTCATTGTTGTAACATCGTCAAACACACTTCCAGAGCGAGGCGAGATGCGTGCCCCAAATGCCTGCAATACTGTGACGACAACATCTGTTCTTGTAGCAGGTCTTGTGACATCTATAGTTCCCTCAGAAAAAATAGTCCACTTCAAATACTCGGCACACCGTATATACCCCTCGGACCATCTTCCTACTGCAGATTCATTTTTCAAGTTACTTCCGCAAGAATACGTGTCGAGCTCGGCAGCGAGCGATGCCATCTTTGCAAGCTGCTGCACCGTCACACTATCTGCGGGTCCAAACTCCCCTGTTGGTCTGTTTTGACTATCTCTGTACCCAGATATTAACTTTCGGTCAGCAACATCTTTTACGTACACTGCAAACCATTCAAAAGTTGGAACATCTGTAAGCCGAACAGGTGCACCATCCACCTTGATCGTTATATGCGTATCTCGCACCTCACTTAAATCTTCAAGATCCTCTTCCTCCATATTAACTGGGAATAGCTCACTATTAGACTCAAGATCTGCATCCTCCATATCAAGGTCGGCAAAAGAAGTATCCAGATCTACCGCGTCTTCATACAGTTCAATATCGTTTAACAACTTGTCCCATTCAGAGGCAAGCACCGTAGGAGTTGCAACAATAAGGGCCAAAACAATAATCCACACGTTTCGCGTCATGGACATCATGGTACTTCTCATGACACTTTTTCACAAACTACTTGCCCAGAGACGGATAGGAAGGTAGGCTCCATCGGAACATGAATACCGGGAATAACAATGGCTCATCTGAAGCCCGAAAGGGTGAAGGAGAGGCTTTTTCTATAGATTCTGAGAGCATTAAGACAATACTACTGCTTGGGTCGGGTGCTTTGAAGATTGGAGAGGCTGGGGAGTTCGACTATTCTGGTAGCCAAGCTATTAAGGCATTTAAAGAAGAAGGAAAGCATGTTGTCCTTATTAATCCAAATATTGCTACTAATCAGACCAGTTGGGGACTTGCAGACAAGGTGTATTTCGAACCAGTAACGCCTGCATTCGTAGAACGTATCATTGAAAAAGAAAATCCCGATGCCATTGCGCTCAGTTTTGGTGGGCAGACGGCCCTTAACTGTGGGGTTGCCTTGGAGGAAAGCGGCGTTCTTGAAAAGTATAATGTTAAAGTTCTTGGAACTAGTGTTCACAGTATCAACCTCACCGAAGACAGGGCAGCGTTTAATGCAGAGCTAAAATCTATCGATGTTGATGTCCCTAAAAGTTTTGCCTGTGAAAGTATGGAAGAGACTATTACGGCTGGGGCAGAAATTGGCTACCCTGTTATTATTAGAGCTGCATTTGCCCTAGGAGGAAAAGGAAGTGGAAGAGCTATGAATGAAGCAGAGCTTAACGATATCTGTAAAGTTGCATTTGTCGAGTCTCACCAGGTATTGGTTGAAGAAGACTTAACAGGATGGAAAGAGATCGAGTACGAAGTGGTCCGTGATGCCTACGATAACTGCATTACTGTTTGTAATATGGAAAATGTAGACCCTCTTGGTATTCATACAGGAGAATCTATTGTTGTAGCCCCTAGCCAAACACTTGATAATAATGAATATCAAATGCTGCGAAATATTGCGCTGAAAGTTATTCGTCACTTAAAGATTGTTGGAGAGTGCAATATTCAGTACGCACTTGACCCAAAGTCTAGAATGTATCGTGTAATTGAAGTAAATGCTAGGCTCAGCCGGAGCTCTGCCCTTGCCTCCAAAGCAACTGGATACCCACTTGCCTTTGTTGCAGCAAAGCTGGCCCTTGGTTACAGCCTTCCAGAACTTCGCAATGCCATTACCGAAATCACCAGTGCAGACTTCGAACCATCTCTCGACTATGTTGCCGTAAAAGTTCCACGGTGGGACCTTCAGAAGTTCCGCTTTGTATCGGACAAAGTAACCAGTGAAATGAAATCTGTTGGAGAAGTCATGGCACTTGGTCGTACATTTGAAGAGGCTATGCAGAAGGCAATGCGGATGCTTAACATCGGGTCTCAAGGACTCTTCCCTCAGACTATTCCTTTTGAAGACATCGATGCAGAAGTAAAAAGACCAACACCACGGCGCATTTTTGCAGTAGCAGAAGCCCTCAGAGAAAAATGGACACCAGAGCAGATCAATATAGCTACAGGAATAGACATGTGGTTCTTAGAACGCATGAAACATAGTGCACTCATTCAAAATGAACTTGCAGAAGGAGGAGGGCTGCCAAGCTTGGATCTTCTTACTCGAGCAAAGAAAGCAGGGTTCTCTGATGAGGGCATCGGAATTATTGTTGAAGAGGATGCAGAAACTATTCGCTCACTCCGACTAAAAGAAGGAATTGTACCGTATATCAAGCAGGTTGATACGCTTGCAGGTGAATTCCCAGCACATACGAACTACTTGTACCTTACATATCATGGTACAGAACATGATGTTACCTTTGAAGATTCCGAGAAGCGCGCACTTGTCCTAGGTGGTGGGCCTTATTCTATTGGGTCTTCTGTTGAGTTTGACTGGTGTTGTGTTCAAGCAACACATGAAATGCAGAAGCAAGGATACTCCGTTGCAATGATCAATAGTAATCCGGAAACCGTGAGTACAGACTACGACGAATGCGACGCTCTCTTCTTTGATGAACTGAGCGAAGAGCGTGTCCGTGACATTATCGATCTGATTCATCCAGAAGGAACAGTTGTGTCTATGGGGGGGCAGATCCCAAACAATCTTGCGCCAAAACTTGCAAAAGTTGGCATTCCTATATTTGGTACTGAGCCTCGAAATATTGATAACGCGGAAGACCGCCATAAGTTCAGCTCTTTGCTTGATGAGCGTGGTATCGACCAGCCGGAGTGGAAAGAATTTTCCGCTCTTGAAGAAGCGTTACAGTTTTCCGAGACTGTTGGGTACCCCGTGATTGTCCGACCAAGTTATGTGCTTTCTGGTGCATCTATGGCTGTTGTTCATTCTGACGAAGACTTGTCTGCGTACGTGCAGCAATCTGCCTTTGTAAACAAAGAAGCTCCGATTGTTGTATCGAAGTTTGAACAAGGTGCAAAGGAAATTGAATTTGATGGAGTAGCTCAGGATGGAAAGTTACTGATCTATGCGATCTCTGAACACGTTGAGAATGCCGGAGTTCACTCTGGAGATGCGACTATTGTTCTTCCTCCT
>Ga0233427_10001042_pt1 | contig 31687 bp, 30 predicted proteins | sample SI_118_April2016_5_FD_179885 | JGI IMG/M metagenome (GOLD analysis project Ga0233427, IMG submission 179885) | Seawater microbial communities from Saanich Inlet, British Columbia, Canada - SI_118_April2016_100_MG | ecosystem: Environmental > Aquatic > Marine > Inlet | place: Canada: British...
TAAAACAAAGCCTACACCATCTTAGTTCTTATTTTTTAAAAATTTAAAATAAAATATAAGACCTAGTAATAAAGTTGACAAGTTCTTAATTAGTAATGCGATTGCTGCACCTTCATGGTTTGCTTGATGGATAAAATAGATAAGCGAGATGCAATAAATCACTGTTGTTGCTATAGTCGTGATTGATAAGAATTTGGCATTTCCAGAAGATAAAAAGGAAGGGTTAACCCAATATGCAAGGTTGTGAATTATCATTGCTCCTATTAAAATTCTCAATGCGAAGATAGTTTCAATATATTGCTCCCCAAAGAATATTAGAATTATGCTATTTGAAAAATAGAAAATTATTGCTCCTAAAGCAAACGAGACTAATAAGATTAGCTTCGTTGAGTCGTAAATAATTCTTTTATATATTTTGAATTTTTTCTCGGAATATAATTTAACTAGTTCAGGGAACATTATCTCAAGTAAAGGGTCCATTATTCGTCTAATTATTTTAACGATAGCTCTTGCAGCCCTATAGAGACCAGCATAGTAAGGTGTGGTTAGGTATCCTACAGCTAAGACACCTAAGTTTTTATCATTAGCAATATTTAATATGTTTGAGAAATGTGCATTTAGCATGAACTTTATAAATTCCAGAGATGATCTTGAGTCTGGTAGGTCTGGATATTTAATGATTATAGAATTTAGCTTTAGAGTCTTTTTTAAATAAAAAAACCTGAGAAGAAAGCCTGCTAAATAGCTAATGACAAAACAATTTATTACATTCTCTATATTAAGATTAAATAATAGAAAAGAACTTACTATGAGCAAGAACCTAAGTAAATTTTGGTAAATATTAATTTTTAGGATTGAACTATAATTATCAAAAACTCTTAGAGTTCCATCTATTATCTCATTTAGTGTAATAAATAAGACCACTATAGAATAAGTAAAGATTAATTGTTTTGGATTGACTTCAGAAGCAAAGAGTCTGTCAGCATAAAGATTCGTAATAAGATATATTAGTAAGAAAGAGATTGTTGATGAACCAAGACTAAGATAGAAGCTTAAGGTTAAATATTTAGATACAACTTCCTTTTGTTTGAGATTCTGACCGATAAATTTTACGGTAGTATCCCAGATTCTAAAACTAAGAAGTATATTGCAAACTTCTACTGCTGATATTAACATTGAGAATGTGCCGAATTTTTCTACTCCAAGTGACCTACCTATTAGAAGTAGAGTCAGGGCGGAGAATATTCCTCCAGAAATTTTTCCTATACTAAGGATTTTAAAATTTTTTTTGATTCTATCTGTTAACTCTTTATAGCTCATTCAATCTCACTTACTTTATGCAACCCAAGAGTCTTATTTTTCTTAATGTAGTCCATAATTCGGTTATCAAAAAAATGGATTTTCTTGTTTAAGGATATGCAATTTAAATCTCTATCTCCCGATAAAGTTTGATATGGCTTTTTACATATCTCAGGGATATTTAAAAATATTGGTTCAAATTTTTTTATTCTTTTGTTAAAGTCACCCAAGGATTCACTTTTGGCAAATAAAGGAAGGTAATAAGGTTTTAAAGGAACAAGGTCTGTTCTCAGATAGTCTATCTGACGTTCCCCAAAAATAATTGAACTCCCCTTCTTAAGTAGAGCGTATTTCTTTCTTATTTTTTCTATGTTTTCCGTGTAGGATTTTCCTTTAAATGAGATTTGTTTATATATAACATTATATCCAATTGATAAAAATCCAATAACAACTAATGCTAAGTATATATTTTTTATACCATCAAAATTTATATTTGTCCTAGACAACACTTTATAGGCGAATCCTATCATCATAAGAATTGATGCGGGAAACAAGATCCTATAGGAAAAGGGGGAAAACCAAATCGTTAGTCTCCATAAAAGAACTATAGCTATATAAAATAATGACATATATAAAAAGTTGCCAGCTATGGTGTTAAGTTTCTCGTTTCTAATAGGAGTTTTTATACAGTAAAAGGTAACTAGTGAGACAAAGATAGCTGAAATGAATGACGAAATTATTGAAAATATAGGACTCATATTGAATCTAACGCTGGCCATTACAAGGTTTAATTCCTCAAAAACCTTTTTTATAAAATGTAGTATGATTTCAGTCGATGATTCATAAGTGATGTATGCATGAGGATAGGTTAAGAATCCCGTGAAATATTCATTCATACAAAGGTATCCAACCATGTATGCCCCTGACCCAAGAAGAAGCACAATTAGGTTCCTAGTGTTCGCCTCCTTATTTTTTATTGATTTAAGAATTAAGAAGAAGTTGAATACTAATAGATAGCCACCTACGTATCTTGAAGAAAATGCAATTATAAATGAGAGAGTAGCTATTAATATATATTTTTTCCCAGTCTGAACTGTTAAATTGTGAGTTGAATAAGCATAGGAGATTAGCCCAACGATAAATAAATTTTCTGTTAGTGTATAAGAAAATATATTTATAAAGCTACCAGCAAGGAATAGTAGACCAATTAGCGAATATCCAAATGGCGTATTTTTGTAAATCATTAAAAAGATTGCAAAGACCGATAAGATGTTTAGCAATTTTGAAGACCAAAAGACATCAAGAAAGGTTAGCTTCGATATTAACGATATTAGGAGTGGGTAACCTAGAGGCCACATGCTAAAGAAGGTTGTTTCCCCGCTATTTGTCCATGAGTAAACATATAAGCTTCCATTCTCAGTAAATGACTTAGCAAGCTTTAAGAAGTGAGTAGAATCTGTAGTCAGATAGCCATTAGTATCTACAAAGCTATTTGTAAGGATTGATAAAGCAATTATTACGAATGTAGCGATAAAAAAGTATATTTCTTTATCTTTAAAATTTATATTTGGAATTATTTTCAACATTATCATTAATTACTAATCTAACTTTAGATTACAGTATTATAGTTTGACTAATCAATCAATTAAATTTATCATCCCTTTCAAATAAATGCTAAAAATCATTAGATATATAATAATGCTATTAAAAGACCAAAAAACATATAAATGGGCTGCTATAGGTATTTTGGCGCTCATATGTGATTACTTGTTGTATAATTTCTTATTAGACAAGATAGGTATGGATATGGCTAAAGCTGCTTCTACTTTCCTTGGTGTAAATATATCTTTCCATTTCAATAGACTTTGGACATTTAAATCTGAATCAGCTTATTTGGATGATTTAAAAAGATATATTGCGTTATATGTTATAGCAATCCTGGTTAATGTCGTTGTTAATAATTTTGCATTTAAGGTTGTCCAGGATATTGATCAGGCCTATTTTATAGCTTTATTTGTTTCTGTGATAATTGGGTATTTTGGCCAAAGACTATGGGTTTTTAAAAATCGAGTAAAATAGGTATTATATTCTAAACAATATGAAAAATGTTTTAATTACTGGGTCTTCAGGGTTCATTGGCTATCATCTTTCTTTATTATATTTAAGAAAAGGATTTCGTGTCTTTGGTATAGATAATCATAGTGATGGTTATGATGTAAAATTAAAGCAATGGAGAAGTTTAGAGCTCAAAAAGAATAAGTGTTTCATATTTCATAAGGTTGATATCTCATCAGAAAAAAGACTTATTACTTACTTTGATAAGTTTGTTAAGAAAAATAAACTAGATACTATTATTAACCTGGCAGCGGGTACTGGTGTTAGGAAATCTACTCAATATCCGAATTCATACTACGAGTCTAATCTGCTTGGTGCCTTAAATTTAATTAAATTATCTAGGAAGTTTGCGGTTAAATCTTTTGTTCAAGCCTCTACTTCTAGTGTCTATGGTGACAGTAAAGAGAAAAGTTTTAAGATTAATAGTGAAACCAGCAAACCTGATTCTATTTATGCTGCTTCAAAAAAGGCTTCAGAAGTTCTTTTACATGCCTATCATGCATTGTACGGGCAGAATATATCCATTCTACGTTTTTTCACAGTTTATGGACCATGTGGAAGACCAGATATGGCACCCTTTATTTTTACAGACGCCGCGATTAACAACAGATCTATTAACGTCTTTGGTACTGGTAAGCAAAAAAGAGATTTTACTTACGTAGATGATATTGTGGATGGGATATATAAGTCATCAAAGTTAAAGGGGCTTAATTATCTAAATCTAGGTAACAATAAACCAGTTTCTATTAATAATCTTATTAAAATAATCTCTAAGTTTTCTAATAAAAAAATTAAAAGATTTGATAAGCCTTCTACTCCAGAAGATGTATTCTATACCTCAGCTGATATTAGTAAAACAAAGAGGATAATGAACTGGGAGCCTAAGACAGATTTAATGCAAGGTATGCTTAACACTTACAATTGGCATATTAGTAATAATAAATGGTTAAAAAAAATAAAAGTATCCTAAAAGAGTTCGTTGAAATTTCCAAATATTTTGGACAAAGGTTTGATTTAAATCAAGCAGCAGGTGGTAATTCTTCTATAAAGATAGGAAATCAAATGTATATCAAATCAAGTGGCTATTCTTTGTCAGAGGTGAGCTCTGAGAATGGTTACGCGATTCTCAATAATGATGAACTCATAAGCTTTCTGGATAAGATTAGGAATAAAAAAGTTACCAAAAGTATTGATAGAAAGTCTTCTACAGCTTTAAAAGAATCTGTCCTTTATGGATCAGGTCCTTCAATTGAGACATATACCCATACATTGTTAAAGAAATTTACGATTCATATTCATCCTATTGCCATAAATATGGTGTCTGTTGATAAGAAGTCTGAAGAGATATTTAATAAGATTGTCGCTAAAAGGAAGAAAGATGAGGGCATATTCCACATCGGATATTACCAACCTGGGATAGTGCTTGCTAATGAAATAAATAAGGTCATTTCTAAAGAGCAGAAAGCATTTAGGGAGTATAAAACAGTGATTTTTTTCCTAGAGAATCATGGTCTGATTTGTTCTGCATCTAGCAAATCAGAATTAATTGATACTGTTGAAAGGTTTGTCAGTAAATTTGAGGATTATTTAAAAATGGATCTTAATCGTTATAAGATGACAACTAAAATTTCTGAAATACTCTGGAATTGCTCTTATAAAAATTTAACCTGTTATTATAGTGAGGACTCCTATATTCAGAATAATATTTCATTAAAAAATTCAAAAAGTTTCAAGAAACCTTTAAGCCCCGATCAATTTCTTTATTGCGGTGAAGCGCCTTTAATTGTTAGTAGAAGTTTGAAAGGGGAAATTGTTAATCATATAAAAAAATATAAGACGTTTCCTAGGGTCATAATTCTTAAAAAAGATATATATTTTGTTGCTGCTAATGTACTCAAGGCACGTGAGAAAGAAGATGTATTTAAAGCCCAACTATATTTTAATTCTAAGAGTAATCCTAATCGACCTTTGTCAAAGAATGAAGTAAAAAAGTTAACATCATATAATTTATTTAAAAATCGTTTAAGATTTTGGTTTGATTATACTAAGTAATTTGCTGATTTTATATCTATTCTCAGAAATCAATTTATAAATATAATTTACAAGAAACTTTGGTGCGAGGTTTAGTATCTTATACCATACAGTATGTTTTTTTGTTACTTCCAGAGACCTCATTATGCCCTCTGCGCCATAAAAACATTTTTTATTATATTCGAATACAATTTGGTTCTTTGTTTCTAGACTATTTTTTGAATTATTAATATCTTTAATATCGAGCTTAATTGATTTATTTGAATTGATATATGTTGCATAAGTCGAACAGATTCTGCACGATTTATCTATATAAAGCTTATTCCCCATTAAAGTATTGTAACTATTAATGATAGAGTATTTCAATCCGCTCATAGTGTAATGGATAACACGCTTGACTTCGGATCAAGTAATTGGGGTTCGAGTCCTCATGAGCGGGCCACTAGATTTCATAATTAATTATCGAGCTATATGAAGGCATTTTGTTTTTTATCAGACCTACAAGCTCCTTCTTAACTTCTTTTGGGCAGGTATATTTCAAACATTCATTAAAAATTTCATTACAATCCTTAAAAGAGAGGTCGTGAATAACACCTTTAATTTTAGGTATTGAATAATAATTCATACTCAATTCCTTGACCCCCATTGCGATAAATATTGGAAGGCAGTTTACATCATTAGCCATTTCACCACATATAGAAACATAAGTGTTATCAGGTATCTCGTTGCTTATTAATTTTAACATTCTAAGGACTGATGGCTGATAGTGTGAGATAATATCCCCAAGTGTTTCATTTGTCCTATCTGCAGCGATGGTATATTGGATTAAATCATTGGTACCAATACTAATAAAATCCACTTTATTGCATATTTCTTTAATTAGTAGAGCAGCTGAAGGGGTTTCAATTACAACTCCAAGGGAAACTAGCTTAGGATCGATTAAGTATTTATTTTTAGTTTCATCAATTATAGAAATTGATTCTTCAAGTTCATCTAAATTTGAAATCATAGGTAAAAGAATCCTAATTTTCTTCTTTTTATTACTTATCACTTTAAATATTGCATTCAATTGCGTTTTAAAAACATCACTATTAGCAAGTGAATACCTTATACCTCTAAGACCAAGGGCAGGATTGTTCTCTAAATGTGTATAGTCTTGTATTTTGTCCCCACCGATATCCAAAGTTCTAATTGTTACTTCATCAAAGAAGTCTTGGTTAAATAGGCAAACATAGTCTAAATATTGTTCCTCCAAAGATGGAAAATATTCTTTGTTCGTAAAAAGGAATTCTGTTCTATACATTCCAATACCTTCAGCCCCATATTTTTGAGCCATTTTTACCTCAGAAGATATTTCAATATTAGCCTTTATAGATATAATTCTCTTATCTTTAGTCTCCCCAGTGAGTTTGGAGAATTCAAAAAGATTTCTTTGCAATGAACTATATTTATTTTTTAGGTCTGTTAGCTCATTCTTCTCATTTTTATTAACTTTCCATTTAACTTTACCTTTGTACCCATCTACATATATTCTCTGACCTGGTTCTATTGAAGTACTTATGTTAATAAGTGACATTATGGTAGGTATGCCAAGTGATCTTGCAATAATTGCTGTGTGAGAGGTAGCACCACCTAAATCTGTCAATATCCCTTTAACTTTCCCATCCTTGCAATACTTAAGAGCGTCAATTGGAGATAAATCGTGTGCTACTAAGATTGTATTATTTTTGATTTCAAATAGGTCTTGATTCAAGCCTCGAAGATTCTTTGTAATTCTCTCAGCTATGTAGTAAAAATCTGCAAGTCTTTCTTGCATATAAAGATCTTTTACTAGACTAAACTCCTTACTCTTGTTAACAAGAACTTTGTTGAGTGCCCATTCGGCATTGATTTGTTTCTTTGTGATCATATCAATAACTTCACCAGCTAAAATCTCATCTTCTAATATCAATATATTAAAGTCTAGTATTTCAATATGCTCTATTTTGTATTGATTATCGTCATTTAGTTTCATCTTGTTTATTTCATTTTTGGATTCCTCAACAGCAGCTTGGAAGAGGTTTACTTCTCTTACTATTTCGCTATTCTTAATTTTCTTTTTTTTAACAATTGTCTTAGCTTGATTGATTAGTAAAGCATTTCCAACTGAAAATCCAGGAGATATAGGCAATCCACTTTTCTCAATGCTCACCGCTCTTCACCAAATTTATTATGAAATAAGTCTATAATCTCTCTCATTGCTAGTTCTTCATCTTCACCGACAGTCTTAATTTCTATTTCTGTTCCAAAACTTGCACCTAGTGAAAGTATTCCTAAGATACTCTTTGCATCAATAACCAGATTGCCTTTAGAAATATTAATTTGAGAACTAAACTTATTAGTTAATTTGACTAGTTTTGATGATGCTCTAGCATGCAACCCCAAACTATTAGTTATTTTTATTACATTGATCATTTATTAATTAAAAATTCTTTTTGATTAATCTTGTTATTAACAACTATATCATTTTCATGATAGATTTTCATCGTGAAATTAGGGGTTACCAAGGTTATCTTCCGTGGGAGACGAAGAATGCTTCCATTTTCTAAAGTAATTAAAGGATGTTTATTGGTCTTAGTGTCAATTAATTTATTATTATAAATAGGTACAAATTCAGAAAAAACAATTTCAGCGACTCTTCTTTTACTATTTATGGATATATTCGTTATTTCAGCAGTTTTAATATCTATCGAAGTTTGAATATCATCTTGATCTATTATTAGTTGATCATCGATGATTTTTGATGAGTATTCACCATTTCCCAGTTCAACCAGACTTAACCCAAGCAGCAGGTTGTTTAATTCTTGAATCGTTAAGTCAAAATCAAGATGTTTATTAAATATATTTAGATTAAATTCAGATGTTTTCCTGATCTTTACCCTTTTTCTAATTCTTTTATATTTAACCAGATTTGTATTAGATACAAAATCAGCGACCTTTAGTCTTAGAAGGATGTAGATCTTAATATGTATATTCGAGTCTCTTTGAATCTTATAGGTTTTATAAAGTTTTAATTTCTTATCAAAAGGCAAAGAGTATTTAACCTTTCCTGATATATAAGCGGTTCTTATATAAGCATCTTTTGTTTTTATTTTTTTAAGTATTCTTGTAGATGTTTCTTTTATATGTAAATCTCCATCGTTATTAATCTCCGCACCTGCAGAATGAGTTCCTATAATGAGAAGAAGAAAAAGAAGAAAAAGATTTACAAAGGTCCTAAGAGATTCTTTTAATTTTATGACGTAATTTCTTAACATAGGGCTCCATTAAATTTGACTAACAAAACTAATTCGTTTTAATTGTTATATGGATAATATATTAAAAAATATTTTAAACCAAAAAAGAATATCAGAGCAAGAAGGCCTTGAGTTGCTTAAGAATTTTTCAACCTTAGAAATAGGACAGTTGGCCAATATCGCAAAGAAACAGAAAGGGTTTCAAAATGAGGTAGGTTTTGTTGTTGATACAAACCCTAATTATACAAATATATGCGATACAGAGTGTCTTTTTTGTGCCTTTTGGAGAAAAGAGTCTCATAGTGATTCATATGCTCTATCACCTGATAAAGTAGTTGAGATTATTAGAACCTCGTATCATAATGGTGCCACTACTGTTCTTCTTCAAGGGGGACATAATCCCTCAATAAAGTTAGACTATTATTGTGATTTAATTAAAAGAGTTATTAAAGAGGTTCCAGGGATTCATTTACATGCATTTTCTGCACCCGAAATACACGCTATTTCTAAGTATTCAGGTATTACTACTAGAGAGCTTCTACAACTTTTTTGGGACTTGGGTCTCAGAACTATTCCCGGAGGAGGTGCTGAAGTTCTAAGCAATAATGTTAGAAAAAAGATTAGCCCTTTAAAAATTTCGGCTGATGAGTGGATTAGGATTACACGTGAGGCACATATAATAGGCTTTAAAACAACTGCAACAATGATGTTTGGACATGCCGAAGAGGATGAAGATATATTGGAACATCTTTCAAGAATTCGTGATTTACAAGATGAAACAAATGGATTCCTTTCTTTTATACCATGGACTTTTAAGCCTGAAAATACTTTTATGGAAAAAAAGATTTCAAATGAAATAGGAGGAGATAAATATCTAAGAGTTCTAGGTTTGTGTAGGATATTCTTAGATAATTTTAATCATATACAAGGTTCTTGGTTTACACAGGGTTTTAAAGTTGGTGGCTTAGCCTTGTATTATGGTGCGAATGATGTTGGTGGAACATTGTTACAAGAGAATGTTCTAAAGTCTGCAAATAATCCTTATAAAGCAGGAATCGATGATATAGTTCATTTTATTAAGTCCGAAGGATTTATTCCAGTACAACGCGATACATTTTATAATACAATTAAGACTTATTGAATAGTTTCAAGTGCTCTTTATAAATTTAGCTATATCTTTATTGTATTTATTTAAATCCAAGCTCCAAGTTAAGATTTCATTAAACATCATTTTTATAAATTCCTTTAATTTTTTATCTTTTGTATTCCAATTATAGTTAGTTCTGAACTTTCTTATAAATTTCGATGAAAAATAACTTTGCTCATATTGTGAAGAACTACTTATATTTCTTTTAAAGTATAGACATCCATAACATCGTGCAAAGATAATACTAAATTTTTCGTTAAGACCTATTCTTAAAGCGGCAGCAATACCAATTGATTCAATTGCAGTTACATGAAGTTCTGAGTCATTATTTGGAGTCTTACTAATCTTATAGAATATTGAATCCGGTATTACGGGCTTTCCGTGATGAACCATTCTTGGTATATCTTCATTGTGAAGGAGGTCAGGGCTAAAGTTGCCAATGTCTGCACACAGCTCTAGGGTTTCTCTTGTTTCATTCCACATTGACTCCTTAATTCTCTTAATTTTCAGATTCATAAAATGAATTATAACCCAGTTTGAATAAACCTAATATTATATGTAGAATAGTAAGTGTTTTTGGGGTATCAAATCTTATGGATATTAAATATTTAGAAGAGAAATTATTAGATAATGATGGAAGTATCAATTTTGAAGAGGCTATGGAGCTTACCAACTTCCCTAAGAATAGAATTCTAGAGTTAACAAGTTTAGCTAGGAAGGTAACTCTAAAATATAAAGGTGATGGTGTTTTTCTTAGATCCATTATAAGTGCAAAATCCGGCGACTGCTCAGAGGATTGTTCTTTTTGTTCCCAATCAGTCCATTATTCTTCGCCTATATCTAAACATTCATTACTTGATCCTGATGAAGTTTTACAGGCAGCACGACAATCTGAGAAAATGGGTGCGTTTGACTTTTGTATAGTTATTGCAGTTAAAGGTCCTAGTAAAAAGCAATTTGAAAAAGTTATAGAATCAATAGAAATAGTAAAAAAGCATACTAAATTAGAAGTAGGGTGTTCTCTTGGAAGTTTAACCGAGGAGCAAGCTTTCGCTTTAGCCGAAGCGGGGGTGTGGAGATATAATCATAATATTGAATCCTGTAAAGAATTCTTCCCTAATGTTTGCACGACCCACACTTATGACGAAAGAGTTTCGACGGCAAGGTTAGTTAAGAAGGCGGGAATGGAGCTGTGTTGTGGAGGAATTATAGGACTAGGTGAAACTGTGGAACAAAGAATTAAGTTGGCCTTTGAAATTAAAGATTTAGATCCTCATACTGTTCCTATGAATTTTTTAAACCCTCGACCAAATACACCTTTAGCGCACATGAAACCTGTAGCAAGCCTTGAAGCTATAAAGACTATTGCAATATTTAGGCTTATTATGCCCGAAAAAGTTTTAATGTCTGGTGGAGGTAGAGAGATAACTTTGAGAGATTTGCAATCTATGGGAATTATGGCGGGCTCAAATGGGATGATAATAGGTAATTATTTAACTACGGATGGAAGAGCTCCTGAGGAAGATTTAAAGATGATTGAAGATCTTCAGATGCCTATTAGAGATAGGTATGATACTATCGAATAGTTTTTAGTTTATGACTTCTTCAAGAAAAATAAAATCATACGATTTAGACTATATTTGGCATCCTTTTACCCAAATGAAAGAGTACTTAAGTGAAGACCCTCTAGTAATTGAAAATTCAGACGGAGTTTACTTAATTGATTCGGACGGTAATAAGTATATTGATGGAGTTTCTTCACTGTGGGTGAATATCCATGGACATAATGTATCTAAGATAAATTCTGCAATTAAAAGACAGGTTGATAAATTAGCTCATTCTACTTTGCTGGGGGTAACAAACCCTTCTGCTTCGTTATTGGCAAAGAAATTAATAGATATTTCTCCTGATGGTCTAAAAAAAGTTTTCTACTCAGGGGATGGTGCAAGTGCAGTTGAGGTAGCCTTGAAAATGGCTTTTCAGTACTGGTTGATAAAAGAAAAGAAGAACAAGAATAAATTTGTATGTCTTAAAGGTGGATACCATGGAGATACTCTTGGGGCAGTATCTGTGGGAGGTATAGACGCATTCCATTCAACTTTTAAACCAATGTTATTTGAGTCTTATAAGCTCTCATCCTATGATTCTTCTGATTCGACGATTAGTGACCTAGAGGACTTATTAAAGAAGAAGGCAGACTCTATTGCAGCGCTAATTTTGGAGCCATATGTGCAGGCAGCAGGTGGAATTAAAGTAGCTAAAGAGGGTTACTTGAAAGATATCAGAAAGCTCTGTGATAAATTTGATATTTTGCTCATATTAGATGAAGTTGCAACAGGATTTGGAAGAACCGGTGAGATGTTTGCATGTGACCATGATAATGTTTGTCCAGACATACTAGTTCTCGGGAAAGGTCTAACAGGAGGATATCTTCCTTTATCAGCAACTATAACCACTAACGATATTTTTGAGACTTTTCTTGGAGAACATGAAGAGCTCAAGGCTTTCTTTCATGGACATAGCTATAGTGGGAACCCCTTGGCTTGCTCCGCGGCTATAGCAAATTTAGAAATTTTTGAAGAAGAAAGAACAATCTTGAAAGTAAAAGAAATAATTGAAATCTTCGAGGATGAGTTGAAGGAGTTCTCTGGCCTTAAACATGTTTCTTCAATAAGAAATAAGGGCCTGATGGCTGGCATAGACCTAATGAAAGATCCAGAAAAGAATGTCTCTTATGATATTAGAGATAGGATTGCAAAGAAAGTTTGTGATATTGCAAAGGCCGAGGGAGTACTGATTCGACCTCTAGGTGATACAATTGTTCTTATGCCACCTGTTTCAATCAAGCAAAAAGAATTAAAAAAACTTACAAGGTCGATTTACAAGTCAATAAAAGAAGCAACTGAAAATGAGAGTTAATAGTTTTAATAATTGGATTAAATATAATATTTCTGAAATTAAGGATCTTAATTTACATAGAAGATTAATTGAAATTTCTTCTTCTATGGGTCCAGAAATTACTATAAAAGATAAAACTTATTATCAATTTGCTTCAAATAATTATTTAGGATTAACAGTAGATTCAAGAACGATTAAATCATCTATTTCTTCAACAATTAAGTATGGTACTGGAACAGGTGGGTCGAGATTAGTAACAGGGACATCTGATTTACATTCGAAACTCGAAAAAGAGATTGCCAAATTTAAAAAGACCGAAGATTCCTTAGTTTTTAGCTCAGGATATCTAGCTGCCATTGGTACTATATCTTCAGTAATGGACAAAGATGATATGATTTTTAGCGATGAGCTGAACCACGCTAGTTTAATTGATGGTGCAAGGTTGTCCAAGTCGAAAATAGTTATATATAAACACACAGATATGAATGATTTAGAGTCGAAACTTAAAAAAAATAAATCTTTTAAAGGAAAAAAGATGATTTTAACTGATAGTGTGTTTAGCATGGATGGTGACATAGCACCTTTAGATATCATTGTTAAATTATCGAAGAAATATAATTGTATATCTATGATTGATGAAGCGCATGCTACTGGTATTTTGGGACCAAACGGAAGTGGAGCATCTGAGATGTTTAAAGTTCAGAATAAAATTGATATATGCTTAGGAACTCTGTCTAAAGCAATCGGTTCAATCGGGGGCTATATTGCTGGCTCTAAAGATTTAATTGATTATTTAAAAAATAAGGCAAGATCTTTTATTTTTGATACTTCCTTACCTGCTGGGTCTCTTAGTGCATCTCTAAAGGCTATTGATTTAATTAGGAATACACCAAAACTTAGGGATAAATTGAATAAGAATATTAAATATTTTCAGAGCTATCTTGATAGTTCAAGCTTTAATTATTTAAAATTTAACACTCCAATAATTCCTATAATTATTGGAGATGAAAAGAAAGCACTTACATTTTCAAAATTCTTGCTTAAGAATCAAATCTATGTCCCCGCTGTAAGGCCACCGTCGGTCCCGAAGGGTGAATCTAGAATAAGAGTAACTCTAATGTCTAGTCATAAGAAGAAGCATATTCACAAGCTAATTGAAACTATGAGAAAACTAGAAAGAATTACTTTTTAATCTAATTTAAATAGTAAATTATATTGCAGGAGGTAAACTTTTAAGAGATTCGAGATATGGCTAGAAAAGAAGAAGATTTTAACCTTTTTTGGAAGTTACTTTTAGGAAGAAAGGTTGACAAGAAGAAAGCAAGAATTGAATTCCTCAAGGTTCAAACAGATCTTACCTCAGAAGAGCTAGCCTCGAGGTTTAATAGTTTATATAAAATAACAGGTGAAGAAAGATTTGTCCCTCATCCACAAAGATGGTTAAGAAACGAAAGGTGGAACGACGAGATTTATGAAGAGGTTAATGGTGAAAAAGTTTATCGAAATGATAAGGGGTTTATAATCTCTAAGGAAGAGTGGGAGAATAAAAAGTAATCTTTTGACATTATGAAAAAAGTAATTTTCTTACTCTTGGACGGTGCTCGAAGGGATTCCCTGGAGAGGCATTTAGTGAATGGCTTAATGCCAAATACGAAAAACCTGATTGATGAAGGAGGAAGTTTATCGAGTGCTATCTCAGTCTTTCCTTCTACTACAGGTCCAGCATATCTTCCTTTTATAACCGGATTGTTTCCTGGCAATGCAAATATGCCGGGAATAAGATGGTTTGACAAAGTTGAGTTTTCTCGAAATCGAAACTCGCTTTCATCACACAGAAGCTATGTGGGAGTCGAAGGTTTACTGTTCAATAGAGATTTGAAAAAATCTCAGGCTACAATTTTTGAAATTGTTAAGGATTCGAGGTCGATATTTAACGAAATAACAAGAGGTCTGCCTAATAGCTCTGATTTAACGAGAGTATCTAAGATTTACCACAAGATGAAATCTCATTTCTCAGGATCTCAAGTTATAGACAATGTGGCTTCAGATAAGATGCTGCAGTCAATTAATTCTGATGCACAGTTTGTTTTTTGTTGCTTCCTAGGCGTAGATTCTAATTCACATATTTCAGGCTGTGATAGTCAACCAGTAATAGACTCATATGCTAATTTTGATTATCAACTTGGATTAATTATTAAAAAGTTGAAAGACTTGAATCAATTCAACGATACCTTACTTATAGTTACTAGTGATCACGGACATTCAAATACCCACTCACATTTAGATTTAGTAGGTTTATTATCAGATAGTGGCTACAAAGTCTTTTCATATCCATTGGTCCATAAAAAGTATTTAAATGATTTAGATGCCTCTGTTATGGTTTCTGGAAATTCTATGTCGCATATATATTTAAGGAAAGATAAGGATTGGTCGAAGAGTTTTACTTTTAAAGATTCTGAAAATTTAATAGAGAAACTATTAACATATGAGGCCATCGATATAGTTATGACAAGGAATGAAAAAAGCCAAATAGTAGTCAATAGCAAGAAGGGGATAGCCCTTTTGGAGGATAAAGAAACTGGGGTATTGTATACACCACTTTTAAATGACCCATTTGGCTATGAAGGCATCAAGGATTTTCTTAGTTATGAAGAGGTGCTAGAGCAGACTTTTGATACATCATATCCTGATGCGTTAACTCAGATAGTTCAAATCTTTAAATCCACTCGTTGTGGGGACATTGTCGTTAGTGCGCAAACGGGTTTTGACTTAAGAAGTAATTTTGAGTTTCCCGAGCATAAGTCATCTCATGGTTCATTAAAAAGTGACCATATGAATGTCCCATTAATATTTAATAAAAGAGTTGTAGAAAGCAAGATTAGAACAGTAGACTTGTTTCCTACCATGTTAGATTTTCTAGATTTAGAATGTCCGAATAAGATTGATGGTATTAAGTTAGAGGTTAATTAGCTCATCTTTTGAGAGTAACTTTTTCAAATCTGCATGAACTAATTCTTCTTTAGATTTTAGGGTAGCAGAAAGCTCTTTAACTAGTCTCTTAAAGGCATTTTCAAGGATTTTTTGTTCACCAAAAGATAATTCTTTGTTCCTAGATATGTCATTAATCTCTCTAAACACTTCACCAGCCATAATGATGTTTCCAGTCTTTAGTTTTTCTGTATAGGATCTGTACCTCTTGTTCCAACTCAGGTTTTCTTCGATTTTGTACTTTGTTTTTCCCTTTATTAACGACCATAAGGTCTTAACTTCATTTTTCTTTGCTAAAGGCCTCAGTTCTTTAGCTTGAACGGAATTTTTGGGAATCATGACAGTTATATCACTATCAACAACCTTAAGAATCAAAAACTGATGAGAGACACCGGCAATCTCTTGTTTTTGGATTCCGGTTACGGTAACCAAGCCATGAGATGGGTAAACTGCTTTATCTCCGACTTTATACATAATATATTATCTCACATTAAAGGCTTATCTTCAATTTGATTATGATTCTTGACTATCTATTTATTAATGATTTATATTCAATTTATGACCTTAAGAAAGTTCTTAGATGTTTATAAGAAATCTCTCAAGACAAAAGGTAAGAGTGATAATACAATTAGTCTATACAGTAGAGATATAATAATCTATCTTGAAAAAGTAGATAATTTTGATATTGACACTCCTTACACTAAGTTCATCCCTCTTTTTCAAAAAGAAAAAATACTAAATTACTTTACAGAGCTTAAAAATTCATACAAAAAAAGGACTGACGGAGTTGAAATTAATAAGCTTTACCGAACCTTAAACAGAAAGCTTTCTGGCTTTTCAAAGTTCTTAGATTTTTTAGTTCGAGAGAAAGAAATTAAGGAAAATTTTTTAAATGGATTCGATAGAACTAATATAATTAAGAAAAATAGAGAGGTAATTAGTAGGAACTACACCAAATGGATACCCGAAGAAGAGTTGTCCAATTTTGTTCATGATTTAATCGAGAACCTAAAAGACAACCCTGCCTCATATAATATTCAAAGAGATACTATCATAATCCTTTTGTTAATTTTTACTGGTCTCAGAGCGAGTGAGTTAAATAAAATTAAATTAATTGATTTAGATCTAGAAAATAATTTCATCCATAATGTAAGAAGAAAAAGAGGAGTAATTTCTGAAATTCCAATCGAAAAATACTACTTAAAGCCTTTGTTGTTAAATTATCTAATTATTAGATCTAATCTTAATCAAAACAGCTCAGAATATCTCTTTATTACAAAGAATGGATTGGCAATAGATAGACACTTAGTCTATAGGGCAGTTTCTAAATTTTCGAAGATTTTTTTAGGCAGAAGGATTCATCCTCACATCTTAAGACATACCTTTGCAACTGTCATGTGTATGAATGGAGCAAATATCTCTGATGTAAGGGACATGCTAGATCATAAAAATATCTCTTCAACCGAATTGTATGAGCATGTTAATAAGATTAAAAATAAATACGATGTAATCAATAATTTTGCCTCAACAGATAAGCTAAACTAAGGTTTTGTGGTCTAATATCTTATTGAAAATCACATAAAGATCAAATAGAAGATAGAGATTCTTATAAATATCTTTTATAATTCTTCCCTAAATGATATGAAAGATAATTTAAAAATTGCAAAAACATTAATAGAGGCTTTACCTTATATTCAAGAATTTAGAGGTAAGACTGTGGTCTTGAAATTTGGGGGCAGTATTGGCTCTAAAGAATTTGCTAACTTCTCTAGAGATTTAGTCTTAATGAAGTTTGTTGGAATCAACCCAGTTGTAGTTCATGGAGGTGGGACAGAAATTACGAAAGCCCTTTCTAGCTCAAATATTAAGGCTAATTTTGTTAACGGATTAAGAGTGACATGTGATAAAACAATGGAGATAGTCGAGAAAGTTTTGGTTGGAAAAGTTAATAAACAGATTGTTTCTAAGATAAAATCAAATGGTGGCGTGTCCGTCGGTTTGTCAGGAAGAGACCATGAATTACTAAAGGTAAAAAAGATTAAATCTTCAAAAAAAGGAGTAGATTTAGGAAGAGTTGGGGAAATAGTAAAAGTTAATGTGGCTCATATATTTGAACTGCAGAACAAGGGGTATATACCTGTTATTGCACCAATTGGTTTGAATAGTAAAGGGCTCGCCTATAATATTAATGGTGATTATGCAGCTTCAAAAATTGCTTCATCATTAAATGCTGAAAAACTTATTATACTTACAGACGTAGAAGGTATAAAAGATAAAGATAATAATCTAATTTCATCTATTTCTAAGAAAAGTGCTAATTCGTTAATTAAGAGTGGAGTTATAGCTTCTGGAATGGTTCCCAAGGTAAAATGCATGATAGATGCGTTAACTGAAGGGGTTAAGAAAGCCCATATTATTGATGGAAGAATACCCCATTCCTTAGTATTGGAGACTTTTACAGATTCTGGAATAGGGACTGAGATATTGCTATGAAACTAGACAAAATACTTTCAGAGAACAATAAATATTTAATCCAAAACTATCAAAGATTCCCGATAGAGATGGTCAAGGGAGATGGATCATATGTTTGGGACTCTAAAGGCAAAAAGTATTTAGATTTTATTTCTGGTATAGCTGTAAATAACTTGGGACATAATAATAAAAAAGTTAATAAAGCTATCTTGAGTCAAGTAAGTAAGATGTTGCATATTTCAAACCTTTTCGTTATAAAAGAACAGGTTAATTACGCAAAAGAATTATGTAAGAATAAAGCAGGGTATAAGGCTTTCTTTTGTAACAGTGGCACTGAAGCAAACGAAGCTGCATTTAAGCTCGCTAGAAGATGGGGACTATTAAACGGAGAAAAAAGTAAAATTGTTTCTTTTTCCGGAGCTTTTCATGGTAGAACCTTTGGTTCTTTAAGTGCTACTTCACCTAAAAAATACAGATATGGATTTTACCCATTAACTCCTGGTTTTAAGAGTGTTCCATTTAATGATGTCGATAAGTTGGAAGCCTTAGTAAAAAAAGATAAAAAGATTGCTGCTATCATAGTTGAGCCAATTCAAGGCGAAGCAGGTGTTAAATTTAGCAGTAAGAATTTTTTAAAAAAAGTTGAGTCAATTTGTAGAATCTATAATATATTATTTATAGTTGACGAGGTTCAAGTTGGTATTGGAAGAACTGGTAAAACTTTCTGTCACGAACATTATAATATAAGTCCAGACGTCATTACCTTAGCAAAAGCCTTAGGTGGGGGTTTGCCTTGTGGTGCAATGCTAGTTAATCCTAAATTCTCTGATTTCTTAACACCGGGTTCACATGGAACTACAATGGGTGGGAATCCCCTGTCTATGGCAGCTGGAATAGCCTCATTCAAGCAGATATCAAAAAGAACTTTTTTAGAATCAGTTGAAAAAAAAGGTAATTTCTTTTTAAGAAAATTACAGAAAATCGAAAATAATTCAATGATTAAAGAGGTTAGAGGGTTAGGTCTAATCTTGGCTATCGAGTTCAATTCTGATGCGGTAGCTAGAAAATTTTGCTCCTATTGTCTTAAAAAGGGTTTGCTAGTGATTCTTACAGAGAAATATAATGTTAGAATTTTACCCCCTTTAAATGTTAAAATTAAGGAAATAGATGAAGCTATGAAAATTTTTCTAGATGCCCTGGAGCAAATTTATGACTAAATCACTTCTTTCTGTTTCAGATTTAAGTAGAAAAGAAATAGAAAAAATTTTTAAGAAAATGAATAATTTTAAGACTAAATCCTTTATGAGATATAAAGGAAAGTCTGTTGGTTTGTTGTTTGAGAAGCATTCCACAAGAACAAGGCTTTCTTTCGAAGTAGCTATCTCCAGGTTAGGGGCTTATCCAATCTATATAAATAAGTCGGACACGCAGATCTCAAGAGGCGAGTCAATTGCAGAAACTGCAAAAATATTTTCTTTGTACTTAGATGCCTTAATTTACAGAACCTCAGATCAAGAAAATATGAAGAAATTCCATGAATCATCATCTATTCCTATAGTTAACGCATTATCTGATGATGAGCACCCAACTCAAATTATTTCTGATGTCTATACGATTAATGAACTTTTAAAGAAAAAGAATTTACAAAAAATGAAAATTGTTTATTTTGGTGATGGAAACAATATAGCCAATTCTTTATGTATTATAGCTGACATTCTTAACTTAAACCTCGTTATATGTTGCCCTAAAAGCTATGAACCGGATTTAAAAAAATTAAATTTGGTAAATTCTAATATTATTATGGAAAACAATCCCAAAAAAGCAGTTCATAAGGCTGATGTTATTTATACTGATGTTTGGACTAGTATGGGTATGGAAAAACAAGAAAAACAAAGATTGAAAGACTTTAAGGATTATCAGGTTAATCAAGATCTAACGTCTCTAGCAAATAAGTCCCATATCTTTATGCATTGTTTGCCTGCTCACATAGATGAGGAAGTTACATTAGAGGTTCTTCATTCGAAGAACTCAGTAATTTACAAGCAAGCTGAAAATAAAGTTTACGCTGCGATGGCTATATTGGACTTTCTTCTAAGTTAGATTGCAACATAGCTTTTCTTCTTCTATCTTTGTGGAACGTTAAAGCAAACCTATGTGCCTCGTTTCTTGCATTTATTAATATATTTAAAGCTTTAATATTTCCTGAAAAGTCAGCGGGTTTAGATTTGTTCATTGTATATATCTTATCAATCTTTTCATTCTTCTTAGGTTTAGCGATAGAGGCAATATCTATATTGTTAAGATCTAACTTCGCTATCTTATTGAGATGACCTTTGCCGCCATCTAGAAGAATTAAATCGGGGGGCTCCCAACCTTTATCATTGATTCTATTTAATCTACGATTCACAGCCTCACTCATCATTGCATAGTCATTTGGCCCTTGCGTAGTAATTTTGAATTTCTTATATTTACTCTTGTCAGGTGTTCCGTTTACGAAAGTTACCATTGAAGCTACAGGATTAGTGCCTTGTGTGTTGGAAATATCAAAACATTCTATTTTGTTAGGTAGTTTTTTAAGATTAAGTGCAACTTTGATATTATTTAATAATAAGTTTATTTCTTCTTCTTCTCTTATATTTTGAACAATGTAGCCTTCTGCATTATCTGTTGCAAGTTTCATTAATTGATGAGCATTCTTTACAACAGATATCTCTATTTTACTTTTAGAAAAAGTGAAATCACTTAAATCTTTCTTTAACTCTGAAATATATGGAAAATCTTTAGCTATGATTATTTTTTTTGGGATAGATGTTTTTTTTGAATAAAACTGTGAAACTAATTGATAAATATCTAGATTGATATTTTTTGATTTTGTCTCTATATATAAGTTAGCCTTATCTATTAAGTACCCACCTCTAAAAAAAAGAATTACGATCTGAATTTTCTTATCTAAAATGTAGAATCCTACAACATCAGTATTTGTTAACTTTTCTTTGGGCGTGGGATTAAAGTAGTAATTATTTGATAGGAGTGATAACTCATCCCTGTAGAACGAAGCTTCCTCAAATTGCTCATTTTGCGCCATTCGATTCATCTTTTCCACTAATTCTTTTTTTAACTTTCCAATCTTTCCTCTAAATATTGCTTTGATCGACGAGATGTTCTTATTGTAAGCATCTTTCAGAGTTTCTTCATCGCAGGGTCCGAGACACATATCAATATTCTTATAAACACACGCTCTCTTTTTATGAAGGTTAAATTTAGTTTCGCTACAATCTCTTATTCCAAATATTCTTTGGAATAATTTCTTGGTCTTCTTTAGCCCATCTGATGATCTGAATGGGCCCAAATATATAGATTTTGAGTCGTCACACTTTCTTGATGAGGAGATTCGTGGAAATTCTTTATTTAGTTCAATTCTAAGTGAAGCGTAAGTTTTGTCATCTTTGAGCATTATATTGTACTTTGGTTGCCTTATTTTAATGGTTTTACTCTCTAGCATTAAAGCCTCTTCTTCACTATTAGTTGTGGTAAAGTCTATCCCCCATGCTTCTTTCATAAGAAACGCTATGTTTAGTCTGCTGTCTCGTGATTTAGAGAAATATGAAGAAATTCTCTTTTGAAGATTTTTAGCTTTTCCAACATAAAGAGTTTCGTTCTCCTTGTTTTTAAATATATAAATGCCTGGTTTAGTGGGAAGATTCTTTATAATAACTTCATTAATTCTCATAATTAGTATGTTAGCTGATTTTAAAAATTTAGAAAATCAGCTAAGTTTTAGATAAGGTTTGAGTTTTATATGTTAAAAAAAGAAAGAGCAATCTACATTATCAACAAACTTGAAGAAATTTATCCTGAGACTCCAATACCATTGGATAGTAAAACAAAATTCCAACTACTGATAGCGGTTCTTCTTAGTGCTCAATGTACAGACAAAAGAGTTAATAAAATTACTCCCAAACTATTTACTTTAGGTTCAGATGCTCTAAAAATGTCCAAGCTTTCTTTGGATATTATTTATAAAATTATAAGACCCTGCGGTCTCGCGCCACAAAAGTCAAAAGCGATATTAGGCTTATCAAAAATTCTGATTAAAAAGTATGAAGGAGAGGTGCCAGAAGACATAATGTTACTCGAACAGCTCCCTGGAGTAGGACATAAAACCGCTAGCGTGGTCATGTCTCAAGGTTTTGGTCACCCGGCTTTTCCAATAGATACTCATGTTCACCGTTTAGCACAAAGGTGGGGTTTAACTAAAGGCAAGAATGTGAAAGAAACTGAGAGGGATTTGAAAAATATTTTTCCTAAATCACTTTGGAATAAATTACATCTTCAAATAATTTTTTATGGTCGTGAATTCTGTACAGCTAGGGGGTGTAACGGTATAAATTGTGAGATTTGTAAGACATGTTATCCGAATCGAGTTAAACCTTTTAACGCAATAAAACCTTAAAAGGATTTTACCGTCTTAATAAAACAAGAGGCTCTAATTTAGAATTATGAGCCTCTTTTTAGAATTTTAAACACCGTAATAAAGAACAAATTCATACGGGTTAGGTCTTGTTCTCCAAGGAGTCACCTCTTCATCCATTTTATAATCTATGAATCCTTGTATAAGTTCTTTAGTGAAAACATTTCCTTCTAGTAGGAATTTATGATCTTTTCTTAGAGCCTCAAGAGCTTCGGCAAGCGAGGCTGGAACATTAGGATACTTGGCAAGCTCTTTCTCGGAAAGCGTATAGATATCCTTTTCAAGTTCGGGTGTTGGTTTGATCTTATTTTTAATTCCGTCCATACCTGCCATAAATAAAGCAGCAAAAATAAGGTAGCAATTACCTGCGGGATCTGGAAATCTCGTCTCAATCCTTTTAGCTTTTGGGCTTTGTGAATACATAGGTATCCTTATCGCGGCACTTCGGTTTCTAGCGGAGTGAGCGAGAACTATGGGTGCTTCATATCCTGGAACTAATCTTTTATAAGAATTAATAGTTGAATTTGAAAAAGCACAAATTGCACGAGCATGCTTTAGTACTCCACCTATATAGTGAAGGGCCATATCGCTAAGACCAGCATATTTATTTCCCGCAAATAATGGTTTTGATCCTTTCCAAATCGATTGGTGAACGTGCATTCCTGAGCCATTATCTGCATAAACAGGTTTAGGCATAAAAGTTGCAGATTTACCATGCGCTTTAGCTACATTCTTTACTATGTATTTGTACCAAAGCGTATCATCGGCCATTTGCCTTAAGGGAGCAAAGCGAAGGTCAATCTCAGCTTGACCTGGACCACCTACCTCATGATGGTGACATTCAACCGTAAGGCCACATTCTTGCATCACTGACACCATTTCTGAACGGATATCATTATAAGTATCTTGAGGAGAAAGTGGAAAATATCCTTCTTTATATCTAATTTTATGGCCAGTATTTGGAACTTCGTCTTCTCCCATATTCCATTCTGCTTCAACTGAGTCTACAGAATAAAAAGCAGTATTTGGTGTGGACTCATATCTGATATCATCAAATATAAAGAATTCTAATTCAGGACCAAAAAATGCTGTATCACCAGCACCGGATTTTTTCAAATAGTCTTCAGCCTTCGTAGCTACATATCTAGGATCGAGATCGTACCTTTCACCGGTCAGTGGATCTACAATATCACAAATCATTGCTAAAGTAGGATAGGCAGTAAATGGATCAACTTTTGCTGTAGTAGGGTCAGGCATTATCAACATATCACTATTGTTAATATCTTTCCATCCTCTTATGCTTGAACCATCAAAGCCCATTCCATCTTTAAAGGTTCCTGCATCAATCTCTGATACAGGGAAAGTAGTATGTTGCCAAGTTCCTAACAAATCACAGAACCTTAAATCAACAAATTCAATTTTTTTTGCTTTAATTAACTTTAAAACATCACTAGCTTTATAACTCATTTATTCCTCCAATTTTTAAAAAATCTAAATGGCAGAGTCCCCAGACTCTCCAGTTCTTATTCTTATTGCTTGTTCAACAGGAATAACAAAAATTTTCCCGTCTCCTATTTTATCTGTGTTAGCAGATGATTGAATAGCTTTTACAACGCTATCAACTTTATCGTCAGCAACCGCTATATCAAGTTGAATTTTAGGGATGAATTCAATCTCGTATTCAGCACCTCTATATACCTCAGTGTGCCCTTTTTGTCGTCCGAATCCTTTAACTTCAGAGACTGTCATACCAGTTACACCGACACCCTTTAGTGCTTCTTTAACATCGTCAAGCTTAAATGGTTTAATAATTGCTTGAATCATTTTCATAGTAAATTCCTCCAAGTATTTTCTGTCAATACTTATAATATTAGTATTGACATAAATATAAAAATTAAGAAAAAACTAACATTCTCAATTATTTGGTGGCAATAGATGTGCCAATTAAGGAATTATTTTCTAGCGCTGAATTTTAACCCAGCTTTAGCTCTATCCCATGTTTTTGTTGTAATTTCTTTTAGCTGGGCAACCTTAACTTTTTGGGTGGCTGTAACAGGAAAGCCTCCATCGAAAATTTCAATAAACCTTGGAACCATTGCAATTATTGCTTTTTCAGCCATCCATTTACAGAATTCGATTTCATCAAATTTTTCACCATTTTTAACAATAATATTTAGCTTTAATTCGTCATCAGAAATTTCAGGAAGCCTTACTCCTACAGCTATTGCGTCCTGTATTGAAGGATACTCTAAAGCTAAGTCAGCTACAGCGGTTGGATCAACGTTTTCTCCAGAGACTCTAAGTCGGGAGTATCGTCCCATGAAATAGAATCTTCCGTCAGTACCAGCTGCAAAAATATCATCTGAATTGAAGAATCCATCATCATCAAAAGCCTCAAGAGTTCTTCTTTTGTCTTTAAAATATTCATTTAATGTTGTATTTGGAATGTGAGGTTTAATAAAGAGCAAGCCCTTTGCAGAATCTGGGGGCGTCTTCTCTATGGTTGGATCCCAGGTAGGCTTTATAACCTTAGATATATTTTCTGGATCTCTAATTTCTAAATAATAGCCTTCAACAGGATACCCACAAGACCCAACTCTTTGATCTTCGGGACTCTTCCATAGTGGCATCCCCATTTCAGTTGATCCATACCCTTCCACAATTTTAAGATTAAATCTTTTCTCAAAAGCCAGGACATTTTTGGGTGCTGGGCCTGCAAGGACAGTTCTTATTGAATGCTTTTTATCGAATTCACTTTCTTTAGATGACCATAAGTATTCAGAGACTGCACCTAGAAAATTTGTAACAGTTGCGCCACAATCATGAGCCCATTTGAAGAAATTTGAAGCAGAAAACTTAGGAAAGAAAACAGCTGTTGCACCAGAACCAATAGAAGCAAAAAGGCACATAGCTTGCGCGTTTGCGTGCCCAAGAGAAAGTACGCTCATTAATGTATCTTCTGATCTTATACCTTGGTATTGAAGATAGCTTCTTACTGTCATCACAACTCCGCCATGCTCACGAACAACTCCTTTAGGCATACCGGTAGTTCCTGAGGTAAACATGCATCTTTCTTGGTCTTTTATGCCGATAGCTATATTTGGATTTTCATCAGAAAAATTATAAAGCTCATCAAAAGACCTAACTTCTATTCCATTAAGATTTTCAGGGATATCACTTGAGTTTCCAGCAATATATATAACTTTTAAATTTTCTAATTTATCTGAGATTTCTTTAATTAGAGGCAGTCCACTGATATCTACAACTAATACACTCATCTCAGAGTAATTAATTACATATGCTAATCTTTCTCCCTTTTCATCTTTATTTATGGGAACCTGGACACCACCAGTTTTATGAGTACCAAGGATTGAAAAAACAAATTCGGCAGAATTTAGCATATACATGCCAACCTTGTCGCCTTTTTTAATTCCAAAATCAATAAGTCCGTTTGCTACTTGATTGGACTTTTGGTTTGTTTCTAGATACGAATATTCTTCGATTATCTTTCCATCAGAATTTCCAATCTTAAACATGAGTTTGTCTGGATATTTCTGAGCACCAGATTCAAGATATTTTGTTAAAGGTTTCCATTCGTTTACAATGTCAAAGGGACCATTTGGGAGTGTTCCCACTCCCAAGTATTCTTTTTTTACGGGTTTAAAGCAAAGTTCCATTCAAGCTTACTTTCTAGAGCTAAACTTAAGTCCAGCTTTTGCCCTATCCCAAGTTTTGTCTGATATTTCTTTAAGCTCAGCAACTTTTACCTTTTGAGTGGCAGTCATCGGATAACCACCTTCAAAGACTTCAATAAATCTAGGGACCATGGCTACTATGCATTGTTCAGCCATCCATGTGCAGAATTCGGCCTCATCAAATTTCTCTCCATCTTTTACAATCACATTTAGCTTTAATTCATCATCAGATACGTCAGGTAGCCTTAAGCCAACTGCAATTGCATCTTGAACCGCAGGATGCATTAGAGCTAAATCAGCTACAGCAATTGGATCTACATTCTCACCAGAAACTCTTAGTCTTGTATGTCTTCCAATGAAATAATATCTACCGTCTATACCGCAAGCCATGACATCATCTGAATTAAAGAACCCATCATCATCAAATGCCTCACGAGTTCTTCTTTCATCTTTAAAATACTCATTTAGGGTCGTATTAGGAACTAATGGTCTAATATACAAGATACCTTTTGCGGAATCTGGGGGAGTGTCGTCAACATAGGGATCCCAATGTGGTCTAACAACCTCCTCAATATTTTCAGGGTTTCTAAGTTCAACATAAAAGCCTTCAGTTGGATAACCCATTGATCTATCTCTTTGGTCTTCAGGATTTTTCCATAAAACCATTCCCATTTCTGTTGAACCATATCCGTCAATTACCCTTAAGTTGAATCTTTTTTGGAATTCTATTAAATTTCTTGGTGCGGGCGAACCGAGCATGATTCTAATATTATGTTTTTGGTCATATTCACTAGGTTTTGCGGACCATAAATATTCTGCAACCGCTCCTAGCATGTTTACACAAGTCGCTCCGCAATCATGAGCCCACCTGAAGAAGTTAGATGCAGAAAATTTTGGAAAGAAAACAGCAGTAGCACCAGCTCCAATAGAAGTGAACAAACACATTGCTTGTGCGTTCGCATGTCCGAGAGAAAGTACGCTCATTAGTACGTCATCATTTCTAATTCCTTGTTGTTGTAAATAAGCTCTTACAGTTAAAACTACACCTCCATGCTCTCTAACAACACCTTTGGGCATACCAGTTGTTCCAGATGTAAACATACACCTTTCTTTGTCATCTATGCCAACATCAACGTTTGGATTTTCATTTGAACCTTCATATAGTTTGTTAAATGGCTCACATGGTATATCGCCAATTTTGTTAGGCACATTAGCGGCATCACCCGTTACATAAATAGTTTTAAGATTTTCTAATTTGTCTGCTATGTCTTCGATAAGTGGAAGGCCAGAGTCGTCTACAACTAGCGCAACCTGGTCAGAATAATTAATTATGTAAGCAAGACGTTCACCTTTTTCATCTTTATTGATTGGAACCTGGATACCACCCGTTTTATGAATTGCAAGGATTGATAAAACAAATTCTGCACAGTTAAGCATGTACATGCCAACTTTGTCACCTTTACCTACTCCAAGCTTTATTAAACCATTTGCAACTTGGTTAGATTTTTCATTTGTTTCTTTATAAGTATAAGTCTCCACGACTTCACCTTTTCCATTTGCAATCTTAAACATTGCTTTATCAGGAAAGTTTAACGCGCCAGCCTCTAAATATTTTGTCATAGGCTGCCATTTGTCGGTATCATCAAAGCTCCCATTTGGTAAAGTGCCGGGACCAGTAAATTCCTCGGATCTAGTTTTAAATAATAATTCCATTAGTACACCCCTTTTAAATTAAAAATAAACATAAAGGTTGCCATATTTTTTGAAGACTTTAAAGTATGTAGTAAATTATAAATAAAATGATAAATTGATAGTTGGATTAGAATTCCTAATAAAGCGTTGCTTTTCTTATTTTTTTGACAAAAATTCCAATTTTTTTACATATATTTAGTTTATTTCCTAGATTATCTTCTATTATTTTAATAATAGCACTTCCTATTACAATCCCATTGGATAATCTTTTTAGTTCTTTAACATGTTTTGGGTCCGAAATACCAAAGCCAACACATACAGGTTTTTTCGTTCTTCTTCTAACTTTGTTAATAAACTTTTTTATATTAATATCCAAACTTTTTCTAACACCGGTTACCCCAGTAACTGAAACCAGGTATATAAATGAATTAGAAAGCTTAGCAACCATCTTTATCCTTTTCTCTGTGCTTGTAGGAGCAAGAAGGTAGACTAAATCGATTCCTGCCTCATTAACTGCATTCTGTGTTTCCTCAGCCTCTTCTGGAGGTAGGTCGACAATTAGTACTCCATTTCCACCAGCTTTTTTGATGGACTTCATAACTTTCTTTAAGCCATATTGTAGGAAGGGATTAAAATAACCAAAGAGAATAATGGGAGTTTGATATTTTATTCTAAAATTCTCAATTAATTTGAGAGAATCGTCTATATTCACTTTTTTCTTTAATGAGCGTTCTGTAGCCTTTTGTATTGTTGGACCATCTGAAATTGGATCAGAAAAAGGTATACCAAGTTCAATAATGTCTACACCATTTAAGGCTAAAGTTTCAAGTATTTTTGCAGAACTTTTTAAATCTGGATCTCCTGCCGTTACATAAGAGACAAAACAAGCTCTATTGTTTAGATTACATTCTTCAACAGTTTTGATTAAACTCATTTAAGATATCTTCCTCTTGTTTAAAAAATCTCTAACAGACTGTAAGTCCTTATCTCCCCTACCTGATAGATTCACAATTACTGACTGATTCTTATTCATTCTCTTTGCTGCTTTCATGGCATAAGCTAGCGCATGTGCTGTTTCTAGTGCAGGTATTATCCCTTCTTTTTCTGAAAAATATTGCAATGCCTTTACAGCTTCAATGTCATTTATAGATTTGTATTCTACTCTTTTAATATCATTCAAGAAGGAATGCTCTGGACCTACTCCAGGATAATCCAGTCCAGCAGACACAGAGTGTGTTTCAGTTATTTGCCCAAATTTATCTTGGAGAAGATAAGTTTTGCTGCCATGAAGGACTCCTTTAGTGCCGGCCGATATACTGGCTGAATGTAGGCCAGTTTTTATCCCACTGCCTCCAGCTTCAACTCCAACCATTTTTACTCCTTTGTCATTTAAAAAAGGGTAAAACAGACCGATAGCATTTGACCCCCCTCCAACGCAAGCTACAAGTAAATCAGGAAGCTTAGATTGAATTTTAATTATTTGCTTACGAGTCTCTATACCTATTATAGATTGAAAATCTCTGACTATCATAGGGTAGGGGTGCGGCCCTGCGACACTTCCAATTATATAGAAAGTGTTATCAATATTCGTTACCCAATCTCTTAAAGCCTCATTTAATGCATCTTTAAGAGTCTTTGACCCTGATTTAACAGGTATAACTTTTGCTCCTAATAGCTCCATTCTTTGAACATTGATTGATTGTCTATAAGTATCTAGTTCTCCCATATAGACTTCACAGTCTAATCCGAGAAGTGCGCAAACTGTTGCTGTCGCTACACCGTGCTGACCAGCTCCTGTTTCTGCTATTATTCTTTTTTTCCCCATTAACTTTGCAAGTATTGCTTGGCCAACAGTATTATTAATTTTATGTGCCCCGGTATGAGCCAAGTCTTCTCTTTTTAAATAAATCTTAGCACCTTTTAAATCTTTAGTTGTTCTTTCTGCAAGATATAATGGTGTAGGACGACCAACAAAATCTTTAAGAAGTATATTAATTTTATCTCTGAATTTTTTATTATTTTTTATTTTCTTATATTCTTTCTCAAGTTCATCTAAAGCAGGCATTAAGGTCTCAGAAACAAATTTGCCACCATACTCGCCAAACCTACCATCCTTGTTTGGAAATATTTTTAAATTTTTTTTCATAATTTTATTAATCTTACTATAGTTTCAAGTTTTTTAACATCCTTTATGCCTGGTGATTCCTCGACTCCTGAGCAAATATCAAAAAAAGAAGTATTAGATTCTTTTATTGCGCTATTAATATTTTCTATTGAAAGCCCACCTGAAAGAATAATGTCTTCTCTGTTTACTACTCCTGAGATTAATTTCCAGTCAAAAGTTTTACCTGTACCACCACGTAATTCCTTATTGAAAGTATCAAATAAGAGGTAGTCTACATTGTATTTAGTGTAATCATTATTAGCTACAGAGCTAACAGAGAAAGCCTTTATGGTTTTACATTTAATTTTATTCGTAAAGCTAGGACTTTCATTTCCATGAAGCTGAACATAGTCAAGGCTCAACTCTTTTGCGATTTTATTAATCCTAAAGTGCTCCTCGTCGACAAAGACGCCAACTTTTTTAATTGGATACTTAGAAAGAGCATTACATATAGTTTTAGCTCTTTTTACTTCAATAAATCTAGGACTTGGTTTATAGAATATAAAGCCTACAAAGTCTACTTTTAGTTTTGCACATAATATTGCATCATCTAGTTTAGTTAGACCGCAAATTTTAACTTTATTCATCTCTGACTAATTTCAGATAATTAGATTTCATACTTTGAAAACTGAAGTTTTTCATTACATGAAGTTTAGCTGAATCTCCCATACTTGTTAATTTGCTCTTATTTGTAAAAGCTTGTTCTATTTTTCTTGCTATGTCATCTATATCTTCAGAATCGACTAAGTATCCATTTACTCCCTCTTGAATTAACTCTTGGGTTCCACTATCTCTAGAACCTATAACAGGCGTTCCTCTCGACATACTTTCGATAGCAACGTTCGGTAACCCTTCAATTTTAGAGTTCCATGTTCGATTGCATAATATAAAAGCATCTGCACAGTCATAGTATTTGTGGATTTCACGTCTTTCGATCCCACCTGGAAAGATAACATTATCTTCTAATCTTAATGATTTAACTAACGACTTATACTTTTCTTTATAGCTCCCTTCTCCTACACAAATATATTTAATATTCTTATTATTAATTTTAGCTAAAGCTTTAATGACAAAATCCTGCCCCTTTCTTGGCAAAAGCCTAGAAACAGTTAGTAGAATAAAAGTTCTTTCATTTTGTTTAATTTCTGGAATTAAGGACAAGTCTTTTTCACGTTGAACGAAACTTGAATCAATTCCATTATATATTAGCCTAATTTTATTATCTGAAAAGAATTCATTCTCTGATTCCATTAGTTTTTTAGTATTCATGCTTACAGCAATTATATTTTTAGAGTTTCTGTATAGTCTTTTAACTAGAAACCTAGATATAATTTTAAAGATACTCTTTTTCTTTATTATTGATTGAATTCCAGAGCCAGCTATCCTAACAATTTGGTCAATCTCTTTATTGTTTAATAGTCCGCCGATAAGTTCAGCTTC
>Ga0233427_10001052_pt1 | contig 31503 bp, 26 predicted proteins | sample SI_118_April2016_5_FD_179885 | JGI IMG/M metagenome (GOLD analysis project Ga0233427, IMG submission 179885) | Seawater microbial communities from Saanich Inlet, British Columbia, Canada - SI_118_April2016_100_MG | ecosystem: Environmental > Aquatic > Marine > Inlet | place: Canada: British...
GTGTAATGTGGAACTAATTGATCTAGAATTGTGCTATTAATAATTCGGGTACTTTAACTTCGCCAATATACAATACATTGTCAAGTGTTTTTATAAAAAATATATTTATTCTGAATCAGTTATTTTTCCGGTGAGACATTAATTCTCATAATATACTGATATTTTTTACTACGGCATTTAATCTCTGCTGAAGAGAGAGACCTGAAAAAATGCCCAATATCGTATAAAATCGCTCACACATTTTCGGAATGACAAGATAAAACTCGTGACAGTCGAGTTCTTTTTTAAACCACAAATATTTTACTGCCTTTGCACTATGATGTGCTGTTTTTTTTCTTTTTTGGAAGGTAGAGATCAGTGATTGTTCCTTCAAAAGCCTCTGCCGCAAAGGCCACTGTTTCCGAAAGTGTGGGATGCGGATGAATCGTTGAACTTAGATCCTCTGCATCACATCCCATCTCAATCGCCAGAGCAGCTTCTGCTATCAAATCTCCAGCATGTGGCCCGACAATCCCTACTCCAATGACTCTGTTTGTGTCTGCTTCAAAAAGGACTTTAGTCATGCCTTCACTGCGTCCCAAAGATAAACTGCGTCCACTTGCAGCCCAGGGGAAATTTCCTTTTCCGTAAGCAATGCCCTGCTTTTTTGCTTCTTCTTCAGTAATACCTGCCCAAGCAACTTCCGGATCAGTATACGCTACAGACGGAATCGTCCTGGCATCAAAATGCCTTTTCATTCCTGAAATAACTTCTGCAGCAACTTTTGCTTCGTGTGTTGCTTTATGTGCCAGCATTGGCTGGCCTACTATATCACCAATCGCAAAAATATGAGAAACGTTTGTACGCATTTGCGAATCAGTAGTGATAAATCCAACCTCATCAACTGCTACCCCAGCTTTTTCTGCACCAATACGTAATCCATTTGGTGTCCGTCCTACTGAACTAAGAATGCAGTCAAATATCTGAGGCTTGCCTGGTGCATTTTTACCTTCAAAAGAAACTTTCATTCCTTTTTTGAGGGCATCTACCTTTGTTACCCGTGTTTCAAGCCAGATATTTTCATACTGTTTGGATATTCTTTTTTGAAAAGGACGAACTATATCTCGATCTGCACCTGCCATCAAGCCATCAAGCATTTCAACAATGGTTATTTTTGAACCCAAAGCATGATAAACAGTAGCCATTTCCAGACCTATAATACCTCCTCCAATTACCAACAGATGCTCTGGAATTTCAGTAAGATCTAATGCTCCTGTTGAATCTATAATACGTGAATCTTCCGGAAGAAAGGGGAGCTTCACCGGCAGAGAACCTGCTGCAATAATCGCATTTTCAAAATGAATTGTATTTTTGTTTTCATCAGCGTCAGTAACGCAAAGATGGTTAGGGTCCATGAACTCACCCATGCCGGTAATGATTTGCACTTTGCGCTGTTTGGCCATGCTCTTCAGACCTCCGGTTAACTGGTTTACAATTCCGTCTTTCCACTCACGCAACTGGTCAATATTAATTTTTGGTTTTCCAAAAGAAACTCCGTGTGCACTCATCGATTCAGCTTCGTCTATGACTTTTGCTGCGTGTAACAGTGTCTTTGACGGAATACAGCCAACATTCAAACACACACCACCAATACGATTGTAGCGTTCCACCAAAATTACGTCCTGACCTAAATCCGCTGCACGAAAAGCTGCGGTGTATCCTCCAGGTCCTGAACCCAAAACGAGCACATCGCATTTCATATCTGCTTTTCCGGAAAAGGATTTTACGGTTTTGAGCGTTTTCGATAGAGAATCTGGTTTCGAATTTTGGGATGCAGGGATTTTTTCTGATTTTAGGGTTTTAACTTTTGCTTGTTCATTTGTCTCCAATTTCAAAATCAGGCTGCCCTCAGAAACTTTATCTCCTGCTTTAACTTTTATTTCACGGATTATTCCCGCAACCGGTGAGGGAACATCCATGGTTGCCTTGTCGCTTTCCACAGATATCAGCGGATCCTCCAGTGCAACCTTATCGTCTACATTGCAAAATACTTCAATAATTTCTAAATCTTCAAAATCACCAATATCCGGAACCTTTACTTCAATGAGACTCATAACGACATTCTCCGCATATCTGACAAAATTTCGCACAAGTCTACCATAAATCGAGCCGCTTGTGCTCCATCAATCACACGGTGATCATAAGTCAAATCCATTGGCAGCATAAGGCGCGGCAAAAATTCTTTACCGTTCCAGACAGGCATCATACGCGAACGCGTTACACCAAGAATTGCAACTTCCGGAGCATTCACCAAAGGTGTAAAAGCTGTTCCGCCAATTCCGCCTAAACTGGAAATACTGAAACAACCTCCTTGTATATCGTTGGTTTTTAGTTTTTTTGCTCGAGCTTTTTCACTAACTTCACCTAGTTCTTTGGCCAGTTCCAGCAAACCTTTCTGTTCAACATCCCTTATCACAGGAACCACCAGGCCGTCCGGAGTATCCACTGCCACTCCAATGTGAAGATATTTCTTCAACACCAAATTTTCCTTGTCTACAGTCAAGGATGAGTTGAAATTTGAATGCTTCCGAATTGCCACAGCACATGCTTTGAGTAAAAAAACAAGAGGAGTAACCTTCACACCCTGCTTTGCAGCTTCGTCTTTAAGCGATTTTCGAAAATATTCGAGTTCAGTTATATCAGCCTCATCATGATGCGTCACGATTGGTAAGTTCAGCCATCCTCGATGCAAATTTACAGCAGCTTTTTTCTGTATTCTGGAAAGCGGTTTAATTTCTACAGGACCAAATTTACTGAAATCTATTTCAGGCATTGCCGGAATTCCTGATCCGGCAGCAGCAGTTCCGGAAGCTGTTCCTCCCAAAGCCTGCTTGACAAATTCCTGAACATCTTCTTTTGTGATACGTTCTTTGCGTCCGGAACCATGGACCTGACTCAGGTCAACACCTAATTCGCGGGCAAATTTACGAATCGAAGGACTTGCATGTGCACGCAAAAATGATTTCTGGTTAACCGACATCACTATTGGCGGTGGACGCCGTGCCGGTTCTTTGGAAACAGCTCCAGAGCTTGTTGATTCAAATTCTCTTGTGGAAATAATATCCTTAGTTTCCGGTGCAGTTGCTTCAGAATTTTCTGTTTCAGCAGAAGTTTCGGTAACTGCAGTTTCAAGTTCTTTTACCACTAAAGTAAGGATCAGGTCGTTTTGTGAAACTTTGTCTCCAGCTTTTAATTTTACCGTCTTTACTGTACCGCTAAACGGAGAAGGAACATCCATTGAGGCCTTATCACTTTCCATTGTGAGCAGCGGATCTTCAACAGAAACGGCGTCTCCTGATTTAACCAGAACTTCAATAACTTCTACTGCATCGAATTCACCAATGTCAGGAACAAGTATGTCTTTAATACTACTCATGGCGTTTCTCCTCAGGACATCAATGGATTATTTTTGTTGGGGTCAATTCCGTATTTTTTGATGGCAGCATTTACTGTTTTGACTGAAACACTCCCATCTTCCATAAGAGCATTTAACGCTGCCACTGCTATGTAATATCGGTCTACTTCAAAATGCTTCCTCAAGGCTTGACGTGTATCGCTCCTGCCAAATCCATCAGTTCCAAGCACAGAATAAGATCGAGGTACATATGCACGTATCTGGTCGGCAAAAAGTTTAACATAATCTGTTGCCGCAACTACAGGACCGTCTGTATCCAAGAGACATTTTTCAACATGACTCATTTTTGGTTTTTTATCTGGATGCAGCATGTTCCAGCGTGAAACATCATCGCCGTCACGCTTCAGTTGATTGAAACTGGTACAGCTCCAGATGTCCGCCTCCACCTTAAAATCTGCAGACAGCAAATCTGCTGCTGCAATCGCTTCCCGTAAAATTGATCCGGAACCAAACAATTGTACTCTCGTTTTCCCTTTTTTACCTTTTTGCAGCAAATACATACCTTTCACAATGTTTTTTTCCTGACCTTTACTTAAGCCCGGATGCGAATAATTTTCATTCATTGTAGTTATGTAATAAAAAACATTCTCCTGTTTTTTAAACATGCGTTCCATTCCATTCTGGATAATCACCATCAATTCATGAGAAAAAGTCGGATCATAAGAAACACAGTTGGGCACATTTCCAGCCATGATTTGACTGTGTCCATCTTCATGTTGCAAACCCTCACCATTGAGTGTGGTTCGTCCGGAAGTAGCGCCAATTAAAAATCCCCGTGCCTGCATATCTCCAGCAGCCCAAACTAAATCTCCTATCCGCTGAAATCCAAACATCGAGTAAAAAATATAAAATGGAATCATCTGTATTCCAGAATTGCTGTAGGCCGTCGCAGAAGCAATCCAGGAAGACATGGCGCCGTCTTCAGTAATACCCTCCTCCAATAATTGACCGCTCTGATTCTCCTTGTAATACATTAATTGATCACGATCGACAGGTTCGTATTTTTGTCCTTCGTGCGCATAAATTCCGATTTGGCGAAACATTCCCTCCATGCCAAATGTTCTTGCTTCATCAGGCACTATGGGAACAATCCGTTGGCCGATGTTTTTATCTTTGCACAATAATGTCATTGCTTGCACAAGTGCCTGAGTTGTGGATATTTCCCGTTCTCCAGTTTCCTGTAATAATCGCTCGAAAATTGTTAATCCGGGAATGTCAAGAGAGTCTCCTTTTGTTCTACGGGCTGGCAGGTGACCTCCAAGAGCAGTACGGCACTGTTTAAGATATTCAAATTCAGGAGCATCATCAGGAGGCCTGTAAAACGACATTTGTTCCACTTCTTTATCAGAAATTGGAACCTGAAAACGATCCCTAAAACTTTTCAGATCGTCCATTTTCATTTTCTTTTGTGAATGAGTGATGTTGATTGCCTCACCAGATCCTCCCATCCCGTAACCTTTTACCGTTTTTGCAAGAATTACAGTAGGCTGTCCCGTATGACTTACTGCAGAATGGTATGCTGCGTATATTTTGTGAGGATCATGCCCGCCACGGTTCAGTCTCCAAATGTCCTCATCAGACATATTAGAAACCATCTCCAGCAATTCAGGGTATTTACCAAAAAAGTGTGCACGGGTATATGCTCCACCTTTTGCTTTAAAAGCCTGATATTCTCCGTCAATTGCTTCATCCATACGTTTACGCAGAAAACCTTCAGTGTCTTTTGCCAGCAAAGGATCCCAGTATGAACCCCAGATAACTTTTATCACATTCCAACCTGCACCACGGAAATCACCTTCAAGTTCCTGTATTATTTTTCCGTTTCCACGTACTGGACCATCTAGTCCTTGCAAATTGCAGTTAATAACAAAAATTAGATTGTCCAAATTTTCACGGGAGGCCAGGCCAATTGCTCCCAGAGATTGAGGTTCATCTGTTTCACCGTCCCCCAGGAAAGCCCATACTTTGCGTCCGGTAGTGTCTGCTAAACCGCGGTTATGAAGGTATTTTAGGAAACGTGCCTGGTAAATTGCCATGATTGGTCCCAGTCCCATGGAAACAGTCGGAAACTGCCAAAAGTCTTTCATCAACCATGGATGAGGATATGAAGGAACACCTTTACCATCGGATTCACGACGGAAATTATCCATTTGCTCTTCCGTCAGCCTGCCCTCCACAAAGGCCCGAGCATATATTCCTGGTGCTGAATGACCCTGAAAAAATACTAAATCACCACCATGATCTTTACCTGCTGCCTGCCAAAAATGGTTAAAACCGACATCATACAGTGTAGCCGAAGAAGCAAAACTGGCGATGTGCCCTCCTAAGTCAGATGAATCCCGATTTGCACGCATGACCATTACCACTGCATTCCAACGGATAATTGAGCGAATCTTGTGCTCCAGTTCCTGATCTCCTTTAGAACGTACTTCAAGTTCCGGTGGAATTGTATTCAGATATGGTGTACTAGCAGAATAAGGACTGCCTACTCCTGACAAAACCGCATGGTCTGCTAATTCTCGTAAGAGGAACTGTGCCCTTTCAAAACCGTCTCTTTCAACGACTGCTTCCATAGCCTCTACCCATTCCTGGGTTTCCTGCGGATCTAAATCGTTTTCTTTTTTTGGAGTCATTGTTTTACCTCAGTCAATGATGTGTTTGGATCCTACAAATTGATAATACCTTTTATTAGCAAAAAATCCATATTTGTTTCTTATTTTAGTTATTAGTGCTTGAAAGAAAAATAATATATTGTAATAACTGTTAATTATTTTTGATTTCAGCAATGAGGATTTTACGAAAAGCTTTCAGCAGTCAGCTAATAGTTCTTTGGACTGATTTTTCATTCTTTTAGCAAAAAACTTAAAATTGACAACTAAATCTCTGGTTATTCAAAAACTGCTGAAGCCATCAAAAAGCTGAGATAGATAGATTCTCGTTCAGACACTATTTAAGTTTTCACAACAATTAAATTGACTTGGAAAGTTCCTGGGATAGTTCAAGGGGTTGAACTGACTTAATTTTTTTCGACATCGGTTTTTTCCTTCTCACCGGATTTTTTACTTTTAAATGGAGCATAAACAATGGTCGGCCTTTTGCTCATTTTTATCAATGTTTTAGCAGAGTAGACAATGCCTTTACCTGCAGATACAATTTTTCCTGCAGATACAGCTTTTTGGGAGCGCTTCAATGTCATTTTCATTGCCTCACGACTGACCTTCTTAGAGTATATTATATCCGGCTTAACAGGTCCAGTTATGCGTGCTCGTGTTTTAGTCATCTCCAAAACTCCGCGACTGGATTCTTCAGAATAAAGAATGTCAGGCTTAACAGGTCCAGTTATGCGTGCTCGTGTTTTAGTCATCTCCAAAACTCCGCGACTGGAATCTTCAGAATAAAGAATGCCCGGCTTAACAGGTCCAGTTATGCGTGCTCGTGTTTTAGACATCTTCAGTGCCTCACGGCTTATTTTATCAGATACTTCTGGATTTACATTCAGAGGAGTATATTTACTGACAATATTGACTTTTTTATATGAAGACTGAAAAGGCTTTTTCACAAACCAGCGGTTATTTTTAACCATCTTAGAAGTGACCAAACCGGTTTCCAACATTTTATTTGCAGACATTTTTGCAATACTTTTCCTGCCTTGCAAAACAGATTTTTTCAAGACATAATACTTCACTTTACGTCCCTTTTTCTTTTGTTCTAGAATACGTACTTCTCTTTTCCTGGTCTGTAAAACAGCTCCATTTTTTACATATGATTGTATTTTGCGGCCCTGACTTTCTGCCCCTAAATTTTGTTCAAATAACATTCCGCCTGAAAAACAAAATAGAAAAATAATGGTTATGTCAAGAGACTTCTGCATGAACTTTGAATATGTAAAAGTTTTGTCGCAGTTTTGTTTCCTTTCTGTTAATTTGGCGCGTAATATGTTTTTCAACATTTATATTAGATTTTCTCAAAAATTAGCAGTAAATTCAATCTTATTAACTCGGAAGTTAGCTTTATAAATTTTGTGTTGGCCTCAAACGTAATCTGGATGTATAATTGATTATGAAATTGGAAAGAGATTCCCTGGACATTTCAGATTTGGAATTATAAAGAAAAAATGCTAAATCAAACATCAGCCACAGAAATTACTTCAGAGGAAATATTGCAACAAATGATTCGGGAGACATTTGAGGTTCCCAAAATCGAAAAACCAACATCTGAAGGAAACTTCCCCGGAGCAGGTTTTTCACAGCAAATCGAAATGTACGCGGAGTCTAAAGAGAATTTATTAGTTCAGAGAATGGTAAATACACTAACTGCCCAACTTCAAACAATCCTTCCCGGTGCCTTCAGAATTACCTCTGAAACTGAACAATGCCTGTCTTATGCCAACTTAAGCAGTTGGTCTCCCGGGCGGTCTTATTTTTCTCTGTTTGAGATGAAACATTCCAAGTCAGTGTGGGTTTTGCATTTTAGCCGCACCGTTGGTGAGGGACTAGCTTCATTGGTTCAAACAAAAAATTCTCGGAATCATGCAAATATTTTTAATGATTTACGCGAAGCAGATTCTATCACTTATCTGGAAATTGGAGAAATGCTGCGAAAGATTTTTGTCGGTTTGTTAGAACTATGGCCAAAAAGCGACAAATTAAAAGTGGCCAGTTGCCGTCATATATTACAATTGGGATTCCTTCGTGATTCTGTTATGGATGAAGAATATATCGTTTTGCCGTTTTATCTTGATAATAGAGAATGTTCAGGAAAATTTCATCTGGTATTTCCTCATCGATACCTCTTGCTTTAGTTTCCACAGAGAATCTAAGTAGAAGGATCGAAAAATGACGAATCCGGTTTTAAGTCAGCTCAATATTTACCCGCTAAAATCAGCAGGTGGAATTTCTCTGGACAACTCTTTTATGGAGCAAAGAGGATTGGGACATGACCGACGTTGGATGGTAGTGGATGATTCCGGTCAATTTATGACACAAAGAACCTGCCCAAGCATGGCTTTGATAAACACAGAACTTATCGGTCAAACCCTGACTTTGAACGCCCCGCGAATGTCCGAGTTAAGTCTGCCTTTGTTTCCCACAAAAGGCGAATCTCAAGAAGTTGAAATTTGGGGTGACCGTTGTGAGGCTTGGACTGCCAATTCCCGATCCGGATTGTGGATCAGCGAGTATTTGCGCAAAAGCTGTAAAATTGTTTTTATGCCTGATCACAGCAATCGCGCAGTGGATCCGGACTATGCGCCTGCACAAAATCAGGTTTCGTTTTCTGATGGTTTCCCTTTGCTGTTGATTTCTGAATCATCCTTAAGTGACCTTAACAACCGTCTTCCGAAAGCCTTAGCAATGAAACGTTTTCGTCCAAATATGGTTGTGAAAAACACGGAGCCTTATGCAGAAGATAACTGGAAAAAAATCAGAATTGGAGAATGTGAATTTAAAATAGTAAAATCATGTTCACGTTGTATACTCACTACTGTTGATCCGGATACTGGAAAATTTTCTGGAAAAGAACCACTGCACACATTGGCTGGCTATCGAAAACAAAGCGGAAACGTACAGTTTGGTCAAAATCTGATTGCAACAATTAATGGAAAGCTGTCGGTCGGAATGCCTGTAGAGATTGTCACACATAGTTTAACAATAGCCTGATCATCAAATCTGTTAAATTAATTCGGATTACTTTGAATCTGAAAAACTTCTTCTTCGAGGGCAACAACTAATAATAAATCAGTAAACTTGTATATTGCTAACACTTATCTTAGAATTATCTTTAATAAAAAAAGAAGTTTGTGTTGTTGAATCTTAGATTGTAAATTTTGGAGACAAAAGACATAATCCGAGCTTTCTTGAGGTAAATAAAAGCATCAGGTTAAAAGGGTGTTGTCTGTTTATAGCAGCTGTGTTAACCTTAAACTAGAATTAAACCACTTCAATCTCAATCTCAGGAGTTTATATGCGTTTCATAAAATTAATCACTTTATTCCTTTTTCTCTCTGCCTTTGCCTTGCAGCCAGTACTGGCCAAAAAAATTCCCCTGGGGATGCTGGTTGATATTAAGGGCAAAATTGAATACAGCAAAAAGGGGAAACGCTGGAAAAAAGTTCGGCGCAACAAGTTTGTTTATGCCAATTATCTGGTCAGGGTCAGTGCAGACAGTTCGATAAAGTTTTTGAATCAAGAAACAAACGAAACTACTCTGCTTACTGCCAATTCAAAAATCAAATTCTCCAAAAAGGGATTAGAGGTACTTGAGGGAAGCCTGGGTGGGACTGATGCTGGAGGCGGCTTATTGTCAGGATTGTCAAAGCAGTTTAAAAAGACTCAGAAATATACTACTGTGCGGCGTGCAGCTAAAAAAGGAGGGATTAACCTTAAATTGGCGACAAACACAATTTCAGCAGATTTTTCTGAGCTGGCCTGGGAAAATGCCGGTGCCGATTACTCCTACCGCCTGCATTTGGGAGCAAAGGATCGCAAAACCAATACCTGGACAGATTCTGCTGTCTATGATGTACCGGCAACAGAAGATGAGGTTGTTCGAACCACGATAAAACCTTTCAGTAAAAAACAAAATTATTTTGTTGAAGTTCTTGATGGAAGCGGCGTTGTGGCTTACACAGCTAAAGCTGCGAACCTGAAAGTGTTATCCGGGAAAAAACTCGAAAAGTTCAAAAAGCAAAAAGAAGAGTTTCAAAGTATGGATGAAAGCGGATTCCTTTATGCAGGGCTATTGAAGGATAACGGATTGCTTGTTCCTGCATTAGATCAATATGAACAGTTTTTTACAGAATTTTCTGATGACGATGACATCAATGAACTGCGCCCGTTTTTAATTGAAGTCTATTCACGTTTACGTCTGGAGCATATCAAATCAGTTGAGTTAAAGAAGTACGAATCTGCTGAGTAACCAGCAGTTTTCCATATTTAAAAGGGGCCGCGAAGCTGGCTCCTTTTCCCTACTCAAAGCAACACTTGCGGTACCAGCTTTTTTGCTTCCGGAAAGCGTTCAGTCCATTTCCCTACTTGAGTAGCGAAGTTCTCTGCTTGTTCCAGCGCAAAACCTGCAAAATTTTCCGGATCATTCAGAACAGCTTCTATTTCCTGCAAATCCAAAGGAACACGTTCATCATCTGCAAGTCGCTGCGATAAATCATTTTCACCAAGATTCCCATTCCTCAAGGCATCCGCGACGGCAACCGCGTTCTCCTTGATCGCCTTATGCACACTTTCTCGTCCACCACCTTTGCGCACTGCTTCCATCAGCAATGTGGTAGAGGCCAAAAACGGTAGATACTGCTGCAGTTCCTGTGCAATCGCGGCTTCAAAAAATCCCATCTCTCTCAGCACAGTAAGGGCCGCTTCAAGTTGTCCGTCAGACGCGAAAAAAGCCCCGGGAAGTGCCACACGCCTAACTACTGAACACGAAACATCACCCTCATTCCACTGATCACCGCTCAATCCGGAAAGCATCGTGCCGTAACCGTTTAGTATTTGGTGAAAACCGTTTATTCGTTCTGAAGTGCGGGCGTTCATTTTATGAGGCATTGCGGTAGAGCCAACCTGTCCCTGCTGAAATCCCTCACTGGCTAAACCCTGTCCTGCCATCAAACGCAAAGTCTTCGCAAAACTCGAAATTCCAGAACTGAGTGTAATCAACGCACGCACGGTTTCCACATCCAGGCTGCGAGGATAAACCTGACCCACCGCATTGAAAGACGTACTGCAATCTAAATGCTCCAGTACTTGTTCACCAAGCTCTTGTACCTTTTTTTTATTTCCGTTCATTAAAACCAATTGATCAAGTCTTGTTCCAACAGCTCCCTGCAAGCCGCGCAAAGGATAATTTTCAATCAGGTGATCTAGCCGCCCAAGCCCGAATATTATTTCCTCTCCGAACATGGCCAGCCGTTTGCCCAAAGTTATCGGCTGTGCAGGAACATTGTGGGTGCGTCCAACGAGCATTATGTCTTTGGTGCGTAAGCTCCAATCAGCCAACTGATGCAATACCGCCACAGCTTTGCTTCTTACTAAACGTAGAGAACGGAGAATTTGCAGTTGTTCCACATTATCCGTTAAATCGCGACTGGTAAGCCCTTTGTGAATATGCTCGTACCCGGCCAATTCACAAAATTCTTCAATTCTGGATTTTACATCATGTCGCAGTTTTTGTTCACGGTGTGAAATGCTTTCAAGGTCAATTTTATCCCTGACATTTTCATACGCCGCAATCGCAGTCTCAGGTATATCAACTCCCAATTTACGTTGTCCCTTCATCACTGCAATCCAGAATTCTCGTTCAAGACGTACTTTTCCTTCTGGAGACCAGATTGAGGTGATTTCAAGACTGGCATAACGTGATGCAAGAATATCAGGAATCATTTCAATTTGATGAATGGTGGTTTTAGATTAGTGTTTTGTAACTCAGCTTTTTACGGAAAATCATAGATAATTATCCGCTGCAATCAGTGAAAATCAGTTGAATTCAAATTTTTTTGTTGCTTTTGCAGAAATCACAAACCAACTTTGTTACGTACACGATCAGTAACATGCCTGGCAATGACGCGCGCTTTGTCACGTCCAGATTCGAGGATACCATCTAGCTTTGCCTGGTCGTTCCGTATTTGCTGATAAATTTCACGTGGTTCATGAAGTTCAGCATTAAGTTTCTCGAAGCAAAGCTGTTTCGCTTCACCATAGCCCATATCTCCTGCACGGTAACGTTGGGCTAAAGCTTCCTGATCTGCTTTATCTGTAAAACACTTGAAAAGAGCAAACACACTGCACGCCTCTGGATCTTTAGCTTCATCCACTGATTTTGAGTCGGTAGTGATTTTCATAATAGCTTTACGAAATTGTTTTTCTGATGCAAACAAAGGGATTATGTTTCCATAGGATTTGCTCATTTTCCTTCCGTCCAGTCCTGGAATGGTGGCAACATCCTCTGCAATGATTGCTTCTGGGACAACTAAGGCGTCTCCATAAAGATGATTAAAACGGATGGCAAGGTCACGCGTAATTTCAAGATGCTGCCGCTGATCTTGACCCACAGGGACAAAATTTGAGTCATAAATCAGGATATCGCAAGCCATCAAAACTGGATAACAAAATAAGCCCATACTGACATCCTGCTCTTTGGATATTGCATCCTTATAAGCATGTGCCCGTTCCATCATACCCTTTGATGTAATACAGGAAAGGATCCAGGTCAGTTCTGTAACTTCCGGAATGTCAGATTGTCGAAAAAATGCGTGATTCTCAAAGTCCATGCCCAGTGCTGCGAAAATGGCTGTGAGATCGTTTGTGTATTCCCTTAGTTTCTCGGGATCACGAGTGGAGGTAAGAGCATGATAATCGGCGATAAAGTAAAAAGTTTCGTGCGTTTTCTGTAATTGTATCGCCGGTTTTATCATTCCCAGATAGTTTCCTAAATGGGGAGTACCGGTAGGTTTTATTCCAGAAAGTGAACGGGGTTTAGCGCCCATATCTCAAACAAAAGCAGATACTGCTGAATCGTCCGCAATAACGCTTATATATTTGCGTTTATTTTTCCCTCTTCCTTTTTGAATGAACTTGACATGTCCAGGAACCTTTGAAAACAAAGTAAAATCTTTCCCGGTACCAACATTCAAACCTGCGTGAAAAGTAGAACCAACTTGTCGTACCAGAATGTTTCCAGCTTTAACAAGTTCTCCGCCAAACTTTTTCACTCCCCGTCTTTGTGCTTGTGAATCACGTCCATTGCGACTGCTGCCGCCAGCTTTTTTATGTGCCATTTTTTTTTACAGGCTAGAGGTTACTTGTCATCAGCTTTTTTAGCTGTAGTTTTTTTAGGTGCAGACTTTTTAGCAGCAGCTTTTACAGGTGCAGACTTCTTAGCAACAACTTTTACAGGTGCAACTGTTTTGGCTGGAGTTTTATTAGCTGTGTCTTTTTCTGTAGTTATCTTTTCCGGCACTGATTTTTTGGCTGGAGGAGCCTTGGCACTGATTTTATCAATTTTTACCAGTGTGTGTGTCTGGCGGTGACCATATTTTCTGCGATAAGTTTTTCGACGCTTACGTTTAAAAACGATAACTTTTTGGTCTTTTCCATGCTGCAGTATTGTGCCCTGAACTTTTGCTCCAACTATTACCGGTTTCCCAAATTTCAGTTCACTCTCTTCTCCTCCTATGGCCAGCACCTGATCTGTTTCAAAAGCATCTCCTGGTTCTGCTCTAATCCGGGCCAAACGAATAGTTTCGCCTTGAGCTACACGGTACTGCTTTCCATCTGTACGTATAATTGCAAACATTTTCCTGTTCTCAGAGTATAAAGTGATTTATATGATAACCCGTGATTTTAACTTTAAAGTTAACTTGAAATCAAGCTTATTCATAAAATTTTCTACTAAAAATTCTTCTTCTAGGTTTTTTATCGTCTTGAACAGTGACGTGTGCTAACATTAATTTTTATTTAGAGAAACTGATTATATCAAGAATGGAGCAAAATGAATAATAATTATTGGGAATCTTGCGGAAGCTACACAGACATAAATTTTGAAAAATCAAATGAAGGTATTGCTAAAATAACCATCAACCGTCCTGAAGTTCGTAATGCATTTCGTCCACTGACAGTCCGTGAAATGCGTTCTGCCTTGAATGACGCGCGGGAAGACACAAAAATTGGAGTAATAATTTTAACAGGTGAAGGTGAAAAAGCTTTTTGTTCCGGAGGAGATCAACGTATACGTGGCTCTGCAGGTTATGAAGACAGTGAAACTGGACATCTGCGTCTCAATGTTTTAGATTTTCAGCGGGAAATCAGAACCTGTCCAAAACCTGTTGTAGCAATGGTTGCAGGATATGCCATTGGCGGCGGACATGTTTTGCATGTGATGTGTGATTTGACTATTGCAGCCGATAACGCAATTTTTGGGCAAACAGGACCTAAGGTAGGCTCCTTCGACGGAGGTTATGGTTCCAGCTATCTGGCTCGAATGGTAGGACAGAAAAAGGCCCGCGAAATCTGGTTTTTATGCCGACAATATACTGCACAGCAAGCTTTGGAAATGGGAATGGTTAACACAGTCGTTCCTCTGGAAAAACTTGAAGAAGAAACACTGCAGTGGTCACGAGAAATGTTGCAGCACTCGCCGATGGCATTACGCTGTTTAAAGTCGGCACTTAATGCAGACTGTGATGGCCAAGCCGGTTTACAGGAATTGGCTGGAAACGCAACCATGCTTTATTATATGTCTGAGGAGGGGCAGGAAGGAAGAAATGCCTACCTAGAAAAGCGCAAACCGGATTTCAACAAATTCACCCGCTATCCATGAGTCGTCCCTGGTTTTCTTAACAGGGTCCATTCTAATTTATTTAAATAAGATTTCGTAGTGAACATTTCTAATTATTTACAGGTCTGGCTGTCGGCAATTCGTCCAAAAACTTTGGGTGCAGCCGTTTCTCCAATATTGATCGGCACTACAATGGCTTTTGCAGATGGAAAGGGACATGCACTTGCAGCCTTAGCAGCACTTTTGGGTGCACTGCTGATTCAAATCGGGACCAACTTTTCCAACGATTATTATGACTATATCAAGGGTGCAGACACCGAGGAACGTCTTGGTCCAGTCCGCGTGACACAATCAGGACAAGTCAGGCCAAAAACAATGCTCCGGAATTTTGTGATGGTTTTTGGACTAGCTACTTTGGTGGGAATTTATCTTGTTTTTCGGGGCGGCTGGCCAGTTGTTATAATTGGGATACTTTCAATTGCTTCAGGAATACTATACACAGGTGGGCCATGGCCGCTTGGTTATTTGGGTCTTGGAGATTTATTTGTACTAATTTTTTTTGGTCCTGTTGCAGTAGCCGGAACCTTTTATGTGCAAGCTCTTGAAATTACACCGGTAGTTATTTTTGCAGGACTCGGTCCCGGACTATTAGCTACAGCACTCCTTGCTGTTAATAATTTACGTGACGAACCAACGGATAAGAAAGTTGGAAAACTTACCTTAGCTGTCCGTTTTGGCACCACCTTCGCTCGAGCAGAATATCTTGCATCCCTTGTGTTTTCAGCAGTGATTCCTTTCATTTTAGCTTTTTGGACGGAAACACATTGGTATGCTTGTATTTCTGCACTGATAATTATTCCAGGCTTCTCTTCAATTCGTCAAATAATTTCTGGAGTAAAAGGTAGTGAACTGAATACAACTTTGGTCTCCACCGGTAAACTCATCCTAATCTATGGAATTCTTTTTTCTCTGGGATGGTGGATTGGATAAAAATGAGCCTTTGCCGTTGGAAACTATTTCATTATTCTCTCCCATTAACAGAACCTCTGTACCTACTTGGACATGAAATGCATGAACGTACCGGCTTGATTCTTCAAATACACGATGGAAATGACGGCACCTCAGTTGGTGATAATTATGGTGAGGGAGAAATTTCTCCGCTCCCAGGTATGCAACCGGAAACTCTGTCAGAAGCTGAAAACCAAATCGGGGATTATCTTTCCGGTAACTGCCTTCCAGTCACTTGTTCTACATCTCTTTTTAGATCCGTTAATTTTGGTTTAGACATGGCTCTAAGAACCATGTTTCAAAGTCCCAATGTTTCAAAGTTTCATAGTTTAAAAGAGTCGGCAGGGAATGATCCCAAACCCTTAAAAATTGATTTTACAGGACAGATATTTCCAGTGAATGGTCTGGCGGTTGGTTCCGGAACTGTACTTGAAATGGAATGTGAAGAACTTCGAAATGGTGGATTCAAGGCGGTAAAATTAAAAGTTGGACGATCAACAATCCAGCAAGACATTGAGCGTGTCAGGCTTGCTCGAAAAATTCTTGGTGATGAAATAGCACTGCGTCTTGATGCAAACCGAGCCTGGGAATGGGATGATGCCGTAAAATTTGCAAAAGAGGTGCAGGATTTTAATATTGAATACTGCGAAGAACCGCTACTTGACAGTAACAAACTGGAACAACTCCATCTACAAACTGGAATGCCTCTGGCTCTTGATGAAACACTTTGGTATGCTCCAACTCCAAAAGCTGATGCACCAGCCAAACATGTATCGTTATCCGGAATCAGGGCCTTGATTTTAAAACCAGGTATTTTGGGTGGTTGGAACAACACAAAAATGTGGATCGAACATGCACAAAAATACGGTATCCACTGTGTTTTGAGCAGTTGTTTTGAAAGTGGTCTGGGTTTGAACTGGATTGCTTTTATGGCAAATGAACTCTTGTCTGAACAGTTTCCAGCAGGTTTGGATACTTCAAAATGGTTTGAGCAGGATTTGATTGAACCTAGGTTTTTAATACAAAACGGGAATTATGTTTTTCCTGACTCGTGGCCAAAATCCAAAGATACTTTTTTGGAAATAATTTCCGAAGGTACTTGCGAAATTGGAGACTTGGACTGATGTTTGACGTTAATCCAAATATACTGAATCAAGTTCTGGAACATTACGAAAATCAACCATTTTTGATCTCTGAAAAACGTACCTGGACTTTTGCAGACTTCATGAGTGAGGCACGTCTTTTGAGTGATTCCCTGATGGCAAAATCACAACAGCGTGTCTATCTAAATTCAGAAAATCCTGAAAACCTGCTCAAATCAATGTTAGCTTTGTGGATGCGCGATGCAGTAGCGGTTCCATTAAATCCGCAAATACCGGAAAAACAAAAAATAGAGATGTTGCAGAAAATCGGCTGTACTTTTAGTTATACAGAATTACAGCACGAATTTAAAACCCACCCTACTGCTGAAAATTCTTTACAACCAAACACTGTTGAAAATTCCGACACTGTTGCTGGAAAGGAGGCAAACTCACTAAATCCAAAAGACTGGGCTACGATCATTTTTACTTCCGGTAGTACCGGTTCTCCGAAAGCAGTGGTGCATTCGCTGGCCAATCATTTTTACAACGCACTTGGAGCAAATGAGCGAATGCCTCTGAATCCTGGAGATCGTTGGTTGTTATCTATGCCAATGTATCATGTAAGCGGATTAGCTATTTTGTTCCGGACTATGCTTTCTGGTGCGGCAATAGTGATTCCTGCTAAAAAAGCATCACTGTCCGAGACACTCCTAAGCCGGAGCGTCACACACTTTTCCCTCGTTCCAACTCAACTTTATCGCTTGCTGCAAACGACAAAAGGAAAAGACGCTTTAAGCCAACTCAAGTTGATTTTACTGGGAGGTGCATCCATTCCTGAAACATTGCTTGAACAATCCGCACAGCTTGGACTGAACGTCCAAACGACTTACGGTTCCACAGAAATGGCTTCTCAGGTGGCAACCGGAAAAAGCGATTTTTATCAGGTTTTGCCGTTTCGCGAAGTCCGGATTGCTGCAGATGATGAGGTCGAAGTACGTGGGAATATCAGTTTTTTGGGTTACCTGGACGAAACTGGACTGCATCAACCGTTTGATGAAAACGGCTGGTTTAAGACGGGAGATATAGGTCTCTGGTGTTCCAATGATCCAAAAAATGAGGGAGATGTGGATTCATTGAAAATTACTGGACGTAAGGACAGCATGTTCATTTCCGGTGGTGAAAATATTCATCCGGAAGAAATAGAAAGAATTTTGCTTCAATTTGGAAAGACCGAACAAGCAGTAGTAGTTCCAGTACAAGACGCAGAATTCGGGGCACGACCGGTAGCTTTTTTAAAAACCGGAGAAGATTCTTCAGAATCTGACTTAAAGAATTTTTTGGGAAAAAGACTGGCAAAATTTAAAGTCCCGGATTTGTTTTTAACATTGCCGGAATTGGTTGAATCTGAAATAAAGCATAATAGAGCTGAGCTTTCAAAATTAGCTCAGCCGCAATTCAACCTGTGGCGGAAGGGAAGCACTAAAAACGACAGTAAAACTGCTATTTTTAACCAGTGGCTGAATCAATTTCAACTTGGCTGGATGCGAGTTGCCCTGAGCGAAGAAAGACAGGTTTTTTCACTGCTTGATCTCAGGGATAAGGTGAATATGCAACGTTTGCATCTGCGGGCGAATTCACGCAAGGAAGTAATGGAGTGGCTGTTGGCCACAGAAAATCGGAAATTACTTGAAGTACGGCAAAATGGGGATCAAATGACAAAAACCCACCTAAAATGGATTCCAGTTCCCGCTACGAAACGTGGGGCGATCAAAGAAAGCTTTGAAATCGTCAGGCTTTTAGACGATGACCTCCCGGAAAACAAAACGCTACTGTACGATGTCCAGGATCGTGGAACATTCAAAACATTACTAATGCCTCAGAAAATACTGATAAAAAAATTGACAGAAAATCTTCAGTCAAACCTCTCGGGTCATTTGACCGCTGTTGCCTCAAAAAATTTTCAATCAGAACATGAATGTCTTAATTCCCAGGCACCTGTTTTTAAAATAAATTGGCCCTGGGAATTTCATGAAGCAGTTTTCCAAACCGGGGTATTCCTGCCAAAATTAAACAGCATGTTTTTGCTGCGTTGCCTATACAGACGAATTGCTTCAGGTTTGCAGTTCCTCGGATGGAAAGTTCAGTTGATGAGAGAATTGTCATGTAAAGACAATATGGAACATCCATTTTGGGAACTCAGCTTGGAAGCAGAAAAATTAATCGAAACCGAATTGTGCAAGTCTGGTTTGTGTTCCACAAATGATTTTCGACAGGCAAATACACCCAAAATTGAACGTAAACGCCGTGCTGATTTTCAAACAAAATTTGATAACTCGTTCAGTTAAATCAGCAAAATTTTTTAATGACATCAAGAATATAATAATACTAAATATTTTTTTGTATTTTAGACTTGACAGATCCATAAAAATCAATACAATAGACCACGTTGATAAGGCCTGTTCCAAATGTATGGGATGGTTTTTTATAATGTGTTCAAAAGGAGATTTATATGAGAGCACTCGCAAAAATTGTACTGACATTGACTGCAGTCGGTGCCATGGCGTTCACGGCAACAGCTGGAACACTTGAAGATGTGAAAGCTCGTGGTGAGCTTCGCTGTGTGGTTAGTACTGGAATTGCCGGATTTGCATATCCGGATTCAGATGGAACCTGGAAGGGTTTCGATATTGATTTCTGCCGGGCAACCGCAGCAGCAGTTTTGGGTGACTCGTCCAAAATCAAGGCAGTTACCTCAACTGGGAAAACACGTTTCACCAAGCTGAATTCCGGCGAAGGTGACGTTTTATGGCGTAACACTACTATCACCTTTTCCCGTGATGTTGGTGTAAAGTTGACTTTTGTTGGGGTCAACTATTATGACGGACAAGGTTTCATGGTCAATAAGAGCCTTGGCGTCACCAGTGCGAAAGAGTTGGACGGTGCTTCGGTCTGTATCCAAACAGGAACCACCACTGAGTTGAATCTTGCCGATTTCTTCCGTGCAAACAACATGTCATATGAAGCGGTGACTATCGAGAAAAACTCGGAAGCACGTGCAGCTTATCTGTCAGGACGTTGTGACATTTACACAACTGATGCCTCAGGTTTGGCAGCAACCCGCTCTACTTTCCCTAATCCGGGCAATCATATGATCCTTCCGGAAATCATTTCCAAGGAGCCGTTGGGTCCCGCAGTTCGTCAAGGTGACGATCAATGGGCCGACATTGTCCGCTGGATTTATAATGCGACTGTAGCAGCTGAAGAATTAGGTGTTACATCCTCAAACGTGGACAGCATGAAGGGTTCCAATAACCCTGAAATTCTGCGTCTTCTCGGTGTTGAAGGCAGTCAAGGCGAAGAGCTTGGATTGAGCAAAGACTGGGCTTATCAGGCCATCAAGCAAATTGGAAACTACGGTGAAATCTTCGAGCGTAATATCGGTACAAATACACCGATTGGCTTGGCGCGTGGTTTGAATGACCAATGGAATAAGGGAGGACTTCAGTATTCTCCACCATTCCGTTAATCGTCGTTTTAATTAAACGTTGATTTGAGCGCACATATTCTCCTTTTGAGTATGTGCGCTTTTACTTTCCACACAAGCAATTGATCCCTGCAGTTCAACGGGAAATTTCCCACAATGAACATACCTGCCTCTACTGAAAATCACCATAATATTTTGTTGCGTTTGTGGCGTGATAAAGACACCCGTTCTATTTTTATACAAATCATCACGATGGTGATTGTGTTCACTTTATTGGGGTTAATAATACATAATGTTGTTATCAATCTGGAAATAGCAGGAAAAGACTTCAGCTTTGGTTTTTTAAATTATCCTGCTGGCTACGATATTACCTTTCAGCCATTCATTTCTTATTCACCCACCGACACCCATTTACGAGCAGCAGCAGTTGGAATTTCTAATACCCTCCTGGTTGCAGTTTCAGGAATTATAATTGCTTCAATATTGGGCTTCACCATGGGAGTTTTGAGACTTTCAAACAATTGGCTTGTCAGCAGGCTTGTCTATGTTTTTCTTGAATTCACCAGGAATGTCCCGGTTCTCTTACACATACTTTTCATCTACAGCATTTTCCTCTACACTCTTCCTGTTCCAAAAAAAGCAATCAACATTTCAGATACAGTATTTTTAACTAATCGTGGATTTATTTTACCGTCACCGGTTTTTGAGGATGGTTTTGGATTTGTCTGGATTGCACTGCTTACTGCAATAGCAATTGTTGTATTTTTTGTACGCTGGGAACGCAAGAATCAGGATGCAACCGGTGAGCACTATCCCGTGTTCAGCATTTCTCTAGTCATCCTGTTCGGCTTACCACTGATTGTATTTTTTATTTCAGGTGCTCCGATGGCATGGGAAATTCCTGCATTGAAAGGCTTCAACTTTAAGGGTGGTACAATAATAAAACCAGAATATATAGCACTCACATTTGCCCTGTCATATTACACTGCCTGTTTCATTGCGGAAATCGTACGTGCAGGAATTATGGCTATCAGTCGTGGACAAACCGAGGCTGCACTCGCACTTGGTTTGCAACAAAACCGTACCCTGCAGCTGGTCGTCATACCGCAGGCACTACGTGTGATAATACCACCCCTGGCAAGTCAATATCTCAATCTCACCAAAAACTCTTCTTTGGCTATTGCCATTGGTTACATGGATGTAGTCGCAACTATTGGAGGCATCACCTTGATGCAAACGGGTAAAGAGATGGAGACAATGATAATTGTACTTCTGACTTATTTGTTTTTTTCACTAATTATTTCAACATTTATGAACTGGATCAACCGAAGAATGGCGCTGGTTGAACGATAACGCAGATTGAAAGTGAATAATACCACTCCAAAAAATTTCCTCCCGGGAACTCATCCGGATTGGCCGCCACCCGTCAGTACCAGAGGACTGCTTGCGTGGGTCAGAAACAACTTGTTTTCATCGCCTCTGAACACTGTACTGACTATAATGTCTTTCTTGTTGTTATGGTCGATAATACCTCCATTTTTTGAATGGAGTGTTACGAATTCCATCTTGACTGCAGACTCCAGAATACAATGCTGGGATCAGATGGCAGTACCGGGAGCAGGCGCCTGCTGGGCTTTCATTGATGACCGTTTAGCTCTTTTTACTTATGGTTTTTATCCTGAGCCTTTGCGTTGGCGTGTAAATTTGTCATTTGTGCTGCTGATCCTCGCTATCATTCCGGTACTTTATGAAAAAATGCCCGGCAGAAAATACGGATTATGGTATTCTGCAATTTTCCCATTCATTACCGGATGGTTGCTAGTCGGAGGTGAAGTCTACGGATTTGGTTTTGAACCTGTAGACACTGACAAGTTTGGCGGTATTTTGCTTACTCTGATTCTAGGTGTAACTGGAATAACTTTTTCGCTTCCGATTGGTATTGCATTGGCTCTTGGACGTCAATCAAGATTGCCGGTGCTGAGAATTATGTGTGTACTTTTCATCGAGTTCATTCGTGGTGTACCTCTGATTACTTTGCTCTTTGTGGCGTCTACAATGCTGGCTTACTTTCTACCTCCAGGAACAAACTTTGATTTACTTTTGCGAGTTCTGATAATGGTGACTCTCTTTGCCTCGGCATACATGGCCGAGGTAATCCGCGGTGGTTTACAGGCAATTTCCAAGGGTCAGCATGAAGCCGGTGATTCACTAGGACTGACATACTGGCAGGCGAATCGGTTGATTGTACTCCCACAGGCACTAAAAATCTCAATCCCAGGCATAGTAAATACTTTCATTGGACTTTACAAAGATACAACTTTGGTACTGATCATCGGTATGATGGATATCTTAGGGCTTGGGGATGCTTCATTGGCGGATGCAAAGTGGGCAGGATTAGCACACGAGATTTATCTTTTTGTGGCTCTGTATTTTTTCATCAGTTGTTTCAGTATGTCCCGCTACTCACTTTACCTTGAAAAGAAACTTCATACAGGCCATTAAAAGTTGAAAGTTAAAAATTAAAACCTAAAATTTTCTAATGTCTACAAAAGCCGATACTAAAACAAGTGAAAAGGAAATCATGATTTCCATTGATTCAATGCACAAGTGGTTCGACGACTTTCATGTTCTCAAGAACATTAACCTGGAAGTTAAACGTGGTGAAAAGGTTGTCATCTGTGGACCATCCGGTTCCGGAAAATCTACTCTTATACGTTGCATTAACAGACTTGAAGAACACCAGCAGGGAAGTATTGTGGTTGACGGTACAGAACTGACAAATGATCTCAAAAATATCGAAATCGTACGCTCAGAAGTAGGTATGGTATTTCAGCATTTTAATTTATTTCCACACCTGACTGCTCTTGAAAACTGTACACTTGCTCCGATTTGGGTCAGAAAAACCTCAAAGTCCGAAGCAGAAAAAACAGCCATGGAATTTCTAGAAAGAGTGAAAATCCCTGAACAGGCTAAAAAATTTCCCGGTCAGCTTTCAGGTGGTCAGCAACAACGTGTTGCAATTGCCCGCTCCTTGTGCATGAATCCCAGAATAATGCTTTTTGACGAACCGACTTCAGCTCTTGATCCTGAAATGATCAAGGAAGTTCTGGACGTAATGATTGAACTAGCAAACAGTGGAATAACAATGCTGGTAGTGACCCACGAAATGGGATTTGCAACAGCAGTTGGAGATTGCGTTATTTTTATGGACGAGGGAGAAATTATTGAAAAAAACAACCCAAAGGATTTCTTTAATAACCCACAACACGACAGGACAAAGCTTTTTTTGAGCCAGATACTATAACAGAAATTAGACAATCTACTTTTTGGGAAACTAGCTCAGGAAACTTTCAGGAAATTTTAGTTGAAAAAAGGAATCGTGCTCCAGAGAGTGTTTGCGGTATTGCTTTTGCTGGTAAGTAGTGTTCAATTTGTGCAGGCTCGTCACAAGTGTTACAAAGTCCCGACACCACCTGGAATAATGGGAATTTTCAGCAGCATTACTCTCATTCCTTCCGGAAGTACAATGGCTGCGGCACGCTCCTCCGAAACATCAGGTTGTGACCGTGGACATCCATCAGATAATTTCTATAAGCCAAAGAACAAACGAGTTGCTTTGTTCCTCAAAAATAATTTTTTGCAAGTCCGTGAGGAGAGTGCCCAAGGACAAGGACTTCACCTGAATGCACTTGCTCAGTTGGCTGGATGTTCCATTGAACATGCTGAGTTTGGCAGGATAATTCAAAATAATTATTCCCAAATTTTTGGCGCAGACTTATTATCACAAAATGCCGATAATTTTGAAAACATAACAAAACGAACCACCAAACAGTTTTTAGGTTTGATGGCAGACTCACCGTTATTAGCTTCCAGTTGTGAATCCGGTTAGATTCCTCTGACAAATTGATTATTACCAAACCTAAAATTCTAACATTCAGTTAATTTTTTGCTAAGAAAAAGTTCATGAATCAGACTCTTTCACTTAAAAATAACGGAAATTCTGGAATATTTTTTGACAAACGTTTAGGCACAAATCTGGTTGCGTTGGCTTTGGTTGGTGGCGGGTTATGGTTTAATGGCCCATGGCGAGAAACTCTGTTAAACACAGGACTTTTTGCTCTTTCAGGAGCAATTACCAACTGGCTGGCTATTTATATGCTTTTTGAGAGAGTACCGGGCTTGTATGGTTCCGGAGTCATTCCGCTTCATTTTGAAGATTTCAAAACAGGTATCAATGAATTAATTATGCATCAGTTTTTTAACCGTGAAAATGTAGAAAAGTTCTTTGCAAATTCTTCCGGTTCAAAGATTCTTCCCGATTTTGAAGATGTCTTCAAAAAAGTAAATTTAAATCCTGCTTTTGACTCGTTGCTGGAAGTGATAGAAAACTCTAGTTTTGGTCCAATGTTATCCATGGTGGGAGGAGTACAAGCTCTGGAACCTCTGCGCGAACCTTTTAAGGGAAAGCTACTAGTTGCTGTACAGAAAATCTCGAAAACTGAACCTTTTAAAGAAGCATTACGTGAACAACTGGCTGACCTTTCTGCAAGTGATGACATTCTGCAAAAAGTTGAAGGCATTGTTTCTAAACGCCTGGATGAGCTCACACCAAACATGGTAAAAGAGATTGTCGAGCGGATGATTCAAGAACACCTTGGCTGGCTGGTTGTCTGGGGAGGTGTCTTTGGTGGTCTAATTGGCCTTATCACAACCTTTGTATTTTAGAAACGTTCACTAACTATTGATAATTGTTTCAGTAAACAACCAGTGTTAATTCCTATAAGCTATAGTCATGAATCCCTAGTCCTATCATGCCCACAAAAAAACTCCTGCAGTTACTAAAGGAAATTACTGAAGAAAAAATTCCGTTCAATAAATTAATTGGAATGAAAATAGATACGCTGGATTTAGACAATATAGGAATTCGATTCGAAATGAGTCCTGAACTGGTCGGAAATTTCACTCGGGGCAATCTGCATGGAGGGGTTATATCTTCTGTACTGGATGTAACAGGAGGTATGGTCGCTTGGACGGGGATAATGAAAAAAATGGAGGGTCAGTCATTTGATGAAATTTCTAAACGTTTTAATAAAATAGGTACTATTGATATTCGTGTTGATTACCTGCGTCCAGGTTTAGGCGAATATTTTGTTGCAACCGGGAGTACCCTGCGTACAGGTAACAAAGTATCTGTTACTCGTATGGAATTACACAATGACAAAGGAATTCTGATTGCAGTCGGCACCGGTACCTATGTAGTTGGCTGAGTTAATTCCCGCAAATGTATAAACAGACGACATCAGATGAATGTGAAAGGACTTGACACTTAGCTGAAAAACTCTTCATCATAGATACACAATCGGAGCGTAGCGCAGCCTGGTAGCGCACACGCCTGGGGGGCGTGCGGTCGCTGGTTCAAATCCAGTCGCTCCGACCACTGCCTGATGCATACTTCAACATAAATCCCGTCTAATTTAGTTAAAACAAACTGAGGGTTTTCATTATTACGCTGACTGTCGTAATTAGGGCTTGCTGATTAGTGATATTTTTCAATAAAATCAATATGTAATTATTCGGTATTGAATGTCATGTGCATTGGGTTCTCCTTAACCCACATAAAAGACATGCACATCCGTTGCTTGAGTACCTCATCATGCAAACTGTTTTCACTGGGATGTGACGCTGCTTTAGATTATTCTCCATTGTCATTCAGGACGAAGTTCTGCGTGGAGCAGGAATTACAAGAGAAATACTTTTTCAGTGAAACTTAATTTTATAACACAAAATATTTTCAATTCTTAATTTGAACAGTAAATAATGAAACATACCGAAAACCTGAATCTTGTTGACATTTCACCATTAACTTCACCAAAAAGACTTAAAGAACTTATACCGGTTTCAAAGACTGCAGCAGAAACTGTAATTCGAGCTAGAAATTCGATAAAAAGTATTCTGACTGGTGAGGACCAGCGTTTACTGGTTATTGTTGGTCCCTGCTCTATTCATGATCCGGAGGCAGCACATGACTATGCCTTACGTCTTAAGAAACTTGCTGCTGAAGTTTCTGACACAATTCTGATTGTGATGCGTGTCTATTTTGAAAAACCAAGAACTACGGTCGGCTGGAAAGGCTTGATCAATGATCCAGATCTTAACGGAAGCCACAAAGTAAATAAAGGAATAGAGCTTGCGCGTAAGATTTTGTTGGAAATCAACAATCTCGGCCTGCCGTGCGCTACTGAAACTCTTGATCCTATAGCACCACAATATGTGGCAGATTTGATTTCCTGGAGCGCAATCGGAGCACGTACAACTGAATCTCAGACACACCGTGAAATGGCAAGCGGTTTATCGATGCCGGTCGGTTTTAAAAATGGAACTGACGGTGGCTTGGATGTGGCTCTCAATGCAATGAAATCTGCTTTGCAGCAACACCATTTTATCGGAATCAATAATGATGGTGTTTCCTCTGTCATCAAGACTTCAGGTAATCAAAATGTTCACCTGGTTTTACGTGGCGGAAACAACGGGCCAAATTACGATGCAGTTTCAGTCCACATTGCTGCAGATGCACTTGCTTCAGGAGGCTTGCCCAAATCGATCATGATTGACTGCAATCATGCAAATTCCGGAAAAGATCCTTCCCGGCAGGAACTGGTACTGAGAAACACAATTCTTCAAATTAAAGACGGAGACAATTCCATCATTGGAACAATGATCGAAAGTAACATTAACGGCGGGAACCAGCCAATTTCAGCAGAAATGAAATATGGTGTTTCTGTAACAGATTCCTGCCTGGATTGGGACAACACTCGGAGAATATTACTTGATGCACACCAATCTCTGAAAAACGGCAGCTGAAATATTATTATTATTGCAGACTAAAATCACTATAAATAAATTTATCAGCAAAAGATGTGAATATTGAGCAATGGACAATAGAAAAAATTTTGAATTGGACAAAGGACCATTTTGAAAAAGAACGTCCGGACTCTCCACGCCTGGATGCTGAACTGCTACTTGCCTATGTGCTTGGCTGTCCACGTTTGGATCTTTATCTTCGGGCAGACCAACCTTTGAACGAGAAAGAACGTGGTGCGTACCGTGAACTCGTTCAGCAACGTGCAGCAGGTTGTCCTATTGCATATTTGACAGGAGAAAAGGATTTCTGGTCCTTGACACTTGAAGTAAGCAAAGCAACCCTAATTCCACGTCCGGATACAGAAACACTGGTAGAAACTTCAGTAGAGAGAATGCTGGAATGGCAACAAACCCATCCCGAAGCAACTTGCAATATTGCTGAACTCGGAACAGGAACAGCCGCAATACCTCTGGCTTTTTGTGCTGAACTCCAAAACCTGAATATTATATCTGTAGACTGTTCTGCAGAGACATTAACAGTTGCAGCCCGAAATTTAGAACGTTATCAAAATTTACTTACTCCACGTAACAACAGTCTGAAGCTTGTAGAGAGTGACTTATTTTCTGCAATTAAACCTGCTGCAAATCTTGATTTTATAATCAGCAACCCGCCTTACATTCCCACTGAAACCATTTCTACTTTGCAGGTTGATGTTTGTCAATATGAACCCAGTATTGCGTTAGACGGTGGTACTGACGGCTTGTTTTTTTACAAGTATCTACTCAAAACTGGTCCAAGTCTGCTTAAAAGAAGTGGTGAAATGATTTTGGAAATAGGCTTTGACCAGCAAGTTGAATTGACAGAACTGCAGGACCATTTCCCAGAATGGACTCCCGCTACTTTCCTTCCGGATCTCCAGGGAAATATCCGCGTCTGCTGTTTACAACTGGAGTGTTAGCGGACTCCCATTAATTCAGTTGATATTTCAGGTGTTTTTCCTGCAATCAAATCCGCAGTAATACGAGCCGTACCGCAGGACATGGTCCAGCCCAAATGCCCGTGTCCGGTATTGTAAAATAAATTTGAATGTCGTTCTTTTCCCAGAATTGGTGTACCTTCAGGTGTCATAGGTCGAAATCCGGACCAGAATTCTGCTTTGTCATAATTTCCTGCATTTGGAAAAAGTTTTTTTGAAGTACTCAGAATGTGTTCAAAATCTTCTGGAGTATGTCCTATGTCGTATCCGGTAAATTCTGAAACAGAACTAACCCTGAAATGATTCCCCATTGGTGCAAACCCCAATAAATCTTCTTCATGCAGTCCTCCAATTCTGGGTGGAGTATGACCTTTTTCTACTGGAATTGTAATCGAGTAGCCCTTGACCGGACAGACAGATATCCTAACTCCCAGGGAAGTACGTACCAGCAATGGACTCCAGGCACCAAGACATAGCACATAATTGTCTGAAGTAAAAACACCGCGGTTAGTTACTACCCGTTTGATTCTGGTCCCGGATGCTTCAAGACGCTCAATTGTAACTCCAGACTCAAAAGTTCCGCCCATTCCCCTGCAGCACTCCATCAATTGTTCTGTAAAAATTTTGGAGTCTCCAGACTCATCTGAAGGAGAAAACACTCCACCCGCAATCTGATCTTTTGAATCCCTTAACTCCGGAACAATCTCCAGTACGCGTTCTTTTTCAACGGTCTCCAGTGTCTGTCCAATCTCCTGGAGTAAACGAACGTGTGAACTACTTGCAGCCAATGCTTGCGAATTTCGATAAAGATAAATCAGGCCATTTACATTTTGTTCATATTGGATGTTTGTTTCCTCTACTACTTCTTTCAATTTTTTTTGAGAATATGAGGATATTCTATGTTTTGCCAAAGAATTCCTTTTAGCTTTGTATTCAGAACATTGAAACAGGAATTTCAAACCCCAGAGAATAAATTGTGGATCTGCCTGAAACTTCATCCGGAAAACCGGATCTTTATGAAACAGGGAGTTAAACCATATTTTGAGAGCTTTAGGTGAGCCCCAGGCAATGGAATGTCCTGTGGCAATCAGTCCTGCATTACCATAACTCGCTCCTCCAATTCCAGGTGGTAGACTGTCAATAACCAACACTTTATGACCGTCTTTAAGTAGTTGATAGGCGGTAGTTACTCCAACAACACCACCACCAAGAATTAAAACTTCCATTTTGTTTAGACTGATTTATTTTAGTCTCATTTTACTAGTTTAACACTTCTGCTAAGTCCCGGTAGAAAAACCCAGAGAATTCCTGCCAGCATTATTGTTCCGCCAAATGCTTCATAACTATTGATTAGAGTACCGAAAACCAAAAGCTCAAATATCAGAGTAACAACCGGTGAAAAAGAACTAATAATAACTGTCTTAGAAATAGTGAGGTAACGCAAAGCATAAGTATAGGAAACTCGCCCTACAAACGGTCCACAAAAAGCTGCTAGTGCCAGCCATTGCCACTCAGTAAATTCTAAAACAGCAACGCCGCTTCTTACTTCCTCCAGGCTCCAAAGAATTACAAGTGCAAGAGCTAATCGTGAAACATTTAAAACCTGTGGATTTATTTCATGAATAATACTTTTTGTCAGAACCTGCATTACTGCAAAACTAAAAGCTGTCGTAATAGCCCAGATGATTGCAGACCACTCATTAAGTTCAAAACTCAAAATATTCATTTTCATCACGATTATGCCTGTAATAATAAACACTACTGCAAGCCAAACTCGAGCAGTTATAATCTCTTTCAAAAATAACCAACTCAGTAGCATTGCAAAAATAATCTCACTACGCGAAAGTAAAATAAGCATAGTCGGGGATGCCAGATTCAAGGCCTGGCAAATTGAATAATTGCCGAGTAGTCCTGCCAGGGAGATCAGCAAAGTAATTCCCCCAATTTTCCAGGAAAATTTTGTTTGATGACGTGCAATCCAGGCTCCCGGTAGTGAAAACAAAAGAGCCCACAGGAAAACACCCCAGACGACAGTTAGAGGTGCAACTGTTTCCAGGCCCAAACGGTATGGAATTGCATAAAGTCCCCCTCCAAGCGTTGCGAGAATCACAAAGCTAAGCCCCTTGGATTGATCACTCACTGACTACTTTCTTACATTCAATAATGGACACTATGAAATAATATTCAGGTTTTTAGACAAATCATGCAAAAACATAACGGCATGACTCAGGTGCTAAGGCGACGAGCTAAAAGTTTTTTTTAAAACATTAGGGACTCAATATCTCAGTCCCATAGTTTAATACCCAGTAAAGTAGCAGAGCCAGTAAAGTTTGCTCAAAAACAATTTGCTGATAAATATTGATTTTTATTGTTTGTTCATTTTCTATTTTTGAGCTTAAATAAGTCAAGTAAATTTACATCGTTATGAAAGCATGGTATAATAAAATTCTCTTTTTGCCCCTCAAACTGTCTGATTATTCTGAACGATGCAACTTGTCGGCATTGGTTTTGCCAGATCATACTGGATTTCATTAATTAAGCGGCTCCAAAATCAGGTTTCTCATCAATTGAATACCGAATTAGTTGGAGAGTCCCATTCAGTTTTAAATCCTGGAATCTTGTCAAAAGAATCTGTGGATATTACTGAAAGGATTGTAAAGCTGAAACCAGACTGGGCTTTGTTTTCAGCAAGTGCGTTTGAAACTCCAGAACTGTGTCTAAATTTGCTACAGAAGGTTCAAAAAATTTCCAAAAAAAATTTACGCTTTGTATTGGCAATTGATGAAATCAATCCTGGTTTAACGAATTTATTGAAACTCCAGCCAGTCTTTGAGTTGGTCAACAAAATGCAGTTTAAGATTTCTGATCCGGATTTGCTACTGACACATCACATCCGGAGTTTTCCCAGAATTCGTCTGGAGAACGACTTTCGAGCTTTGGATTACACAGATAACTCCGGAACACTTGTACGACAATCTCCAAGTGAAGTTCCACTCAACACTCTCATTCCATTTAAAAACATTCAGAAAATCGAAACGCGAAAAGCTGGAACTGCTCCAGAAAAGTGGCTCAATGATTTTTTACTTAAGCGCGACAATGTAGCTCATCCGGACCAGGTTGTGGGAATTCTCCGTGAGACAAAAGGCTGCTATCTTTTTCCAGGCATTCCATTTAATTCCATCCTGAGTTTGAAAATTGACAAAACTAAGATTGAACACGTAATTCGGCTTGATGAGTGCAGCATTAAAAATCCACCTTTTAAACGTTTCATTGAAAACATGGAACAGGAACATCGTTTATGGTTAAGTGCTGACAAAGAGGGAGCCAAACGTGCATCTGTTCACATTCATTGCTCAG
>Ga0233427_10001056_pt1 | contig 31413 bp, 28 predicted proteins | sample SI_118_April2016_5_FD_179885 | JGI IMG/M metagenome (GOLD analysis project Ga0233427, IMG submission 179885) | Seawater microbial communities from Saanich Inlet, British Columbia, Canada - SI_118_April2016_100_MG | ecosystem: Environmental > Aquatic > Marine > Inlet | place: Canada: British...
CTGCGGGCGTGTCTGCTGGCGTGTCTGCATTCTTGGCGGCATCCTTCATGGTTGTCGCCAAGACCACGTAAACAGCGGTCCATGCTTCAGCAACTTCAGGTGTGTATAAATCACCCAGGCCTTGTTCCAGCGTCCAAAGCAACGCACCGGCAACCGTGTCGTAATCCTTTTCTGCCACACCGTATCCGGCATGGCGAACACCCAGTTCCTGCACAGCAGGCACAATGGTATCCAGTTTGTTCAGGCCATTAACAGCAACAGCGATCATACCCATCAACGCCTTACCCTGTTCTTTTAAATCACCGCTGAACAGGGATTCCAGTTTCGGATCCATTTCAAACAGGCGGCCATAGAATAGCTCGGCGGCGGCCTCCTTGATCTTGGCTACTTCTGAGAACGTGGACTGCACAAGCTCAATCTGTTTGGCCGTAAAGGGACCTTCCGGCTCCGCGGGTGGTGGTGGCGGGGGCGGGGGCGGTGTTGCTTTCTTGGGTTCTTCCGCTATTGGCTCAGGTTTTGGGGCGGGCTTGGCCGCTTCAATTTTTGGTGCCGCGCTCCGAACGGCTCCTTCATCCAGCATGGCAGCGATACCGCCACCCAATTCCACTTCGGCAAACCAGGTCAGGAAATTTTCAACATCATCTTCCTTGAAGGCCAGGCCGCGCTGCGGAACGATCATGTCCACCTTCAATCGCCGCACTTGGGAAATCCAGGCATCACGGGCATCGGTTGATACCATCCAACGCTTATGGAAGTCTTCCATGTATTCAACGTGTGAACTGAAATTCTTCACGTAGAACGAACCAGAATCATTGTGGGGCAAGGTTGCCGCACCGATTTCGCCACTAAACAGCAACCTCGCCATCGGGTCATACAGATTCAAATTGCCCGGTGAATGAAGATAATGCGCCGGTATCATTTCGAGGCTGCGACCATTTGCCAAATTGATGGTCATGCCTTCATCGGGCACAGGAATGGTTTTCGCATCCACATCGAAATGAGCAACAAAATCCTGCCACATCCACGGCACATAGATGTTTACCTCTTTCGGGCAAACTTGGCGCCAAAGAAGTAGCGATGAACAGATATCAGGATCCTGATGAGACAGAAAAATGTGCTTGATGGAATCGATTGATACTTTTTCGCTTAGTGCCGTAAGGAAGGCAGGGAATACTTCCATCCCACCCGGATCAAGCAACACCGTCTCGCCGCCCGAATTCAGAACGATCTGGTTCGTATCAATGATCTTGTCATGCTTGCCTGGATCCTGCCCGAACGCATACCAGGTATGACCATCATTTTTGGAGAGTGTTTGGCATCTCATCGTCTATATCCCGTTGAATTAAGCGGTGAATTACTTAGCGCCGAGATTACTCGTCGCTTGTTGTTGAAGGTTGCTGCCCAATGAAATGGCATTTTGGATCGTCCGACCTGCGACGTCGGCCATCTTTCGAAGCTGCTCAACGTAGCCCTGCATGGCATGAGCAACCTGACTGAATTCCGCTTCGAATTCGCCAGAAAGCGCCGCTTCGATCGCAATGTTCGTGGAAATGCTCGCCGCTTGTGAACCAACGTTTGTCACACCTTCTGCGGCATCTGATAAATTGTTCACACAGGCGACCATCTCTGTGACAGCCACAATTGTTTCTTCAAACACCAGGTGGTGCGCATTGTTTACATGCACCAGGGCGCTGGCGGCCGTCTCCGAGCCGTCCGCAACCGTTTGGACAGAACGCGACGTGCGTTCAAGGATGGATTTCTGACGAAGTGTCCGGATGGCGCTGACGCTGTGGCCATACATTTGCCCTTTAAGATCGCTGATGCGCATCTCGGTGGAATTTAACCGGTAGACCAGCTCACGGGTATATTGTGTCAGCACCCGTACGGATGCGCCCCTTTCACCGGCTCGGCCAGCAGCCAGCTCAGCATTCAGGGATAGAACGCGCATGTCTTCGGCCAGCTCATTCAACGAGCCAAAAGAGTGGAACGCCTGCAAACAATGGCCAAAAAGGTCACTCGTTTCGCGTTCGAAATCAGTATTTTGCACAGAAGAACTCAATGTCACGGTTAGTCATGCCCCATTACTAGACACTGCCTGTGTACACCATAGACAGTTAATTATTAGCTCGGTCACCCCAATAACCCTAACATTTTGAGTAACCTTATCTTTTCAAATGGTGATTTTCCAAGCGATGTCAATGATTCATCGCCTTGGGCAAGCCCATTAACCAATTGTTGCGGAGAACCGGAATCCCCGGCCCGCTTCAACCCATGGTGCCGGAATCCACCCGTTGCTGCAGACAGCGCAGGCTTTCGATAACACCACACCCTTCAAATCAACCCAATATAGGAGAACGGAATGTCGACAACCGTCGAACAATCGTTCGTGAAGCACTTTCAGGCTGACGTTCATTTGCAATACCAGCAGATGGGCTCAAAACTGCGAAATACTGTCCGTGTAAAGGACAGCATTATCGGCGCTAGCACCACTTTCCAGAAAGTTGGAAAAGGGACCGCCAGCACCAAAGCACGCCATGGCAAAGTGCCCGTCATGAACATCGACCACACCCCTGTGGAATGTCAGTTATCAGATTTTTATGCTGGTGACTGGGTGGATTCACTTGATGAGCTCAAAGCCAACACAAATGAGCGGACAGTCACCGCGCGTGCTGGTGCTTATGCACTGGGTCGCAAGACCGACGAGCTGATCATTAACCAGTTCGATACATCAACCAACTATGCCGGTGATGGCTCCGACGGCCTGACCAAGGACAAAGTCCTGACAGCGTTCGAAATGCTGGGCGAGGCCGATGTACCGGATGACGGTGAACGGTACGCGGCCGTTGGCTGGAAACAATGGTCTGACCTGCTGAACATTCAGGAGTTTGCCAACGCGGATTACGTGGGAGAAGACGAACTTCCCTGGCGTGGCACACAAGCCAAGAAATGGCTGGGTGCCCTGTGGATTCCGCATTCTGGTCTGACCAAAGCAAGTAGCATCCGGTATTGTTACTGGTATCACCGCACCGCGATCGGTCACGCCATCGGGTCAGACGTCAAAACGGACGTCACATGGCACGGTGATCGCGCCGCAAATTTCATTAACAATAGTGGCATTTTTCATAAGGCAAATATATTCGCAATTGTATTAACGGGCAATGCCAGTCAAGTCCCAATCAGGCCGCCGCCTCACGCTGCTTCTTAATCACCCCAAGAATTTCCCGAGCCGCCGTCGGTATATGCGTACCCGGCCCAAAGATCGCGGCAACACCTTCGCCCTTTAGGAACTCGTGATCCTGGGCCGGGATAACGCCGCCCACCACAACCAGAATATCGGATGCGTCCTGATCGGCCAGTGCCTTGAGTAGTAGCGGCACCAGTGTTTTGTGTCCGGCCGCTTGTGAGGACACTCCAACCACGTGCACATCGTTTTCGATGGCTTCGCGGGCGGTCTCATCAGGTGTCTGGAACAGCGCACCGATGTCCACATCAAAGCCGATGTCGGCAAAGGCCGTGGCGATGATCTTGGCACCGCGGTCGTGACCGTCCTGACCCATTTTGGCGACTAACATTCTAGGTCGGCGGCCTTCTGTTTTCTCAAACGTGGCCACGTCACTGCGGATGGATTCGAATTCCTCGTCACCTTCGTAGGCTTTGGAATAAACCCCGTGAATAGAAGTGGTGATGGGTTGATGGCGGCCATATACTTTTTCCAACGCTTGGGTAATTTCACCACCCGAAGCACGCGCACGCGAGGCATTGATGGATAGTTCCAGCAGATTTCCTTCGCCACTTTCCGCCGCTGCGGTCAGCGCATCAAGCGTGGCCTGACAGGCGGCCTCGTCACGGGTGGCGCGGATATGGTTCAGCCTTGCGATCTGGTTTTCGCGGACCGCCGTGTTGTCGATTTCCAGAATATTCAGCTCGGCTTCCTGATCCAGTGGATACTTGTTCACCCCCACAACCACGTCTTCGCCCAGGTCCACGCGGGCCTGCCGGCGCGTGGCGGATTCTTCGATAGCGCGTTTGGGCATGCCGGATTCAACGGCCTTGGTCATACCGCCCAGGTCTTCCACGTCCTTAATCAGCTTGCGGGCCTCGCTGGCGATGGACGCGGTCAGGCTTTCCACATAGTAGCTGCCGCCGAGCGGATCGATCACGTTGGTGATGCCGGTTTCTTCGGCCAGGACCAGTTGCGTGTTACGCGCGATGCGGGCCGAGAATGGTGTCGGCAACGCAACGGCTTCGTCCAGCGCATTGGTGTGCAGACTCTGCGTGCCACCCAGCACAGCGGCCATGGCTTCAATGGTGGTGCGGACCACGTTATTGTAAGGATCCTTCTCTGTCAGCGACACGCCCGAAGTCTGGCAATGGGTGCGCAGCATGGAGCTTTGCGGGTTGGTGGGTTTGAACGGGGCCATCTGTTCCGCCCACAACAAACGCGCGGCGCGCAGCTTGGCGATCTCCATAAAAAAGTTCATGCCGATCGCGAAAAAGAACGACAGGCGCGGCGCAAAAGCGTCCACATCCAGGCCTTTGGACAAGGCAGCGCGAACATACTCAACCCCGTCCGCAATGGTGAAGGCCAGTTCCTGAACCGCGGTCGCGCCAGCTTCCTGCATGTGATAGCCGGAAATGGAGATGGAGTTGAAACGTGGCATGTTGGTTGACGTGTACTCAATAATATCAGCCACGGCCCGCATGCTGGGCTCGGGCGGATAGATAAAGGTGTTACGGACCATGAACTCTTTCAGAATATCGTTCTGAATGGTGCCGGATAGTTTATCGGGCGCAACGCCCTGTTCTTCGGCGGCCACGATATAGCCCGCCAGCACAGGCAGGACGGCACCGTTCATGGTCATGCTGACGCTCATCTCATCCAGCGGGATGCCGTCGAACAGAATTTTCATATCTTCAACACTGTCGATGGCAACCCCGGCTTTGCCCACATCGCCCACAACACGCGGGTGATCGGAATCATACCCCCGGTGCGTGGCCAGATCGAACGCAACCGACAGGCCTTTTTGACCGCCTGCCAGGTTATCGCGATAGAACTTGTTGGATTCTTCGGCGGTGGAGAAACCGGCGTACTGTCGAATGGTCCACGGTCGACCCGTGTACATGGTCGCGCGTGGGCCACGCGTATAGGGCGCGAAACCCGGCATGGTGTCGGTACCCTCCATCGCTTCCAGATCAGCCGCCGTGTAAAGCTGCTTCACCGGAATGCCTTCGGGCGTCATCCACGTCCGGTCTTCGGGGGCTGTGCCCTTATATTCCTTTGTGGCGGCTTCCTGCCAATTGTTGACCGTGGCGTTTTTATTATCCGTGCTCATGCACTTTATCTCCGCGCGATGTTAATTCGTATGACATTGCGGCGGAGTATACATTGTGCACTGCAACATGGAGAGTGTTTTTTCATGGTTTTTCTGGATTTTAGTCAGTTTTTTCCACAGATTTTTACGGAATCGGCCTTGACATCCCCTTATCCACAACAAAATGTGCCATTCCCGTTGCCCCCAACCACAAAATACAGTATTAACGACGACATCATGTGGTCGCAGACCAAATAACAACTAAAAACAGCTGGCGAGCACATAAACACACTTTTTGGGTTTTGTGTCGTAAGGGGAAACAAGCATGGCTACGACGAGCGATTGGACACCGGAACGAATTAGCGCACTTATCGCGCTGTGGGAAGAAGGTCTTACCACCAGTGAAATCGGCAACCGTTTGGGGATCACCAAAAATGCGGTTGTGGGAAAAGTTCACCGGCTGGGCCTGCCCAAACGGCAATCACCCATCCGGCGGTCTGTTGAGAAAGCAGCGAAGCCTTTGGGCGAGATCATCAAGCTGGACAAACTGGGTGCCAACATGTGCTGTTGGCCTGATGGTGAGCCCGGCACGGAAGAGTTCCGTTTCTGTGGTAAAGATTCAGTACAGGACAAACCCTACTGCGCCGAACATTGTCGCCGCGCCTATGTGCGCGTGACCAAGGACGGTCGGAAAATCGTCGCAGCGTAATTTGGCAAGCTTCACTCAAATTGAAAGGCGTCACTTAGTGGCGCCTTTCTTTTTTGCGCGGTACAGTACGTTGGTTACGGAGAACAAGACGCCATGAGCCTCACCGACCGACTATTGGAAGTCCGACCTTGTGATCCGGCAGGTTACATCGCCTTTGTGGTGGATGGTATGCGCGTGGGCCTGATGATGCCGCATTTTGCGGGTGAACTGTCGGCCTTCCCCGATGTGTTTCAGGTCAGCGACGGCATGGTCATGTTATCGCCATCACTTAACGGCCACGATGAACGAACCAGGGCCGTTGCACCGTGCCTTGAAGCTTTGCGCGACAAGGGTGAAATCCCCGGCTGGCGTGGTGAGCCTTATTCTGTTGGCAGCGGCTTACAATCACCCAGCCTGTTTCACATTGAACGGGCGGCATCGGTCCTGTTCGGCATTCGTATTTATGCGGTAAACCTGAACGGGTTTGTGCGAAGCGGGAGCGACCTTTCGTTCTGGGTCGCCAAGCGATCCATGACCAAAGAAACATCTCCGGGTAAGCTGGACCTGATTGTCAGCGGCGGCCATCCGGCGGGCCTGTCGTTAGTTGAGAACCTGATCAAGGAATGTGGCGAAGAAGCCAACATCCCTAAGCCATTGGCCCAGCAGGCGCGCTCCGTCGGCGGCATCAGCTTTCGTACCGAACGCCCGGAAGGGGTGCTGCAATACATACAGTACAATTTCGATTTGGAACTGCCCGCTGATTTCACGCCGCAAAATACAGATGGTGAGGTTGAAGAATTCGCCCTGTGGCCCGCCGAGAAGCTGTTGGACCGGATAACAAACACAGACGACTTTGCCTATGATTCAGCCATGGTGGTGATTGATTTCATGATCCGTCATGGCATTATTGAGGCTGATCACCCCGATTACAGCGAACTGTTGTTGGGTCTCAGAACGGATATGGCTGACCTGAACGACTAAGATTAAGGAATTCAAATGGCTGATGATGTACGGACGAGCACCGGCGAACTTTACCCGCTGATTGAACCCTTCAACCGGGGCAATCTGGATGTGGGAGATGGCCATACGCTTTACTGGGAAGAATGCGGCAACCCAGACGGTCCTGCTGTGGTATTTCTGCACGGTGGTCCGGGGGCCGGTTGCGCCCCATCACATCGCCGGTTATTCGACCCCGGCCATTGGCGCATTGTGTTGTTTGATCAACGCGGTTGTGGGCTATCCAAACCAACGGCGGGGATTGAAGCCAACACCACCCAGCACGTCATCGCCGATATGGAAGCCATCCGCAGCCACCTGAACATCAACGACTGGCTGGTGTTTGGTGGATCATGGGGATCGTTACTGGCCGTGGCTTATGGCATTGCCCACTCAGACCGCTGCACAGGGTTCGTTATTCGGGGCGTGTTTTTGGGCGAACGAGAAGAACTGCGATGGTTTGTGGAAGACATGGGGCGCTTTTTCCCGAATGCAAAACGTAAATTTGTAGAGGCCCTGCCCTCGGGTGAACGGGACGACATCATGGGCAATTACCACAAGCGCCTGATCGATCCGGACCCGACCATTCACCAACCGGCCGCGGATGCGTGGAGCAATTTTGAATCCGCCTGCGCCCGCCTGATACCATCGGGTAACAGTGACACGGGTGGATCGCTATCCTTGTCGCGCATCGAAGCGCACTATTTCGTCAATGATATGTTCTTAGCCCCTCGCTACATTCTGGACAATGTAGCCAAGATCGCTCATCTGCCCTGCGTGATGGTGCAGGGGCGTTATGATGTGATCTGCCCACCGTGGACCGCCGACAGCCTGTCCCGCGCCTGGCCGGGATCGGAACTGGTCATGGTGAACGACGCAGGTCATTCAGCGTTCGAGCCCGGCATTCGAAAGGCCCTGGTAAAAGCCACAGATCAGATGCGCCAAATAAATCAATAGGGTGGCAATGCTGGTGATCCATCCGCCTATTGCATCTATCGCTGATTCTACTAGAATGCGCCCCAACGAGTTAAACCGCCAAGTCGAGGAGAGCAGAGTGCAGAGCGTATTTGAAAAGCTGAGCAAGGGTCTTGCCGTTGCTGCACTTGTTTGTGGTGTGTTCGCGGCATCACCGGCTGCGGCTGATGATCCGGCGTTTATCACAGGCGGTATCGGCTACTACGACTTTAACAGGCAGACCGATGATAGCGCTGAACTCCGACTGGAGTACCGTTCTGATCACAAAATCTGGGAACTGAAACCATTTGTGGCTATTTCAGGCACGACAAACGGTAGTGTCTTTGTAGGTGCCGGTGTGTTGATGGATCTGTATTTCGGTAATCGCTGGGTTCTGACACCAAGCTTTGCACCACATTACTATCATGAGGGTAGCAGTTCCAAAAAGGACCTGGGCCATGAAATTGAATTCCGGTCTCAGATTGAGCTGGCCTACCGGTTTGACGACCGCTCCCGATTGGGCCTGTCGGTGTCACACTATTCCAACGCCAGCCTCAGCGATAATAACCCAGGTTCAGAAACCGTGATGATCAACTATTCGATTCCGACGACGAGCCTGTTTGAATAGTACCCGCGATCGGGGTCAGTAATGGGAAAGAAAGCTATGGCCGCTTATGCTTCGGCCTCAGCAGGTCGGCTAACCAGATAGAGCCACAAGAACCCGGCAACACCGGCGAACAATGAAGCGGCGAGGATACCTGTTTTTGCCATGAGCAACAGCTCCTCACTTTCGCCAAAGCCGAGCTGGGCGACAAATATCGACATTGTAAATCCGATTCCGGCCAGTAGGGAAACACCCGCAATCTGGGTGAACCGGGTGTCTTTTGGTAGCACGGCCACACCAAGTTTCAGGACCAGCCAGCTAGCACCTGTGATGCCAACAAACTTCCCCAACACCAGTCCGAACGAAACACCGAGCAATACAGGGTGGCTGAAGGTTTCACTTAGCGAGCCGATTTCTATGGGAATCCCGGCGTTGGCTAACGCGAATATAGGGATCACCAGATAGGCCACTGGCATATGCCAGACATGTTCCAGCCGTTGCAACGGGGCCTCAACTTTATGGACCGAGTTCTCCAGCGCCTGCACCACAGCGCGAAGCCTGTCGTTGGTCATAATGCTACGGTCAGGCTGGTGGCTTGCGTCGAAACGCTCCATTAGCTTTTTAACATACTCGCTGAATCGCGTTGGATTATACTTGGGTGTCGCCGGCACCGACAAAGCGCCCATAATACCCGCAAGGGTCGCGTGCACGCCCGATTGCTGCAAGGCATACCACATCAAGACCGACACGATGAAGTATGGAATAGGATTGCGGATACCGCCCAGATTGAAACACAGCAACACGGTGAAGAGACCGAATGAAACCATCAGAGGGACGAGCGCGATGGTATCGGTATAGAACACAGCTATAACCATCACGGCACCCAGATCATCCACAATGGCTAGTGCCACCAGAAATGTTATCAGGGCTTTGGGGACACGGCTCGCTAACAGAGCAACGATGCCGATGGCGAATGCGATATCAGTCGCCATCGGTATGCCCCACCCGGCGGCGGCATCACCGTTCGGATTGATGGCAAAATAAATCAGTGCAGGCACAACCATACCGCCAATTGCAGCGGCAATGGGCAAGACGGCATGGCGCGGCGTTGCCAATTCGCCGACCACCAGTTCACGCTTTAACTCCAAACCCACGACAAAGAAAAACAGGACCATCAATCCATCATTGATCCAGTGGTGCAACGTCATTTCAAGTACCCAGCTACCGACCGCGAGGCTGACGGAGGTATGCAGGATGTAAGCATATGCGGGTGCCAGCGGCCCGTTGGCCAGGACCAAAGCAATGACAGCCATGCACATCAACAGAAAGCCACTGGTAGTCTGACGGTTGATGAACTCATCAAACGGGGTGAGAATTCGGTCGAAACCAGCCTCCCAACGCGCTTGATAAACGCCTTTCTTCACGGAGGCATCAAAGGTTGGCTCTTCGCTCATGGGTGGAGGCTCCATCCCTCAAATCGGTTGGCTGGTTTGCTGCATGGAGAGCACACTCGACTGATATCTACTGAAAACCACATGGTGGAACGTTGTTCTCCAAAAATGGCCCCCGTCCTGTCTGATTGGCGAGAGGAATGTATAAACACATACCCCTCGCGGACGGGGGCCACAAGACAGCTCGGGGGAAGCCGCCTAAAGGGACGTGGAATGTATCGAAATTTCCACAATGAAAGACGGTATATATATCGATATTTTAGTAAAAATAAAGTCGCATTTTTCGCAATTTATATCGATAAAATCTGAATGTTTATCGAGCGATATGAGTTGATGCTAAGCGGTGAATTTTTCGCTGTGCGAAAGCTTCGACCGGAAATGATCCGTGATCATCGCCACGCCTGGATGCTGTTGCGCGTTCTCGGTTGATATGGCGAAGAACCGCACCCGAAGGTCTTCTGCTCTGCCAACAACCTGCACCCCATATTGGCGAAGGATCTCGTCTTCAATAACGGCAGGTGCGCTAAAAATTCCCAAACCCTTTTCACCGAATACTTTCAGAAGCGCACTGTCTTCGACTTCGGCCTTGATCTGTGGGGCTATATTGTGGATGTGGAACCATCGTCGCAAATCGCTATGCAATGCGGACCCCTTTGTTTGCATGAGAATCGGCGCACCGATCAGTGACTCAGGGAAATGCTTTTGAAATTGATCTGCCAGTTCCTTAACACCAAAGAAAACCGTTCCGCATTCACCAAGCAAATGGCTAAAGAGATCGAGATGGATTGTCGGCGGTACAGGGCAATCAGTTAACACCAGGTCCAGTTTGTGCAAAGCGAGATCCACCAGCAAGGTGTCGAGATCCCCCTCCTGACAGACCAACCTCTGTGGCCCGGTGGATGTGAGGACAGGTTCCAGCATCTGGTAGGCGATCAGTTTTGGAATGGCGTCCACAATACCGACTTTGAATACAGAATTCGGATCACCCGCAGGGCCGGAAAGCACCATTTCCAGTTCTGCTTCAAGCTGAAAGACCTTGTCTGCGTAACCCAGTGTTTTTTGCCCAACAACCGTGAGCACCAGGTTCCGCCCGGATTTCTTGAAAAGGCTTACGCCTAAATCTTGCTCCAGTAGCTTTAGCTGACCACTGATCGTTTGTGGCGTTACGTTCAAAAATTTTCCGGCTTCCGCGACACCTCCCTTCTTTGCAACCGCCCAGAAGTAACGCAAATGCTTGAAATTGATATGTGCCATGTAATTTTTACTTCGGTTTATACGATTTAATTATCGATTTAATACGACTTGTTCTGAATGTCATTATAAGTAATTTTACGCCCTTAGGAAGCTCGAAGTTTCACAGAGCCGATCGTTGGGCAGCCATAAAGCGCCGATATCGGCTCAGGGCATTGAGTAAACATTGGTAGGTAAGAGGCATCAGAACGTTGAAACATGATCATCAGATAGCACTGAATACACAGCGAGCGACATCCGCCTCGGGCGTTTCGGACGTTGATGCCGGCCTGCGTGACTACATGCTGCGCATCTACAACTACATGTCAGGTGGACTGGCCGTTACCGGTGCCATGGCCTTTGCGGTTTCTACGTCTGAGACAGCAATGCAAATGATCTTTGGAACAGGATTGGTCTGGATTGTGATGCTCTCACCGTTGGCTTTTGTCCTGGCGCTGACATTCGGCATCAACCGTATGAGCGCATCTGTCGCTCAAACAGTGTTTTGGGCATTCTCGGCCGTCATGGGGCTTTCACTGGCTTCAATTTTCATCACCTACACCGGCGCCTCGATCACCCGAGTATTCTTCATCACCTCAGGTACTTTCGCTGCGATGAGCCTCTACGGGTACACCACAAAGCGTGACCTGACCGGACTCGGTTCATTCATGTTCATGGGGCTGATCGGCATCATCATAGCCAGCGTGGTCAATATGTTCCTGCAAAGCACCGTGATGCATTTTGTGATTTCGGTGCTCGGTGTCTTGGTATTTGTGGGGCTGACAGCCTACGACACCCAGAAGATCAAGAATCTATATCAAATGGCAGATGATGCTGAGACCGCAACCAAGAAATCCGTGATGGGGGCGCTAACCCTCTATCTCGACTTCATCAATTTGTTTTTGATATTACTTCGCCTGTTTGGCCAACGTCGGTAATAGGAGATCGTAGAATGCAACGATTTAAAAAAATTCTTTGCGTCATGCCGGATGATGGCCTTCTCGATGTGGCACTGGAACGAGCGGCAGCGCTGGCAAGAAACAATCAGTGCCAACTCACGATTATCAAGGTGATTGAAAAAATACCGCCTGTGGTCAACTCCCCTAATCACCTCCTGGGGCAAGACGGCATACATCTGAATACGATAACAAAACACCAACGCGACCTGGAAGAGCTCTTTCTTCCCTGGCGTGACGAGATCGAAATTGACATCAAGATCCTTATCGGCAAACCATTCCTGGAAATTGTCAGAGAGGTTCTTAATAACGGGCATGACCTGGTCATCAAAACTGCTCAAACTGCGGGTCTTTACGCACGGGTGTTTGGCAACAGCGACATAGATTTGTTGCGCAAATGCCCTTGCCCCGTGTGGCTGGTCAATGCCAATAAACCGAGAACGCACTACCAAATTATGGCCGCTGTGGATGTGGGGGAATTTTATTCACCAGAAGAATTAAAGGCGAAGCGGCGGCTCAATACCCAAATCCTCGAAGTGGCCGGGTCTCTCGCTTCATCCGATTCAAGCGTGCTGCATGTGGTGCACGTATTGGAACTTTTTGGCCAATCCGCGGTCCGGTATGAAGCTTCTAACCCACATTCGTCTATTGGCGAGATCAATCTGAAAATGGATATCGAATCAACGACAAATGAGCCACTCGATAACTTTGCAGAAAACATCGTACAACAACACAGAAGAAGCGTGCGGGAGCTTATGGACAAGACGATTCATCAACCCAAATCGGGCGGCCCAAAGAATGATAACCTGAAATCACAATTACTAATTGGATCCCCTCGTAAACAAATTTCTGCATTCGCCGAACAAATTGACGCGGACCTGATCATCATGGGTGCGGAAGCCCGGACCTATCTTCCCGGGGTATTCGCCGGGAACACCGCCGAAGCCATTTTAGGCCAGCTTAGTTGTTCTGTATTTGCCATCAAGCCACAGGGTTTTGTCGCGCCAGTTACGGTAGAAAACCGTGAGAGAATGCGGGCTGTTGGATAAAAATAGCATATGCTATACGGCCTACTACCTGGTTCACCTTGCCTTATTAAGAGAGCACAATGACGATCAATCGCCTAATTGACGGCTTCAAGTCGTTCCGAACAACGTATTTTGAGAAGCAGCCAGAATTTTATCGGAACCTTGTATCGGAGGGCCAAAGCCCTGAGGTGATGGTCATCGCCTGTTCTGATAGCAGGGTGAATCCTTCCATCATTGCCAGCGCTAATCCTGGTGAACTGTTCATCGTTCGCAACGTTGCCAATCTGGTGCCCCCGTATGAGCCGGACAACACTTATCACGGCACAAGTGCCGCAATCGAATTTGCGGTACGCGATCTGAATATTAAGCACATTGTTATTTTGGGGCACACCCACTGCGGAGGTATTCGTCGCCTGTGCGAGGGCGGTAAAGACGACAACAGTCGTGAATTCATCGACGGCTGGATGTCGATTGTCAGGCAGGCAACCGATGAAAAGATCGAGAGTGACGATCAACTCAGGCATGTAGAGCATAAAGCCGTAAATATCTCGCTCGATAATCTTCTATCCTTCCCTTGGGTGAAAACAAGGGTTGAGGCCGGAGAGTTGACGCTACACGGCTGGCTGTTCGATCTGGAGAGAGGCGAACTCAGGGCATATGAGACAAGCGGTGAGTGGGAAGTTATCGCCGGTTAACGCCCAATCCGATTCAGTTGGATGGTTACAGCCGCACCCCGAGGGCCTGAAATAATTTTGAAAAGATTGGTGCGCCCGAGAGGATTTGAACCTCTGACCCCAGGATTAGGAATCCTGTGCTCTATCCGACTGAGCTACGGGCGCATCTTGATGCGTTGCTATAGCATAGGACGCCGCAGGGGCTCCACCGAAATTCCACCATTATGCGAAACCAGGCTAAATTATATTGTGGCAACCCATGCAGCCAGATAGGCTTGGCCCATAACAATGGCTTGCAATCGGGGTACTGCTTTGAATTCACTTTATTTGTTACGGCATGCGGATGCCGGGGCGCCACCGGCTGGTAAAACAGACATGGACCGCCACCTGAATGACCGGGGCATTCAAACCTGCCAAAAGATCATCAGCAATATTCGCGAAGACGACATTCACCCCGATATCATTCTATGCTCCACAGCAACGCGAACCCGTGAAACGCTGGATCAGATCATGAGCGCCTGGGATGAGCCCATTCCGGTCGAGTATCTGGACCGTATATACGAAGCCCACCCGGAGGAAATTCGCGCCGCCATCGCCGAATACACACAAGCCCACAACGCCATCATGGTTATTGGACATAATCCAGGCCTGCAGATGCTGGCCATGGGGCTCAGCGAAAATCAGGCAGGTAATGCGTTCCGCGAAACAGCAACCAATTTCGCGCCCGGCTCGCTGGCCAAACTAACGGTCCATCCGGAATTATGGGAAGATGTAGAACCCGGCAAGTTCACGTATTTGAAATTGATGACGGCCTGAGCAGGTTCGCAATTCCAAGCAATTTTCAGAGAAGTGGTGCACCCGACACGATTCGAACGTGTGACCTCTGCCTTCGGAGATCACATTATAGAAAATAAAATAGAGTAATATCAATAACTTGTTCGAGCGTTGTCGCGACGTTTTGGCCCACAAGACCACCTAAAATCAGCTAACCCGGAGTAAGCGTGGCACGTTTTGGGCACAGTGCGGTTTTCGGGACATCTGCTTACGACCTGCGGATTCAATTGATCGCTGCAACACATTGGTTAAATCTCTCTGCTGGCGTTTCATATTGCAAGGTCTTTCGAGGTCTCTCATTCAATTCACGGGCAACCTTATTGAGTTCGACCTGTGAGAACACGGAGAGATCAGTGCCCTTGGGCATATAGTCGCGCAAGAGGCGATTGGTGTTCTCGTTTGAACCACGTTGCCATGGTGATTGCGGATCGCAAAAGTAAACGGCAATATCTGTTGCCAATGAGAACTTCTGATGAGCGCACATCTCTTTCCCGCGATCCCATGTCAGTGATTTATAAAGCTCGCTGGGAAGCTTTCGTGATTGCTTGATCAGAGCGGCAATCACGGTATTGGTTCTTTTATCACCCAGTTTTGCCAACATGACATAACGCGAATGGCGTTCGACCAGGGTGGCGATGCAACTGCCATTGGGGCCCTCAATCAGGTCCCCTTCCCAGTGGCCTGGTACGGCGCGATCTTCTACCGAGGCCGGGCGCTCACGGATCGACACCATATTACTAATCTGTCCCAGCCCGCTTTTCTTCAGGCTGGACTGTTTAGCGCGTCGGATCGTGCGTTGTGAACGCAAGTGTTGCTGAAACTCTTTTTTGAATACACCTCTAGCCTGAATGAAGAGGCTACGATAGATGGTCTCGTGTGACACGTGCATGCCCTCGTCTTCTGGATAGGTCCGTTTAAGCCAACCGGAAATCTGTTGGGGCGACCAGCGTCGGCGCAACTTCACTGCCACGCGCCACCGCAGGGCTTTGTTGTTTGCGAGCTTACACTGTTTTGGTCGACGCACACGATCCCACGCCGCCGTATCAGCTTCAACTGCCCGGTACCGAACGACACCGCCATTGCGATTAATCTCACGGCTAATAGTCGAAGGGGCGCGGCCCAAGCCTGCGGCAATGGTGCGGACCGAAAGTCCCAGCACAAGCCCCCGCGATACCTCTTCGCGCTCTGTCAGCGTCAATGCATGTTCCGATCGTCGTCTTACAGCTGGACGAATTCCACCCGTTGGCGCGAGTAGTCCGTATATCGATGACGAGTGGCGGTTTATAGAGCGGCCTATCTCATTTAAAGATAGCCCCCGTTGATACTGATCCCAGATTTTAGCTTTGAGCTCCGCCGTATAAATTAATCGTGGTCGTCGAGCCATGGTACAACACTCCCTTTTAAATAAGGTTAGCGTGTTGCATTGACCAGTTGAACCCGCACCCCAAAACCAGAAGTGTTTCAGTGCTGGTAAACACTTCCGCTAATAGCCATAAACAGAAATGTTGGCCCCATCAAAACGGGCGAGAATTACTTCCGCTAACGCCCCATTGCGGAAGTTTTTACTGATTTAACAACAATATGTTGAAATCACAGAGAGCCCAGCCGATTAGTTGCCCAACCCCACTGAATTTTTGCTAACTGTTTCGAGAAAAAGGCCGGGGTCGATATTGCGCCCGGTGATGATCAATACGATTGTCTTTCCGCGGTAGCATGCATTGTCTTCGCGCAGCAATGGTGTGTAGGTCAAGGCCGAACCGCCCTCCATCATCAAGCGGTCGTTATAAAAGGCATAGCTCATTGATCCGGGAATTTCGTCCTCGTTGATGAGGATGGCCTCGTTGATCAGTTTTTGAGTGATCGGAAAAGTGTAGGCGTTTTCAGGGCTGATTGTGCCGGCCATGCAATCTGCAAGGCTCGGGTGCTCTTCCACCGGAACCGGTTTGCCGGCGTCGAGGGTGGCAAGCATGCCGTTTCCGTGTTGATTTGCAACGCCTGTGAGCGTAACGGCGGGGTTGATGGCTTTGGTGGCCGTCGCGATACCGGCAAACAATCCGCCACCAGACAATGGAATGATGATGTTGTCCACGTGCGGGCACGATTCCATGATTTCCAATCCAATTGTTCCTTGTCCCGCGATGACGAGAGGATCATCAAAAGGTGCGACCCAGGTAAGTCCCTGGTCCTTTCTCATTTGAACCGCAACCAGGTCCGCTTCTTCATAGGAGTCGCCACAAATCTCTACGTGCCCGCCCAATTTTTGTATCGCTTCAACTTTGATTTCGGGCACTTTGCTGGATAGACATATCGTTGCCTTGACACCGAGACGAGCGGCGGCAAAGGCGAGCGCGCGGCCATGGTTGCCGCTTGAGACCGTGATTAAACCACGGGTACGCTCCTCGTCGCTCAGGCTCTGAATCTTGTTCATGGCACCGCGATACTTGAAACTGCCAGTTTTTTGAAAGCACTCGAGTTTGAGATAGACCTCACCACCTATGCGCTCGGACAAACTTTCTGAGAGAATAAGCGGTGTTGGTTCCACAAGTCCGGCGATGTTTCTTTTTGCGCGATACACATCGGCCAGGGTGATTTCTTCGTTCATTAATAGCCTCCTCAGGATTGGAGCGGATTGTTATGCGTTGCTTTCTCGAATTTTAAATACGCCCTCAACTTCCACGGTTGTATTGCCGGGTAGGGTGGAGACACCAAAAACAGTGCGTGTGTGAAGTCCTTGGTCTCCAAACAGTTGCACAAACAGGTCAGAGCAACCATCCAGGACCAGGTCGTGTTCTGTGAATTGGGGCACGGCACAAATTGTGCCCTTTAAACTAACGATTTGCTCCACACGTCTCAGCGAACCAACCGCCGACTTAACGGCAGCAAGCAGATTGATCCCACACCGTCGAGCATGGTCGACGGCTTCCGTCGTGGTTACGCCGCCACCGACGACGCCCTGTGGAAGTGGGAGGTTTTCCGTTGAAGCATCTGCATTGGAGACGTAGAGGAGTGACCCCTGAATTCGTGTCGGCCGGTATGACCCGACGGGCTGAGGTGGGACAGGCAGAGAGCCCTCGAAAATTTCAAGTGTGACGCGGGACTCAATCATCACACCTCACCCACGGTCCCCAAGATTGTACAAATTGATGGCATTTTCAGAGCAAATTGACCCGGCAATATTCAGGGCATCCTGTTTGCTGCAGTAATTGTCGTTCACCCATTCCTGAAGCATGGTTGCCAGGAATTGGCGAAAGCGGACGGCGCTGATTTGATACAATTCGGCGAGGCTGAATGCATCGGAGCTGTAGAGTTGCTTGTGGAATGGGCCAATTTCGAACGCCTGACGCAAAATTCGCTCTATTTCCTTGCTGCCGAAGGCAAACATAAAGCCCGTGTCGTAATAGACATTGTCGTAGATATCCGCCAACCATTGGGCAGAACGAACGTGGGGATAACAGTGCAGGAGGGTCGCATTCACGCCCATGCTCTGCATCTCCGAGAAATAGTGACTGAAATGCGCCGGGTCGTTACCCGGCATATCCACATCATCATCACCAATGCCCACATGAAACTGAATAGGCAATTTGTACTGCTTTGCGATGATTGAGGATAACCACAGAACCCGGCGGCACAGAACGGGGTCGTCTAACCGAAGACGTTTGTCACCTTCACGAGAGGCCAACCACTTATCCAAGGCGACTGAGACTTCACTGTCAGATGGATCCGTGTTGTCGATGGCATACCCTGTGCGATAAGCGATAACGGATTTCATGCCGACAGCATTTTTCGCCAACGATGTCATTTCGTCGGTAAATGCAACAAATAAGGTTGAAGCATCACCAGTGGTCATCGCAATGTTCTCAAAAATAGATTCAATCCGAAGAACTTCATAGGTTGGCATATTAAAAGCTGCGGCAAACTCCGTTGGGTCGGTCAGCTCCGATGGCTTGCGATTGTAGGTGTCGAGCAGCGAGGCCTGCAGGTTACAGTCTTTCATGAGAATTCTGCTCGCCTCGGCACCACCAAGTTCTGCACGACGCGCAATATAGTCTTCAATGGAAACGTGTGCGGGTAAACCCAAAGCAGGTGCACAGTAGGTGCGAATGTTTAAGCCTACAGGTTTTTGAAAGGCTACGGCACCACCGAGTTTCGGGCTGCTCGATTCATTGAGCATGTCACCCATTCGTTGGATATCCATATCCTTCATCGACACGCCATGCGCATGGTGATCGACCAGCTGCATTTCCATTATTTCTTCATAAATCAAAGTGTAATTCTCCATAGTTTTCGCTAATTCGCGGCATTGACATTCATGTCACTATTAATGCCATTTCCATATCCTGATGGAGGTGGCTAATACGTTCGTGTTTCCGCAGCGATGTCCCTTAACGCGATCGAAGATCGTTCGCCCCACCGATGTCTGATAAGGACAACGGTAGGGCATGACACATGCGGGGCGTTCGGTTTACAAATTGGCTTTTGCCCGCATAACCATTCCGAACAAGTCTCTTGTATCGTCGGGGTCTGCAATAATGTCCAAATTCTGATACTGTCCAGTTCGTTGCAGCTGGTCTCGGATGAACCGGAGAGCTGAAAAATCTTCGATGGCAAATCCGACGCTGTCGAACAGGGTGATCTGTTTGTTGTCTCTACGGCCTTTTTTCTCTCCGCGCATGACCTCCCACATTTCTATTACAGGATGGTCATCACTCAGCTGTTGTATCTCACCTTCAATGCGGGTTTGTGGCGTGAATTCAACAAATATATCCGAGCGCGTCAGGATATCCTTGTGCAGTTCCGTCTTGCCGGGGCAGTCGCCTCCGACAGCGTTGATATGCACGCCGGATCCCACCATGTTATCGGTCAGTATAGTAGAAAATTGTTTGTCCGCCGTGACGGTCGTAATGACACTGGCACCTTCAACCGCCTCTTGGGGAGTTTTGCATTGAATTACATCAAAACCCTTGTCAACGAGGTTTGCTGCGCATTTTTCTGTCGCTGCAGGGTCAACGTCAAAGAGTCGCAGTTTTTTTATACCTAGCATGGTTTTGAAACCAAGTGCCTGAAATTCCGATTGTGCGCCATTGCCAATAATTGCCATGCAGTCTGCGCCTTTTGGTGCAAGATATTTTGCGACGAGCGCTGACGTTGCGGCTGTTCGAAATGCGGTCAGGATGGTCATCTCTGATAGAAGTACCGGATAACCGTTGGACACATCAGACAGAACGCCAAATGCGGTCACAGTCTGAAAACCCTCTGCCATATTCTTGGGGTGACCGTTGACATATTTGAAGCCATAAAGTTCTCCATCACTGGTTGGCATCAGTTCAATGACGCCTTCCACGGAATGGGAGGCTATACGTGGTGTTTTGTCGAAAAACTCCCAACGTTTGAAATCCTCTTCTATGTAGTCCGCAATTCCACCCAGTGTTTCTTCGACGCCAATTTCCAACACAATCTTCATCATGTGATCGACGCTGACAAATGGAACGATGTTAAGATTTTCTAGTGTCATCTACGAAGTTCTCCGGTTTGGGCGCTACCAACCTTCAAAGGGGCGTATGTCATCATCGGAAACTTTACCCGCAGTGACGTCCTTCATCGCGCGATCAAGGATGTCGACGGCTTCATCGACTTCCTTTTTGCTGAGATTAAGGGGTGGCGTCATTTCAAGGACGTTGGATTTCATACCAACGTAGTACAGCACCAGTCCAAGTTCAAAAGCGCGATACACGAGTTTGGCGGCATACCTGCTTGCAGGCGTTTTGGTCTCTCTATCAGAGACCAGTTCAAGTCCGACGGTCAGGCCCCGCCCCCTAACATCACCGACCATTTCCTGGTGGACCGCAAGAGACCGTAATGAAGATTGCAGATAGTCGCCGACCTCGATGGCGTTCTGTTGCAGACTTTCCTTTTCCATCGTTTCGAGCACAGCCAACCCTGCGGCAGCACAAACAGGATTACCGTGCAGTGTCTGCATAGAGAAAGAAGTGGCAAAATTCATAACGGATTCAGGACCGATGACTGCGGATAGCGGCAGCCCTCCACCAAGGCCCTTGCCGAAAATAACAACATCCGATGCAACGTCTTCATGGTCGATGCAACTGAACAGACCCGAACGTCCCGTGCCGACTTTCACTTCGTCTGAGACAATCAGGATGCCATGTGAGCGGCACAGGTCCGACAGTCGTTTCATGAACCCTTGCGGTGGAACAATCAGGCCGCCGTCAGATTGAATCGGCTCAATAAACAGGGCGGCCACTTCGTTTGGCGGGCAATCATTTTCGAACGATTGCTGCAGTCGGTCGATAATGCCGCCGCATAGTGGATCTCCCTCGTATGGCCGATAGGGATCGGGATAGGGAATAACGTGCAGTGTGTCCGATCTTTCGGCGTGCTCCTGAACACTATGCGCCGAGACCGCCATGGAACCGGCTGTTCCACCGTGATACGCCCCGGAAAATGAAATTATTCGGGGGCGGCCTGTTGCTGCCACAACAGCCCGGGCAACTGTTTCATTCGCGTCTGAGCCAGAGTGACCCAGCCAAACACGTCTGTCGTCGTTTCCTGGAACCTGTTTCAGCAAGCGTTCAATAAGCTCTACTGCATAAATATTTGTAGCCGATAACATGCTGGCACCGGCTTGATTGCTCAGCGCTTTGTCCACAGCAAATCGAATGGCCGGATGGCTGTGCCCCAGACTGGCGGCACCCCATGACGCCGAAAAATCGAGCAGTGAACGGCCATTCTCATCGATAAGATAACTTCCTTTCCCACCGGTCACTGCGAGTGGAAAGAAGCGCAGTTTCTGCAATCGGGAATGTGCCCGCATGTCTCGTTCATACAAGTTGGTCATTATCTTTACCGCCTCAGTATGCGTTTTCGTATGCTTTGTAGATTTCATCAGGCGACATGTTTTCCAGATGTGCCATTTCGCCACGCTTGTGCTTGAGGTAGACGTCAATGAAAGGATCCGGGAACCACGAGCGCACTACCTGATCGTTTTCCAACCGCTCAAGGGCTTGCTCGAGCGAAGACGGCAGCCGTTCGAAGCCCCGACCCGCGATAACGGCCTCATCCAGAATAGACAGATCTTCTTCCGTTGGTTCCGGTGGCTCCATCTCGTTGCGGATGCCATCGATCCCGGCCAGAACAGCGGATGCCAGCTGCAGATATGGGCTGGCGGTGGAATCACCGGCCCGGAATTCGAAGTTGAATTGCTTTGCCACATCCAACCCCGGTAGATCGGCAACCGGACAGATACGCACGGATGCTTCGCGGTCACGGTAGCCCAGATTGTTGTACGCCGCGCTCCATCGGTGGGGTGCAAGACGCTCATAAGAAATGGCGCTGGGTGAAGCGAAGGCAATAATTGTCGGAAGATGTTTCAGCAACCCCGCGACAAAATGACGCGCCGGTTTACTTAGGCCGCCCGGTCCCGTCGGATCATAAGTCGCCGGATTGCCATCATCATCGAGGAAACTCATATGAATATGAACCCCATTTCCCACAGCATTAGGATAACGAATGGGCGTAAATGTGATGGGGTCATTCAGGCGTTGCGACGTGGCACGGGCCATTTCGCGCATCATGACGGCGTTGTCAGCTGACTTCACACCAATCTGCGGATGCATGGTTACTTCGTACTGCTGTTCACCCCATTCGCGCAGGAATGAATCCGGCTCAACACCGGCGGCACGCATCGCGGCAACATAGACTTCACCAAACATCTTTTTCTCTCGAAACCCCGGCAATCCAAATCCGGGGCCATAGTCCGTTTCATCGTCGAGAAATTGAAACTCCATCTCAAATGCACTGAACAGTGAAAGGCCTGTTTCAGCCTTAAGTGTCTCAAGTGCGTTGATCAGGCAGCTTCGCAAACAGCATTCCCAGGGCCGGCCATCTGTGTACGTGATATTGCCCATAAAAAAGTGCTCAAGAGGAGAGCCATCTCCGAAATCAACCCGCGCCTCTGCATCGGAGTCCGGGATCAAAAGCAGGTCACCCAACGATCCAAAGGGTGAATCGGCGATATTGTTGAAAGCCGTAATTTGCGCGTTTGTGGGGACCCAACCTATACCGCTTGAACGCCTTTTCTCCAAATCCGCTGTGGGAAACGCCTTCCCCTTCACATGACCAGAAAGGTCACTGCAACAGATCATTACAAGTTCTTCACGGTTCATCTCAACATCCCTCTGTCTTGCGTGTTTTATTTGGGCAGCTCGTCGTCAATCGCCAGGCCGCTTGTGTTTCGTAATTGATCCCAGGCCTCGATCCGTTTCCGGGTCGCATCCCAATCGTCTTCCGATACGCGATTGATCACGGCTTCGATCAATAACAGGAGGCCGACATTCGTGTCCCATGGGGTACCAACATCCACATGAACAGGTAATGTGTGCGCGCTGTACTTGGATATGGGTGACAGCCATTTATCGGTGAACAGAACGATTTTCGCACCTCTGTCCTTCGCAGCAAATTTGGCGAACTTCTCCATATTTGGTTGATATCGGCGGAAGTCCATGGCGATCACCACGTCCTTCTTCCCCATGCGAAGAAGGTAACCTGGCCAATCCTCTTCATACTCAGGGATTAGAAAAACCTTGGAGCGGATTTGACGTAAATGCCGGAACAGAAACATGGCTAGCGTGTAGGACATGCGGCCACCTGTCAAAAAGATGGATCGTTTTCTGTCGGCTATCAGCTCGCAAATCGCGTCGAACTGTTTCCCCGACGTGGTTGAAACGGTTTCACGCATGGCCTCGATGCTGGCTTCAGACAAATCCGAGAGAAAAGAGTCGTCAATACCGTGTTGGTCCTTCACATCATGTAAAATTAGCGGTGAGTGATAGGCCTCTTTGATTTCTCCAATGACAGCCCGTTGAAAGTCTCCATATCCACTGAACCCAAGCTTGGACACAAGACGGAGAATTGTTGGTGAACTTGCGCGTGATTTCTTGGACAATTCAGCCAGCGTAAGTAAACCGGCAAAAGGGTAGTCGGCAAGCATGGCCGTCGCCGCTTTACGTTCTGCAGCGGTCAGGTCACCTATCCTGTCTCTAATGTTTTTTTCCAGTCCCATATGTTCGGCGAATCAATCTCGTTCAGAGTGAAATAAGGTCGAAGGCAATTACATTTGTCGAGCTTAATAGCATAAACATAGATTTGCCAATATGGAAAAAAAATTTCATTTTGCGATTTTTTTGTTGATTTGGAACGTATATTTGATGTTGAATGTCGTTGAATTACGAGCATGAGACTCGAAAAGGCAGGGTGGTCTGGAATGGTAAAATCAATAGTCGGGACTGGGGGCTTCGTTGTTGTGATGGTATTGGCGGCGTTGATCGCTGGTACGATTGGCGGCAGCATCGAACGAACACTGGTCGTCTTCTTTATCAGTTTAATTGCCGTGCTTGGTATGGGCGTCTATTCCGGGAACTCTGGAATCCTGAGTTTTGGCCATCTTGGCTTTATGGGACTTGGTGCGTACCTGTCCGGCATCCTGACCATGCCGATTGCAATGAAGCAGATGACGCTAGCCAACTTGCCCCCATTTCTGGCGACCGCTCACTTTGATTTGCTCGGAGCAACGGTTATCGCGGTTATCTTCGTTATGGTGGTTGCGCTGGTTGTTGGAATTGTGATTTCCAAACTTGAAGGGTCAGCGGCTACGATTACCACATTGGGTCTTTTGGTTATTGTTCATGGCATAATCATTGGGGCGCGTGATTTCACCCGCGGCAGTCAATCGTTCTTTGGCGTACCGAGGGTGACAGATCTGACGGTGGCGGCTATATGCGCGGTGTTGGCAATAATTGTTGCGCGTTTTTACAAAGATTCTGTTTTTGGGTTGAAATTGCGCGCTTCTCGCGATGATCAATTGGCAGCTGGCGCTATGGGCGTTAACGTAAGGCGAGAGCGGCTTCTATCATGGGTTATCAGTGCCGGGATCGTCGCTGTTGCCGGCGTCCTGATCGGCCATTTTCTTGGTGCTTTTTCCGTCAAGAAATTTTACTTCGTTGACACGTTTGCTTTGCTGGCCATGTTGATTGTTGGCGGCATGGCAACCGTGACAGGTGCTCTGGCTGGTGCGACTCTGATAACACTGGTTACTGAAATATTGCGACGTGTAGAAGGTGGTATCGAAATTTTCGGCTTCCAGACACCTCAACTATTCGGCACGACACAGATTGGTATTGGCCTGATTATTCTGCTGGCCATGGCCAAACGAAGTGACGGTTTGTTTGACCGCCTCGAATGGGATGAAGCATTGCTCGGCGGCTGGTTCGCTAAAAAGGAAAAAATCGTTGGCGATGCCCCCCCTGAACATAAACCGGTTCCTGAGGGCTCCCTGCAGGCCAGCAGCATAACAAAATTCTTTGGCGGGTTGAAAGCGCTCGACCAAGTTTCTTTGGCGTTGGCCAATAGAGAAATTGTGGGCCTGATCGGCCCCAATGGCTCTGGTAAAACGACACTTTTGAACGTGTTGTCTGGTGTGCTGCCGGCAAGTGAAGGCGAGACACTGGTGGATTCACAAGACGTTTCCACAATGACGTCCCACCAATTGGCTGGACTGGGGATCGGCAGGACATTTCAGAATATCCGTTTGTTTTCTTCACTGTCTGTTCGCCAAAACGTTGCCGTTGCAGCATTGAATGCCTGGCCCAAGGTGTCGACGATCGTAGCAAACGAAAAAGTAGATATGGCCCTGGAGGCCATGGGGATTACAGAATTTTCGGAGGTTCAGGCGTCCACGCTTTCCTACGGCAACCAACGTCGTGTGGAAATTGCCAGGGCGCTGGCACTTGAACCGCGGTTCTTGTTTCTTGATGAGCCAGCAGCAGGTATGAACCGCGAAGAAACTGATTCATTGATGGATGATCTCAAAAGCCTGTGCGACAGATTTGGCATGGGGATATTAATTGTTGATCACGATCTCCCGCTCATCATGCGTTTGTGTGAGCGCGTTGTCGTTTTAAATGAGGGGCGCGTCATCGCCGAGGGCGAGCCCAAAACGGTCCAGAAAGACCCTCAGGTCATTGAGGCCTACCTCGGTCACAAAGGCAGCCAGCAGGTTGCGGAAGTACTTTCAGATTAATAGTGAAGTAAACAATGGGAGAAGATCATGTTAAAGATGCTAAAATTGGCTACATGCGCTGTAGCACTGTTGGTGGCCGGCACTATTTCCAGTGCCAATGCTGGCGATACGCTGACGATTGGCTTGGCAACCGGGCAAACTGGTGGCCTTGCACCTTATGATGGACCCGCAATTGAGGGCTTCCAGATTGCTGTGGATGAAATTAATGGCGCAGGTGGTATCGGCGGAAACATCATGATTAAGATGATTTCCAAAGATACTCGTTCTGATGCTGCGCAAACATCGATCGCGGCACAAGAACTGCTTGAAATGGGCATTGATATTCTGGTGACCCCGTCCGATGCCGATCCAGCATTTGCAGCAGCCGCATTGGCAACTGATGCCAAAGTACCAGCCTTCTCACCAGCCGCATCCTCACCTACCTTGCCTTTGATGGGCGGCGACTTCATGTTTGCCAACTTCCCTGGCGATAACGTGCAAGCGACTGTTTCTGCTGAGTGGGCATATGGAGAAGGATTCCGGAACGCCTACATCCTGTATTCACCCGACACCCAATACACGACCCTGCCTTTGTACTTCTCTGATGTATGGAAAGTACTGGGTGGGACGGTAGCTGGTGAAGGTACCTATGTTATGGGTCAACAGGACTTCTCAGCCGAGGTTACTAAAATTAAGGCCTTGAACCCACCTGTCGATGTCATCATGACGGCCGCTTACGAACCTGATTTCCCCGCTTTTATTCGCCAGTTGCGTTCTGCTGGTGTAACAGCGCAGGTTATCGGTAGTGACGGCATTGATTCACCAACAACGTTTTCGCTTGGTGATGCTGGTGACGGTGTTGTGTTCTCTACTGCGGGTCACGCCCTACCAGGAAGCGCGCTTGAAGAATTCAACAATAAGTTCAAAGCGACGTATGGTCGTGATGCAGACACAATCTTTGCTGCTATCGGCTATGATCTGATGAAAGTTATCGAGGCTGGCGTTCTGGCCGCTGGTTCAACCGATTCTGTCGCCATTCGCGACGCCGTTGCGAACCTCGAAAACGTTCAAGGCGTAACCAGTGTCATTACCTACAAAGGCACAACTGGAATGCCTGTACGCCAGGTATCTCTTATCCGCGTAAAAGGCGGTGACAGAGAGTTGGTTGCTCAACCATCCCCGACGGCCAGCTTGGTCCCTGCTCCGCGAATGCAATAAGCATCGCGTAGCCAAGTGAGTATGACTCAGTGACAACACTTCTCGAAGTGAAAGGCCTCTACGTGCACTACGGTGCCGTAGAGGCTGTTCGTGGCATCGATCTGACGATTAATGCCGGGGAAATTGTAGCGATCCTTGGGGCCAATGGTGCCGGGAAATCGTCAACCCTGAACTCAATCGTTGGACTTGTTCCGCCGCATAAAGGAGAGATCTCATTTTCAGGCGGTAACCTGTTTGGCCTTCCGACCGAGATTATTGTTCGTCATGGCATTACTCTAACCCCGGAAGGTCGACGGGTTTTTGGCTCACTGACGACAGAGGAAAACCTCCTCCTCGGAAGTTTTCCTCTCGTCGATCCCGGAACATACCGAGATCAGAACCTTCAGAATATGTACGACCTGTTCCCAATTCTGGCAGAGCGTCGTGAACAAATTGCCGGCACCTTGTCCGGTGGACAGCAACAAATGCTCGCTATTGCGCGATCATTAATGTCATCGCCAAAGCTCCTGTTGCTTGATGAACCATCATTAGGATTGGCACCTCAGATTGTTGATACGATTTTTGAACAGATTGTAGATTTACGAAATTCCGGCATCACGATTTTACTGGTTGAACAAAATGTTGCCATGTCACTTCAAGTGGCGGACCGCGGCTATATCATGGCGAGTGGAACCATTGTGACAGAAGGCAGCAGTGATGAATTAAGTTCCTCGAATATTGTGGAACAAGCCTATCTAGGGCACGAGTGATGCAGAGGGAAACACATGGATAGCGATCTGGCAGTTTTTATTCAGCAAACCGTTAACGCCATTTCGCTTGGCGGCACTTACGCTCTTCTAGCTTTGGGATTGGCCATCATCTTCTCCATTATGGGGATGATTAACTTTGCCCACGGCGAATTAATGACGATCACGGGCTATACACTAATGTATTGCGGCTTGGCGGGGCTGCCCTTCTATATTTCGGCACCGCTCGCCATGATGGTTGCGGTGGTCTCCGCCGTGTTAATGGAGCGAATAGCCTTCAGACCGGTTAGGGGAGGCTCCCCGGCGTCAATGCTGGTGACGAGTTTTGCTGTTGCCATCATTCTTCAAACGTTATTCCAAAATTTAATCTCACCGCGTTCCAAGGCCGTACCCTTGCCAGACGTGTTTGCCCATTCCATCCACTTCGGTGAGCTGTCTATCGGTATCAACCAAATCCTGTCTATCTCGTTGACCGTCGTCATCCTCGTTACGCTGAACTGGTTCCTCCGTAAGACTATTCTCGGCATGGCCATGCGTGCTGCAGCAGAAGATTTTTCTGTGGCCCGTTTGATGGGGGTCAAAGCAAATGCTGTTATTTCAGGCGCTTTTGCCATCTCCGGTGCATTGGCTGGTGCGGCTGGTGTTTTGTGGGTCGCACAACGCGCCTCGGTTGATCCACACATGGGATTTGTTCCGGTTTTGAAAGCCTTTATTGCGGCCATTCTAGGTGGCCTTGGTAGCCTGACCGGGGCTGTTGCTGGTGGTTTTGCTCTGGGGTTTATCGAAATCTATCTTGCGGCATACCTGCCAGACCACATTCAACCCTTCAAGGAAGCCTTGGCCCTTGGTTTGGTTATTCTAGTCTTGCTTTTCCGGCCAAATGGCCTGATCCCGGCCGCTACCGTTGGCCGTGAGAAGGTTTAAGTTATGGCGTCCGTACAGGAATATCGGACGGACCGAGTATCTAACCTGTTGCATGATTCCGATCCGGCTCCTGTAGCGGTCTACAACGCGTCCGGCACATCTCCCTATGTTCTGACCTGCGAACATGCTGGTCGACTGGTTCCCCGCAAACTGGGGAACTTGGGGATCGATGACAGACACTGGGAACGGCACATTGCCTGGGATATTGGTGCAGAAAGAGTTGCTCGTATGCTTGCTGAACATTTGGATGCGCCAGTCATTGTACAGCGGTATTCCAGACTGGTCGTTGACTGCAATCGACCGCTTTATTCTGAAGAAGCAATCCCCGAGGTCAGTGACGGCACAGAGATTCCCGCAAACTTGGGAATCAGTGACGAAGACAAAGGCGAACGTATAAAGGATATTCACGAACCCTATCACGATGCGCTCGCGACCCTTCTCGACGACCGGAGTCAGGCGAATGTGGAAACTGCACTGGTGGCGGTTCACAGTTTCACACCATCTTTGGAAGCGAAACCAGGACCGCGGCCATGGGATCTGGGCATCTTGCACAACCGTCACGACCATTTATCGAGACACGTTCATGATGTTCTTGAAACAGAAGCAAATCACCTGGAGTTCACGTTCAACGAGCCCTACCGCGTCAACGATCACGAGGATTACACAATCCCCGTCCATGGCGAGAAAAGAGGTATCCCACATACGTTGCTGGAAATCCGAAATGATCATATTTCGGAAGAATCCGGACAGCGGGAATGGGCGGAACTGCTCAATCGAGTGTTTAAGGCTATTGTTCTAAGGTTATAATCAACAAGAATATAATCGAGACTGATTAGTTAAGGGGAATGCGCATGTGCAAGGACGCAGGACACACCATCCATCGCCACCAACATCATCTGGGTTGGGACAATTCCAACGAGCCCGTTCTCAGAATCGCGCCTGGGGAAACTATTGAATTTGAAATCTTTGATGCGTCTGGAGGGCAGCTTTCTTCCAACTCGACGGTCGCGGACGTTGTTTCTCTGGATTTCGGGAAAGTAAATCCAGTTACAGGCCCTGTGCACATTGATGGTGCGGAACCTGGCGATAGCCTGAAGGTCACATTGGAGAGCTTCAAGCCGTCGGGTTGGGGCTGGACAGCAAACATTCCGGGGTTCGGCCTGCTTGCTGATGACTTCCAGGAGCCTGCCTTGATCAATTGGTCCTACGATCCTGACAGTCTGGCACCGGCACTGTGGAGCGATAAGGCACGCATCCCTTTAAAACCATTTACTGGAACGATCGGTGTTGCCCCGGCCGAGGCCGGATTGCACAGCATCGTGCCACCACGCCGGGTCGGTGGGAACATGGATGTGCGTGACTTGTCGGCCGGAACTGAATTGTACCTTCCAATTGAAGTCGCTGGTGCGTTGTTTTCCGTGGGCGATACACATGCAGCCCAAGGTGATGGCGAAGTGTGTGGAACAGCCATCGAAAGCCCCATGTCCGTCGTCTTGACGTTCGATCTGGTGAAGGCAGAAAACCTCGCCTTTCCACGATTTACAACGGCCGGACCTGTCAGTCGCCATCTGGATGAGCAGGGCTACGATGTCACCACCGGGATCGGCGAGGACCTTTTCAAGGGTGCGCAGGATGCTGTTTCCGGCATGATTGATCTGATCACCAAACGACATGGCATCAGCGCCGTTGACGCTTACATGCTGTGTAGTGTTTGTGGGGATCTGCGAATTAGTGAAATCGTCGACCAACCCAACTGGATTGTCTCGTTTTATTTCCCGAGACTAGTATTCGCATGACGCCCGTCGCCGGACTAATCATTCGAACGTGGCGATGACTTCTTCTGCCGTCTGAACCCGACAATATCCGCCAAATGCATTGAGGGCTGTTTCGTGGCGCTCTTGCGTGTGGGTTGTGCAGCCATCTGATACGCAGACCATGTAGAACCCGAGATCCGCGCCGTCCCGGACGGTCATATCGACGCACTGATCCGTCAGGAAACCGACGACAATTAAATTTTCAATTCCCAGGTTCCGCAGCACGTAGGCCGCGTTGGTGGAGTTGAAAACGCCCGAAGAGGTTTTGGGTAAAACAATATCATCCTCTTTAGGCTCAATGCCCGGGATCATTTTCGCAAGCGGCGAGCCTTTTGGTACATGAATATCGGACATCTTATGGTCCAGCGATCGATCCCGGCCGTTCTTGGTTAAGCTTTCGATTACCGTATAGACGACCTCAATGCCAAGTGGACGAGCGGCAGACATAAGTTTTTGCATAGTAGGAACCGCCACCGTCTCAATCCGTGCGACGTAATCAGGTTTCGCCGCTCTTGCCTCGTCGTTGAACTCAGACATTTGAGCATCAACGACAAGAATTGCCGTCTTACTCGGATCAAGTCTACGATCACGTTTTAGGTATTCGACAGTAGCTTTATTCATGAGATTATCTTCCCGCCAAGGGTTGGTGACAAATCGTTAGTATTTGTACCATATTTCAATGGGTTAACACTATATTTAAAGGTTTATTTTCGTCCTTCCAATATATGTGCGTTGCATATCAAAATGTCCGCTTCTGGCCGATAGCAGAAGTCTGACAATTGATGGGCCGAACTTCCGCTAATGGGATGGACCGGCTGCTTCCCCAGTGGGTTAGTCTGCAAAGACTTTAACCCGCGAATAAAAGGAGCAGCATCCCATGACCACCACATCAAAACGAAATACCGTAACATTC
>Ga0233427_10001059_pt1 | contig 31368 bp, 30 predicted proteins | sample SI_118_April2016_5_FD_179885 | JGI IMG/M metagenome (GOLD analysis project Ga0233427, IMG submission 179885) | Seawater microbial communities from Saanich Inlet, British Columbia, Canada - SI_118_April2016_100_MG | ecosystem: Environmental > Aquatic > Marine > Inlet | place: Canada: British...
TGATTCTTTACTAAAGAAATAGGATGCCTACTTCCTAAATTATCTAAAGATACAGGTCGGCTTAAATCAATTTCTTCATCCTTCTTTTCAGTGTTGAAACTTCCTTTAAATGAGTCAACTTTAGCTTGAGCATTTTGCTTTAAGGTATTTATTGCTTGTCCAAATTCTTTTTTGTTTTCGTGAGGAACCCTTTTAAATGCAGCAAATAAAGTATTCATTTCCCCTTTTTTACCTAAAAACTTGAGGCGAAATTCCTCTGTTTCTTTTTCTGATTTTGGAACAAATTTTTCAATCTCTTTTAGTAGTCCCCTTACCTTTTCTAACATTGCAATAATTTATATATATTTGCTAATTCAATTACAAAGAAACAATAATTATGCTAAATAGGATTTTTAAAACTATATTATTAGGAGTTTTTGCTCTAGCGATAACAACTTCATTTATTTCTTGTAAAAAAGAAAATGCAACAATAGCTGTAATTATAGTGAAAGACACAAACGGAAACCTTGTTTCTGGGACTCAAGTTGAGTTGTATCCAAATCAGAATATAAATCCTGTTTCTGGTGAGCTCCCAAATTCTGATTTAAACAAAATTAATACCACAGACGCTAATGGTAGAACTCAGTTTAATTACGATTTAGAATCAATATTAAATATTAAAGCCACCATAACAATTGGTAATGATAATTATGAAGGAGTAAATATAATTCGTTTACTCAGAGGAAAAACAACTACAAAAGTAGTTGAAATTTCAGCAATATAAATTTAATCTAGGTATTTTAAAATAGCTTCCTTCATTAGTAGCCCTTGCTTTGCGTCATCAAGATTTTTAAGAGCTTTTAATTCGGTCCAATGTGGCCATCCATCTTCATCTACTCTATCAAACTTATAAAATCCAAAAGGAGTTAGTATCTTGCATACTGCAACATGTAGAATATCTACTTTTTCTTCCCGACCAAATCGCTTAATACCCATATTTAATTCTTGCACTCCAATTAAATAAAGTATCGCTTTTAAGTTTATCTCATCATCAAATTGTCTCTCTATTTTTAAAACTAAAGCATCCCATTTTTTATTCAAATCATCCATAATGCAAAGTTAAAATTTTAATATCTTTACGGTATGAATTATTTAGATACTTTAATAGCAGTTCCTTTATTATATGGCCTGATAAAAGGCTTCTCTAATGGACTTATTAAAGAGATAACTTCATTATTAGCTTTGTTTATAGGAGTCTATGTTGCTATTAATTTTTCATCATATTTGGATCCAAAATTTATTGATATATTTGATGGTTATAAGGAATTTATTCCTGTTTTATCTTTTGGCATCTTGTTTTTAGTAAGTGTCTTGTGTGTAAAAACGCTAGGTTTTTTTGTTGATAAACTAACAAAAGCGCTAGCATTAGGTGTTTTTAGCAAGGTGTTTGGAGGGGTTTTTGGGTTTTTAAAAGTAATCGTTATTTTTAGTTTTTTACTCTTTGTTGTTACCGATTATAACGTGATAAACAAACAAACTAAAGAAGATTCAGTTTTGTTTGATCCGCTAACAGATCTTGCCAAGATGATAACCCCACAACTTAAAAAACATCAATCTATTTTAGATAAAATTGATAAGGGAACTGAAAAAGCAAAAGAAAAAATAAATCAGAAAATTAATCCTGAATAGCAGTTACTCCAGGAAGTTGCTTGCCTTCAAGATACTCTAACATAGCACCACCACCTGTTGAAATATACGATACTTTTTCAGCAAAACCAAACTGCTTTACAGCAGCAACAGAATCACCGCCTCCCACCAATGAAAATGCTCCATTTTGAGTTGCCTTACATATTGCCTCTCCAATTTGTTTAGTGCCATTTGAAAAATTATCCATTTCAAAAACACCCATTGGTCCGTTCCAAATTATTGTTTTTGAATTCAATATTACCTTAGAAAAGCGAGTGATGCTATCGCTTCCAATATCTAGCCCCATAAATCCATCAGGAATATTTGTAATTTCAGAATGTTGAATGATTGCATTATTGTTAAACTCATTTGCATTTACTGAATCAGAAGGTAATAATAATTGAACTCCCTTTGTTCTAGCATCTGTAATTAAGTTTTTTGCTAATATTATTTTGTCATCCTCCACTAATGAATTACCAATATTTCCCTCCATTGCTTTAGCAAAAGTATAAGCCATTCCGCCACCAATAATTAGGTTGTCAACTTTGTCAAAAAGTGAAGTAATAACATCAATTTTACCTGTTATTTTTGCGCCACCTATAATTGCGGTAAAAGGTCTTTTTGGGTTTTTAAGTGCAGTTTCTAAGCTATTTATTTCATTGTTAAGTAATAGTCCAAAATATTTATTATTTGGAAAATAATTAGCAATAATGGAAGTAGAAGCGTGTGCCCTGTGAGCGGTTCCAAAAGCATCATTTACATACACATCACCAAGCTTAGCCAATTGTTTTGCAAAGTCATTATCTCCTGCTTTTTCTTGTGAGTAAAAACGCAAGTTTTCTAATACCAATATATCTCCATTTTCCATTTTAGATATCTCCGTTAAAGTGTCTTTACCAATACAGTCGACATTAAAATCAACTTCAGTTTCAAGTAAGTTAGATAAGTGTTTAATGACATGTTTTAATGAAAACTTTTTTTCAAAACCATTTTTTGGTCTTCCAAGGTGAGACATGATAATTGCTTTCCCTCCATCTGTAATCACTTTTTTAATTGTAGGTAGGGCTGCTTTAATTCTACTATCATCAGTAATATTAAAATGTTTGTCTAAAGGAACATTAAAATCAACTCGTATTAAAACCTTTTTCCCTGTTAGAGATATGTTGCTTATGTTTTTCATTTTGCAAAAGTAAAATAAATGCTAAAAATAAGCTCAAATTATTTATATTTGACAGAAATAAAATTTGAATGTTATTTAAAGAGATTCCAGGTAATAATTCAGTGAAAAAGCAACTGATTGAGGCGGTTAGAAATAATCGAATTAGTCATGCTCAGCTTTTTTTTGGGAAAAGTGGTAGTGCCAAACTGGCTTTAGCTCTTGCTTATGCTCAATTTTTAAATTGCGAAAACAAAACTGCAGTTGATTCTTGTGGAATCTGTTCTTCCTGTTTAAAATTTAATACCCTATCACATCCCGACCTACATTTAGTTATCCCAGTTTTAAAGACTAAAAAAGTACAGAGGCCTGTAAGCGACCATTTTATTGGTCAGTGGCGCGATTTTATAACTAACAATTATTATGGGTCTTTAAATGGATGGATTGATTCATTTGGAACTGAAAACAAAACAGGTCAACAGGGTGCAATTTATAAAGCTGAAGCAAATAATATCCATAAAAAGTTAAGCTTTAAAAATTATGAAGCTGAATACAGAGTAGTATTGATTTGGATTCCAGAAAGAATGAATTTAGAAGCGTCCAATAAGCTGCTGAAGTTATTTGAAGAACCACCAAGAGGGACTATTTTTTTATTGGTAACAGAAAATGCCAACCAACTTTTGCCGACTATAATTTCAAGATTACAGACGATTAAAATTGCTGATTTTACAGCTGAAGATATTGTCAATCATTTTGGGCAGCAAGTTGTGTCATTGGAAAAAGCAAAACAGCTTAAGAATTTAACGAATGCTGATTTTGGAAAAATTACTCAAATTTTGGAGGATAAAGAAGAGGAATTAGATTTATTTACTGACTTTTCAGTTTGGATGCGACTTACTTACAAAATGGATATTCAGGGAATTTCAAAGTGGGTAGATAATCGTTCTCTAAAAGGGAAAAAACAACAAAATCTATTCTTATCCTATACTATAAAAATGATTAGAGAATGCTTAATTTATAACTTTGCAAGTAATGCCTTGCTAAAAACAAACGAAAATGAATTTGCTTTTTTAACTAAATTTTCACCATTCATACATGAAGAGAACAGTGTAATGATAACTGAAAAATTAGAAGAATCAATTAAGGCAATTAACCGAAATGCGAATGCAAAAATCTTATTTTTTGAGCTTTCACTTCAAATGGTGAAATTCTTAAGACTTAAGCGTAAATTTGTCCTAAAATAAAATGGGTTGTAATAACTGTAATACTTGCGAGGTTTCCGAGAATAGAGGTTCTGCTAACAGTACTGTTTTTGACTGGTTGTATCAAATTGATGCACCAAAAAGCGAAAATAGTAATTTGGTTGAAGTACAGTTTAAGGGAGATAGGAAAGACTTCTATGTTAATTCAGAAGGTATAGATATTCGTAGTGGAGACTGGGTAGCTGTTCAGGGAGAGAAGTCAGGACATGACATTGGTAAAGTAACAATGAAAGGCGAGCTAGTTGCTTTGCAGATAAAACGTAAAAGTAGAGATGTTGAAAAGAAACCTATCAGAAAACTATTTCGAATAGCGTCAGAAAATGACATGCAGAAATGGAAGGATGTGGTAGCTAATGAGGACGAAATTTTAGTAAAAGCAAAACGAATTATTGAAGATTACAAACTAGAAATGAAGCTTACTGATGTTGAGTTTCAAGGAGATAATTCGAAAGCAATATTTTATTATACGGCTGAAAAAAGAGTAGACTTTCGTGAATTAATAAAAGAGTATTCAAGAAATTTTGGAGTAAGGGTAGAAATGCGTCAGATTGGAGTTAGGCAAGAAGCTGCCAAAATTGGAGGAATGGGTTCGTGTGGTAGAGAGCTTTGTTGTTCTACTTGGATGATTGATTTTCCGTCAGTATCAACTAATGCTGCTCGTTATCAACAGCTGTCAATTAATCCTCAAAAAATTTCAGGCCAATGCGGAAGATTGAAGTGTTGTTTGAATTTTGAATTAGATGGTTATACTGAGGCTTTAAAAGATTTTCCAAGCACAAAAGTGCAGTTAAAATCAAAAAAAGGAAATGCAAAATTTGTAAAATTAGATGTATTTAAAGGGGTCTTATTTTATTTTAATATGGATAATCCAGGTGATTTGCTTGAGTTATCAATTGAGAATGTAAATAAAATTATTGCATTAAATAAGAAAGGTGAAATACCTGCAAGCTTTGAACGTTTTCTAATTAAAGTTGAGCAAAAAGAAATTTCTTTTGAAGACGCTATGGGTCAAGACAATATTGGTCGTTTTGACAAAAAAAAGAAACCAAAATTTAAAAAGAAAGGAAATTGTCATTGTGGGAAAACTAAAAATCCAAATGGAAATTGTGATGGATCTCACCGTAATTAAAGAGTAATTATATGATGCGGACTTTAGCTTTAATTGGCACAATAGTTATGTTTATCTCATGTGATAGTTCTATTGTTTTTGAAGAATATAAAAGCTTTGAAAATCAGAAGTGGAATACTGATAGTGCAGCATTTTTCAACTATTCCATAATGGATACAACTAGTATAAACACCGTTAAAATTAAGCTAAGGCATACGATTGATTATGAGTTTCAGAATTTGTTTTTATTTATTGAAGCAGATGTGGTGGACACAGTTGAATTGATGTTAGCAAACAAGGAAGGAATGTGGTTGGGCAGTGGAATTGGCGATGTAAGAGAATTTGAATTTGAATATCAGAATGCAAAGTTATTTGGTAAAAAAGGAAACTATTATTTTAAAATTGAACAAGCAATGCGCTATGGAATGGCTGAAAAAATCCAAGTACTAAATAATGTTATCTCCGTAGGGTTGAGTATAGAAAAACAAAATGAGTAGATATAGAAAGATACTGTTGTGGTTGATTATTACAAGTCCATTTTTTGGCTTGTTTCTACTCGTTAATCTAACGGCTATTGGTTTTTTTGGTGATTTACCTACATTTGAGCAACTAGAGAATCCAAAGAATAATTTAGCAACTGAGATTATTTCAGAAGACGGAATAGTTTTAGGAAAGTATTTCTTTGAAAACAGGAGTAGAGCAAATTACAATGAGATTCCAGAAAATTTAATTAATGCATTCATTTCAACAGAAGATGTGCGTTTTAGAAATCATTCAGGAATTGACGGAAGAGCATTATTAAGGGCAATTTATGGAGCTTTAACTGGAAAAAGCAGTTCAGGAGGAGCAAGTACGATTACGCAACAATTATCCAAAATGTTGTTTACCGAAAAGCCTAGTTCAGGTATCGATAGGGTAATGCAAAAATTAAAGGAATGGATAATTTCAGGACAACTTGAAAAACGATATACAAAGGATGAGATATTGACTATGTATCTAAATCGTTTTGACTGGGTGAATAATGCAGTAGGAATTAAGTCGGCATCAAAAGTCTATTTCAACAAAGCACCAATTGATTTGAATGTTTTAGAGTCAGCAATGCTAGTAGGAATGTTGAAAAACCCATCTTACTACAATCCAAATAGAAGAATGGAATTAACGGAGGGAAGAAGAAATATTGTCCTTTCTCAAATGAGAAAATATCAGGTTATTTCTGATTCTTTATATGACACATTAGTACAACAGCCAATTATTTTGAATTTTAAAAAAGCAAGTCATAATGAAGGTTTGGCCCCTTATTTTAGAGAATATTTTAGAGGTGAGTTAAAGAAATGGTGCTCAACACATACTAAGCCTGATGGTACAAATTACAATGCTTATACTGACGGATTAAAAGTATATACTACTATTAATTCTCGTTTGCAACAGTTCGCAGAAGAAGGTATGCGTACACACATTTCCTCTTTACAAAAAGATTTTAATAGCCATTGGAATGGCTATACAAAAGCGCCTTATCCTGATGATTTTGAATGGGAGCAAATAGATGAAATTATCGACCAAGGAATGATGCGTTCTGAAAGATATAGGAAATTAAAAAAGGCCGGAAAGTCGATAAAAGAGATAAAAAGTATTTTTAAAAAGAAAGTACAAATGACTTTATTTTCTTGGGATGGTGAAATTGACACTTTGCTTTCACCTAGAGATTCTATAAAATATAACAAGTTTTTTATTCATAGTGGTATGATGAGTATGGACCCAAAAACTGGATATGTTAAAGCTTATGTTGGGGGAATAAACTATAAGCATTTTAAGTATGATCATGTTAAGACAGGAAAACGACAGGTAGGATCTACATTTAAACCTTTCTTATATTCCTTAGCTATGCAGGAAGGTTACTCTCCATGTTATGAGGTGTCTAATGTTCCTGTTGTTTTTGACAAAACAAGATGGGGATTGGAAAAAGATTGGGTACCAAAGAATTCAGGAGATGAATTTGATGAAATGTCACTAACCTTAAAATTTGGCTTGGCAAATTCTATCAATACAGTGACAGCCTATATCATGAAGCAATTTGGCCCTCATGCCGTGGTTGATTTGGCAAAAAAGATTGGAATCCATTCTAAGATTTTGGCAGTACCTTCTTTATGTTTAGGGACTTTTGATTTATCAGTTTATGAAATGGTTGGTGCATATTCTACTTTTGTAAATAAGGGAGTGTGGACTGAACCCATTTTTGTTACTAGAATTGAAGATAAAAACGGAGTAGTATTGGAAGATTTTGAGCCAAAAACACAGGAGGCCATGAGTAAAGAAACGGCTGACTTGATGGTGAGAATGTTGCAAGGAGTGGTAGATGGAGTGTATAGCCCTGCCGCAGGGGTAACTAGAGGAACAGGGGTAAGATTACGGATTAAATATGGTTTTAAAAATGAAATGGGAGGTAAGACAGGAACGACTCAAAACCAGTCAGATGGTTATTTTATGGGTATAACACCTAATTTAGTTACGGGGGTTTGGAGTGGTTGTGAGGATAGAGCTGCTCACTTTCGAACTATACATTATGGACAAGGAGCTAATATGGCGTTACCGGTTTTTGCAGAATATATGCAGAGGGTGTATGCCGATACTTTAGAGTCAGGAATTTACCCCATTGACTTTGATATACCAAAGTCAGCGGATCTAAAATTTGATTGTGGGGAGGCAACTAATAGTATTGGAAATGATGAATTTGATGAAGAATTTTAAATTATGATAAATAAGATAGTTGATAATATTGAACAAGCACTTGAAGGAGTGGAAAGCAATATGACTTTTATGTTTGGTGGTTTTGGACTTTCAGGAATTCCTGAAAATGCAATTGCATCTCTTTCCAAGAAAGAAATTTTTGGACTGACCTGTATTTCTAATAATGCTGGAGTGGATGATTTTGGATTAGGACTTTTGCTACAGAGAAAGCAAATTAAAAAAATGATTTCCTCTTATGTAGGTGAGAATGCTGAGTTTGAACGACAAATGTTAAGTGGTGAATTGGAAGTAGATTTAATCCCTCAAGGTTCTTTGGCTGAAAGATGCAGAGCCGCAGGAGCTGGAATCCCTGCATTTTTTACTCCTGCAGGATACGGAACTGAAGTAGCTAAAGGAAAGGAGGTGAGAGAATATAATGGTAAACCTCATATTTTGGAAACTGCACTTACGGCAGATTTTGCGTTTGTAAAAGCTTGGAAAGGCGATACAGCAGGGAATCTAATTTTTAAAGGTACTGCCAGGAACTTTAATCCGCTTATGGCAATGGCTGGGGGAATTACGGTTGCTGAGGTAGAGGAATTAGTGCCAGCAGGAGAACTTGATCCAAATCAAATTCATACACCAGGAATTTTTGTTCAGAGAATTTTTCAAGGTGAAAAATATGAAAAACGCATTGAGCAAAAAACAACTAGAAAAAAAGACTAATGGCTTTAGATAAAATCCAAATAGCACAAAGAATAGCGCAAGAGCTAAAACATAATACTTATGTAAATTTAGGAATTGGTATTCCAACTTTAGTTGCTAACTATATTCCTAAAGGAATTGAGGTTGAATTTCAATCAGAAAATGGAGTGTTAGGAATGGGGCCATTTCCTTTTGAAGGAGAGGAAGATCCGGATTTGATAAATGCAGGAAAACAAACCATTACTACTTTGGATGGTGCAGTACTTTTTGATTCTGCCACTTCCTTTGCTATGATTAGAGGGCAACATGTTCAATTAACTGTTTTAGGTGCTATGGAGGTGTCTGAAAATGGAGATATCGCCAACTGGAAGATACCTGGTAAAATGGTAAAAGGTATGGGTGGTGCTATGGATTTAGTAGCTTCTGCTGATAATATTATTGTTGCAATGATGCATACTAATCGCGCGGGAGAAAGTAAAATTTTGAAACAATGTACCCTACCTATTACGGGTGTAAATTGCGTAAAAAAAATAGTGACTAACTTGGCAGTTTTAGAAGTTACTAAAAATGGATTTCAACTTTTAGAAAGAGCTCCTGGTGTAAGTGTAGAAGAAATTAAAAATGCAACTGAAGCAGATTTAATTATTAAAAGAAATATTCCTGAAATGCGCTTTACTAAATAATAGGTATTTCATGTGAAAAACTCATCTTTGGTAGTTATATGACTCTGGTTTTATGTATGAGTTTTAAATCTAGTTTTGCTAATTCTTAAGACATGCTTTACGTGCTCCAGATCAGTTTTTGTGTTTTTTTATGCATTTATTATAGTCATCTCCACCAGCCACACACCCCATTGATTCTTTAAATCTTTGTCCATTAAACACTCTTTCACATTTACAAGCATCTGCAGTATTGGATGAGCTAGAGTCTGAAAACATTATTATAGCTGATATTACTCCTAAAAAGACTATTAAAATCTTAACTAATAAGCTTTCTTCTGCAGCTTCCCTAAATTATCAGTATATCCATACCGTTTTACATTTGTTTTACCTTCATTTTTCATAATTATTTATTTTATAGTTACTCCTTTACCTTCCAAGTGCCTTTTAATATCTTCTAGTTTTCCTTCAGGAATAGCATCAATTAATTTTTGAGTGTAAGGTGTCTCTGGTTTCTTGTAAATTTGGTCAGCATCTCCCATTTCTTCAATTTTCCCCTCTTGCATTACCACCATTCTATCACTCATGTATTTTACAACAGATAAATCATGTGAAATAAAGATATAAGTCAATCCAAATTCGTCTTTTAATTCATTCAATAAGTTTAATACTTGTGCTTGTACAGAAACATCTAATGCAGAAACTGATTCATCACAAATAATAAATTTAGGGTTTACCGCCAATGCTCTTGCAATTCCAATTCTTTGCCTTTGTCCTCCAGAAAATTCATGTGGGTATCTGTAAAAATGAGTAGGATCTAAACTTACTCTTGTCAAGAGTTCCTCTACTCTTTTCTTTCTTTGCTCATCATTTTGAAGAATCCCATGCACTTGCATTGGCTCCATTATAGCGTTTCCAATGGTTATTCTTGGGTTAAGTGATGAGTAAGGATCTTGGAAAATAATTTGAACATCTTTTCGGAAAATTCTCAATTCATCTGCATTCATTTTTGCAATGTCTTTTCCTTTGTAAATCATTTCCCCTTCATTTGGTTCTTCAAGGCGAATAATTGTTCTTCCACAAGTTGTTTTTCCACATCCACTTTCCCCAACAAGCCCTAAAGTTTCTCCAGGGTAAACATCAAAAGTTATATTGTCAACTGCTTTTACATGATCGCTTATTCCTCCAAAAAATCCGTTTTTAATTGGGAAATAAGTTTTCAGATTCTTTATTTGTAAAATGGGTTCTTTAGCAAAAAGTTCTTTTTTTCGTGCTGTTCTTTCACTTTCAGGAATTGCTAAATCTTTGGTAAATTCTGCTACCGAAATTCCATTATCAATTATCTCTCCGCTTTCATCAATTTTCATAAAATCAGAAACGGTTGGTAAGAAAGTATAGCGTTTATCCAATGGTGGCCGACAAGCTAAAAGTCCTTTTGTGTAAGGGTGTTTTGGGTTGGTGAAGATGTCCCAAACACTTCCTTGCTCTACAATATTTCCTTTGTACATCACCACTACTTTATCGGCTAATTCAGCAATTACACCAAGGTCATGGGTGATGAACATGATTCCCATATCATGCTCTTTTTGCAAGTTTTGCATCAGCTGTAATATAGTTTTTTGTACTGTTACATCAAGGGCGGTTGTTGGTTCATCAGCAATTAAAACAGAAGGCTGGCAACTCATTGCCATAGCAATCATTACTCTTTGTTTCTGCCCTCCAGAAATCTGATGAGGATAAGTACTAAAAATTCTTTCTGGAGTAGGTAATTGTACCTCTTCAAAAAGTTTTATTGTTAATTCTTTTGCAGCTTTTTTATCTAGTTTTTGGTGGAGCATAATCGCCTCAACCACCTGGTTACCACAGGTAAATACAGGGTTTAATGATGTCATAGGTTCTTGGAAAATCATTGCAATATCATTCCCTCTAAAGTTACGCATTTCTTCTTCTGAAACCTTTAATAAGTCAGTAGCTGTTCCATTATTTTGATGAAAAATAATTTCTCCCCCACTAATAATTCCAGGAGGAGAAGGGATTAAACGCATTGCTGAAAGTGAAGTAACCGACTTCCCTGAACCAGATTCCCCAACAATACCAATCGTTTCCCTTTTGTTTAAAGTGAAACTCACGCCATTTACAGCCTTTACAGTTGTTCCTTCTGTATGAAATTCTGTTACCAAATTCTTAAATTCTAACAATGTATTTCCCATCTTTTATTCTGTTTTTAGTTGCTAAAAATAATTATTTTTATGCAAACTCAATGTTTTCTTCTTTTATTAATTCCTCCCCTTTGTAGCGTAATAGTAATTGTGCCACAGTAAGCGTATCTTTCTGGCAATATATTTTGATGCGTTCCAAATCTTTTTCTTTGTAATAAACACTTGCCACTTGACTTCCGTCAATATCATCTTTTGGAGTTGGAATCCCAAAAAGTGCTGCCAATAATTTTATTGATGTATAATGTTTGTAATCTCCAAAACGCCAAAGCTCCATAGTATCTAAATGGCTTACTTCCCAAGGTTTTTTCGCTGCTATATCTAAAAGTTTTGGGAGTTTCAAGCCATTTATAAGTGTTCTTCTTGCTATAAAAGGAAAGTCAAATTCTTTGCCATTATGCGCACAAAGCTGATGTTGATTTTTGGTAAATTCTGAATTTAGCAAATCATTAAACTCTGAGATAATCTGCTTCTCATTATCACCATAAAATGACTTTATTCTGAAATGATTTTCTTCTTTATCAGTAAATAAATAACCGACTGAAATGCAGATAATTTTAGCAAATTCTGCCATTAAACCTGCTTTCATTTTATAAAATTCACTAGGAGTAAACTCCTCTTTTCTTTGCCAAGTAGTTTTTTCAACCCATAGCGTTTGAAAAGCAGTATCTAAATCTTCAAAATTTTCTTTTACCGGAACAGTTTCTATGTCCAAAAATAAGATATTTTGTGTTTTTGTCTGACTTAACATTATGGGTACATTTCTAAAGCAGCATCAATAAATTGATAGAAATCTTCCGAATGTCCATCCTCTAAATGCCTCCCATAGTTCTGCCCTAACCTAACTACTATCAAATCTAAATCGGGAATACAAATAACATATTGCCCCCACAAACCTCTTGTATAATAAATGTGCATGTTTTTATAGTTTGTCATCCAAAATTGATAACCATAATTTACATTTTTATTTCCTTTTTCATCTAACAAATCTGCAATGGATGTTGCGTCAATTACATATGAACTATCTAAAATTTGCAATCCATTCCAATTACCTTGATTCATGTATAATTTACCAAGTCTTGCAAAATCTCTAGCGTTAGAATTGATGCAACAAAAAGCCTTTTCATCACCTCTTTTTGTGTCTGTATTCCAAAGAGCAGGATGTTTTGATCCCATTGGTTTCCATAATTTTTCAGAAATATATTCATTTACACTTTTTCCTGTAGCATTTTCCAGAATAAATGCTAATAGTTGTGTGCATGAGCTATGATATTTAAAGACTTCTCCTGGAGTTTCAACAGCTTTTAGCCTCATCATTTGCCCTTTAAGGTTTAGCGCAAAATAGGCTTCTGCAGTTTGCCCTAATGGGTCGTGATAATCCTCATCCCAATCAAGACCTGAGCTCATTGTGAGTAAATGCTTTATTGTAATTTTAGAATTATCTCCTTCATAAAATTCTGGCAGAAAATCACAAGCCTTTTGATTAATACTCTCAATCGCTCCTTCTTTAATGGCAATTCCAACCAAAGTAGATATCCAGCTTTTTGCCATAGAAAAGGAGTTTGAAGAGCTGTCTGCAGAATAACCATTCCAATATTCTTCAAAAATAATGCTGTCCTTTTTTATAACCATATAGGCAACTGTTCCAAGTTTATCATTTATGGGTTTTATAAATTCAGGTAATTGTGCTTTATTGTAATCTTTTGAAATGAACCATTCTTGATGGTTTCCATCTTTAATAGTATTTGAAGGAAAATGAATATAATCATTAATATATGAAGACGCATGTCCCTTTAAATAAGTAACATAAACCGCCTTGTAGAGCCAAGATTTTCCGCTAATTACAATAAGCAAATTAAGAATTATAAAAATTGCTAAAAGGTATTTTAGTGCTTTTTTCATCTAGATCATCTCCATTTTAAAAAGCTCAATTAAATGAGTTTTTACTTTGTTTTTTACTTCTTCAAAATCCATTCTTCCACCCAATTCTTTTTCTAATGAAGTAACTTTTTTATCTAATATTCCACAAGGAATAATATTTCCAAAATAGGAAAGATCAGAATTAATATTAAAAGCAAAACCATGCATAGTAACCCATCTACTGCTCTTTACCCCAAGGGCACATATTTTTCTAGCTTTTGGCGTCCCTACATCAAACCAAACTCCAGTTTCTCCTGGAGATCGCTCGGACTCCAAACCGTACTCTTTTAAAGTAAGGATTACCGCCTCTTCCAAAAAACGTAAGTATTTGTGGATATCCGTAAAAAAGTTATCCAAATCCAAAATAGGGTAACCAACAATTTGTCCAGGACCATGATAGGTAATATCACCACCTCTATTAATTTTATGAAAAGTTGCCCCCCTGCTTTTTAGATAATCTTCATTTACCAAAAGGTTTTTTTTATCACCACTTTTCCCTAAGGTATAGACATGAGGATGTTCACAAAAAATCAGATGATTTTTTGTGGAGACTGTTTTGTTTTCCTTTTGGTTGGATGACTTTACAGCTACAATTTCTGCAAAAAGTTCTTCTTGAAAGTCCCAACATTTTTTGTAATCAATCAGTCCTAAGTCCTTAAATGATACTTTCTTGTTCATTATATTTTAGCAAGCTCCCCTTTTAAAAAGTCTATAACATCTATCTCAATAGCATCAACATTATTCATTTCCGAAAGATACCAGCTCGTCCAATCTCCCAAACTAATATGATAAAGCGAGTTTTCAATTAAAGAATGTCCTTTACTCCATATTTCAGTGATATTACTTGTAAACTTTGAAATCACCTTTTTATTAATATCCATTCTTATTTGGTTACGATTGTAATCGCATTTATTGCGGAAATAAACAACCGCTAAACCATCAACATTGGTGCGCCAACCCAACAATTCATTATGATTCATTTCAGGAACAACATTATGCCAGGCAAGTATTTTACTATTTTCATTTAATTGCTGGCGGAAACGAATAGCTACACCTTCAAAACCTTTAGCTACATAAATAACTGGAGTTTGTTTGTGTATTTTTTTTGCTAAATCCATTGCTTGTTTTTGGATATCCGCTTTTTCTGTATCAATTAGAGTAATTGCTTTATCAAATTCTGATTTAAAAGAATCGTCAATAATCCCATAATGATTTAACATAAAAAATAGTTCAGTAAATGCATAGCCAAACATAGCTCTTGGAGGTTGGTCTCCAGGAATAATTATTTTGTTGTATTTGTTTTCTTCAGCAATAGTTTTTAACTTTCCGCCAGAAGTAATTACTGCAATTTCCGTACGTCTTGCTTGGCATTTTTCTAAAGCATAAAGTGTTTCTTCGGTATTTCCTGAATAGGAATTAGCAATAACAAGCGTATGTTCATTCACAAAATTAGGAATGCTGTAATCTTTTGTTACAGAAATCGGAATATTTACATTTGACGAAATAATATCACTTACAATTGTTCCTCCAATTCCAGAACCGCCCAATCCACAAATCAAAATATTTCTGATTTCTTTAGAATAAGAGGTTAAAGTTGTATTGTTTGCAATCTCAATTGCTTCTCTTAAATGATTGCTAAAATCATTGATGTAATCGTTCATTTTCATTTTAAATATTTTTATATTTTAACATTAAAATTGGTTTGTTAAAAGAAGTCTAAAATACGAAATAATTGGATAATAGAATTTCTATCTTTGCAAAAAATTTAACTGATGACAAAAACAATTTCGGAGCAAGAATTAGTGAGAAGAGAATCCTTACAAAAATTAAGAGATTTAGGAATTGATCCTTATCCAGCTGACCTATTTGATGTAAACACAACTTCAAAGCAGATTAAGGAAAAACATAAGGAGGGTGAGGGGTTGAATGTAGTGATAGCTGGAAGATTGATGAGTAGAAGAATTATGGGTAAAGCCTCTTTTGCTGAGTTGCAGGATTGTGATGGTAAAATTCAAATTTATGTAAATAGAGATGTGATTTGTGAAACTGAGGATAAGACCATGTATAATACAGTTTTTAAAAAACTTTTGGATATAGGAGATATTATTGGAATTACAGGAACTATTTTTATTACTAAAGTTGGAGAAATATCAGTAAAAGCAAAAGGGTTAAAGGTGCTTACAAAATCCTTACGCCCATTACCTTTACCAAAGATAGATGCTGATGGAATGGTGCATGATGCCTTTACTGATCCTGAAAAAAGATACAGAAAGAGATATGTGGATTTGGTAGTAAATCCTGAAGTAAAGGACGCTTTTATTAAGCGCACTAAACTGACAAATTCCATGCGTGAATTTTTGAATAAGAAAGAATATCTAGAGGTGGAAACACCAATTTTACAACCGATTTATGGTGGGGCTGCTGCTCGCCCATTCAAAACACATCACAATACTTTGGATATGGAATTGTACCTAAGGATTGCTAATGAGTTGTATTTAAAAAGATTGGTTGTAGGTGGTTTTGATGGTGTATATGAGTTCTCAAAAGACTTTAGAAATGAAGGAATGAGTCGTTTTCACAATCCTGAATTTACACAAATGGAATTGTATGTTGCTTACAAGGATTATGCTTGGATGATGGATTTGGTGGAAGAAATGGTTGAAAAAATTGCCATGGATTTACATGGTAAAACAGAAGTTCAGGTAGGAGATAATTTAATCAATTTCCAAAGACCTTGGAAGCGTTATACTATGTATGAAGCAATTGAGCATTTTACAGGAATTGATATCTCAAAAATGGATGAGGCTGCTATGGCTGAAACTGCTAAAAAATTAGGGGTTGAGTTGGATAAAAGTATGGGAAGAGGAAAATTAATTGATGAGATTTTTGGAGAAAAATGTGAAGGACAATTAATACAACCTACTTTTATTACGGACTATCCTGTTGAGATGTCGCCATTGGCAAAAAAACACAGAGAGCATGAAGGTTTGGTTGAGCGGTTTGAAGCGATTTGTAATGGAAAAGAAATCTGTAATGCCTTTTCGGAATTGAATGATCCTATTGACCAAAGAGCACGATTTGAAGAGCAATTGGAACTTAGGAAAAAAGGAGATGATGAAGCAATGTTATTGGATGAAGATTTCCTAAGAGCGATAGAATACGGAATGCCACCAACTGCAGGTTTGGGTATTGGTATTGATAGGCTTTCTATGATTATGACCAATAGTAATTCTATACAAGATGTATTGTTTTTCCCACAAATGAAAGCTGAAAAAGGAGATCTTAAGGAGTAGTAGGATTAAAGCCTAATATTTATTTACATGATTATATAAATAGAATTACCTAAAACTCCAATCGTAAGTATGTAGGTTTTCTACTGAATGTCGTAACAAATCAATTGCACCTCTTATATCCTTTTTGTGTACCATTTCAATTGATTGATGTATATGTCTTGTTGGTATAGAAACCGCCCCAGCAATACAACCACCTGGGTTCATTCTTTGTATTCCTGCTGTATCTGTTCCTCCTGCGGGTAATATCTCTAATTGTGTTTTTAATTTTTTCTTTTTTGCTAATTCCTTCATGTATTTTACCATTCTATAATCACAAACAGTAGCGGAATCCATCACTTTAATACAAGCTCCATCACCTAAAGCAGATACTTGTTCTTGTTTTGTGCTTCCTGGAGTGTCCCAAGCAATAGTAGTGTCTAATCCAAAGCCAAAATCTGGGTTTACATCCATAGAAGAAACATTCGCACCTCTAATTCCAATTTCTTCTTGCACAGTAAACACACCATATACATCATAAGGGGGGGGGGTTTTCATTTCACGAAACATCTCAATTAAGATAAATACAGACACTCTATTGTCCAAAGATTTACAATTTATACAATCTCCCATTTCAATTAATTCACTGCTTCTTGTAATAGTATCACCAACTGAAATTATTTTATCTAATTCTTTTTTTGGTCTTCCTGTGTCAATAAAATAATCCTTAATAGTGGGGACTTTTGCTCTGTCGGTAGCATTCATCAAATGAATTGGTTTGCCCCCCATTACCCCAATAATATCTTCTGTACCATGTATAATTACTCTTTGTGCAGTTAGTGTTTTTGGGTCGAAACCACCTAAAGTATGAAAATAAACAAACCCTTTGTTATCAATATGAGTAACAATAAATCCAATCTCATCCATATGAGCGCCAATCATTACTCGTTTGCTTTCTTTTCCTTTTTTTATTGCCACAACATTTCCCATGTTGTCTATTCTTATTTCATCTACTAAAGACTTTACCTCTCTTAGTGCAATTTCTCTTACTCTTTGTTCGTGTCCTGGCGCTCCTGCAACCTTGCAAATTTCTGCTAATAATGCTGTATTTATCATTTTTGGTGTTTATTTTACTTTACTTAATTTCATCATGTTTGTCATGCCTTTTTCTTGAGCAGGCATGCTAGCTAAGTTTACTACTAAATCTCCTTTTTTTAAAAATTTTAACTCTCTTAAAATTTCTTTTGTTTCTTTTATGGTTTGATCGGTTGTTGTTCCTCTATCATAATAAAAACCTCTTACTCCCCAAATTAAACTTAGTGTGTTTAAAATCGTATGGTTGTTTGTAAAAGCATAAATAAAAGCATTAGGTCTATAGCTTGATATTTTTATCGTATTAAATCCAGAATAAGTAACTGTAATTATTGCTTTTGCTTTTGTTTGTTTCGCAACAAAACAAGCATTTGAGCAGATGGCATTTGTTAGTATTCTTTTATCATCCAACAACTCTCTATCTTCTATGTTTTTTGAAATACTATGTTCACTTTTCTCAACATCACGAATAATTTTTCTCATTGTATCCACTACTTTTAAAGGGTGTTTTCCAATTGATGTTTCTCCGCTTAACATCATGGCATCAGCTCCATCAATTACTGAATTTGCCACATCATTCACCTCCGCTCTTGTTGCTGTTGGATTGTTAGTCATGCTTTCCAGCATTTGAGTAGCAATCACAACTGGTTTAGCATGTTGTATACATTTTTCAACTATCATCTTTTGATATACTGGTACTTTGTGAGGAGGAACTTCAACACCTAAATCCCCTCTAGCAACCATAATAGCATCAGTTGCTTGAATAATAGCATCAATATCTTTTATTGATTCTGGTTTTTCAATTTTTGCAATTACTTTATGATTCAGATTTTGCTTGTCAATTATCTTTTTTAAGATTTTAACATCATTAGCTGAGCGCACAAAAGACAAGCCAATCCATTCTATTTTTTCAGCAAGCACAAAAGATAAATCTTCCTTGTCTTTTATTGTTAAACAAGGTAAAGAAATTTTTGTGTTTGGTAAATTAACCCCTTTTCTTGATTGCAATAAACCTCCAAATATCACTTCTAAAACTACTGTATCTTTCTTATTTGTACTCACTACTTCCAAGTTTAGTTTTCCATCATCCAACAACACCCTTTCTTTTGGACTTACATCTTTTGCAAAATTAGCATAGCTTATGTGAATCGCGTCTTTTTTTCTTTTTGTGCTAAAGATTATTTTTTTTCCTTTTTTAAGTTGGATTGGCCTCTCAAACACACCAACCCTTATTTTAGGACCTTGCAAATCAGCTAAAATAGCCGTATGCGTATTTAACTCTTGGTTTATCTCTTTTATGTTTGTAATAATCTCTTTTGCCACATCATGTTTAAGATGAGAAAAGTTTAACCTACACACATTAACACCTTTCAATATAAGTTTTTTTAACATCACTTTAGATGATGTTGATGGACCTATGGTCGCTATTATTTTAGTTTTCCTTATCATTAAAAATAAATCTATCTATGTATTTTAAACTTACCATATCTATCTCAAAAACCAACAGAACATCTGGTGTATTTCTTAATTTACTTATAAACTGCAGCTTATCCTGCTCCCAATAATCATTCTTCACAACCAAAAAATAATTAACACTTTTTTGGTTTGGAACTAAATATCCTTTTTTCGAGCGATTAGCTAATAAATCATACTCTATTCCGTCATCTGAAATATAAGTATATCTTGAAAACCACAAATCTTCTTTAATATTATGATCGTTTTTTTTTTCAAACTTTAATTGCATTGAGCTATTAATATTCCAACACAATTTGTAGGCTTTTATATGGCTGTTTATTGCTAACACAACAAAATCAACTTCTTCAGCACAACCTAATGTAAACCGTGTTTTCATAATTGCTAAAATACACTATTATATGCTTTTTTAGCAGCTTTTTGTTCTGCTTCCTTAATTGATGATGCTTTTGCTTCTGCTTTTTTAATGTTTTCTATATAAACAGCAACCAAGAATTCTTGCTTATGACTAGGCCCCTCTCTATTTAAAACCTTGTATGTTGTTTTTAATTTTAATTTTTGTGATAGCTTTATCAACTTACTCTTGTAATCTATGTCAGAAAGCTCCTCAATAAACCTTGAACTACAGATATGTTTAGTAATAAATTGTTCTGCTTGTTTTATTCCTTTATCAATATAAATAGCTCCAATAATTGATTCAAGGGTGTTTCCATAAACGCTTTTAGGAATTACTTTAAGCCTGTTTTTAATATCGGAATCTAATAAGATTTTCTTTCCAACTAAGTTCAAGTGTTTTCTTCCTACTATTATTGCCCTTTGTTGTGATAAAAACCCTTCTTCCCTCCTTGGGTATTCTAAATACAACTGCTTCGCAACAATAAAATCCAAAATAGCATCTCCTAAAAACTCTAAACGTTCGTTATTTTCATTAATACTATAAGATTTATGTTGTAATGCTTTTAGGTATATTTCTTTATGTATTGGGTTGTAACCTAATATTTTAAACAAAGAAGATTTGTTCTTATTGTAAAAAACAAATCTTTCATATATTCGTTTTAAAAATGTTATGATGTATATTTTTTAAATAAAACAGAGGCGTTATGACCTCCAAAACCAAAAGTATTGGTTAGGGCGTAGTTCACCGTTCTTTTTTGTGCTTTATTGAGTGTTAAATTCAATTTGTTGTCAATATTAGGGTCATCAGTAAAGTGATTAATGGTAGGGGGAATAATATCATCCTTAACCGCCATAATACAAGCAATTGACTCAATAGCTCCAGCAGCACCCAATAAGTGTCCTGTCATTGATTTTGTCGAGCTGATATTTAAGTTATAAGCATGTTCACCAAACAAAGCTTTAATTGCTTTTATTTCTGCTATATCACCAAGCGGGGTTGATGTTCCGTGAACATTGATGTAATCTACATCTGTTACAGGAATTCCAGCCTCCTCAATTGCTAACCGCATTACATTACGCGCACCCAAACCTTCAGGGTGTGGCGCGGTTATATGATGAGCGTCAGCCGTTAAACCTCCACCTACTATTTCTGCATAAATTTTTGCCCCTCTTTTAATAGCGTGTTCGTATTCTTCAATTACAACTGCTCCTCCTCCTTCACCCATTACAAAACCATCTCTACCCTTGTCAAAAGGACGAGAAGCTGTTTTTGGATCATCATTTCTGGTTGATAAAGCCATCATTGCGTTAAAACCACCTATTCCTGTTTCAAAAATACAGGCTTCAGATCCTCCAGTAATAAAAATATCCGCCTTATTCCATTTGATATAATTAACCGCATCTATAAGAGAGTTTGTTGATGACGCACAAGCAGAAACAGTAGTGAAGTTAGGTCCTTTAAATCCATATTTTATTGATATGTGGCCCGCAGGAATATCTGATATAAGTTTTGGAATAAAAAATGGATTATACCTAGGCGTTCCATTTCCTTGAGCAAAATTTGCAACTTCTTGTTGAAAACTATTCATACCACCAATACCAGACCCCCAAATAACTCCAGCTCTATCGAGATTAATTTCATCCAAATTTAAATCAGAGTCTATAATTGCTTCATCACTGGCTATCAAGGAATATTGACAAAACAAATCCATTTTTCTCGCTTCTTTTCTGTGAATAAAATCAGTAACATCAAAACCTTTAACCTCACAAGCGAATTGTGTTTTAAAGTTTTCAGCATTGAAATGAGTAATTGGCGCAGCACCACTTACCCCATTTTGCAAGGATTTCCAATAATCCTCTAAGTTATTACCAATAGGGGTTAAAGCGCCTATTCCAGTAACAACCACTCTTCTACTTTTCATTTTAATTGGTTATGCCGCCTTAATAAATGAAATCGCATCACTAACTGTTTCAATAGCTTCTGCTTTATCATCTGGAATTTGAATGTCAAATTCTTTTTCAAATTCCATAATAAGCTCTACTGTATCTAAGGAATCAGCCCCTAAATCATTAGTAAAATTAGCTTCATTAGTTACCTCACTTTCGTCAACTCCTAATTTGTCAACAATAATTGCTTTTACTTTTTCTGCTACATCTGACATATTTAAATGTTTTAATTATTAAAGTGCAAATAAAACTATAAATTAAAGAACTTGCAACCTTTCTTATTTTCTATTTTAACATAACTTTGTTTATAGTATTTTTGATGAAAAATTAATAATGCCAAAAAAACTCGCAATATTCGCTTCTGGTTCGGGTTCAAACGCCGAAAATATCTACAATTATTTTATTGACTCATCTGATGTTGAAGTGGTTTTAATTTGCACAAACAAGCAAGAAGCCTTTATTGTCAAAAGAGCTAATAAACTGAATATTCCAGTATATATATTTACTCAATACGAACTGAATAATTTTGTTGATTTGCATAAAAAACTACAAAACCTTGATGTTGATATTATCATATTGGCTGGATTTTTGCTTAAACTACCCGCTATAATGGTTAATAGCTACATAAATCGTATTATCAATATTCATCCTTCTTTATTGCCAAAATATGGTGGAAAAGGAATGTATGGTAGTAATATACATAAAGCTGTAATTGAAAATAAAGAAACTGAAAGTGGGATTAGTATTCATTTTGTGAATCAAAACTATGATGAAGGAAAAATTATTTTACAAAAGAAGTGTGTCGTTTCCATTAATGAAACTGTAGAAACGTTAATTCAAAAAATACAAAAATTAGAGCACAATTATTTTCCTATTGCTATTGAAAAAATGATTAAAAAATTATAAAAATAAATGCCTTATTGGCAATCTTAAAAAAACATTTAATTAATGAGTATTATTATTTATACAGACGGGTCAGCAAAAGGAAACCCTGGAAATGGTGGATATGGAATTGTGATGATTAGTGGTATACATAGGAGAGAGTTGCTGCAAGGGTTTAGGCTTACAACCAATAATCGTATGGAATTGTTAGCTGTTATTGTTGCTTTAGAAAGCATTAAAAATAAAAACTCAGTAATAACCATTTATTCTGATTCAAAATATGTTATTGATTCAGTTGAAAAAAAATGGGTGTTTGGTTGGGAAAATAAAAATTTTAACAAAAAGAAAAACCCTGACTTATGGATTCGTTTCTTAAAAATTTACAGAAAACAAAAAGTAAGTTTTATTTGGGTAAAAGGTCATGCTAATAATAAAGAAAATGAAAGGTGTGATGTATTAGCTGTACAGGCGGCTGATTCTAATAATCTTCATATTGATACTTGGTATGAAAATAATGTAGCCAACCCTGATTCTTCCTTATTTTAAGGAAATATCAAATTTAACTAGTTTTACAAATTCATTTATTCTTACATTAAGGTCCTTCTGAGTAATTTCTGTTAATTTTTCTGTCCCAAATTTTTCAACACAAAAAGATGCCATTGCAGAACCATTAATAACAGCTCTTTTCATATTTTCAAAAGAGATGTCATTTGTTTTTGCTAAATACCCTATAAATCCACCTGCAAAAGAATCTCCAGCTCCTGTGGGGTCAAACACTTCTTCCAAAGGTAAGGCTGGAGCAAAAAATATTTCTTCATTGTTAAACAGAAGAGCTCCATGCTCTCCTTTTTTAATTATTAAGTATTTAGGACCCATTGCTAAAATTATTTTTGCTGCTTTTATTAATGAATATTCTCCAGAAAGCTGCCTTACCTCTTCATCATTTATCGTTAACACGTCAACTTCTTTTAAAGCTTCTTTTAGATCATTCATAAAAAGATCCATCCAGAAATTCATTGTATCCAAGACTACTAGTTTTGGCCTTTTCTTCATTTGGCTTAACACTTTTTTTTGAACGCTTGGCATTAAGTTTCCTAGCATTAAAAATTCTGATTCTTGATATTTTTTGGGTACAATTGGGTCAAAATTCTCTAATACATTTAATTGAGTGTCTAGTGTATCTCTAGTGTTCATATCATTATGATACCTTCCTGACCAAAAAAATGTTTTTTCTCCTTTTTTTATTTGTAAACCATCAATATCTACTGATTTGTTTTTAAGAGTTTGTATTGCATCAGAAGGAAAATCCTCTCCAACAACAGATACTAGGTTTAGGTTTTTAGAAAAAAATGATGAAGATAAACAAATATATGTTGCTGCTCCTCCAACTATTTTGTCTGTCTTTCCAAATGGAGTTTCTATTGCATCAAAAGCCACTGTTCCTACCACTAAAACACTCATAATTATTTTTTTGCAAATATATTTTATTATTTCAACCTTTGTGGTATTTTTGCAGCCATTTTAACAACACTCCTCCTTAGCTCAGCTGGTTAGAGCATCTGACTGTTAATCAGAGGGTCCTAGGTTCGAGTCCTAGAGGGGGAGCAAACAAAAAGTCCAGCTATTTAAGCTGGACTTTTTGCGTATTAATCAAAATTGTTTTTACCATATAAAGACTACTCTTTTGATTCCTATTTACTTACAACAACACTATTTTCGTTTGTAATATTGTTTTTAAACTCCACTCCCTCATCATTAAATACGATTATATTGTTAGAAGTGTGTATCCATTTATTGTCAAATGCGTCTACAAAAAGGTTAATTATTAATGATCTTTGTTTTTTTAATCTATATTTTCTCCAAGAATCTCCCTCATATGAAATCACACCTTTTTCTGTACTAACCCAAACTCTATCATAACCATCACAAACTATTGATTTTATAATATTTGTTTTTAATGGTGTGTTTCTTTTGTTAAACAACACCCAACCATCATCTGTAATTGTTACTATTCCTTTTTTAGTTCCTATCCATTTTTTATTTTGATTATCAACAACAATACTCCACACATGATTGTTTGGTAATGACGAATTCTGTGTAGTAAAAACCCTCCATATATCGTTAGTGTAACTATAAAGCCCGTTGTTTGTTCCTAACCAAACAGTCTCATCATAATCAAAATTCAGAGCTATAAAATCATCATCATCAATATTGTTTTTGATTTTACTTAACACTACTTCAAAATCATGTTTGTACCTAATCAATCCTGCAGATGTTGCAATCCAAACCACCCCTTTATTGATTTTTATCTTTCGTATTTTGTTAGAAGGCAGTTTGCTATTGGTTGTTGTAAAAACTTCCCAATCATTATTTTTAATAACCAACAACCCTCCTGTTGTTCCAATATATTTTGTGTTATTTTCTATTGCAATACATAATATTTTATTTGATGGCAATTTACTGTTTTCTGTGTTTAGAGTAATCCATCTTTGTCCGTTATAACAAATTAAACCCTCAAGGGTTCCAATCCAATTTAAACCAGTTGCATCCGTGGTAATTGTTGTTATACTTTTTTTTGAAAGAGGGGATTTTTTATCTAAAAATAGTTTTTTACTATTTGTTTGGGAAAACAGATGTGCAGGAATAATAAATAATATTAATAGCGCGTGTTTCATTATTGTTCATACTTGTACTGTATAAACGATTTAGAAATTGTATTCGTTACATTAATAACGGTTTAATTAATTTTTTCTTTTTTTAAACAGCCTACTTTTTCCTTTTTTAGAGTTTTTACCCAACCTTTCCCCATCTTTATACAACACTAACCTCCATTTTGATTTCTTTTTTGTTTTGGATGAATTTTCATAATCAGAACAAGGAAGTGTCGCTATTCCGTTAAATGTTTTTTTTGTTCTGCATGAGCCTAACACAACAGCACTTAACAATAAGATAATGATATGTTTATTTTTCAATAGTCTCACTTGGTAAAATTAAACATATTTTTGCTACTTGCATTATGAAGAAAAAGAAAAAAACTAAAAAATCCAGAAAAGGAGATTTTTCTAATTCAAAACTATTTGGTTTAATATTATTGGTGTTTAGAAAAAATCCAAATAAAAAACTAAACTATAAGCAAGTTTCTAAAATATTGAAGGTAACAGAGATGGGGGTGAAAATCCAGATTATTGATGTAATAAAAGAAATGGTTATTTCTGGTAAGTTAACTGAAGAGCAAAGAGGTTCTTATCGGTTATTAGAAAAAAAATCAACATTTATTACAAATATAAAAAACACAAACAATAGGGGTTCTTACGCAAATATTGATAAAGAAAATGAAGTTTTTATTTCAAAAGAACATTCTCAATTTGCGTTAGCAGGTGATGAGGTTGAAATATTACTTTTCCAAAAAAGAAAAAAGAAAAAAGAGGGGAAGGTGGTAAATGTTATAAGAAGAAGAAGGGATGAGTTTGTTGGAATAATTGACAACTCCTCATCTAATTTTTTTTTAATTACTGATGATAGAAAAATTCCGTTTGATGTTTTTATTCCTCCCAAAACAATAAAAAGAGAATATCTCAATAAAAAAGTAGTTGTAAAAGTTGAAGGTTGGGGTTCAAAATATAAAAATCCTATTGGGAAAATAATCCGGGTTATTGGTGAAATTAATGATCATAATACTGAAATAAATTCAATTTTATATGACTATGGTTTTTCTCCAGAATTTCCTAATAAAGTAGAACGAGAGGCTAATAAAATTTCAAAAGAAATTTCAAAAGAAGAAATTAATAAGCGACTAGATTTAAGAAAAACAACCACCTTTACGATTGACCCTAAAGATGCGAAAGATTTTGATGACGCTCTTTCTGTTAAAAAACTAAAGAATGGAAATTGGGAAGTTGGAATTCATATTGCTGATGTTTCTCACTATGTAGAAAAAGGAAGTGTTATTGATAAAGAAGCTATTGAAAGAGCTACGTCTGTATATTTGGTAGATAGGGTGGTCCCCATGCTTCCTGAAGTGCTTTCAAATAATATTTGTTCTTTAAAACCAAATGTTGATCGCTTAGCATATTCCATTCTTTTTGAAATGAATGAAAAAGCTAATTTAGTTGATTATCAAATTAAAAAATCGGTTATTCATTCTGATGTTCGTTTTACCTATCAAACAGCACAAGATGTTATTGATAATAAAGAAGGTAAATTAGTAACCGAACTATTATTGCTCGACAAACTATCAAAAATATTAAGAAAGAAAAGACAACAAAACGGTTCTATAAATTTTGAAAGCACTGAGGTTAAGTTTCTTTTGGACAATAATAACAACCCAATTGATGTCTATTTTAAAGAAAGCTTATCCACCAATCATTTGATTGAAGAGTTTATGTTATTAGCTAATAAAACTGTGGCTAAACATATTGGTTTTCCAAAAAAGGATGCTAAAACTTTTATTTATAGAATACATGATATACCAGATACTGATAGAATTTCAACTTTAAATAATCTTGTTAAAAAACTCGGACATTCTATTAATAATGAATCGTCTAATAAATTATCTCAGTCATTAAATAAATTACTTAAAAATGTAAAGGGTAAAAACGAGCAGCAAATGGTAGAAACATTAACTATTCGCTCAATGGCAAAAGCTGTTTATACCACTAATAATATTGGTCATTATGGTTTAGCTTTTGATTACTACTCTCACTTTACCTCTCCTATTAGGCGTTACCCTGATTTAATAGTCCATAGGTTGTTATGGCAGTATATGGATGGGGAAAAGACGGTAGATAAGGAGGTTATTGAAAAAATATGTAAGCATTGTTCTGAAATGGAAAAAGTATCATCAAGAGCTGAGCGTGATTCTATTAAATATATGCAAATTAAATTTCTTAAAAATAAAATTGGATATACTTATGATGGTGTTATTTCTGGTGTTACTGAGTGGGGTTTATATATTGAAATAATCGAAAATAAATGTGAGGGGTTAGTTAAAATAAGTAGTATTAAAGATGATCATTATGTTTTTGATGAAAAAAAATATACCCTAACTGGATACCTATCAAAAATTAGTTACCAATTAGGGCAAAAAGTTAAAATTCAAATTCAAAGTGCTGATTTAGAAAGAAAGCAAATGGACTTTATTTTGGTTTAATTACTCAACAATTAATTTTCTTGTTTCACTAAAATTATTACCTTCAAATTTAACTTGATATATTCCTTTTGAAAGTGTTGATATTGTTAAATATTCTTTATTTGAAATTTTATTTTCTAATACCAACCTTCCATTAATATCATATATTTTAATAGGTGTATTCTCTTCTTTTAAGTTTAAAATATAAATTTTATCAGTTGCAGGATTAGGGTAAATAAGCTGTAATTCTTTATTATTTTCTTCAATTGAAGTTGAATTACAATTGATTTGACAATCAGAAAGAGTAGCGTATTGTCCATTACCAGTACCTGGGTCTATACACGCTTCATTTATACAATCAAATGTTATTGGAGTAAATGATGACAGTGTTGCGTAAGTAGATTGATGTACTTCTTTAGTAATTATATCTTGTATCCAAACCGCCACCATTAAATTTGAAAAATCTTCTACAGAATGTTCAATAGTATGGTTAATAGGATTAGTAGCATCAAATGGTAAACGATAATTTCCTTGAAAAATATGTTGTAAATTTAAAGTAATTTGTTGTCCTGCCCCTAAACCACCATTAATAGGGGTGCCATTATCATTTGGCACCATTTTCTTTACAACATGTTCAAATTGTGTTTCCCCATTGTTTTTAATATTATTATAGGTTGTTTCTTCAATAATAGCAGAGTGTATAACTAAATTATTTGAATTAAAATTTTCTAAAGGATCTACTGTAATATCAACATCTACTGTTTGACCAGTAATTGAATAAGTTGAAGATAGATTAATTAAACATAGTTCATTAATATAATCATTAACAATTTGTTGAGTAATATTGTTTCCATTTTGATCCCAACCTCCATCTATTTCCATTCTTGGAACAGAATTAATTCCATAATAAGCTATTCTATTTCCAACTTCATCAGTATAATATGGATCTCCTGCACCAGGCCAATCTGCTTGATATTTTATAGAGGTTATTTTACCTGGATTTTGAGCAAAAAGAGCTTCTGCGGTTACATTTGCTGGATTACAAGGACCACAAGTTGAACTAGTAAAAGTTTCAATTAATGGTTGTTTTATAGCTAAAGCATTCCATATATAAATACTATCCGATAAAATATCATTTGATGGATCCATATCAATATTTCCATTCAAATTTGAAGCCCAAATTTCAACTAAATATCCACCTGTAGTTAATGGATTCCAAGTAATATTATGATTAAAAGATAAAGTATCAAATAATGATAAATTAAGGCCTGTTAAATTATCAACTATAGGAGCAGCTCCATTAATAGAATAATTAATATCTAAGGAATTAATAATTACTGTACCCATACTTACAATATCTCCTGAAACAGTAAATGGAGCAGTAGTTAAAGCTAAATTAGAAAGCATATCTAAATCAACGGCTGTCATATCATAAGCCAAAGGATTAAAGGGTATATAATTATAACAAACATCATCTATATAAAACTCATCACCCGCTCTTGTATATAAATCTAAAGAAGCAATTTGATTTATAGTGTTTGTAAATGATCCTTGAGATACTCCATCAATTAATACCTCCCAATTATTACTAGTTAAATTAATATCAAACTTTATTTCAAACCAAGTATCATGTGGGAAAGACGCAGTAAAAGATGTACCACTAGTATTACTCATTAGAATATCTCCATTTATATCAAAAGCAACCTCTAAAGACCAACTTACACCAGGAATATTTTCTGCTTGAAAATTAAAATAAGCACCTGCTCCTCCTCTAACATACATCATCTGCGAAAAAGAAAAATTTCCAGAAACATAAGGAGTTAATAATGAAGGTAAAGTAGCTTGTGTTATATTTGGAGTAGTATCAAACATTAAAAGAATATCTTCAGGACCAGCAACTCCATTATCTGGGAAAAATAGAGAATTATTTCCGCTAGATGATTGAGATGTACTAATAGATGCATCATCAATAAAAGGAGCTACGGTTCCGTTCATAAGTTCTCCCCAAGTATTCCAAGAACTTGAAGTTTGAGAAATAGCATTTCCATTAGAATATGAATCAAAATCTTCACAGAAAGTAACTTGTTGTGCAAATACCGTAAGAGTTAAAAATAAACTTGTAAAAAGTGTTAAAAATAATTTCATGATTTAAATTTTTTATTAAGGGTTAAAAATATATAAAAAAATTGAAAGTAAAAATTGAGATAACAGTAATTATATAATATATAAGTATTATTTTAATTAATTAATAAATAAAAAGTGTATATAATATATAAGTTGTTAGTTTGGTTTATAATTATTTTATATAAAATTAGTATTAATTATTTTTTAAAATAAACTAACAATAAATAAATAAGAATGTTGATTTTTAGATTTTATAAATCAATAATTTAGATATTTAATTAACTAAAAATATAATTTGTTAATAAGCTTGTCTAACTATAAAATTTTAATAAATAATTATAAATTTACAATCAAATAAAGTTAATAAGCATACTTATAAATAAAATATAAAAAACAATAAAAAAACTTGATTTAATTTTTTGTATAAGTCTTATTTTTTAAAATTAATAAAAGTGTTTTAGTTATTGTTTTTGACTAGCAACTTATAAACAACTTTAAAACAAAAATTATTAATAACTTAATAAAATTAACTAGAGTAAAAAAACAAATATTAATACCCTGTTAAAACAATAAAATATGAAAATAGGCTTAGCATGCGATCATGCAGGATTTGAATATAAAGAACAATTAAAAAAATATTTATCTAGTAAGGGGTATAAAATAAATGATTATGGATGTTATTCTTTAGAAAGTGTAGACTACCCAGATTTTGCACACAAACTAGCTGAAAGTATTGAAAAAAAAGAAAATAAACTAGGAATTCAATTTTGTGGAACGGGTAATGGAATTAATATGTCGGCTAATAAACACCAAGGAATAAGGGCGGCACTTTGTTGGAATATTCATATTACAGAACAAGCAAGATTACATAATAATGCAAACATACTTACTATACCGGCTAGATATTTAGAATGGGAAGAAGTAGAGAAAATAGTAGATGCTTTTCTTAATACAAGATTTGAAGGAGGAAGACATCAAAAAAGAGTAAACAAAATAAAAATATAAAATAACTATGAAAAAAATACTATCAACTTTACTAAGCCTAATATTTTGTTCCATTACTTTTGCTCAAAGTGTACCTCAAGGAATCAATTACCAAGCAGTAGCAAGAGATGCTTCTGGAGATGTACTGATAAATCAAGCTTTAACAATTCAGTTTTCTGTTATATCAGATATAACTACTTCAGCTGTAAGTTGGCAAGAAACCCACACAGTATCTACTAACGATTATGGTTTATATACAACCATTATAGGTCAAGGAATATCAACATCAGTTGGTAGTTCACTAAGCTTTGATGTAATAGATTGGGGAGCTTCTAATCATTTATTAAAAGTAGAGGTAGATTATGGTAATGGTCTTGTAGATATGGGAACCACAGCATTTATGAGTGTTCCATATAGTTTACACGCTAAAACTGCAGAAAATGCTTCTAATGTAGACCCAACAGATGAATTACAAAGTTTATCTATTTCAGGAGACACTTTATTTATAAGTAGTGGTAATTCAATCGTTATTCCTGGATTAAGTTTAATAAATTCTTTAATTATTCAGGGTTGTACAGATTTATCAGCTTCTAACTATAATGCTTCGGCTAATACAGATGATGGTTCTTGTATTCCTTGTATTTATGGATGTATGGAT
>Ga0233427_10001060_pt1 | contig 31363 bp, 30 predicted proteins | sample SI_118_April2016_5_FD_179885 | JGI IMG/M metagenome (GOLD analysis project Ga0233427, IMG submission 179885) | Seawater microbial communities from Saanich Inlet, British Columbia, Canada - SI_118_April2016_100_MG | ecosystem: Environmental > Aquatic > Marine > Inlet | place: Canada: British...
AGCCAAGAAGGCTGCGCCTAAGAAGAAAGCTGCAGCCAAGAAGGCTGCGCCTAAGAAGAAAGCTGCAGCCAAGAAGGCTGCTCCTAAGAAGAAGGCCGCAGCCAAGAAGGCCGCGCCTAAGAAGAAAGCTGCAGCCAAGAAGGCGGCTCCTAAGAAGAAGGCCGCAGCCAAGAAGGCGGCTCCTAAGAAGAAGGCCGCAGCCAAGAAGGCTGCTCCTAAGAAGAAGGCCGCAGCCAAGAAGGCTGCTCCTAAGAAAAAGGCCGCAGCCAAGGGCAAGAAGAAGAAATAGCCCCTAGCCTTTTTTGATGTGCAAAACACCGACGCCCTAAGGGGCGTCGGTGTTTTGCGTTGGGCCCCATGAGTCGGCAGTCAAGCAGCTATTGATCGGCGAGGTACGCCATCACGGCGTGGTATTCTGCAGACACCTCCTGAAAAAACTCTGTCGTAGCGGCGACCTCACCTTCTCGACCCAACTCCTCGAGCCTACGGAGCAATTCAGGGAGGTGGTGCGCCCGGATGGTGCCTGACGCAGACTGGAGGCTGTGTGCCCCTGCTCGCATCTCGTCGCAGTTTCCGGAGGTCACGGCATTTGTGATGCGCGCCATGATCCCTGGCGCCTCGGATGCATAGACAGCCAGCGTTGTATCCACGATCTCCTCGTCGCCTACTTCCAAGCGTCGGGAGGTGGTCAGCCCGAGCCCAGAGCCCCCGTGCACTCGGGTCGCAGACTGATCAGCCTGCTCGAATTCCCCGAATACTCGATCCTGGCTTTCCTTCGGAATGCCGATACCGGTGTCTTTAACGCTGAGTTGGATACGCGCGCCGCTTTCGTCAGAATCGACTTGTGAAACTCCGAGCACGGTCTCACGGCCGTCCATGAGTTTCACCGCAATTGACAGAAGGTTTGTGATGATCTAACGAAGTCGTACCGGGTCGCCGTGCACGCAGGGCGGGACCTCGGCGGCGGCGATCAGGAGCTCAGTCCCGCGGCCTGCGGACCAAATACCCGCGTGACCTCGCTCCGCATGTCGTGGAGCTGAAAAGCGATCGACTCCAGATCGAATTGGCCTGCTTCGCTTTTCGGGACATCGAGAACATCATTGAGGATTCGAAGAAGGCCATCTACCAACGCCTTCACCACGTTGATCGAGGGCTGCTGTTCCTCTGTCGATATCTGTGTGGGGTTGCGATGAACTCGATGGCTGGGCAGGAGCCGTGTTCTGAACAACCTCTCTCCAAGCGGGGCCAGGCCACTTGGGGACGCTAGACGGCCACATCGGCCCTGGCAATTCTGCGGCCACGCTCAGATCGCTACATTCTCACCCCATGGGCACCTTCACTAGTACCCGCGGAAACCAAGCCTCGCTCGAGGCAGCTCTGTTCGAGGGCCTCGCGCAGGACGGCGGCCTCTACATGCCCGATCCTATGCCCCGGGTCCGGCCGTTATCAGAGCATGGGTCGAAGCCGGCGTTCCTCTCGGTGGCCTGCAAGGCAGCCTCCGACCTCCTAGAGGACTCACTCCCATCTGAGATCACTACGTCGGTCGTCGCTGATTCTCTGACATTCCCGGTACCTCTCATTGAGGTCGATCCGGGAGTACACGTGCTTGAGCTGTTCCACGGCCCCACGCACGCGTTTAAGGACTTCGGAGCCCGCTTTATGGCGCGGCTCATGTCGACGATAGACCCCTATGACATCAACTCGACTTCGCCCCGGACGGTCCTCGTGGCCACCTCCGGTGATACTGGGAGCGCGGTGGCGAACGCATTCCACCGCCTACCCGGATATCGGGTGGTCGTGCTCTTCCCCCGCGATGGCGTCAGCGCACGTCAGCGCCGCCAGATGACGACCCTGGGAGACAATGTCACATCCGTCGCAGTAGCCGGAACCTTCGACGACTGTCAGCGCCTGGCGAAGGAAGCCTTCGGGTCCGCATCCATACGAGCACAACACAGATTGACCTCGGCCAATTCGATCAACATCGGCAGACTCTTGCCTCAAGCTCTGTACTACATGTTCGCCGCGGCCAGCCTGGACGACCCTCCACGATTCTCGGTCCCCTGCGGCAACTTGGGCAATCTCTGTGCGGGGATAATCGCCCGCAGCTGTGGAATGTCGACTCATAGTTTCCTCGCAGCTACCAACGTGAACGACTCGTTTGCGACGTTCCTGAATACGAGTATGGTTGGCGACCGAGAGTCCATATCCACGATCTCAAACGCGATGGACGTTGGCAGTCCAAGCAATCTGGAGCGTATCCGCTGGATGCACGAAGTCTCCCCTGAGCCCCTCCAGAATTTCGTCTCCAGCCACGCGATCGACGACGACGACACTCGCAAGACCATCCGTGATGTCTTCTCACGAACGGGATATGTGCTCGATCCGCACTCAGCCGTCGCCTACCGTGCCCAACAGCGCCGCCCCGCTCCCGCCGGTGTCCCGACCGTCGTGCTGGCGACGGCACACCCGGCTAAGTTCCCTGAAGTGGTCGAGCAGGCTATTGGCGTGGAAGTCCCGCTCCCTCCGGGGCTCGCATCGGTGATCGGCAAGGACGAACACTTCCTACAAGCGGCACCCACACTTAGTGATATCGAGGCAATCTTGAGCCGGATCGACACGATTGAGTGACCTGGCCGCTGCGCGAATCCGGGTACCGTGCTCCACGTCGAACCTAGGCAGTGGATACGACACCATCGGCCTCGCGTTGAACCGTTACCTGGACGTCCGATACGAGCCCGGCAACCAAGTTCTCAGGGTTGAGCGATCTGGAACACTCGAGAAGCTGACCGACTCTGTTGAGAATGACCTCGTGACCGCCGCATTTATGGAGGCCTTGAGCAAGGATGGCCTCGAGGCTGGAGGCACGGTGCACCTCAGCTCGACGATCCCCGTTGCTCGGGGGCTCGGGTCATCCGCCGCTGCAGTGCTCGCGGGTATCGACCTTGCTCTAGCGGTGAGGGGCCTGCCAGAAGACCGGGACGCCGCCTTCTGCGCCGCCTATGAGCACGAGGGGCACGGTGACAACGCGGCACCTTGTCTCTTCGGTGGGCTGCGAGCCGTGCTGCCAGGCGCCATCCGCCCCCTCGTCACGAAGCTCGAGCTCTCTGACATGATAGGCTTCGCATACGCCGCGCCACCCGCAGGCATATCGACCATCTCAGCTCGAAAAGCGCTCCCGAAGCACGTCGGACACGACACGGCGGCCCGATCGATCGCTAGGGCGACAGCTCTAGTTCAGGGCCTGGCACGCGGTGATCCAGAGTTGCTCAGGATTGGGGCGGAAGACGAACTCCACGTCCCACATCGACTGCCCATGATCCCGGGCGCGTATAACGCAATCGCTGCTGGGTACGACGCAGGAGCGTGGGCTGTCACGGTCTCCGGTGCAGGATCCGGGCTCATCGCTATGTGTCCGGTCAGCCGCACAGATCTGGTGGCCGCCGCGATGCGCGAAGTCTTCGCGAATGGTGACGATGATCCTGAGTGCGTCGGCTTCGCAGCAAATGTCGACCACCACGGCCTCGTGCGACTAGAGCCCTAACTGTCGCGCGATTTTGTGCGAATCACCGAGGCGCAACTCGGGAGCAGATAGGCGTTACTCGCCAGCCGTCCTCCCAGGAATGCAGCAAAAGCGGCAGTCGCCCCGACTAGGTTGAGCCCCCAGCCCAAGCTCACAAATACGAGCGCAACCGCGGCAAGCTCGACCGCGCTCGCGACCGTGATGTGCTTGGTGCGACGCCCTTGCACAAGTATTGCGCGCTGAAGCGATAGAATCACAGACAGGAACGGCAACGGTACCAGTAGGCGCGTCGGTATTAGCGCGAATGCGGTCAACTCTGGGGTCAAGCCGGAGATGCGCACGAACCACACATGGGACAGTGGCGTGAAACCAACCAGTGCGATCCCCAGCGAGGTCGCACCACCCAACGTCAATGCAAAGCGCCTCAGTTCCCTGAAGTTCTCGAGCCGCTCCCCCATGAGAGCAATCGCGACGTCCTGGAAAGCCAGTCCCATTGAGCGGAAGAAGAACGAGAGTGAGTGCACGACCGGGAAGACAGCCAACGACTCGAGTGGGGCGACGCTGCGACCCATAAAGAACGTCAGCAACGGTTGCACGGTCAGCCCAATTAACGAGGTGAGCGCGAGCGGGAGATAGAAAGACGCGATGTCCCGATACGATATCTCACGTCCCGTAGCCTCCAGGTCACCCTTCCTGTCAAGCAGGCCGCGGACCGTTGGAGCCGCCATAAATCGGGCCGCAACCGCTTCCACGCTGACCCCAATCCCGAGAGCCATCGCTCCAATCCAGGAGCCCGGTATGTCGAGCCAGAGGAAACCGCACAATGACGCGAGGGCCATCGCGATGAGCCTGATGACGGTGCCCCACGCGACGAGGCGGGTCTTTCCCGCCCGGATCAGCACTCCCTGAAGGAAGCGACGATACCCGATGGCTCCCGGCCATGGCAGCATGAACCACAGCGCACCATAGGTCAGAGACGACACCTCTGCCGGCAATCCAATCAGAGATCCCGTGACCCAGTTGAACACGCTTGGAATCAGAAGGACGAGAAGGCCGGCAGTCGACAGGAAGTTCAGCGCGAACGCGAAGTTCCGCAGCTTAAGAAAACTGGTGCGATCGCGGACCAGTGCCGTGGCTGCGCTCATCAACATGATGACCGGCGCTTCGATCAGGATCGCCAGCGCGAACGTCACGCCGTGGGCGGCCAGATTAAACGTCGGATCTGGCATGCGGGCGATGACCGCGGCTATGAGCGGCCCTTCGGTCGCCATCATTACCCACGTGGCTGCCAAGGGCGCCCAGAAGAGGGCGATGCTACGCTGTGAGAGCCGCAAAGGTCACTACATCCGGAACAGGTAAGAGAGCTTGACGAAGAACCCGTCCTGAAGAAGCCGCTTCGGGCCAAGCGCATATCCCGACAGTCCATCCATGATTCGGCTGTAACCGAAGAAGAAGACAGTGCCAGGAGACGGCTCGTACGAGAGCAACGCTTGTCCTTGGAAGTCCCCCCGATCTCGCGCCGTCTCAAGCACTCCGTTTACCAGAATCGGCTGGCCAGATTCGGGGTGACGAAGTGCGGAGCGTTCCTCAATATCGTACTGCCCGACCACCCGGACAAAGACCGACCGACCCACCTGGTACTGCACACGAAGGCGGGGAAGGTGCACTGTACTGAACAGTGAGTCGTCTATCCGACGCCAGAGCTTCGCCCAGGAGTAACCCGCCACTAATTGCAGCGCCTCACTGGGCTGGATCGTGACACTTGGAGAGAACTGCCTCTCCCATCCCAGGCCCCCTTCGGAGAAGAGCGGAATTTCTCGAAGAAGGATGACTCCATTCAGGCTGATTTTGTCGTTGATGCGGATCTTTGGGATCGCAGCTAGGCCCAGCATCCGATCGATTTCACCCGGTACCGTGAACGGCTGAGCACCACCGGCTGGGCCCTCCACCTGGTATGCCCCGTAATCCTCCGGCTGGAAGCGAAAACCGCCCCATCGAAGAATAAAGGACACACTTCGGGCTCCTCGGAGCGCGATGGTTGGCCACAATTCGAGCTCCCAGTCGTCCGCCGAGCCCCCGTCCCAGAATTCGTCGTGGTCAAAGAAGTGGTTGTTTCGAAACTCGACCCCCCAACGCTCGACCAACGAACCCGGCTCACCATATCGATCGAACCCAACAACAGTTGAGAGTTGTGTGTCCCCCACTCGAGGCATGAAGCCGCTGCGGGTGCGAAAATCAGGATCGATGTCCTCAAAGCGCACACTGTAGTGGTAATTCAAGCCACTGCGGCTGAAGCTCACAGTGACTGCGGGTTGGATCTCGACACTCTCTCCAGCGGCTCCAGAGGAGGTCCAACTCCCCGTCAACTGCGTTTCGAGCGCGTACCGACCGCCAAAGAGCATCCGGGCATCACCCGAAAGCACTCGATTGAAGCCGCCTCCTTCGGTCAGCGTGCGGTCCGTATAGAGGATGCCCGCGCTCGAACCGGCACCGATGTCGCGACGGACGCGCATGAGGTTGAATACGGCGTCCGAGGAGCCACCGAAGACCGACGTGGGACTCTCGTCCACAGCGCCTAGGTACGCCACACTGAAGCTGCCGATCTTTCCTGTCAGCTTCGCCCCAGCAATCGGGTCCACGATCCGGCGCGTGTGTACGAGGTTCTGAGTGCTGCGAAAGATCTCGGCGCCTTCCAAGAAGAAGAGCCTCTTTTCGGGGAAGAAGAGCGCGAACCGTTCGTTTACTTGAACCTGATCCGCGTCGGCCTCAACCTGCGAAAAATCGGGGTTTAGTGTGGCGTCCAACACGAGGTTGGGTGTGACGCCGATCCTCGCATTGATGCCCGCTTCTGGATCGGGATCGTCCCTAGAAAAGACACCATTCGTCCGGAAGCCCTCGCGCTTCGCCGTCGTCACCGGATTGATTTCGATGAGTCGTTTGGGCCTCAGTCCGCGAAGCCCACGCAATCTACCGCTCTGCGCCAAGACGCTGGAAACGTCGAGCGTGAGTGGTGCCCACGTCGACTTGAAGTTCGTCCGCATGATGCCACGTGCAATCTGGATACCCCAGTCCTGCTGCTCCACATCGGGGAATCGGAGCGACACATAAGGAATCCGGATTTCGGTGACCCACCCGTCCTCCGTCACACGTCCGTGTGAATCCCAGATGAAGTCAGGATTGAAGTCCACCTTCGGCCCAGTCGGGCCGCCCATGGGTGTTATCGACTCCAGCCACATCCCATCGGTCTGAATGCCATACGCGTTCACGAAAAACGAGTACGCAGAGCGCTCGTCGTCGAACGTATCGAGCATGATACGCACCCAATCATCGACGCGGGTCGAGGCATCCCGTTCCGTGAGATGCACCAAAATGTTCTCGGGGTCGGAATCGAACACCTGGAACCCAAAATAGATCGCGTCCGAAGAATAGAAGACACGTACCTCTGTTTCTTCCGAAGCCCGCGCTCCTTCCACCGGGGTGTACTGTGTGAAGCCGGTCAGAACCGCAGCCTGCGCCCACTCAGCTTCGTCCAGGCGCGCATCGATTGAAATCGATGGAGACTCGATCCGAGGCGGATCGACATCTAACTGGCCGTCGCGACCGCTGTACCGGAGCGTGTCAGCGGGCACCTGGGCCAGAACGGCGAGAGAGAAGAGCAGCGCGGTCACATCGACTCCAAGGGATTCGAGTCCAATCGTTAGTCACATCAGGCGTGCAACCTCGTGGATTCCGACGAGCCCGAAAAGGGAACGGCCACACCACCCTGTAGGCGATGAGGCCGCTGCCGTTTCGTGTGCTTCAGCGACTAGTGTGAGACGCTGCGTCCCTCAACGAGGACACCAGAAATCCGGTGGCCTACGCGCACACCGTAGATGCCGTCGGCCCGAGCGGCCATGCCCCTGCGAGGCAGCGTGTGGAAGTACATGTGGTCCTGGCTATCATCGCCCAGGGCGCCCGCGCCGAAGACGAGGCCGAGGTCGTTGTTGTGATCACTCGGCTCCTGAAGCGTGAACGTGCCTTTGAGCGTGTAGTCACCACTGACAGTGTTCGAAGGATTCCAGGCAACAGTCGCGGGGCCGGTGTTCAGCTGAACGCCGCTCCCCATCATGGCAAGCGTCACTTCGGGCACGTCGTCCGGGTCCGCTGCGTTGTCATTTCGGCCTACCCGCACCTGCGCCACGAGAGGGGCGGCAATCAGACGGGCAAAGGCAGCCATGCTGATTCGACAAATTCTGGTATGTACGCATGGCTGCAAATCATTTTCGGAGCAATCTGCGGCCCATGCGAGGGTCGCTTGAGCAGGATTATGTACAGCCCGGCTCGCATATGCTTACACAAATACGAGACCGCTCGCAGAGGACCTCGCGAGGGCTATTCGCTCAAGCGCGCCTTGTACTCATTCTCTAGGATCCCGAACAGAAGAGTGTCGCGCCATTCCCCGCGGACCCGCACGTCCTCCCTCATACACCCCTCCAGACTCATTCCAATCTTCTCCAACACATGAGCCGAAACGGTATTCTGGGAATCACAACCGGCCCACACACGGTGTAAGCCCAACACGTCGAAGCCCAACATGAGCATGGCTTCCGCCGCCTCAGTCGCGTATCCCTGCCCCCAAGCTTCCCGGCTGAAACAGTATCCGAGCATGGCCTGCTGGCTGTCTTCTGCGGCGAGGCTCAATTCGATACCCCCGAGCAGGCGCCCGTCTTGAAGGTGGGCCACGGCAAGTTCGTACCCGATTCGCGGCCGAGCCGCGGCCGATTCCGCCGCCCGCTCCAGGAAGTCGCGGGTATCTACCTCCGTGTTCGGGCCCCACGACATGAAGCGCACGACTTCGATATCTGCGGCATAGGCGTGCACCGCCTCATAGTCGCCAGGCTCGAAGTCGCGCAAAAGGAGGCGATCCGTCGCCAGCACTGGGTCAGTCATTTCCACGTTCAGGACCGGTTCAGTTCACGACACGGATGACACGTCCCTTTTGATCCACCACGAAAACAGGCCCCTTTCTGATGTCATCACCAAAATCGAGAATCGGAGTCAGTTTCGACGGGGCTCTGGATGGTGACGAGAACGAGCCGGAATACGGGTCGGCTTGAGAGACATCCACCGAATAACCCACGTCCGCCATCGACTGAATGGAGATCGCACTCAACGGATTACTCACCCCCGACGTGAAGAAGGGAGTCATGAGCTCCAGCCCAAGAAGCGTCTCGCGCCAATGGGCATCGCTCGACCCCTCACCGGCTGTGTTCTCCACCGGCACCTTCTGGCCGAGGGTGTAGCTGGAACCACCCGCCGCGTCGAAAGCCGCGATCGCCTTCTCACCTGTGAAATGAGTGTCCGCCCCAGGGCTGGATGGTAGCGAAGGATTTTGGAGTAGCCCACGTCCATCCCAGATGGTACCTAGGCCTAGTACGTGCCCCATCTCGTGGAGAACCACAGAAATCAGACCTCCGCTTGCCTCCAAGTCGTCCAGATCCGCGGCGTCGAACTTCATCGAGCCTATGGCCGGGAGATTGGTAAGGCCCCTATTTACGCACGGCCCGGCCGACGCCAGGGTCATGCCCGCTCCATCGATCTCTTCAATAGTCACGTAGATCCTGAGGTCGTCCACCTCACCCGTGAACAGGGGCTGGCCCTCGGTACACGCGTCAGCCGAGATCGGCTGATTAGAGAAGTCGATGTTGGGGATGTCTATCGGAATAATGGACATCCAGCGTTCAGCTGCAGCCGTCACGGCGGCGTCCTGCGCAGCCGTTCCGTGATTGAGGAAGACCAGTTCAATGTTGAACGGCAGCACCTCGCCACCGAGCGTGATACTCATGGTGGCCCCGGAGAACGTGCTGAACGCATGCAGGAGGATGTGATAGATCCCGGGTTGGGCACTCCCGATCTGGCAGCGCTCCTCATTGGTCGAGTTCCCGCTCAGGCAATCGTTGTATTCTGCGCGATTCGTCGGTCGGTCGCCCCGCTCAACGAACAGATCCACATCCCCGCTGCCTCCGGTAATCTCAAACGTCAGAATACTCGGTGAGCCCGCCGGCACTTCGAGTCTGAACAGCAACTCATCGTCAGTTGTCCCAGAAAGGACCCCTGTCGTTCCGGCCGGAATCACAGACTGCTCAATGACCGTGACGTTGCGGAGCGTCGTGTTATTGCTTTCGTCACCTTCCACGATCTCGCCGTCCGCGTCGATGTTCACCGCGAGTTGCCGCACCCCCGCGGCAAACGGTCCGACGGAGAAGGTGACGGTCTCAGAAGCTCCCGTCGCAAGTTCACTCATGGCCTTGGTGGCGATCTCCGTTCCGTCCGCTGTCAGCTGAACGCGGTATCCTGCGCCAGTCGACGCATTTCCATCGTTTCGTATTGTGAACTGAACGTCCACACTTTCGAGTGAGCTCGGGTCGGCCCTGGTTACGATGAGGGTGCCGCCTGTTTTGAGGTCTGGGATCGGAGTCGCTGACTGAGCCGTGGCACCGATCGTAGCGCTCGCGCCGCCAGCGATGGAGGCAGTTAATGACTGTCCGCCAAACACCTCGCCCAGGGTCCATACAGTGGAAGCCTCACCGTTCGCATCAGCCACTGCGGAGGAGGCACTCACCGTGCCACTCTGCCCGCCCGGTGTGAACGTCACCGTTTCACCCGGAACTGGCGCACCCCCTTGGTCGGTCACGCGCACCACAACGGGCGTCGGCAACGTTTCACGGACAATCGCCGTCTGATCACTCCCAGAAACGATCGTGACTACGGTGGCCACCTGGGCTACGGTCACCTCTGCGGTCGCACTCAGGGCCTGGAACGTGGCGGTCACCGTGGCACTTCCGTTCGCGACGGCCGTCACCACTCCCGAGCCATTCACGGTGAAGACCGCCGGGTCACCGGTGGTCCACGTCGGGGCGCCCGCGAACGTCGTCCCGTTCTGATCGAGGATCAGAGCACGCAGGCTCGCCGTCTGCCCGACGAAGGTCATCGTGGTCTGATTCGGCGTGACGCCGATGGTCCGAGGCGTAGGCGTGACGTCGACGATCGTCACCGGGTCCTCCGCGCCGCCGCAACTCGCGACGGAGAGGAGAACGAGGGTCCGAAAAAAGGTTCGGGCTCGCGACTGAATCACTGGCGATCTCGACTGAGTTGAGGGGGGGGAAAAGAAGATGCACGGGCGTGGTGATGTCACGATTGCTCATTGTAGGCCGACCAGGCAAGTGGAGCCGCAGCCGCCCTCAATATCTCATGGGCCGACAACACGCAAGGAACGCACACGGTTGCCACCGTCCAAGGTGGACGATATCACCTAAAGAGCCACGAGACCCCGCCAATACCCCACAGCGCCATGACACGATTCACCACCATCATCGCGGTACTCGCCCTAGGAGCCTGTGCGTCGGACACCGCCGAGGCTCCAGCCTTTGATCGCGAAGCGGAGAGCGTCGCCCTGCGAGCTGCCGCGGAAGCCTACCACTTAGCCGCGAGCACCAAGAATGCGCCGGAAGTCGTTTCGATGTACGACGCCACGGCCGTTATGGTCCCGCCCAATGCGGACTTGGTACGTGGGATCGATGAAGTCGAAGACTACCGGTTCGGCTTCATCTCGACGCCCGGGGTCGAACTGGTCTTCGAGCTCGTGCGCGTCGAGGTGTCGGCATCCGGCGACATGGGGTGGACGCTGGCCATCGGTGATATCACGATCAATCGGGAGGGCTCGGAGCCCGGGCGTGATATCGTCAGGGACTTCCACGTCTGGCACAAGCAGCCGGACGGGTCGTGGGGTGTCGTGGCAGATGTCTGGAATTCGGGGATGCCGGCGGGGTGACCGAGGTGCACAAAAAAGCCCTCCGGGTCTCAAGACCTAGAGGGCATTAACGGAGCGCGAGGGATTCGAACCCCCAAGTCCTTTCGGACGCTCGCTTTCGAGGCGAGTGCATTAGCCATTCTGCCAGCGCTCCAAACAACAAAGCCCGGACTACCAACGGTAGGCCGGGCGCAGTGCTCGTCCAAACGACAGTCTGACCGTCTGTTCGAATCCGGGCGCCATACCCGGCGGACTTCTTCCAACTAATCGGGGCGCCCGGATTCGAACCGGGGACCTCTGCGACCCGAACGCAGCGCTCTACCGGACTGAGCCACGCCCCGGATCCTACTCGGGTCTTACGTACTTATTACCGACGGGGTGGGATTGACCTCGCTTCGCTCGGTCCTCTCCGCTCCCTCCGAGTCGAACCCACTTTGCGATCTGCTTCGCAGATCACGTGGGTTCAAATTAGAACCTTACTGCCTTTCTTACGGACGAGGTGGGATTCGAACCCACGCGGACAATGTCCACACGATTTCCAATCGTGCGCCTTAAGCCACTCGGCCACTCGTCCCCGATACTGAACTTCCAGGGGAGCGGGATTGACCTCGCTTCGCTCGGTCATCTCCTCTTCCTCGGTCGCTCCGAGCCGAACCCACTATGTGATCTGCTACGCAGATCACGTGGGCTCGAACTCCAAGAACCGAACCGCTCTTCTTTCAACGGAGGGAGTGGGATTCGAACCCACGCGGTGTTGCCACCAACGCCTTAGCAGGGCGCCGCCATAAGCCACTCGGCCATCCCTCCAAGTGGAGGCTTACAGCCTCCGACTATTGCCCCGCTAGGGATCGAACCTAGACTCTCCTGAACCAGAATCAGGCGTGTTGCCAGTTACACCACGGGGCACCAGAGCCACCAGCCGGATTTGAACCGGCGACCCCGTCATTACGAATGACGTGCTCTACCAACTGAGCTATGGTGGCGATTTATATGGAGCCGAGGGGGTTCGAACCCCTGACCTCAGCGTTGCGAACGCTGCGCTCTCCCAACTGAGCTACGGCCCCTCGTTCATATCCGATGCGCGCGGCAGGATGTGGCTTGTAAACGCTGCATATCAAGCCTGCTTCACTTATCAAGTGTGCGCGACAGGATTTGGACTCGCTTCGCTCGTCGATCCTTCGCACATCGCATTTCTGCCGTTCCACTTCTCAAATGGGCGCGACAGGATTTAGCTGCACTTCGTTTCGCTGATCCTTCGCGCACCTCATTTCTGCCGGTTCCACTTCTCTTCATGGGCGCGACAGGATTTAGCTGCACTTCGTTTCGCTGATCCTTCGCGCACCTCATTTCTGCCGGTTCCACTTCTCTTCATGGGCGCGACAGGATTCGAACCTGTGACCTCTACGATGTCAACGTAGCGCTCTAACCAACTGAGCTACGCGCCCGATTCCCACCAATCCTGCCCCAAAATGCGCCCGGAGGGATTCGAACCCCCGACCTCCTGGTCCGTAGCCAGGCACTCTATCCAGCTGAGCTACGGGCGCTCCTACAATTTCATGCCCACGACAGGACTCGAACCTGTACGTCGTTTCCGACACTGGTCCCTCAAACCAGCCTGTCTACCAATTCCAGCACGTGGGCCCTACAAACGCGGTCGCCCACCTGGGGCGGTCTGATGCTCGAGGAGGGACTCGAACCCTCACGGGGTTAACCCCCACAGGGTCCTGAACCCTGCGCGTCTACCAATTCCGCCACCCGAGCTCACTACTGCTAGCCACTAGCCGAAGGGCTCGACCAACATGGAGCCGAGGGGAATCGAACCCCTGACCTCCTGAATGCCATTCAGGCGCTCTCCCAACTGAGCTACGGCCCCTCGCACAACCTGGGGAAGTCATCGGCCTCTTTCAAAGCGAACAACTTCGGATGTCAAAAAACTGCTCAGCGGGGCTGACGAGACTCGAACTCGCGACCTCCGGTGTGACAGACCGGCACTCTAACCGACTGAGCTACAGCCCCCTACTACTGGTTCCTACTGTCCTGCTTACTTCTTAAACATATCCCGACGGGGAATTGAACCCCGATTGCCAGGTTGAAAACCTGGTGTCCTAACCATTAGACGACCGGGACCTAAATCATACAGGCCCGGAGGGACTCGAACCCCCAACCCCCGGTTTTGGAGACCGGTGCTCTACCAATTGAGCTACGGACCTCTAGCCTCATCCCCGCCCCAACCTTCCGGCGGTTCCATCATCATGGCCAGGGGCAGAATCGAACTGCCGACACCATGATTTTCAGTCATGTGCTCTACCAACTGAGCTACCTGGCCCGAAAAAAAACCCGCCCGAGCCGGTGAAGGCGCGGGCGGGAAGACTCCGGAGAGGCCAATCCTACCGGCTCTCCGCCCCCGCCCGCTTCCGCGGGCTCCACGTATCGGCGACCGTCCAGAAACTCGACGTCTGCACGCTGTTATCTCCTTATGGGTCTTCTACGTGGGAAACGCCGCCCAATTGGCGGCGCATCGCGAGCTTATAGCGGGGGCAGGATTTGAACCTGCGACCTTCGGGTTATGAGCCCGACGAGCTACCAGACTGCTCCACCCCGCAACAGAGACCCAGAAGGTAGTCGAGAATCGTCGAAGAGGTCAACCCGGTTTCTCAGTTGCCGTAAGGGCCCCCGATCGCGTCCTTTCTAGAACAAGTATTGCAACCTGGGAGAGAGATGCCGAGCGCCACATTCATGGACCTCCTGATCGCGCTCGGGCTCGGCCTATTGGTCGGCCTACAGAAGGAGCGCGCCCCGTCACCACTCGCAGGCCTAGGAGGGTTCGCGCTTGTCTCGCTCGTCGGAGCCGTTGCCGCGCTACTCGCGGAGACAGCCGGGCCGATGGTCATAGCAGGCGACCTCCTGGCGATCACAGCACTCATGGTCACAGGCAACATCGTGTTGTTGCGTTCAGGCAAGAGCGACCCAGGACAAACCACAGAGGTCGGCCTGGTACTCATGCGCCTGGTCGGCGCATACACAGTCGCCGGATCGCGCCAGGTAGCGATCTGTCGGGCGGAGTGATCGCGGTCCTCCTCTACCTGAAAGAAGCACTCAAGAGCATCGTCACGAAGCTGAGCGATGTCGACGTGAGAGCGGTGATGCAGTTCGTCCCTGGCGTCCTCTTTGCCATCCCTGCGGCTGAGAACCTGCTCGAAAGTAGCGACCTTTATGCCACGGCAGTCGTCTCTGGTCTCACGGACATCGACGCGATCACCCTGCCTATATCCCAGCTCACCACCTCCGGGCGAGCGGAGTGAGACACCGGCTGGAGGCTTATCCTCCTAGCCTCGATGTCCAATCATGGCCTTCACATTCACCATGGTCATGAGCCTAGGAAGCAAGGAGATGGCGAAGCGGCTCGGTGGCCCAGTGGCGTTCTCGATCCTCGTGGGCATCATCCTTCTTTTCCTATGGAGTTGAGGCGACCCTGGCCCAGGATTACCTTTCGCTCTCTTTCGGGACGTGGCGCAGCCCGGTAGCGCACTGCAATGGGGTTGCAGGGGTCGCCGGTTCGAATCCGGCCGTCCCGATATTGAGAAGGATTAACTCCCACAAGGCTTTCTGCTTTGTGGGAGTTTTTCTTTTGAGGCGGGGTCCAATACGTCGATCCAATACGTCGGCCCGGTTATTGGGGGTGATTTTCTTGCTTCGGGGTGGCCGGGGGACTCAGGAGCGGCCCATCAGGCATGGAGCCTCCGCTCGGGGACCGGGTCAGGGGCGGCGGAGAGCGCGTCAGGAGCCCGGAGGGGAGGTAGCCCTCGGCCCTGGGGTCACCGATGGGTGCGGAGCGCTCTCGACTCCCGCTGAGTGATTTCTACTCACCTCCGCAGCTTAGATGCTGTTGCACTTCACAGTTGATCCTAGAGAGTGGCGCGGTGGGAGACCATACATCGTCCTCATCACAAATCCCGGAGCGCTTGAACGAGTCGATCGATCTCAGACGTCGTGTTGTACACGTGCGTCGATACGCGAATCGCGTTGTGACCATCCCTTTGATGCTCATCGAGATGCACCGCAGCTAGTCGCTCCATTAGCGACACAGACTCCACAGCGTCCAACCCCGACTTTTCGAAGATCGTCGAACCGGGGGCACTTTGATCGATCTCGCCACTCAACACACGAACGTCCGACAGTTCGGCTAGCTGCGCCTTGAGGTGGTCGGACAAGAAGCGACATCGTGCCTCAATCTGATCTAAGCCCAACGTCCCAATGAAGTCGAGAGCTGCTCCGATGGCCGCCCGGACCGGGAAGTCGGCTGTACCAGGTGGCGCATGCTGCGGAGCGTCATCCGTCGCGTCGGGCGCGAACGCAGTAACAACATCCGTGCGCGACGATTCTCGAACATACAGAAAGCCCGTCCCAACCGGCCCCAGCATCCACTTGTGGAGACTCGCTGAATACGCGTCACAGCCGAGCTCCGAAAGATCCACCTTGAACTGCCCAACGGCCTGCGCACCATCAACGAGAGACATCAGACCCCGTTCGCGAGCCATACCGCATAGCTCCGCGACTGGGTAGAGATGCCCCCCTCGCGTCACGTGGCAAAACGAGATCGCTCGTGTGTCGCTGGAGATCGCGGATTCCAATCGCGCGACAATCTCATCCGCCGGAGGCAGCGGACTAGGGACGAACACTTCGGTCACCCGAAGTCCGTCTCGGACCTCCCGGAAGCGCCAAGGACGGGATCCCGCCGGATGCTCCTGGGAGGTGATCAACACCTCCGCCCCAGGCGGCAAGCGCGCCCCTATGGTCTGTAGGTGGAGCGCTTCCGTCGCGTTGCGCGTCAGTGACAGCTCCTCCGGTGAGACTCCGAATAGGCCAGCCAGTCGGGGGAGTACCGAATCGCCGACCTGCCTCTGAAGGTCGTGCTTCCCATGAAGCGGTTCCCGGGAGATCGCCGCATAGCCGGCCGCCACTGCATCGACAACTTGCCGAGGGGGCATGCCCAAGCTCGCATTGTTCATGTATGCAACGCCTGGATCTAGCAGAAACTGCGCGCGAACCGGGGCCCAAGCCTCGTCTCCAAGTCCCACGGGTCGTTCGAATTGAGGCAGGTTCGCCGCCGGGCGTGGCTGTTCATCGGCACAACCAGATAGCTTGGCCGTGACGAGTCCAATTGCGCCGAGTTTCAGTGCGGCTCTGCGGCTGACTGGCTCAGACATCATGGGGTCTCTTAAGGGAATTCAACCTGCCTTTTGCGCCTGAATAGAGCGCCACTACCTCTGAGCCGCCGGTACTCGGAGTACCGGCCCGCACTTCATGGGTACGCGACCCTTGCCCAGTAAGACGCGCCAAATGAGGTAGCCTCTGCGGATCAGCCACCCTACCAGCGCGACTTGCGCAAGCAATACGATGACGACCACCGCGAGGAGCGCGTCTGTCACAGCCTTTGGGCACCATGGGACCGTCGCTTCCCGATCTCACCAAGCATGCCCTTGGGTACTAGTCGTCTCCCTAATGGGACTTCTCCTTGTGCTGTCTAACGACTTTGGAATTCTGCTACGCGACTACGATAGCTCACGGCGCACGAAGTGCGCGAGCACAACGGCCTACCGCGACAGCAGAAATTCCTTGTTAGAGCGCTACCCCAGTGCTTCCAGCATCGCTCCGAGCGCCTCTTCCATGTCGGCTGACCCTCCGAGATCGCGCGTACGCGTGTGCTCGGACGCCAGTGATACCTCGATCGCAGCTTCTAGTTCGCGGGCCGCCTCGCTCTGACCCAAGTGCTCCAGCATCATCGCGGCACTCCAAATCGCAGCAATCGGGTTCGCAACACCCCGACCAGCGATGTCAGGAGCCGACCCGTGGACCGGCTCGAACATGGAGGGGAACGACCGGTCGGGATTGAGATTCGCAGCGGGGGCGATGCCGATGGATCCGGCGACGGCCGGCCCAAGATCGGAGAGGATATCCCCGAACAGATTCGATGCGACCACAACATCGAACCAGTCCGGGTGAAGCACGAAGTGAGCCGTGAGGATGTCGATGTGGTACTGGGCGGTCTCAACCCCAGGGTACCGAGCCCCCGCCGCACGAAACCGCTCATCCCAGAAGGGCATCGTGTGCACGATCCCGTTCGACTTGGTGGCCGAGGTCACGTGCCGCCTTGGTCTCGCGTCTGCCAGACTGAAGGCGTATTCCATGATTCGGTCCACCCCCCGACGTGTGAACACGGCCTCCTGCATCACCGTTTCTCGCTCGGTTCCGGCGTAGATCCGACCGCCTACCTCCGAATACTCTCCCTCGACGTTCTCTCGGACCACGACGAAATCGATGTCTGCTTCTCCTCGACCTTTGAGAGGAGACTCGATGCCCTTCAGCAGCTTGACGGGCCGGACATTCGCGTACTGATCCAACTCTCGTCGGAGTGGGATCAGTAGCCCCCAAAGGGAGACGTGATCCGGCACCCCGGGGAACCCAACTGCGCCCAGATAGATGGCATCGTGCGAACGGACTTGGGCAACGCCGTCCTTGGGCATCATCCGACCCGTCTCCGCGTACCGCTCACAAGACCAATCGAACTCGTCCCACCTCACACCAAAGCCGTGGCGTTTCGCCACAACCTCCACCGCGCGCTGGCCGGCCGGTATCACCTCGCACCCGATCCCATCACCCGGAATGGTAGCGATCCGGTAGATCTGCTTCTGGGCCATCTAGGCACCCCCTTGGTGCAGGAACTCGAGCGTGTGACCGACCACCTGATCGGGTAATTCTTCGGCAAGATAGTGCCCGCCGGGCAACGCCTCGCCGTCCACCTGTTCGGCGCGCTCACGCCAGAGTGCCAGGCAGTCGAAGTGGGCCTCGATCACCCCCTTCTCCCCCCATAGGACCCTGATCGGGCAGGCGACCTTCTTCCCGCCATCCTGGTCGTCGTGGAGGATATCAATCGTCACGGCGGCTCGGTAGTCCTCGCAGCTCGCAGCGATCGCCCTCGGGTCATCGAAGGCGTCTAGGTAGGCTGCAAGCGCGTCGGGAGTAAACGGATTCAGACCTGCAGAACCCGCCCCACACTTCTCCACCCAGTATGCTCTCGGATCCGCGCCGATCATTCGCTCGGGTAGGGGCGAGGGACGGATGAGGAAGAACCAGTGCCAGTAGGCTCGGGCGAACGACGCATCTGCATGCGCATACATCTCACGAGTCGGAGCGATGTCCAGTAGTACCATTCTGACCACCGATTCCGGTGAATCCAAGGCCAGGCGATGCGCCACCCGCGCGCCTCGATCATGCGCGAGAATTGCGAAACGATCGAAGCCTAGACCGTGCATAAGGTCGACCATGTCTCGCGCCATAGCTCGCTTCGAGTAGGTGCTATGGTCAGGTGCCGGATCGGGCTTCGATGATCGTCCGTATCCGCGGAGATCAGCCGCCACGACTGTGAAGTGTTCAGCAAGGTCGCCAGCAACCTTGTGCCACATGACGTGGGTCTGAGGATAGCCATGGAGCAGCAGGAGAGGCGGGCCCTCACCGCCGATGACGCCTTGGATTTCGACACCGTTCGCCATAAGGGCGAAAGGCCGATAGTGCTCGAACATGAACACCAGAGGTTGGGGGGATGCGTTCTAACAACTTTGGAATTCTGCTGCGCGACTACAATGCCTCCCACCGATCGTGCGGTGCAAGCCGAGTGACCGCGTGACCCTCACCGCCCATCCCGCGACAGCAACAATCGCTTGCTAGACGGCGGCCCGGCCCGGCTCTCCCATCCGTCAGCCGCCAGGCAACTGTGCCCATGCGACTGAGGGAACGTCGAGGTCGTCACGCAGTGCTCCGAACACCCGGTCCTCCAAGAATCGGAGAGCGTCGAAGCGAGGGGGTAGCATGATCACCCGAGACCCTCCATCGCGATCTACCCGCAGCCACGGTCTGCCCCCAGCAAGACCGGCTCCATCCAGTTCGATCGGTCGTAACCACATGGTCCCCGATGGAGAGCAACGGAAGTCGACAAAGGGTGGGAGATAGGCAGCCAGTTCTGCTGCGCTACCCTTTACGCCTCGGGCCATCTGGGTGACGAGACGAAGGCTGTCCTCCGAACTCAATCGGTCGCCCACCCCCCCAGTGATCTCCGCCTGACGCAAAGGGAAGACCACCCGAGCGAAGTCTTGAGGAGCGACCTCGGCCAATCCCGTAGGGGGAAGTCCGAGCGGCTCTAATTCCCCGCCGGAGCGATCGAAGCCTCGGAGTTGGTTACGAACTCGGTCGTAGACTCGCAGATGCCCACCACACACCGCCCAAAGCCGCTTCCATAGGGGGAAGCCCCCCTCGGTGGGAGTGAACTCTGAGAATGGATCATCAAGAGTTCGCCCGATGCTCAGCACTCGTTCGACACCACCCGTCGCGGGATCGAGAGTCATCAGGTCGGCTTTCAGGATGGTCTCGACCATCGAGAACGCACCGGACTCCAGCGTGCCGGTGGAGTGCGGTATGACGACCTCGTCCCCAAGGCGCGCTGTCCGAACGAGCGGGGTGAGGAGGTCTAGCCCGCCTTGTACCGTCCCAGGCGGAAGATCTGCCCGGGGAAGTCGCACCTCGGTCCACGGCTCGTCTGGCCTCGAGACCCGAACCAGACCATGGCGGTGAGTATCCAGGACCCAGGCCTCGCCCTCAGGGGCGCCGACTACAAAGCCAGCGGGCCGTCGGAACTCTTCGGGGCCCCCTCCAACCTCACCGTGTGTTCCGATCAACTCACCGTCTGGGCCGAACCCGATGAAGAAGGGCGGTAGCGAGTTCAGCACCCAGATACGGCCGTCCGGCAGCACCTCTAGGTCATGCACGACGGCGAGAGCGTCCGATCTCCCCACTACATGAACCTCAGTCGGCTCGATGTAGATCGGTCCGGCCTCCTGTGAATCGCTGTCACGGTCGGGGCTGCAGGACGCCACCGACGCAACGAGAACGCAGCCCACGACGCACGTGTGCCCAGCTCCAAGAGCCTTTCGCCTCAACGCGCTGCTTACTCGCATCACACCGCCTCTCATGGGCTGCTGTCTAACGACTTTGGAGTTCTGCTGCGCGACTACAATGCTTCCCACCGGTCGCGAGGTGCAAGCCGAGTGACCGCGTGACCCTCCAGTTCATCCCGCGACAGCAGCGATTCCTTGTTGGGCTGTGCCCCAGCCCCCCCGAGGTCAGAATCGATCCTGCCCGCCTCCCCCGAGGCGCGGGTTGACGACGTTGTTGAAGATCGAACCGAGACGGTAGCGAAACCCGAAACTGAGTCCTGCCTCGTAGTTCGTCTCAAGCTGGCGACGCCGCAAAAGGATTTCCTCGAGGTCGGCACCACCCTTCGGCAGATTGAGCTGATTGTGGATGAACTCCACCCCACCGCCGATCTCGATGGACAACCCCTGCGTGACCCGAAACGCGATCGTCCCATTGAACTCAAGGCTGTAGCGCTCAAGATCGTGCAGGTACTGCGATGCATTGATCCCCACATCCACCTCTCCCCAGGGCTGAGTCACTTCGTAACCCGCGCTCAGGATGTGCTCTGGAAGCCGCTGGTGCGTCTCGTCGTAAATCGTGGTGTCTCGGTACCGTATGTCCGAGGCTCCAACCCGGTAGGCTACCGTGAGCTGGCGCCGCGTCGCGTCTCGATACGGATAGAGGCTCCATTCGACGGCTGGCATAATACGAAATCGCCTATCGACATTGTCGAATGTCGACGTGAAGACATCCCCGAAAGCACCGACCGACCAATGGGGTGAAATGCTCCGGACGACATAGCTGGTAAAGCCGTCACGCCTGGACGTGCTCTCGATCGTATTGTCGCCCCTGTCGAAGCGGTCGTAGTTGTAGTTGAAGAACGGCCGAAGCTGGATCTTCCAATCCTCCGTCACCCGGTTTACGTAGATTCCATAACGGGTGTCGTAGGATCGCTGCCGGGATTCAAAGTCTGCGCTTCCGTCCGCGTACATCTCGATGGTCCAATGGTCCCATGGATCATCCTCCGGCTGCGCCTGCCCACTAGTTGCATCTTCCGGAGCTGCGACCTCGACATTGAGTCGATCACCCACGGACGTCCCCATCAGGTACGGAACGAGAATCGCTTCGAGCGTGCGAGCGAATCCGTCCCGCTCTTCCGCCGCGGTCGCGTCCACGTTGGTTGTATAAACCGTCGAGACGTCCATCCCCTCAAACGGCCCCTGGCCAATAAGATCGAACGTCTGCGCTCGTCCACCCGCACCCGTGTTCTGCTGAGTCACTAGGACGTGTACGTCTGCCACTTCGCGATCACGGACGTAGTCCAGGTAAGTCATCTCTTGCCGGATGAACGTCTCGTCGCAAGACCCGCAGTCGAGGAAGACGGCTAGACGCGCCGGCATCTCAGAGCCCACGGCTTGCGATAGCGCCGGGTGGGCGGAGATGGCGAACCATGAGAGAGCCATTAGACACCCGGTCGACACTACCGACCACCCGCGCCTAGGGGGTGTGTTCGTTTTGGGCCTCTCGGAGCGTCGGGGCATGAATACTCACATTGCAGGAGGGTGTAGGGGCGCGACCCGGGCAAGATCTGCACGGCCCCGGTACACCGCGCCCCCGTGATCCGCGGGGACCACAAATGGGCACGCTCGGCTTCGTTGTCTGCTCAAGTCGTCTCCACACTACACGACCATCTGAACACCCAAGTTGTTGAGCGGGCACGCTCACGGTGCGCTGCATAACGATTTGCGATTCTGCTGCGCGACAGAGACGCTGACAACTTCCCAGAAGTTACCCGAGATGCCACGCAGCTAACTCGCGTCCGTAGCAATGGCTTGTTAGATGTCGCACCCGCACGGTGATTCCTACTCGTGCTGCTGGATGAATCTGAGCATTAGGTCACCGATGTGATCGTCCGATGCGTTGAGATCAGTCATCAACGACATGTGATTCCGATTCGGCACCTCGACGACCCGGACACCGTGACTACCGGCCGAACGCATGGCTTCACCAAATCTCTCATTCTGCTCACGGCGCCACTCGTCGTCTCCATCGGCATAGATGAGGAGCATGCGCCCTCCCGCCGTGCCGATATGCGGGGCGACTGACGCCACCAACCAGTCCGCGGGATCTGTGCCCCACACGTCTTTCGGGCGGTCTGCAGCAGTCTCCTCAACATAGAGAAACGCGCTGATCGGGATGGAGCCGCGTAGCGAGGACGGATCAAGATCATGCACCTCCAAGTGGCTCGGATCGAGCGTGAGGAGGGCAGCCAGATAGGCCCCGGCTGAGTGCCCAGACACGTACACATTGTCTGGGTTGCCGCCGTAGTCGGCAATATTCTCGACAACCCAAGCCGTTGCAGCTGCGGCATCCTGAACATGGGCAGGATGCATAACGGAGGGTGTCAGGCGGTAGCTGGCCGAGACGACTCCGATTCCATGCGGAACTAGGCGCTGTGCGACCCCCTGGCCATCGCTCTTGTCGCCGGCCCGTAGAGCTCCGCCATGGAAAAACACGACCACCGGGGCGTCAGCGACTCCCTCCGGCATGTAGATGTCGAGGAGATCCTTCCCGTCCTCATATTCTGCAGAGCTTAGGTAGTCGATATCGTGTGTCACGATGCCCTGAGCCAGCGCCGGCAATGGAGCCACGAGCGAGAATAGAGCCAGCAGGCAGTACGATCGTTTGATCTGAGTCATTCCTTCCTCTTGAGCGCCAGCGACATCTAACGTCTTGCGATTCTGCTGCGCGGCCTGCCTGCGCACAAGCGCGCAGCGCTTCACCGAGCTCTTCCGTGACTGCAGCAATCGCTTGGTAGACGGTGCGCCCCGCAGACGGACGATCACCCCTAGATGCGCTCTCGCAAATGGTCGCACCGGGGTGGCGACAGGTGGCTAGCCTTCGTCTCGGACTGGCGAACTCGCGGACTGGGTGTGCACGACCTTCCAGGCGTCGGCCACCCACCGGAAGAGGTACGTTCCGTGCCCTCGGTTGTGGATCTCTCGTCCGTCCGGCGTCGTCAATTGGATTTCTGTATCGACGATCGCCCAAGCAAATCCGCCCTCGAAATGCGTCTGAACGTTGGAGAACCCGAGACTCAGGCCAAGCTCGGCCTCTGGTTCTACATGATTCTCGACGAGATCGCGGAGCCCAAGGTTCTCGCCCCCACCCTCGAAGTAGCGAGCGGCCTCCCAGTCCAGGAAATGGGAATAGAACGCAGCTCCGTCCCCTTGCTCCCAGCCCAAGCGCACATCCTCTAAGATCGCTTCGAGCTGGGCTGCGTCCTCCGGAGGCATCGCGGACTCGCTTCCAGCGCAGCCCGCGAGGACCAAAGTCGCTACAACGAGCGAGGTGGCTATGTATTTCATTTGTCTGATCCGTCTCAAGTCCAAGTTCATACTTCTCAGCTGTTCGATGCACCGCATAACGTCTCACGATCCTGCTGCACGGGCCGCATGCGAACAAGGGCCGCGAGGCGATAGCCGAGTGGCCGGTTACCCACCAGGTAACCCGTGTCAGTAGCAATCGCTTGTTAGGTTGCCCCGTCGCTAGCCCCGCCGTTGATGCTTCGAGTGATACTTGAGCGTCCTCTTCGTAGTCTTTTCTTCAGCGACCCGCTCAACCCTGGCTCGTGGGTCCACTCTTCGGCGCTCGTAGGCCGACTCCGCTTCCAGCTTTCGGTAGCTCAGGAGGCGATCCTCGCTCAGTTCGCCCTCGGGCACGTCTCCCAGAGCCACCTAACGACTTTGGAATTATGCTGCCGGACCACCATGGTGATGCGGAGCGCGAGGTACACGCCGCGTGCTCCAGCTTCCGCAGCTTATCCGGACATTATTCATTCCGTGTTAGGCGGATACATACCCTCGGTTATCGGTATCGCCCACTACGCTCCAGGCGGCTGGACCCGGCGATCGAGGGTCACCTCGGGGAAACGCTCGCTCGGAGACTCCAAAAGGCTTGAGTCGGTCCCTTTGAGGTAGCGATCGAAGAACGCCACCGTCAGGCTGTTGATGATCTCGTGGGCCCTCGCCGGATCGATGCCTGGCGACGCACCTGGATAGAAAAGCGTGAGGTCCGAGAAGCTCCCATGGTTCGTCCCTGCGATCGTGACATCGTACCAATCACCGCTGGCAAGAGATTTGAGCGAGGCGTGGGCCTCTCGCGTAACGCCACTCAGTTCCTGCATGACGGCAGTGAACATCTCCCGTTCCTCCTCCCCAGCCGACTCTGGCGGGGCCGGTGGCTCAGATGAATGCATCAACATGAAGGGCCTGGCCGTGCCCCGCGTCGATGCGCTGCCGAACAACTGACCATCTTGGTCGATCGCGGCCTTCACTCGCTCATCAATCGCTGCGAGTTCGATGGACGTTGCGCCACCGAAGGACCAGCCGTACATGCCGATGCTCTCCAGGTCCAGCGTTCCAGCCAACGGCCCCTCACGGTTCATCTCGTCCAATCGCCCCAGCGCGTGGACCGCGTCGGCCACCCACTCCGGGAAGTGGTGTTGCTCCAAGTGTGCCCAGCTCCCGTACGCATCCGCTCGTAAGTCACCCGTCGGTCTCGGGGGCACCAAGGTGTCGGGCTCTACCGAGGTACCGTCCAGAAGACGCTGGACCTGATTCATGCCGTTGTGGCCGATGGAGACGACGACGTAGCCGTGACTCGCTAGTTCCTCCGTCGTGAAGGTGCTCGTGAAGCGAGGCCATCCCCCGCCATGATTGTAGAGCACGACAGGAAAAGGGCCACCTGACCCAACCGGCGCATCTGAGGTCGCGTGCGTCTGCACCCCGGCAACCGCATCGAAGCCATCGTCGAATTGATTCGTGTCCGGTACGTAGGACGCGCCGCCGGCCCCTCCCGGCGCTGCAGGGTACCATACCCGAGCAGCTACAGACCGAACGTCATTGGGATCCTTCGTGAACGGTTCCGGTCTGCTAGGGTCCAGCCAGGCCACGTCCAAGACTCCCACCGGTAGCAGCCCGGTCGGCTCCGCGAACGGCCCATTTGCTGGTAGCTGCTCGACCGACGCAGCTTCATCGCCCCCGTCGCCCTCGACCACGGGTTGATCCCCGGTGGACTCTGCGGGTGCGCAGCCGACGATCAACGCGAGGAGGAGTGCTATCCAGTCGAATCGTCGTCTCGGTTGGTCCGTCATGCTCGAGGCTCCTTGGAGGCGTCCTGCAAGGCTCCACCGATGCTACGTGCCGACCGGCTTTGCCGGTAGCGGATCCTAGCTCCGGAGTCTCCGCCTAACGACTCGCCATTCTACTGCGCAGCCTGGGTGCTGACGAGGCACAGAATCCACCTGACTTACCGACTAGATAACCCGTGCCAGTAGCAATTGCTTGTTAGGTAGCTCGCGGTTCTGCCGGGTGGAACCGTTGTAGCCCGGGTACTCGCCACGCTCAGCAAGCGTCAGCCGACATCGTTGTCATCGGCAAAAGGTGATAGCAGTGTCTCGCGATATCTTGCTGTCGAACGCTCCCACAGCGCCATCTTGCTGTGAGAATATGCGGAAGAAATCGGCCTGATATTGATCCGCGGCTACCACATGCGGGCAGTCCTTGATCCTCATGCCGATGAGCACGTTCTCTGAAGTCGCTACCGGCGGGAAATTATAGAGGTAGTACTGGGAGTATTCTTCGTACCCCGAATACTCGAGATCGAGATGTTCGGCCCATCGTTGCAGAGTGCTTGGATTCGAGGGAGTGTTCTCATCCCAAGCAGAATACGTGCGTCCATGGGGCGTCTCTAGGAACCCATCGACGACCTCTGGCGGGGTGAAGTTGGCGAACTCCAAGAAGTTGATGCCTCGTTTCCCTGTTTCTTGCCCGTTGAACCACAACCCTCTATCCCGCTCGCCCTGGATGTGGAAGACGGATGGCAACGTGCTGGGCGTGTTTTCTTTGAAATCGACAAGCCCCTGCCGAAACCCTGGGCCTCCCGTCGTGGAGATGGCTTTAAATGAATAGGTGTCATTCAAGCCGGGGTCAGTCAGATCGGGCGGGCCACCCAATACGTACGAGAGCAAGAAGATCGCCCCGGACGAATGACCGACCCCAAAGATGTTGTCTGGATCGATGTTGATATCAGATGACGAGTGTAGTGCTCTGAGCACCGTGTGAAGGAACGCGAAATCGTCACGCTCTGCCTCGAAACCTTCATGCCAGAACCACATACCGCGGGCTCCACCATCCTCAGGCGCTTGGGGAACCTCCGGTTTCCCCTCAGAAAACGCTGACATTCTGACAACGATGAAATCGTCTCTATACGGTTCCAACCTTGGCGACCAGTCCAAATAGCTCAAAACCCGTTCGTCGGTGACAGTGGGACGACACATGCAGCCGTGGAAGAACAGAACCACCGGATACGCCTCCTCACTGTCATACGAGGTGGGGAACGTGACGGAGAAATGTCGGTCGTAGCCGTTGATGTTGACGGTGCCACGATTCGTCTGATCGACGTCCAAGCTCGAAAACACCAGTTTGCCGTCGTCGAGCTGTTCCGTCGACTCAGCCAATGGCTCCTCGCCCTGCCCCCCGCCAGCGAGGGCGGGTAGCGAGGTAATCGCGATCGCCAACACCAAGCTCATTCGGAGCTTCTGCTCTACCATTCGTGTTGCTTCATTCCTTCAAGGGTCGATGGGGCTGGCACTGCGAACGGGCCTTTCACCTCGAACGGGTCTCATCGCGTGGCGGCCTACCCAAGCTCATGAGAGCTACCTAACGTCTCGCGATTCTGCTGCACGGCCCGTCCGCACACAAGCGAAGCGCACCTACCCGCCAACCCGTGACAGCAGCAATTCCTTGTTATCTAGTCCCCCTGTGACCGACCAGCGACCTCGCGCTAGACGGTTCTTGCCAACGCCTGTATAGCAATGAACGAGTTCACCAGGAGCAAGAACACTGCCGGAAGCATTTCCACGACCGGATCCCGCACCTTCACACGGACGGCAAGTCCCAGCGCCATTAGAAGTGCAAGACCACCAGCGCTCAGAACACTAAGTAGTGGGAAGAGGTAGCCCGCGGCGAGCCCCACAGCGCCGAGAACCTCGAGAGCACCTGTCGCCCGCCGAAAGCGTGACAGGCCATACCGCGCAAACTCGTCGACCATGCCGTTGGCGAAGAGGCACGCCAGTCCGTAGTAAAGGAATAGCGCGCCCGAGACCGCATTGGCGACGTGATAGGGTAGGACCATTTGCCGTGCCGGCTCCTTGAGAGTGCATTGGGCGGTACGATACCACCTCTTCCGGGGAACCCCTATGCCGAAGCTTTCGATCCTGAGCCTCCTGCAAGTCCTCGTCGGCCTGGGGCTTCTCAACGTATGGCTCGTTCGAGCTCGCTCGGCGACGGGCTACCGGGGCGGGGCGGCCAAGACGTTGCGAGAGGAGTTTCAGGCCTACGGTCTGCCCGACTTCGCCTTCTATGTAGTGGGTGGTCTCAAGATCGTGGCCAGCCTGGCCTTGGTGATTGGACTTTGGGTCGACCTACCAGTCCGCATCGCGGGTGGGATGGTGGCGCTGCTCATGGTGGGAGCCCTCATGATGCACGTGAAGGTGGGAGACCCACCGATGCGATCGGTACCCGCAGCCCTGATGCTCCTGATGTGCGTAGGGATCATCCTCCTAGGATAGATCCTCCAAGGCACGCGGGTGGAGACTCTCTAACGTCTCGTCATTCTGCTGCACGGCCCGTCCCCTAAAAAGGGGCGCGAGCTGTTAGGCGAGTGGCCCGCTGCCCTTCAGGTAACCCGTGTCAGTAGCAATCGCTTGTTAGGAAGCCCCAGGGTCGGACCTCCAATCATCTCTCACTGAGCGCCTTCGCGATCGCGGCCTCGGCGAGCGGGACCATTAGTCGGTAGCCCGACTCGTTGGGGTGAACTCCGTCATGAGACAACTCCGGCCCGAGACCCAGATGTTCGTCCGTCATCGCGGTGTGGTAGTCGAGGTACACAGCTCCATGACCGTCGGCATAGTCCCTCATCCAAGTGTTGAGCGAGACAATCTTGGGGCCCGGGTCCAGACCCGGTCGCCAACGGTAGTCGGACGCCGGTAGCACAGAGGACAGTATGACGCTGATGCCATACGCCTGGGCCAGCTCTGCCATCGAGACGAGGTTGTCCTCGATCATTGCCTGAGTCGATGGACCGGTGTTCCCCGCGATATCGTTGGTTCCCGCGAGGATCACTACGACCGACGGCTGCAACGCGATCACGTCTTGGCGAAAACGCACCAGCATTTGCGGCGTGGTCTGCCCGCTAATGCCCCGCCCCACGTACGGCTTGCCAGGGAACATCACGTCGAAGTGTTCTGCCCACGCGTCGGTGATGGAATTGCCGTAGAACACCACTCTAGCCTCACCTGCGGAGGGTGGACCGAGGCGCGCGTTGTCCTCGCGGTACCGATCCAGAGATGCCCAGTCCTGCCCTTGCCCCGCCAGCGCTGAGGGGTTGAATGAGCATGCTACTGCCGCGAGTACGACAGTGAATCCGGATCTCAACGCGCTGCTACAGAGAATGGGTCTAGTCCCAGAAAGAGGCCATCTAACGTCCCGTCATTCTGCTGCGCGGCCCGCCTGAACACCAGCGTAGCGTACCCACTACTTCTTCCGTGTCAGTAGCAACCGCTTGTTAGAGCGCACCCGCGTCCCGCAGGGTGGATCAATTGTCATGACGGCACCGGGAGTCCTCGACGGTAGCGCCGGACGGCGGCGATCAATCCGAGCACGGAAAGTCCACTGAAGAGCAGCGATCCTGGTGTCGCACCGAGGTACTCAAAGTACTGCGTATAGAAATGAATCACCCCGAAAGTAATCGCTGCGTTTACGACCCATAGGCGCCCCACCCTGGCCGCCCAAATCATGGTTACCACAAGGCCGATCGCCCAGAGCACCGCAAACGCAGCTTTTGGGACTCCCCCTATTGGCGACGAACTGCCCCACAGCGATCCGACCCAGAAAGCCAGGTTCACGAAAATGAGGCAGGTTCGGGAGAATATGATTGCCAAGCGCTCAAGTTCCGAACCCACGCGAAGGGACACGAACAATCCCGCCATCGCCAGAACAGAGAATACAACGGTGGTCACAGCGGGCTCTTCGATGACCACCCAGTAGGAGGCATGGCTGTAGCCCGTCGTACCACCCAAAAGGCTAGCTACGGCGAAACAACTCAATCCGATGAGGAAGCCGCTTCTCCTCAGCGTGCCGATGCCGACCAGAGCGAGAAATACCAAGAAATAAAAACCCAGCCGACCCGTTGCTCGATACAACGCGAGGACTGTCTCGCTGACTGCTTCAAACAGGACTTCGAAATACTCAGGGAACAACCCGATTGCGCCCAGCACGGTGGCGATCGTCGCCATGACGGCCAAGACCCCCCAGACGTGCTTCTGGCTCTGTGTTCGTGCGAGTGCGAGCAGCCGATCATGCTCCTCTTGGGTGATGTCGTCTCCCGCTAGGAGTTTTCCGATGTCGAGAGTGACTTTCACTAGAGTCCTCAGATGTGGAAGTAAGCCAACTTCGCTAACGCAACCGCAGGCCTGCCAGGGCATCTCGGGTGCGCCCTAACGTCTCTGCGATTCTGCTGCGCGACTACAATGCTTCCCACCGGGCGCGAGGTGCAAGCCGAGTGACCGCGTGACCGCCTACGCCAGCCCGCGACAGCAGCAATTCCTTGTTAGATAGCAGGCGGTCTGAGCTACCGAGGTGCACGAGCTATCCCTCAGGAGTCTCCCGTGCGCGAAGGGCGTCCAGCAACTGCTGGTTCCCCTGGAATTCGCTGATGGACAGGCTCTCCTCGACCGTCGTCACGAACTCCGCTGAAAATCCTTCCTTACTATACTCCCACCACCGACGCCCGACCTCGTTGCCGAGGTGCCACCGAAGGTAGTCGACCCGATCCACCCACTCTTCGTCAGCTAGACCGAGCTCATTCATTCGCTGCAACCGCTGGACCTGAACAAGGCCATAGTTGAAGTACCGATCGACTACTGCCGCGTCCCGTGGCGTCAACTCGTCCGGCGCGTAGACCGCAGTTATCCAGGACGCTGCAGGATCTTCGCCCATCATGGCCAACTCAAGCTGCATGTCCGCAAGGAAGTAGTCGTTCTCGATCTGTGCCCGGGTGATCGCCGTATTCTGGCGGATCTGCAGCGAGACGAGGACTAGCCCGGCAAGGACGCCAACGTTGGCCGCGAGCGTGAGCCAGCGGTTGATCTTATTCCCATCCACGGTTCTCACACTCGTTCACTGGGTTTGCACGAGGCCATGCCAAGGATCCACCGACGGGAGGGCAGGCCATGTAACGTCTCGCAATTCTGCTACGCCGCCATCCCGCTCACAAGCGCAGCGTACCCACTACTTCTTCGGCGACTGCAGCAATTGCTTGTTAGATGGCCCGTCCCCGCGAACGCTCAGCCGCGTCAACCACGGCCCCTACGCAGAGCTGACTAAGGGGATACCGTGGGTCAGTGGACAGCATGCGGTCCGTGTCACAGCTCTGCGAAGCGAGGCGCCTAAATGACTTGGCGGCTGACCTCGCCCTGACCGATGAGGCTGACGTTCATGCCGAACTTGGTGCTCATGTCGCCCACCAGTGCGCGCACCATGTCACTTGCCGCATCTGCAGCTTCACCGCTCGTGTAATTAGACACGAGTATCCACTGGCTGCCTCCAACTTCGACCATTTGTTGGCCGACATGATGCGCACTCTCTCTAACAGCGGGCGCGACCACGGCGTCGTAGTGGCTCATCAACTCACCCTTCTGGCCCTCGTCGCAGGTAATTGAGTAGATCTTGCTGTACATCGCGCTTCTCCTGGATGGGGTTTCCGTCACGGCTTCTTGCCGCGCCCGATTCACGCTTCATGCGATAGCGGCTCTTGGGGCCAACGGAGGCGGAATGATGCGGTCGGACATCAAGCGGTCATCTCGCACCCAAGCGCCCGTGCAATCGGCCAGGGCCGTCTAACGTCCCGTCATTCTGCTGCGCGGCCCGCCTGAACACCAGCGTAGCGTACCCACTACTTCTTCCGTGACTGCAGCAATGACTTGTTAGATGGCCCTTCGCATCAGGCAACCGTGCTCAGTCAAC